>Ga0137407_10000048_pt1 | contig 110706 bp, 99 predicted proteins | sample CZOMad2_2_16fung_FD_108410 | JGI IMG/M metagenome (GOLD analysis project Ga0137407, IMG submission 108410) | Vadose zone soil fungal communities from Angelo Coast Range Reserve, California, USA - CZOMad2_2_16fungal (Illumina Assembly) | ecosystem: Environmental > Terrestrial > Soil > Vadose... | reverse complement strand
TGCAAGATCTTGCAGCGCAAGTCATCGGAATACGCTTTTGCCATTCTCAGTGTTGTCGCGGAATCTCGCCAGCTCCAACCTACCACACTCCTTCCGAGAATACTATTTACTAAAAAGGTATAATCACGTTTGCCTCGCGGGTTCTTGGCAATGCTTGCGACATCCGAATCACCCGCAGGCAAAGGCTTTTGTTCTGGCTCTCAATTCCTGATGTTTGTCGATGCTCATTTTTTGAACTACTTGAGCCGTGTTGCCTGGACCGGCCTTCTCGTCTCATGATTGCTTCGTGACATAACCCCGATCACGGCGATGACGTGCGATGTCGGCGATCACCCGATCTCGCTTTATCCTTTCCCAAACGGTTCCTCCAGGCTCGGGCTCTGCGGCGTAAACAGCTCCGCTCCATTTTCCGTGATGTGCATGTCGTCTTCCAGACGCACACCGAACTCGCCACGAATGTAAATCCCCGGCTCGTCACTGAATGTCATGTTCGGGGCCAGAGGCAGGGTGTTCCCGCGGACCAGATAGGGCCATTCGTGTCCGTCCATGCCGATGCCGTGGCCCACGCGATGGGTGAAATGCTTGTAGTCAGGACCATAGCCGGCGTCAGTAATTACCTTGCGCGCCGCGGCATCCACCGCCTGGCATTGCACGCCGGGCTTGGCCGCGGCCAGAGCAGCGGACTGCGCCTGGTGCACGATTTCAAAGACTTTTTTCATCTTGTCCGTGGGCTTGCCCAACACAACTGTGCGGCTGATGTCCGATTCATAACCTTCCGCGGTGCACCCGCCGTCCATGAGCAAGATGGTTCCTTCGCGGATGACCTGCGGCTTGGCCGAGCCATGCGGCAGCGCTGAATTCTCGCCAATCTGGATGCTGGCACTGCCCTGAAAGCCTTGTTGCGTGTGGGCCGCCTGCACCAGCCCGCCAAAATCATGCTGGGTCATGCCCTCTTTCGTGGAGAGATACGCAGCTTCATACGCGGCCAGGGTAACTTCATTGGCCAGCTTCATGAGTTGAAGTTCGTGCTGGCTCTTGATCATGCGGCAACCCGCAACTACCGGAGTTCCACTCACAATGCGTACGGCGGGCGCGGCCTTGCCCAGAGCTTCACTGAAGACGTAACGCACCGTCTCCTCCATGCCCAGCGTTCCGGCAGACAGGCCACGGTCTTTGAGCCCTTCCGCGATCCTCTGGTAGGGGCTTTCATCTTCGTGCCACAAACGGAGTTCAGGATTGGTTCCGCCCGGTCCGCCGGCAATTTGTTCGCGTGCGCGGTCTTCTTCAAATGCCGGGCAGACATAAAACGGCGCGCCCTTCACCGGCAGGACCAAAGCAAACAACCGCTCGCTCATAAACCAGCGGATGTTGGTGAAATAAATCAGAGAAGTCCCGCCCGTGAGCATGATGGCATCAATCTTGTTCTCCGCCATCAGTTGCCGGGCTTTGTCGAAGCGCAGCTGCCGCTCCGCCACGGTAATGGGCGTGGCTTCCGCGCGGCGCGACTTCAGCTTGGCAATGGGCGCAGGCAGAGTGCGCGGAGGAGCTTCGTCCTGGGCGACCAGGGCGCGGCCCGGCGCCAGCGCAACCGTAGTTGCGATTCCAGCACTTTGAATAAAGTCGCGGCGCGTAAATCTCATCAGGGAAAGCTCCTAGTGAATTTTTGGTTAGTTCGAAGCAGTTTGCTTGGTAAAGCGCTTCGCGTCCGCCGGCGTTCCTTGCAACAGGTCGCGCAGGATGGTCACCTCAGTCATCATACCAACGCGCAAAGCAGGCTCCGCATCCGGCGCGAACAGCGGAGAGTGGTTGCTGGGCAAGTCCTTGCCGGCTGCTCTGGCCTCCGCCAACTTCTGCGGCTCAGCTACGCCCAGCGTAAAGTAAAATGACGGCACCCCTTGCTCCACAAAATAGGAAAAATCTTCTGACGTCATGATCGGGTCTTCCGTCACCACATTGCCCTTGCCCACAACGCCTTCAAGCGCGCCCGCCAGATGCTGTGTCAAGACCGGATCGTTATAAACCGCAGCGGTGGATTCATATCTTTCCACCAGCGGCATTTTTTCCGCTCCGGCGGCCATGGCTTCAGCTTTAGCCACGCGCTCAATCGCTTCCAGAAGATGCCGGCGGACATCCGGTTTATACGAGCGCACCGTCAGTCCCATCTGCGCATCATCCGGAATGATGTTGTTCTTCGTTCCGGCCTGTATGTATCCCACGGTGATCACCGCTGCTTCGCCTGGTTTTATCTCGCGCGCCACAATGGACTGCAACGTCACCGCGATCCGGGCGGTAATCAGAATCGGATCGACGGTCGTATGCGGAGAGGCTCCATGCCCGCCTTTGCCGTAAATCGTGATGCGCAAGGAATCCGCGTTGGCCTTGGCAAATCCCGGAGTAATGCCCACCTTGCCGACAGGCAAACCGTTCGTATCATGCAGCGCCACTCCAATATCCGGTTTGGGAAAGCGCGTAAACAGGCCGTCTTTGATCATCTTGTCGGCGCCGGTAATGGTCTCTTCCGCCGGCTGCGCCACCAGCACCAGCGTTCCATGCCATTTATCTTTGCTCTTGGCCATGATGGAAGCCGTCCCCCACCACGACGCCATGTGCACGTCATGCCCGCAGGCATGCATCACCGGAACGTCGCGTCCATTGTCATCTTTGGCGCGGACTTTGCTTGCATACGCAAGGCCGGTCTTCTCTTCCACCGGCAGCGCATCCAACTCCGTGCGCAGCATCACCGTGGGACCAGCGCCGTTCTTCAGGACGCCCACCACGCCCGTTCCACCTACGTGCTCCGTGACCTCATACCCAAGCGTGCGCAGACGGCCAGCTAACTCCGCCGCAGTCCGCGTCTCATGCGACGACAACTCAGGGTGCTGATGTAAATCGAGATACAAAGCATGAGCATCTGGAAGCAGAGCATCTACCTGTGGAGCCAGCGCAGTGGTTTGGGCCGCAGCACATGCGGCAGCGAGAACAGTAAAAGCTGCGAATCTTAGAAAATCACTGTGACTAAGAGATTTCATGGGCGTCTTCCTTTTTCGACTGGATAGAGTACCACCGAACACCCGTCAGCGATTCAAAGGTTCAGGCTGTTCTGGGACAGGGTTGGCTCCCGGAGTCCATATCAGCAGCAGGAGCAACCCGAGCGCATAGAGAGCATAGACTACCCATGATGGTCCATAGAACTCACTGAGAACCACTCCCCACATGACAACTGAAAGTGCACAAAAGAGCCGCACAAGATGTCCTGCTCTCCAGCGGCTAAACGGCGTTGATCTTCTCCGCGGGTTTGGTCGAACCGGACGGTTGAGGATTTTTTGCACCTTGAACCCCGAGAACCCACCATAGACCGCTAACCCAGCAACAAACCAATGAAACGGAGTCATTCCGCCGTGAATGGCTAGCTTTCTTGAAACATCAAACGCCGCGACACCTAGAGCGACCAAGATCAACACAACCTGAACCAGACGAAGCTGCCATACTGGAGTCATTCGGATTCGGCTCCTCTGTCCAATCTCGTGGGACACATTCTTCTGGGATGATACCCCAGCGCCCGATAAGCGGAAGTGGCGGGCGGCCTAGGCTTCCACACGCGTGACGTTCAGTCTGAATACCCTCTGGGTGCCACGTTATCCCCAGTCCCGCAAAGCGGGACTGCATCCTTGTTACGAAGGCTCGGTCGCGAGCTTCTCGCTGGAAAGTGGGCGGCGAGCCCTATGAAACGAGTTGTAGGTTGTTTCTCAACCAACCACGCCCCTCCAAACATCGGATTGAAAGCCGCTCACCCCAGGTGAACGTGGGGTGACATGGGGTGCGAATGGGGTGGAATGGCGTGGAAACCGGGGAGGGGGAAGGGCGGTAGTCTAAGGGTTACCAAGGAATCATGAGGTGGCCTAGGCTATGCAAGGTTCCTCTCACTTCGGCCAAACCAACAAGGCTGTTTGCACGACCCGTTCCAGTTCGACTCGACTTGCGCCGCCCGCAGCCTGGACGGCCATCCCCTGGATGACCGTCGCAAAATAGCGGGCGAGATCGGCGGGGTTGGAACCGGGTGGAAGGTCTTTCTCTGATTTTGCCTGCTTGAGTCGCTGGTAGATTGCGGCTTCACCTTGTTCGCGACGTAAAGCTAGTTCCTTGCGAATGGCCCCCGCGGTGTCACCGCAAGCCAGCGCGCCGTGCACGGTGAGACAGCCAGGAGTGGCAGAGCAGGTCTGCAACTCAGCGGCACCGCGCAGCAGCCGCTCGACGGCCGCCCGCGCATTCGGTTCTTTCAGCGCTTCAAAGACATAAGCCGCCGGCCCCTCAAAGTAACGGTCGAGCGCCTTGCGAAAGAGAGTTTCCTTGTCACCAAAGGCGGCATAGAGGCTGGGCCGGTTGATGCCCATGGCCTTGGTCAATTCAGAGAGTGAAGCGCCTTCATAACCCTTGCGCCAAAAGATCTGCAAAGCACGGTCCAGAGCACGATCAAGATCAAAAGACCGAGGGCGTCCCATGGTCGGGGTAGCCTTTATCGCCTTTGCCTTGCTCTTTCTCTTTTCCACATCCTTTATGATGCAACATTTTGTACCTTTCGGTAAATAAATTGTTGAAACCTTCGTTCCTGCCGTCACATCTATACTGTGCGGTACATAATTACTTTTCGCAGGAGAAATATTTTTATGTCCAAGAAACTTACAGGTAAGGTTGCACTGGTTACGGGCGCGTCCAAGGGGATTGGGGCCGCCATCGCGAAGCATCTGGCTGCCGAAGGCGCATCCGTTGTTGTGAACTATTCTTCCAGCAAGGAAGGCGCGGACCGCGTGGTATCGGAAATCACGGCCAAGGGCGGAAAGGCCGTTGCGCTACATGCCGATATCTCAAAAAAGAACGAGATCGAGCGCCTTTTCGTTGAAGCCAAGAAAGCCTTTGGCACACTTGACATCCTGGTCAACAACGCCGGAATCTACGAGTTCTCCCCGATTGAAGGCGTTACGGAAGAGCATTTCCACAAACACTTTGACCTGAACGTCCTCGGCTTGGTGCTGGCTTCCAAGGAAGCCGCGAAATACTTTGGCCCCTCGGGCGGCAGCATTATCAATATCAGTTCGGCGGCCAGTTCCTTCACACCACCCAACACCTCGGTCTACACCGCAACCAAAGGCGCTGTGGATGCTGTAACCAAGACGCTGGCCAAAGAGTTGGGGCCGCGCAATATCCGTGTGAACGCCATCAACCCCGGAATGGTGGAGACGGAAGGCGTGCTTGCGGGAGGGTTTTCCACGGGCGAATTTCGTCAGCAGCTAGAAGCGCTCACGCCGCTCGGACGCATCGGCCAAGTGGAAGATGTTGCGCCAGCCGCCGTTTTCTTTGCTTCCCCAGACTCAGCATGGATCACCGGTGAGACGTTGCTGGTTGCCGGCGGACTTCGCTAACAGAACACCAGCGAGGGCGCCGGTGCCACAAGAGCAAGCTTGCACAACGAGAGTCGTGTGGCCCAGCCGCCCTCGGCTGGGTTGCAGGAAGAGTGAACGCCGCCGATGCTACGCTACAGCCCGGCTATTTTCCGTTCTCTTGATGATGAAAGCGAGAGAGCAATCGCTTGAAAAAGCTGGGCCGGCGGGACGCCGGTTCGTGAAGAATCGGATACGGCGCAATGGCCAGAATTGAGTTTTGCTGGACCAAGTCGACGAAAGGCGGAGTTGCCGTGTAGTCATCACAGTTGAGGTTGTAGTCGGTATCGCACCGGTCTTTCAGAGCGACCTCAATCTCCGCCACTTGGCCTGGACCTACACAAAAGAAGCTTTGGAATTCTGCGAAAGGCGTGCCTGAAGTGGAAACAGAAAATACATACGATCCCACAGCTAGGCGCGGAAGCCCCAAGACACCGTCCTGGTTTGTCATCCCGCTGGCAATTGCGCGTCCGCGTTCATCCCGGACCGTAACGTGCGCCTTGGCAATTGTGGCGCCGTGGGCATCGAGCACTCGCAGCACAACGCCCGTTTCCCCTTGGCCAGCCGCGATCAACGGAGTGGTCTTATTTCCAGTAGAAGGTGACGCAAATAAACTCACGCTGACGGTAAACCCGGCAAAGCAGGACAGGATGCGAACGTTGTTCAAGGTAGTCCCCTCAGGAGAAGAACGCAGCAGACATTGGTCTTTGCGGTAAAAATCTTCAAGAACTGAAGGTGATTAAAGAACTGAGGATGCCGTGGAAGACGATGGATGTACAAGAACAGGCAACCTGGGGACGGAAACGTTTTCTGTTGTTTTCGTTTGCCTTGGCCGTCTGGCTACGCGTGATTGCCGTTGACGTGCCCTACCAGACGCACAAATACCTGGGAAAATCCTGTCTGTCCCCTGATTAACGGCAACGCTGCCGGCGGCAGCTATAATTGCCGCGTCGTTCGTTCCAAAAACAATTCTTTCCGGAGGCGTGAGGATGGTTGGATATTTCAGGTTTGTGGGCGCGGTGGTTGTGGCATATGGGTTGTTGCCGTTGTCCCCGGCGGCAGCTCGCACTCCGAAGAAACCGCCATCCGGACCGGTGATAACCGGAGTTGATTTACAGCCCGCGGAGAAATTCCTGGCGCCACAAAGGTGCCCTGTGGTCCTGGTTTTTCAAGGTCATATCACCACCACGCGCCCTGCCACAGTGACGTATACGTGGGTGGATTCCCATGGACGGACCTGGCCGGAACATCGCCGGAGGTTGTCACTTTCAGGCATCAGCAGCGTGCGTCACACATGGAAGCTGGGAAAGCGGGGAAAGGTTGTGGATGAATGGCTGCAACTTAAGGTGACCTCGCCCGAGGAGAAGCTGTCAAGCAAGATTCCGGTGCGCTTCACCTGTTCGAAGTAGTTTTTTCTCGCGATTCGATGTTCCGAAGGTGGCCCTTGCTCCGAAACTGAACCAGGAAAAAGCCAGCGTGTCTGCAAGGATAGGGTGCCCGGCTTTGCTGGGAACCTTATGCCTTGTTCTGGTTTCTAAGTCTGCGAACGTAGGTATGATCCCCCGGAGAGGTCGGTTCGGGCATTTGAGAAAAGCACTCACCATTGTGGCCGCGATAGCCGGGTATTGCCTGATCGAAGTAATCTTACTGTTGACCTCCAGCTGGCCCTCCTTCTCTGCCACACCAACCGCCTACCAGACGGTTGTAATCCTTGGCCAGTTGATACTCATTCCCGGCTTGTCCGCGCTGCTTTCGCGAATCATATATGGCCCGCATCGCTGGGGCCGCAGAGTCCTGACCACGCTGGGCACGATCTTGTTGGGCTTCATTCTGGTGGTATTGCTGATAACTGGAGTTATCACTCTGGATAGTGTCAGCCCCAACAGTAAGGTGTTGCCAATCGGACTGTTCGTGCTCGGTATGGCGGGCATCCCAGTGGGGTTGTTTTTTATCGGCAGGAAAGCGCGCAATCTAAGCGTTGAGATTGAGGCTAAGCGATGGTTGGCCGAACACCAGTCGGGCAGCGGTCCTAGTGTACGCAGATGGAGGAACATAGGCATCTGCTGGGCACTGTGGATGCCTTCACTAACAGTCTTGACTGTCTTACTGTTTTTCCCGGAAATATCCGGGATTGTCTCGCATGTCCGACATCTGGAAGCCTCGCGGCTACCTGGATACAGAATCCCGATTCCAGTCACTTGGAACGTTGTGAACATCTGGACCAATCATGAAGACGGCAGTTCATCGGTGTACGGAGTAGCTGGCCGAGGGATAGCATTTGGAGTGGGATCTTATCTCCGCGGAAGTCCACCGCTTTCTGGCTGGGGCATCCGGACCGAACCATACGATCAGTCCAAGGAGCCAACAAACCGGCGCTGGACACCAAAAGAAGACGATGTCCTTGGCCGGCGCATCGTCAGGATTGATAGCTATACCTTGACTTGCGTGGAGTATTGGCCACGTTACTTGGTGCGTCCTTCACACCTTGAGGACTCATCTTTGGCTTTCATCAATTGCACGAGTACAGGAAGATTAGGTGCGGATTTTGCTGGAGAAAAAGTCCATGTCCCAGCCTTTTATGGGATGCTGGAGCATATTACCCAAAGGAAAGTAGCCCGCTGATGACACTGTGTTGAGTCAGTGCCATCAGCGGTTCAGATGAATCTTTAGGGCTTCGGCGCAACGCTCGGCGTGGCCGATCCACCCGAAGGTTGAGCTGGCTGTCCTGCCGCCGGAGTCGCTCCAGGCGCGGGCGTCGGTTCCGGTTTGGGTGGCATTTCAGCTTTGGTAAACCGGGGTAGCATTTCATCGCGCATGGCAAGCTGATAGATGGCAGCAGCAACCACGATGGCTGATTTCTTGGCATCGTCCTCAATGATCCGCTCGTAGGTATCCAGGTTGGTGTGCCATGTGTCCGTGAAGTACTCGATCGGGTCCTGCCCCAGGCCAATGCCGGGGAGTCCGGCTTGTGAAAATGAAGTGCTGTCCGTGCCGCCGGCCCTGCGGCCCTTGGTGGCAACGGCTCCCATGACGCCCAGATCGGAGAACGGCAGAAGGATCTGGCGCAGGATATCAGCGTCTTCCGGCGGGCCAAAAATCCCGGCGCCACGAACGCGGCCAGTTCCGGAATCCACGTTGAAGTATCCGTCAAACTTGGCGAACTCCGGCTTGGGATCTTCCGCCGTGCCAAAATGTTCTTTGACGTATGCCTGGGAACCAAGCAGTCCTTCTTCTTCTCCGCTCCACAACGCGACGCGAATCGTACGCCGCGGCTTTACTCCCAACGATTTCAAAATGCGCGCGGCCTCCATCATGACCGCACAACCAATGGCGTTGTCCGTCGCACCCGTGGCGGAGTGCCAGGAATCAAGGTGCCCGCCGAGCATGATCACTTCGTCCTTCTTGTCTGTACCGGGAATCTCCGCGATGGTGTTGTATGAGGTCTTGCCTTCGGGATAAAGATGGTTCTCAAGGTTGAACTCCAATTCCACGGTGGAGCCGTCAGCCAGAATCCGGGTGATGCGTCCGTAATCTTCATTGCGCAAGACCACGGTGGGTACAACCTTGGTAACGTCATACGTGCGGTTCTGAAAGGCGCGTATGCGTCCATTGCCCATGTGCGCGTCATTGGCCCTCAACACTGCGCCGTTCTCCAGCAGAAATTTGTCGATCTGCTCGTTGATCTGCGCGCCCGTGAGTACACCGGGTTCCGGCGGAGTCGGCCCTTGACCCTGACGACCGCCACCCTGCCCGGCATTGGGGTTCTTTGGGTCATAACGTTCGCTTGCGGCTTTGTCTTCCAGGCGACGCGCGGGAACGTCAATCACCACCGGGACAACCTCAGATTTTCCCACCAGCACAGTGTGCTTCTTGACTTTGTCTTTGATCGAATCCAGATAGGCCGTTAACTGTTCCTGCTTCGGCTTCTCCGGTGGAACCAGCAGGAAGACCTCAGCTTTCACCGTGCCCTTGGTGCTCGGCGTCCAGGCCAGGACTTTGAACGTGAGCTGGTCCTTGATCGGCGCAACGATGTACCCGCTGGCCCGTTCGTTCATCCATCCCGTATGGCCAAAGTCCCAGGGCTCAAGATGGGCGTTCTCCATGCCCCATGACTGCATCTGGTGGCTGGCCCAGTCGGCGGCGGCCTTGTGATTGGGAGATCCAGTCAGCCGCGGGCCGTATACGTCCGTCAGAAAATGCATGGTGTGCATGATCTGGGAATGGTCGGTCTCTTCCTGGCGGATCTTCGTGTTGATGTCAGGGTCAGCGGATTGAGCGGGCGCGGGGATTTGCATCAGCAAAAAGCCCAGCGGCAGGACGAAACGGCAGGTTAGCTTCAACATTCAGGGTTCTCCAGAGTCGAATAAAGATAATCTTTGGACGCGAAAAAGAAAATCATTTCTTTTCACGGCTTGACGAACAACGTTTGACGCGCCGCATTCGGCGTCTCATAATAAAGAGTTTGCCAATGTAAGCAATTTTATAAGGAGCGCACAAGCAGCATGGCCAGCGTTGTTTCTCCCGTTGCACGCGGTGTGCCTCCCATCCGTGCCGGACTAGGCCACTCGTTCCTGTTGCGCCGTCTGCATTCCCTGAGCGGCATTGTTCCCGTAGGCGCGTTCCTGGTGGAGCATTTTATTTCCAACGCCTTCGCCACCAACGGACCGTGCGCCTATGGCAGCCAGGTAAAATTCTTGACCGGACTTCCTTTTGTTCCGGTGCTGGAGACGGTTGGGATTTATATTCCGCTCCTGTATCACGCTCTTTACGGCTTTTATATTTGGTTCCGCGGCCAGTCCAACGTGAGCGATTACCCGTGGGCCGGCAACTTCATGTACTCCGCACAGCGATGGACAGGCGCTATTGCTTTTATTTACATCTGCTGGCACACCTACACCATGCGGTTTACTGGAATCCATCTGCTGACCAATTCGCAGGCGGCGTTCCATAAGGTGCAGGTGGAAATGCAGCATCCATGGGCGCTGGCCTTTTATGTGGTCGGGATCATCGCGGCGTCATGGCATTTCTCGTATGGTCTCTATCTGTTTGCCGCCAAGTGGGGACTGACTGTGAGCGATAAGTCGCGAAAGACCTTCGGCATGGTCTGCACCGGGATCGCGATCACGTTTATCGCGATCGGGCTGGCAACGGCGTGGGCGTTCATCCGCCCTGAATGGCGGGCCACACCGGCAAATTTGCCGCCTTGCCAGCAGTCCGTGGAAAGCGGAGCAAGGTGAGAGATTCAACCACAAAGGACACGAAGGGGCACCAAGGGTGCCTTGGTTTATTCCAATTCCCTTCGTGATCCTTCGTGTCCTTTGTAGTTAGAAAAGGGTTTGAATGGCAACAGCATCAAGGATCATCGTGGTTGGCGGCGGGCTGGCGGGCCTGGCCGCGGTCATCAAGATCGCCGAAGCTGGCGGCAACGTTGACTTATTTTCCGTCGTGCCGGTCAAACGCTCGCATTCCGTTTGTGCCCAGGGTGGCATCAACGCCGCAAAAAACCTGAAAGGTGAAGGCGACACCACCTGGCAACATTTTGACGACACCATCTACGGCGGCGACTTCCTGGCCAACCAGACTCCCGTCAAAGCCATGTGTGAGGCCGCGCCCGCAATCATCGATCTGCTGGACCGTATGGGCGTCACCTTTAACCGCACACCGGAAGGACTGCTCGATTTCCGGCGCTTTGGCGGCACGCTGTACCATCGCACGGCGTTTGCTGGAGCCACCACCGGCCAGCAACTTCTTTACGCGCTGGATGAACAGGTTCGGCGCTATGAGTCTGAAGGCCGCGTCACCAAGTATGAGCACTGGGAATTCCTGAGCGCGGTACTGGATGGCAATCGCACTTGCCGTGGCATATGCGCCATGGATCTGCGCAGCATGGAAGTACGCACCTTCCCTGCCGACGCGCTCATTGTCGCCACCGGCGGAATCGGCGCCATCTTTGGCAAGTCCACCAACTCGGTGGTGTGCACCGGCTCGGCGCAATCGGCGCTCTACCAGCAGGGCTGCTGCTACGCCAATGGCGAATTCATTCAGGTTCACCCAACGTCAATCCCGGGCGAAGACAAGCTGCGGTTAATGTCAGAGTCAGCGCGTGGTGAAGGCGGTCGCGTCTGGGTGCCCAAGACCAAAGGCGACAATCGCGACTGGAAGAGCATTCCCGAATCTGAGCGCTTCTATTTTCTGGAAGAGTGGTACCCCAAATACGGCAACCTGGTCCCACGTGACGTGGCCACACGCGCGATTCACAAAGTGGTTTACGAAAACGATCTCGGCATCGACGGCCAGCCGATGGTCTATCTTGACTTGACACACATTGATCGGGAAACGCTCAACCGCAAGCTCGAAGGCATTCTGGAGATTTACGAAAAGTTTGTTGGCGACGATCCCCGTGAAGTCCCTATGAAGATCTTCCCTGGAATGCATTACACCATGGGTGGGCTCTGGGTGGACTTGAAGCAGGCCACCAACCTCAAAGGCATCTTTGCCGCCGGCGAGTGCGAATACGGCTACCACGGCGCGAATCGTCTGGGCGCGAACTCTCTGCTTTCCTGCATCTACGGCGGCTTTGTCGCCGGTCCGGAGGCGATGAAGTATGCCAAGAACAGCGCAAAATCGGCGGACGGCGCGAGCAGTACGGTTTTTGACGCAGAGAAAAAACGCCAGGAAGAAATCAACACGCGGCTGATGAGTTCCAGCGGCACGGAAAACCCGTTCCGCATCTGGCGGGAGCTGGGCGAATTGATGACCAGGAACTGCACCGTCCTGCGCTACAACAAAGCACTCCAGGCCACAGACGCCAAGCTGGTTGAGTTGCTCGAACGCTTCGGCCACATTAACTTGAGTGACAAGAGCCAGTGGGCCAATACGTCATTCGCCTTTACGCGCCAGCTTTACAACATGCTCCAACTTTCACGCGTGATCGCACAGGGAGCGGCCATGAGAGATGAGTCGCGCGGCGCGCATTACAAACCGGATTTCCCGGATCGAGACGACAAGAACTGGCTGAAAACGACCAAAGCCTACTTCGCCCCAGACGCTGACGAACCGAAATTTGAATTTGAGCCGGTGGATATTTCACTGCTTCCGCCCAGGCCGCGCCGGTATGACATGGCGAAATGAGGAGCATGATCGGGTGATCGCACGTGATCGGTTGATCGGTGACCGAAAAATGAAGATGGAGAACGCTAACGCCAGAATTTTTCCTTAGCGTTTCTTTGCGTCCTTTGCGGTTAAAAGAGGCTTGAATGGAACAACCACAGCGCAACGCATCACCGGGTTTCTACAAAAAGGCCGCCATCGTGTTTTATGTGATTGCTGGCATCCTGATATTTGCAGCGATTGCACGCCGTGACTGGACCTTTGGAGCTTTTGGCCTTATCACTCTTTTAAACGCGCTCATGACCACGATGAAGTTCCGTTCCCTACGGAGACAGGAAAGCAATGGCCGGGACAGCTAATTTAAAAACCGTAATTCTCAAGATCAAGCGCCAGGAGGCCCCTCAGGCAAAGTCGCGCTGGGAGGAGTTTGAGCTCACCTGGAAGCCGGGCATGAACGTGATCTCCGCGATGATGGAGATCGCCAGGAACCCGGTCACCAGTGACGGCAAACCGACAACGGCGATCGCGTATGACTCCAACTGCCTGGAAGAGGTTTGCGGCTCCTGCGCCATGCTCATCAACGGAAAAGCACGCATGGCCTGTTCCGCGCTGGTGGACAAGTTGGAGCAGCCCATCCGGGTCGAACCCTTCAGCAAGTTCCCTATCGTGCGTGATTTGACTGTGGACCGCAGCGTGATTTTTGAAAATCTGAAGCGCGTGAAGGCCTGGGTCCCGGTCGACGGCACCTACGATCTGGGTTCGGGACCACGCATGTATCCTACCGAGCAGGAGGAGGCCTATCCCATCTCGCGCTGCATTTCCTGCTGCTGCTGCATGGAGGCCTGCCCGCAATTCAACGAGCAAACCGGATTTGTGGGCGCAGCGACGATTGCACAGGTGCGTCTTTTCAACCAGCACCCCACCGGCAAAGCCCTCAAACATGAGCGGCTACAAGCGTTGATGGGTGACGGCGGGATTCAGGAATGCGGATTTGCCCAGAACTGCGTGGAGGTTTGCCCCAAGGACATCCCTTTGACCAAGGCCATCGCGGACACTGGCCGCGAAGTCATGAAGCAGGCGTTAAAGGACTTCTTCCGCGGCTAGCCTTAGTTGCCGTATCCGAGAAAGAAACGTAACAGGGCCTGACTTGAGCGTTTAGGCCAGAGTGAGCTCTGCGAGCGATGGCCTGCGAAGTCGGGCCGTTAACAATCGCGCGTAAATCAATCCGCTCTGCCGAAGGCTGGCGCGCAGCACAGCGGAGCGCCCTACAAAATCGCGGCTAGCGCTAGTTGCCGTGCTCCGGCATGCTTTTTTTCAGGTCCTGTCCCAGGGCCCGTGAATGCTCTTCCATCACTGTGACGAAGGCCTTTTTGATCTGATCATTGAACCCCTTCAGCGGTTGCGTGCTGAGTTCAGCAGCATACTGCTGAAGCTCCGGCCGGGTCACGCCGTGGTATGTAACCTGAAATGAAAGCTCCATGATGTTCTGCATCTGGTTTTTTACATCATTGCGGTGTTCCTGAATCTGGGCAATCACTTCCGGTGGAGCGCCGAGGCCGGTCATCATCCCGCGCATCATCGCCAGGGAAGAATCGGTGGCAAAATTGCTGGCGCCGGCGCTGGCATCCAAGGCGTTAAGGGCTGCAATACGCTCATCCGTGGCAGGAGCGGTCATGGCGATAGTCACGTATCTTTTCAGTTTGGCCTGGCCCTCAGGTGTTTTGGTTGCGCCTTCCAGAGCGATCATGCGCGCGACCAGCGGCGTCTGCATTCGTTGTACCGCCTGGGTCAACTGCTCCGGATTGCAGCCTGCTGCCAGACTGGACTCCAGCTCTTTTCGCATGACTTCGCCATTAAAATTTTTTTGCAGCAGGGGCTTGAAAGCTTCCATAAGCTCCGGCGGGACTTCCCTACCCACCAATGTTCGCTTTAAGAATTCTTCTGAGCTCATCAACTGCGTCATCTCATCGATGGATTGAGTGAACCCGCTTACCTCCAGCGCCTGGTGGGTCAAAGAGACGCACTCCGGAGTCTGAGCGGACATCAGCCCGCAAGTGATAAAAAGCAGAAGAACAACGGCTAAACGTTTCATAGGCAAGACCTTCCCCCAAGGCGTGAATGAGGCAAGCGTATTGCAAACCGCGTCCAAGAGCAACGTAACTTAAGTTTAGCGCCGTTGAGATTTCGCTCGGGAATAATGCCGTAGAAACGAGGCATACCCCCGTTTCTGCCACTAATGCTTATAGACGGCGTGATGCGTTGATATGAAAATCCATCGGGTGAGGTGAAAGAAAAGCGGCGCGGAAAAACAGATGGAATCCATGCGGTCCAGGATTCCGCCGTGCCCTTCAATGGTCGTGCCGAAGTCCTTGATACCGCGATCACGCTTGATCGCGGACATGGTCAGACCTCCGGCAAATCCCATCAAAGCAATGGCCAGGGACATTCCCATCGCCTGGAGCGGTGAGAACGGCGTCATCCACCAGAGCCCTGTTCCCAACGCGATTGCGGAAGCTACGCCGCCCAGGAATCCCTCCCAGGTTTTGTTGGGAGAAATGTTGGGTGCAATTTTTCTTTTTCCCAGCAACTTTCCCCAGATGTACTGAAAAACATCACTGAGTTGCACCACGATCACCAGAAACAGCAGGAGCTTGGCGTCTTGCCGCGGGTAGCCAGGAATGTTCAGCGTCAAGAGCGCTGGCGCATAGCTGATGCAGTAGACGCAGACCATCAATCCCCATTGAATGCGGGCAGCGCGGTCAAGGAAGCCCGCGGTCTCATGCGCCAGCACCAGGCGAATCGGAACAAAGAGGAAGGCGTACACCGGAATCAGAATGATCGCCACTCCGTACCAGCCTATGTACCAAAACCAGTACTGCAAAGGTGTGAAGACGAAAAACGCCCAGAACAACGTACGGTGGTCCGCGCGCGCGGTATCGATCAAGCTCACATATTCCCGCAGCGCCAGCACGGAGACCAAGGCAAAGAGCAACATGGAACCAGCAGGGCCAATCAGGAACGAGATGGAAAAAATCCCGATCATGATCCACCAGGCATGGATCCGCGCATTCAGGTTCTCAACGGTGGTTTTACCACCTTCGGACTTAACGGTGCGGGAAAGGATGAACCCAATCAGGCTGGCAACGAACAGCCCGCCTACCACTGCGTTCAAGACCAGGAACATCTGATGGTCGAGTTTGAAGTTCATGCTTCCCTCAACGCGCAGACGGCCGCATGCGCCTTTCCTAAGAATGATTCTTTCGTCTCACCGGCATTGAACTGCAAGGGCGCGCCAAATGCAACGCGGCTGATTACCGGGACAGGCAAAAACTCTCCTTTGGGAAGGATTCGGTTCAAGTTGGCCAGATACACGGGGACGAATTGTACATCCTGTCTCTTCAACCACAGGTAATAGATGCCGCTCTTGAAGGGCCCGACCTCCAGTCCGTTGCCACGGGTCCCTTCGGGAAAAACAATCAACGAGTTCTCCGTGCCCAGCGCAGCAAGCAGAACTTCAAGCGTATTGCGCGCAGCCGCTATGGGATCCGCCCCAGTGCTTTTGGCGCTCCGTTCCACCAGGACCGCATGAAAGGCATTGACCGCGATTGCCTTGCGCAACCCGGAACTCCAATAATCTTTAGCGGCTACCGGACGAGTCAGCGCACGGAGCTTCCGCGGCAACACCGACCAGAGCACCACGAAATCCAGATGGCTGGTGTGATTGGCAAAATACACGCGCTGGCCCGGCGCAGGCGTGCTATCGACCCATCGCACAGACGGGCCGGCCAGGGCGCGGGCACAAGCAGCAATCGCGCTGGCCAGTAGAGCGCGGCTCAACGGGCCTCAAGCTCCCGCGCAACGCGCACGGTACGGCGAACGATCGTTACAACGCAGCCCAGGTTAATCACGATCAGAGCAACCCAGAGCACGGTTCTGCTCATTCCAAACCATATTTCAAAGAGTGAAAGTAAACAGGCAAGCGTGAGCGTAAACATGCGGTGCTGCTTGGCCATAGGACCGATGAAGCTTTGCTTCAGCCCGGCAGATCCTCCCAGCATACGAACGTAGGCGGTGAAGATCGCCAGCACAGCAGCGGTGTATCCAAGTTCGACGCCAAAGGGGCGTCCCCACACGGCATAGCCGGCGCAGACGAAGATAACGGCATCGGCGATGCGGTCGGGTAGGTCATTGAAGATTTCTCCGGACTTGGTTTGCCGCCCGCCTTCAATCGCTACCATGCCATCCAGCATGTTACAGAGAAGGCGCCCTTGGATGCCTACCGCAGCAAGGACCAACATGAGCATTCGTTCGCGGCTGGAGGACTCCGCGGAAAAATAAAACGCGGCCCCGGCAGCCAGCGCGAAAAACACACTCGCCATGGAGATCGCGTTGGGAGAGACATGCCACCGGACAAGCAACTGGGCCAGGGCTTTGGCCCATCCTGCCTGACGCGTTTTCAAAGGCCTTCTGGCAGCTTCAGTTTCCATAAACGTGGCAAGTGAAAGTACTCTGTTATAACATTTGGGCGCGGTGAGCAAGAACTATCTGTTGCGGACCGGCGCCGGCCGGCCGGCAGGAGCGTTGGCTTGAACAAAACAAGCTCGTGGCTGGTGAAGTCTCTCTTGATCGGCATCGCCGTGGCGCTGATTACGTTCACTCTGTTCTACGCTTTTTTCGCCATCCACAAAGAACTTGATATTCGCCCCGCCTCAGCCTACTGGATGGGATTGCTGGCGTTTCTCCTCAGCGCGGTTGTGGCGATGATTTATTTTCGTATGCGAGCTGATCACTAAGCGATGCAAGAAAAAAACTTAAGCGAACCGCCGGTGCCAGCGTTCACTCTTCATCCACGGAGTTTGTGGGCCGGGTTCGTGTGGGGCTTTGCCGAGGCGACTCTCTTCTTCATTGTTCCCGATGTGCTGCTTACCTTCGTGGCGCTGTATTCCTTCCGGCAATCCGTAAAAGTCCTTGCGTGCATTCTGCTGGGAGCACTGGGTGGTGGGACGTTGATGTTCTATGCGGGCCAGCACTCTTCTGACCAATCCAAGGCTGTGGTGTTGCGCGTTCCCTTCGTCTCGCCGGTAATGTTTGACAAGACGCATCAAAGTTTTGAACGCAACGGGATATGGGCATTGACCAAAGGCCCTGCTTCCGGCATTCCTTATAAAGTTTACTGCGTGCAGGCCAGCCACTATTCCGGCTGGCCTCCGTTTCTTGTTGCCAGCGTGCTCGCGCGCATGGAGCGCTTTGCGCTGTTCTGGGCCATCGCGGGACTGCTCGGGCTTGTTTTTCGCAAAAGCATCCGACGGCAGCCGACCATCACAGCCGCGGTCCATGCGTGCATTTGGATCCTGGGCTACGCCTGGTACTGGACCAGGATTTAGTCCAAGGATGATGCGTTACAGCCGCAGCATTGGCTCCAGCACACTGCCGGTACGTGCAGCGCGAAGAGGCGCGGTATCCATATAGACACGTTCTTCGATGATCTTACCTTCTCCAAGTCGCAGCTTGTCCACGCCCCGCCAGCTAAATTGTTTGCCCGAGACGAAACGTGTGCATTGCCATTCAACGATTAAAACGTCGCCACGCGTAGTCCAGTCCAGCAGTTGCCACACAAGGTCGGGCGCAGCTTCTTTTTGTATTTCGTTAAGACGCCCGAGTTCTTTGCCTGCGATCAGGCGGTCAGCCATCGGATAATGCAGCACGCCTTCGGGATGCCACAGGGCTAGGAATGCCTGGCCATCGCGCGATGCCCACGCTGCCGCAAATTTTGTAATAAAATCTTGAGTCTCCGCATCAGTCATCGAATTGCTCCTTGGATTGTTTTGCTGAGGATAGCCAGATGGAGCCCACGTGTCTGGCCGAATTCGGACTTCACGTGTCTCATCTCCTTTCATCTCGGGGCGATCATGTCCGAAAAGCGCGAGTTTGCCCCTCTGGCGCGTGAGAGAATCAGTCCATGGAACTGCCCGATCGAGAGGTCTGCTATCGCGCTTTGCAGAGCCGTGATCCCCGTTTTGACGGCCTAGTGTTCGTTGGCGTGACGTCCACCGGCATCTACTGCCGGCCAGTTTGTCCAGCGCGCAGCCCGAAGTTCGAGAATTGCCGTTTTTTTGGTTCAGCGGCGGCGGCGCAGGAAGCTGGGTTTCGCCCCTGCCTGCGTTGCCGGCCGGAGACTGCCCCCGATCTGGCCTCTTGGCGCGGAACTTCAAACACGGTTTCCCGCGCACTCGCTCTCATTACCGACGGCGCCCTCGATGGCGACGACGATAGCGTAGAAACATTGGCCGACCGGCTAGGCGTGGGCGGCCGCCAGCTCCGGCGATTGTTCATGCAGCATCTTGGAGCTTCGCCTATCGCGGTTGCGCAAACCCGGCGCGTGCTTTTTGCCAAGCAACTCATTCACGAAACACAAATGCCCATGACGGAAGTCGCGCACGCAGCCGGATTCGGCAGCGTCAGGCGATTCAATGAAATATTCCGGGACCTCTTTCATCGCCCTCCCAACACATTGCGGCGAAAGAGTTCCGCGGACCGTGCGGGACTGGAAGCAGGGGTAACGCTCAGACTGCGTTATCGGCCGCCTTATGACTGGGATTCGATGCTTGTCTATCTGCGAGCGCGTGCAATTCCCGGTGTTGAAGTCGTGGAAAGTGAAAGTTATCGGCGTACCGTTGAGATTGATGGCTTTGTTGGAAGTGTTGAAGTTATGCACCTGCCGCAGCGGCAAAGTCTTGGCGTTACCATCCGTTTTCCCAACGTCAGTCTTTTGCCGGCGATTGTGACCCGAGTGCGCCGCCTGTTCGATGTTGGTGCGGACATCGAAACAATCGGCGCGCATCTCTCTCGTGATCCCTTGCTTGCACCTCTGGTTGCGCGGCGTCCTGGACTACGCGCGCCGGGCGGATGGGACGGATTCGAGCTGGCGATACGGGCCATTCTCGGTCAGCAGGTCAGCGTCACCGCTGCACGCCGGCTCGCGGGACAGCTTGTTGCGCTACAGGGCAAGAATGTATCGAAAGACCATCGCAGCCATCCGAGCCTGTCGCATGTGTTTCCTGTCCCGCAGCGTCTTGCCAAAGCAGACCTCAGTGGCCTCGGTATGCCCAAAGCGCGCCGAGCGGCGTTGCAGGCTTTGGCGGAAGCCGCGGCTGCTGACCCGAATCTGTTTCGTCCCTTTGGGACCATTGAAGAGGCCATCGCGCGATTGCGCACCATCCGGGGAGTTGGCGAATGGACGGCACAATACATCGCGCTGCGCGCCTTGCGCGAGACGGATGCATTTCCCGCGTCTGACATTGGCCTGCTTCGGGGTGCAGCGGCGATTGATGGATCACGGCCAACGCCGGCCAGTCTTCTCAACCGAGCCGAGCCCTGGCGTCCGTGGCGCGCCTATGCCGCACAGCACCTCTGGGCCGCTGACGGCGCTGCAATCCCAGCCAGCAGGAGCGCGCATGGATAAGGTCCTTCCGTTGTTGATCGATCGAATCAACACGCCCATTGGCGAGTTGCTCATCGTGGCGGACCATGAGGGAAATCTGCGCGCCGTCGATTGGACGGACCACGAGGACCGCATGCATCGCCTGCTGCAATTGCATTACGGCAAAAATGGATTCAGGCTCGAACCGGCACGCAATCCGCTTAAGGTAACGCACGCCATTAAAAGCTATTTTGCTGGCGAACTCGCCGTAATCGACAGCTTGCCGGTGCAAACAGCGGGCACACTCTTTCAGCGCGAGGTGTGGCGTGCATTGCGGAAAATCGCCTGCGGCGCCACGGTTTCTTACGCAAAACTTGCCGTGCAAATTGGCCGGCCTACGGCAGTCAGGGCCGTGGGGTTGGCCAATGGCTCAAATCCGGTTGGGATTGTTGTGCCTTGCCATCGTGTAATCGGATCCAACAGTTCACTCACCGGCTACGGCGGTGGCATCGAGCGCAAACGTTGGCTTCTGGAACATGAATGCAAGGCACGCCAATGACTCCCTAAAGCGGTTCCTACGTTGGTGTACCCTAGGTTTTATGGTGTCTAAACCCAGCCGAGGGCGGCTGGGCCACAAAATTTTCGATATCCAGATGCTTGGTGTTTCGAGAGCCGTGTGGCACCGCCGCCCCCGGCGGTGAGTCTTTCCTGTACAGCGACTCTTGAACGACGTTAGATCGCTTCGTCGAGCTTCAAGTCCTGCAACATCTGGTTGAGTTGCGCCTGGCTCTCCGCCCGCTTCACCGCCAGATTCTCCATTTCTGTCCGGACAGCCTGTAGTTTGTCCTCCTGATCGTTCAACTCGCGTGTGTAACGCTGCAAAAGCGCTTTTTCTTCCACGCTGCCTTTCAGGGCCTTCATGTTTTCCCGCAGCCGCTGCTGGTCTTGGTTGATATTGTTGATCTGCGTCTGCCTAGTCTGCATTTGCGACTCGAAACCGGCGATTTCATTTTTCTGCTGAACGATCTTCCGCAACGCCTGCTCCAGCTCCGGCTTGATCACCCTGTCATTGAACCAGAGCTTGATCTGGTTGTCGGTCACGCTGGAAAGCGCAATCCGGCTTTCCAGGGGATGCACTTCGTCCACCTTCAACTCGGCCGTCTTACCTGGCTCAATCTTCACCCGGAAGCGATAGGAGGAAGCCGCGGTCTCTTCCGGTTTTACGCCATCGCTTAACTTCCAGCCGGCGCGCACTGGGTGCTCGATTACTACATCGCGCACCTGCGTATCAGTGCTGCGGATCGTATACAGCTGATGGTCGCGCTGCTCGCTGGTCTGCACCATCACGCCGCGGGCAATCTTGATGTGGGTCACCGGACGCGCTTCTACATCGTCCTTGTGGTCAACCCGCACCGCCTGGTCCACAGCGTAGGACAGCAGGCGTCTCTCGTCCGGCTTTAATGGATCAATCAAGCCTTCACCGGCGAAGGCGTTGCTTTCAATCACGTTGAAGGTGCCGCCATCCAGCGTGAGCCCGCTGGAGTTGGTGATCCACAACGCCCGCAGCGGCCGCTCGGAGGATGCGCTCCACAACGTGACCTTTTCCGCTTTGATGTGGGAGCTAATGATAGGGACCAGCGCCGAGTGGTTCTTCAGGATCGTAACTTTCTCTTTCAGGTTGTACTGGAAAAGATCTCCCAGTTCCTGGCCGGAGGCCTCAGCTTCCATGGCCTCAGCAGCTTCTTCGGCGGTCGGGCTTTCTGGCTCAGCCGCCGGTTTCGCTAACACCCGAAAGCGATCAGCTTTGCTTGACATCCCCATGGCCTCCCCACCAATCACGCCTCCAACTACGCCTCCGGCGATACCCCCTGGCAACGGTGCCGGAGATGGCGCCGCCGGCCCCATCATCACCTTGGCCGGCTCTGGCTCGTTGAGTGTGCCTTCGTGCGTCTGCGGCGTCAGCATGGCGGTCTCCGGCAGCGCGATCACCGGACGGCGCGTATACAGCGGCTGAGAAAGTTCCTGTATGAATGACTGTGGCGCCCCAGCCACCAAAGAAAGCTCTACATCTTTCCAATCTTCGCCCACAGTGTTGTCCACAATGGCCCAGCCCTGAAGCAGAGGCTGCGCGTCCGCTTTGGTCGGCAGCAGGATGCGGTACGTGCTCTTCCACACCGGAACTTCACTGATGTAGCTGACAAACAAGCTGCGTTCGCCCAGTCCGGCGCTGGCGATGGTCATCTGGCGCAGGTCCTGGTCGCGGGCCGAGCTGATCAAACTCAGGTACTTGGTAATTTCTTCATTCAGGTCGTGGTCGGCAACGCGCACGCTCAGCGCGGAAGTGAGGGGAAAGGTCCGCAACTCGCCCGTATCGGCGACCAGGGAAAGTTCAAGCTGTTTGATGGTCTCGTCTTTACCGCTGCGAATGGTCTTCTCTTCCACGCTCAGCAGCCGTCCGGAAACCAGCACCGCTCCGTTATGGACCTGCACGCGCGTGCCGCGAAGCGCGCCCAGAAAAGCCGCCAGCGTGGTGGATTCTCCCAGCGGGAGGCGCAGGGACTTCAACTGCTCCGCGATGGGCGCAACCGAGTTATACCCTACGCCGGAGATCTTGCCGCCGTTCAGGTCAAGCACGGTCAGCGACTTCAACACGTCATTGAGCTGGGCGCTGGTAAAGTCGATTTTCAGCTCCTGCGTGCCGTGCACGTGGCCGGTATGTTCAAAGTATCCAACGCCGTTTTTATAGAGCACCACGCGCCGTACCGGCAATTTTTCTGTCGTAGTGTCGGCCGCGTTGGCCAACAGCGCAGTGAAAACCATAACAATTGCAAGCAGTCTTCTCCCCATAAATCTTCCTCCCTCTCTCGCTACAGATCTTATAGACACCGGAATAGAACGTATCGATTTCTGGTTCCTGCGCCCCGCCTTGGATCAGCGGGAGCTTAACGCGGTTTTTGCATCAAAAATCTGGGCGAATAAATGGGAAAACGGCAAAGATTGGCAACACAGCTAACTCATTGATTACCAAAGTCCGTGTGGGAGGATGCCCCGTGGATTGGGCACTTTGAGTAAACTCAGGCGAAACTCTGAGGCAAAATGGCGCTACTCTGGTTTAGAATCGTGCATCTAATGCCGATGTTGTGTTTATGAGAAAAGACCCGATGAGCGCCAAGAGAGCTTTCTTTATTTCGTCGATCTTGTTGATAGCGACGGCAGCGTCTGCCCTGCCGGCCTCCGTCGTACATCGCTCTACGCACCGTCGGGGACACGTTCGCCGTATCGCCTGGAATCCCGTGCTGCGCGGCTCAGACCTCTCTATGACGCGGCAGAATGAAGAGATTGATCGTCTGCAACTGCCTCGGATTACTGACAACGAGCAGTTGTTGGAACTTGAGCGCACGCAAGAATTAGTGCCGATCGAAGAGTCCGCTGGTCTGCGTATCAGCCCGGCAATCCAACAAGACAAACGCTATGCCCGTCCCTGGGTGAACCAGTTTCTCCAGGACATGAGCACGGCCTATTACACCGAGTTTCATGTGCCGCTCCAGGTTAATTCCGCCGTACGGACCATGGAACAGCAGCACTCGTTGCGCCGTCACAATCGCAATGCCGCCCCGGAAGTGGGCGACCACGCTTCTTCCCATCTGGCAGGTATCACGGTTGACTTGGCCAAGCGCGGCATAACGCGCGCGCAGCACAAATGGATGGAAGATTATCTAAAGAACCTGCGCGACCAGGGACTGGTGGAAGCCGCGGAAGAGCGCCGCCAGGCTTGCTTCCACGTAATGATTTCTGACCGCTACACAGAATGGCGCGAGGCGAACCGGTTGGCTGATAAAATTGCCAGAGAATGAAGCCATTACGATTGCTCGTCTGCCTGCTCCTGTTTTCAACCCTGGCGCTGCCCCAGCATAAGTCTCAGCATCCCTCTCCGCAGGCAGCGCATAAAAAGACCCCTAAAAAATCCAGCGCATCGCACCCGCAAGCCAATGCAGCACTGGCGATTCACCAGTCGGCACTCATCATTGACACGCACGCGGACACGCCCCAGCGCTTTCTCGACGAAAACTTTGACCTGGGCCAGAACACTCCGGTGTCTGAAGGCCACATCGATCTGGACAAGATCAAAAAGGGAAATCTGGGAGCCGAGTTTTTCTCCATATGGGTTGAGCCGGAGTTCAAAGGCCATTATTCCCAGCGGGCCATGGACCTGATTGACAGCGTCTACCAGCAGGCCGCGCGGCACCCGGATAGAATGACCATGGCTCTCACCGCCAATGACATTGTCCGCGCCCAGCAGCAGCACAAGTTCGCCGCGCTCATGGGGATTGAGGGCGGACACGCCATCGAGAACGATCTCCGCCTGCTGCGCGATTTTTACCGCGTGGGCGTGCGCTACATGACCTTGACCTGGTCCAACACCAACGACTGGGCTGACTCCTCTGGTGACATTCAAGACCCCAACATCAAGCATCACAACGGCATGACCGATTTCGGTAAAGATGTGGTGCGAGAGATGAACCGCCTGGGCATGATCGTTGACATCTCCCATGTCTCCGACGCCACGTTCTACCAGGCCCTGCTGATCAGCCAGGCCCCGGTGATCGCTTCACACTCCTCTTCGCGCGAACTGACGAACCATCCCCGCAACATGACCGATGACATGCTGCGTGCCATCACCAACAACGGCGGCGTGGTCATGGTGAATTTCTATTCCGCTTTCATTGACGAAAACTACCGCAAAGCAGCGTATGATCCGGAAAAAATGAAGGTTCGCGATGCCGAGGTGGAAGTTTTCAAAAAAGAGCATGCTCACCCGGACGGCAGTCCGGTCACGTACAACGAATATGCCGCCATCGAGAAGAGATGGGCAGCACAGTTTCCACGCCCTCCGCTCAAATCACTGATCGACCATATCGATCACGTTGCCCAGGTTGCGGGAATCGACCACGTTGGGTTGGGGTCTGATTTTGACGGCGTCACTTCCCTTCCGGAAGGAATCGATTCCGCCGCCGATCTGCCTAAAATCACTCAGGCCCTGCTTCAACGCGGCTACACGCGGGAACAAATACACAAAATCCTGGGCGGCAACTTGCTGCGCGCCATGCGTGAAGTGGAAGCCACAGCCACGCGGCTTCAGGCAGAACGCAAAGCCTCTGACGCATTGAGCTTTGTAGACATTGAGCTCATGGTAGGAAACCGCGCCAGCGCGGCCCTGTTGATCGACCGCATTAACCAGCACGGCGTGAATTTTACCCTCACTTCAGCACTGCGCGACCGGCTCAAGAGCGAATTCAAGTCGGAAAAAGACGCGGAGCAAGTGCTGGATGCGATTGCCAAGGCGAAGAGGAAGTAACCTGGGTTGGGTAGGTTATTTCGGCCAAGCCTCGGTCAGCAACAGTAGAGATTGAATCCCTTTTTGCCAACTTTTAACCTAATGTAATCAATAGCTTACCAAATCCAAACTTTCGTGCCATCTATGGAATCAAAGATAGTGCTGACACAGCTACTTTATTTCAGGAGTGCGCACGAAATGACGATTCCTTCTTATAGATTGGTAATGGATAGCAATCAGTTATCACCTTTTCTCGCCAGAGCAAGTCAACTTCGATCCCATCCGCAGGTCACTTTAGCCCTTTATGTTTTGACTGAGATTTTGTTGCGACCACGGGTGATCGTCGAGGAAGTTCTCCAAAAACTCTCGCATTTCAACGTGCTTATCGGGCTAGAGCCCCGGCACGTGATGCAACAGGTTGCGACACTCAGCGAGAAAGAGATAATTAGTTTCGTACCATTTCGCCACGCGTTAAGGCTGCCCTTGAATCCTTCTGCCGCCAACATTTCCCAAGCGCGGGAAATCAAAGACCGCCATCGAGCTTTTGGAGGCATCATGTCTACGCGCGCCAAGGAGGCGCGAAGACAATTCCGTGATCGAGCGATTAAGCCTGAATTGTCAACCTTGTCTGACGCACTTGAAATTCCATTCCTGAAGTCCCTCGCATTCGGAGCAGTTTCAAGTCACGGAACTCCGACCTTAACTGAGGATGTACTTTACAACTCAGTAATGCGCAATCAATATCTTTCGAAGTTTTTCAAAACAATACTTTTTTATATGATTAGCTACACACGAGGATGGGAAAACGAAGACCACAACTTTGATCCTTCTTATCACGACGATTGGACCGACATAACACTTCCGCTCTATGCTGGAGATGAAGATATTGTTTTGACTGCGGACACAAAACTTCGAAATGCCATTGAGCAGTTGGGTCGTGTTCGAACAGGCGTTGCCGACGACTTAAAGTGAAGGGTCCTGACAGGTTTCTAATTTTACTGCGCTGCTTCATCCAGGAACGCAAGCACCAGATCCCTCTTCACCGACGGGAAGCCCTCGAGAAAAGACTCTATGGACTCGCCTGCCTTAATGTATTCGATGAAGGTCTGCACGGGAACACGCGTCCCTGCAAATACGGGTGTCCCACCAAGAATTTCAGAGGAAACGGTGATGGTCTGCTTAACCATAGTAGCTATGGTATGAAAAATCGAACCCGGTTACAACTCTTACCAGCTATAACCGGGTTCTCTGTTGCTATTTCGCCCCCGCCTTCCTCAGATAGATGCTCCCGTTGAAGTTCTTGAACTGGATCTCCTGGCCGCCACCGTTGATGGAACCGCGGACCGTTTTGTCGATCTTGACCCGGTACTTGCCGCCTTTGCCACGATCATCCTCCACCGTCTGCTGGGGCTCATTCGCCTGGAGTTTGATGTCAAAGTCGCTGAAAACCTCACCGTTGTCGGTACGCAGACTGACAGTGGCTTTCAAGTCCGCCGGGAAGGTCACGTCGATGGCGCCATTCATGGAGCTGAACGCCATCGGTTTCTGGGGATTGATGCGATTGAACGTAACCAGCACTTTTCCGTTGAGAGCATGAGCTACGGCACTCCCCGAAACATTCTTCAGGATCACTTCGCCGTTCACGTTGTTGACGTCGAGTTCACCATCCACATCCGTCACGCTAATATTCCCGTCATTCACACTGCGCAGAGACAGCGACGTGTGAATAGGCACCGTGATGACGAGATCGATCGTGCGCTGGACCGAGTCTGTACTCACCCGCACCTCATTGTTCTCGGCCTCAATATTGAGCCCGGTAGAAGTCATGGGGATGCGCTTCATGCTCTCGCCCCGGCTTTCGCCACGGCCTTCACCTCGACCCTCGCCCCGGCCTTCATGGTCGCGAACGCGGGCTTCAACAACGACTTCTTTAATGTCCGCGCCCTTGACGGTGATGCCCCCGTTGAGCAGGTGGGCCCTAACCGTCACTGGACGAGAAGGATCGGTCAGAGGAACGGTGACTTTGTTATCTGGTGACTGCGCGTGCAACATCGGCGCACCTGCAACCAGTACGGCACTTACGATCTGGATCATGAACTTATGAAATTTAAAATTAGTCATAGATTTACTCATGGGCGTTCAAGAACGCGTATGTCTCCATTTAGATTTTCAGCTTTGATTTCCGGTCCGCCGGAGCCGATGCGTCCGCCGGTGTAACGGTCTGAATGAAAAACGAACTTCCCGTTGCGGTTTTCCGCGCTGGCAGGCTGCGGCGCCAGCATGGTCATTTCAAAGTCGCTATAGACGTGGCCATTGAAAGTCTTAAAGCGGAAATCCCCGGAAAGCCCTTTGGCGAAATACAGCTCAACATTCCCGTTGATGGTGCTGAAGTCGGATTTCTCCCGCGGATTTTCCCGGAAGACGACCTTCACGCCTCCGTTCACCGTCTTGGCCACGCCGGATCCGGCCACATCCTGCATTTCGATCTTGCCGTTCACGTTGTGGACGGAGAAGTCGCCCGTCACGTCACGCACGCTCACATGGCCGGAGTTCACAGTCTTCAGGTTGACTTGAATATTCCGCGGCACCTGAAGTTGGAAATCCATCTTCACCGTGTAACCACGGTCTCCGTGCCAACCACTGCAACCATCATTGCAGTTGCAGCGGAAGGGCCCGTTGACATACAGCTTCAGCAGGTCCGGCTGGTCGGTAATATCCAGCGTGACTTCCTTCTTGGCGGCTTCCATCTTGTCCTTGGACTCCGCTCGGATGGTCTTATTGACCACAAGTTGGACCTGGTCGCCCTGGCCGCCCACCACATCAATGGAGCCGAAAATGTTATCGACCTCCAGGGCTTTGTGAGCAGCGCTCAGGTTGAATGTTTTGCGAATCGTCTCCGACTCCTGCAAGCGCTGGCCTGAGTCGTCATCATCGTCATAGATTGGCGCCGCGATAGCGACAGGGACCGGCGCCGGGTTGGGACTAGGGTCCGGTGCAACACTCACGCTTGGGTTCGGTCTGGGATCAGCGCCGCTTGCCTGCACACGAGTCACGCCTCCGTGCGACAAATACAGCATCGCCATTCCCACAATTACCGGCAAAAAGAGCTTGGATTTAGACATGGTTCCTCTCCTCCAAATTAGTCCGTTCAACTTAACTGCTGTATTCCCCAATCCGCGCGCTTACGGACCGTCGGGTCCACTTTGGGGTCTTGCTGAAATCTCTTGAACTGCTGCACCGCGTTGGGATCGTGCAGGTCCACCAGCAGGTCAATCAACGCAACCTGTACTAGCGGCGACTGCTGGCCCGGCAATGCCTCAATCAGTCCGCGACGGACCTCCGGACGGCTGCCATAGCGGCTGAGCGCGTCGAGCGAGGCCAGACGGACATCCACACTGTTGTCATAGCGCAAGGTGTGCAGCAGAGCGTCAAGGACTTTTGGGTCGGGCCCTGTCATGCGCGTACTCCAACTCACACCCTCCAAGCGCTGGCTGGCCGATTGCTGCTTCAACATGGACAAGGCCACTGACTGGCGCATGTTGGTAAGTTCCTCATGCATCGCGGTCAACTCAGTGGTGCTGGTACTGGCTTGGTCAGAATGTCTGCCGATAAAAAAACCGCAAACCAGAAAGATGCACGCCCAAACCACGCCTGCCGCCGGCGACTGCAACAAGTTACCTAAGCCCCATAGAGCTGGGCCCTTTTTTCGCTCCTGGGACAAGCTGGCCTTCTCCCAGCGGCCTTCCTCGTAACTCTCCAGCATGGCTTTGAAGCGGGAACGAACAGCCGGACCGGGTTGTTCTTCCGGCAAGAGAGCCAGCTTCTGCCAGAGTGCGGCCTCTTCACCGCACGGAACGCAGCCTCGCACGTGCTCCTCAACCAGGCTGGCTTGATCGAGCGCCAGCCGGCCTTGCAGATAATCGGGTAACAGTTCGGCAATCTCTTCGCACTTCATTGCAAACTCCCTATTGCAAACTCTCTGGGTTGGGCCAACGGTCTGTCCCTTCAGAACTTTTTCGTGGCAAAGACTTGCCACCCTCTAACAGCTGAAATATCTGGCGCAGGTCCTGTAGCGCGCGATGCACCCTGGTCTTCACGGTACCCACTTCGCAGCCAAGGAGCTGCGCAATCTCGTCATACTTGAGATCTTGAAAGCGGCTGAGAATCAGCACTTCCCTCTTGTCTTCTCCCAGGTGCAGGAGAGCCTGATGGAGCAGCGCTGATTCCTGGCTCTGTTGCGCCGTATCGGCAGGCTCAACCGCGGGGGACATGGAAGGCTCCCAGCTTGTCTCCGGACGCCGCTTACGCAAGTGGTCAAACCGTACATTGCGGGCAATCTGGTACATCCACGCGCGAAACCCTGTGTCCGTACGATAGCTATGGCGATACTTCAAGATGCGAAAGAACACTTCCTGCACCAGGTCCTCGCTCATGGGCCGGTCACCGGTTAGCCGCAAATAAAAGTTGAACAGAGGCACGTGATATCGCTCAAACAGCACGCCTAGCATCTCGCCGATGCCATTCCGCACCTGCGACATCAGCTCTTCGTCAGACATCGAATTTGTCATCGGCGATTCCGTAATCCGTGGTTCCGTCGGCGGCTGCCGTTTGCCTTTCATGGATGATTACCGGGTACCAGGGAAAAGGTTCCCCCTAAGAAACGGGATTTTTGCCCGTAAGCGGGGTCAATGCACACGCTGGCTTTACTTCTTTGGCCTCTCCATTTCTAATATCCAATTGACTTCATAGGAGAGATGAATGCATCGTATTGCGTTAATTCTACTGTGTCTTAGCCTTGCCGCCGTCAGCCAGACCAAGCCCAAGAAGGCCGCAACCGGCGCCGCGCCCAAAGCAGCCGCTTCGGCAAAAGCTTCTGAAGCCGTCATTCACACCACGTCCGGCGACATGAAATGTACGCTCTTCCCCGACCAGGCGCCCAAGGCCGTAGCCAGCTTTATTGGCTTGGCCAATGGAACCAAGCCCTGGAAGAACCCTGCCGGCAAGCTTGTCCAGGGAAAGCCGCTTTATGACGGTGTGATCTTCCACAGGGTGATACCCGGGTTCATGATCCAGGCCGGCGATCCTGCAAACGGGCCCGGCTCTGACGTAGGCTTTGAGTTCGCGGATGAGCTGCACGCCGACCTCCTGTTTGACAAACCTGGACGCCTGGCCATGGCCAATCGCGGCCCGAATACCAACAGTTCACAGTTCTTTATTACGGAAAAAGAAGTATCGTTTCTGAATCCTTGCCTTCAAGAAGGTGGATGCCCAGAACTCAGAAGACCGAAAAATACCGGCTATACGATCTTTGGCCAGTGCGATGACTCCACGGTCGAACTGGTAAAGAAGATCGCCCGCATGCCTTGCACGCTCGGGCCTGTCTGTGACGACCACAATAGCAAGCTCCAAACTCCGGTGACGATCAAGCACGTTGAAATTGTGAAAGCGGGAAAGAGCTCCGCGGCCAAACCGGCGGCCAAGCCGCCGACTCCAGCCAAGCCTAAAGCCACGACCGCGCCAAAATCCTCCGCGCCCAACTAAACGCAGAGAGCAAATCGAAAGCCCCAAGCGGCAGGCGCAAATCCTGCCGCGGAATTCAAACTAGAACCCAAAGAGATCTTTCAAAGAAAGGACCAACCCATGCCCCGTCAGCCAGGCACGTATGCAGTATTTGAAACTACCGAAGGCCAGATCGTTTGCCGTTTGTTTGAAAAAGATGCGCCTATCACCACTAAGAACTTCATCGATCTTGCCGAAGGCACGCGCAGTTGGAAAGACACGGTAAGCGGAAAAGGCGGTTCCGGACCACTTTACAACGGAACCATTTTCCATCGGGTCATTCCCGACTTCATGATTCAAGGCGGCGATCCCAGCGGCACCGGCATGGGCGGCCCCGGCTACAAATTCCAGGACGAAACCAAAGGTTCTCCCCACCAGTTTGATAAACCCGGCAAGCTGGCCATGGCCAACGCCGGCCCGGGGACCAACGGGTCTCAGTTCTTCATTACTCTGGCTGCCACGCAATGGCTCACTGGCAAGCACACCATCTTTGGCGAAGTGGTGGAGGGACAGGAAGTGGCGGGAAAGATCGTCAAGCTGCCGCGCAACCCTCAAGACCGTCCGTTGAAAGACATCGTGCTCAAATCTCTTACCATCGAGCGCGTTGCCTAGCGAAGGAAATGTCGGACCCAATCAAAATCGCCATCTTCATCGCAGTGTTTGCGGCCTTGCTTCTGCTGGGCCGCAAACTTTCGTCTTATGACTCCAGCCACGCCGTTCCGGGGCCTTCCATCCGGCCGGCAGCCTATGGCATGAAAGTTGATGAGGAAGTCGACGAGAAAATGAAATCCCTGCCGGCGACCGTAGGGGCAGACCTTCCGTTTCCAATCTTGCTGCCTGACATCGAGATGGATAAAGACGGCAGGTATAACCGACCGGAGTTTCTGAATTATTATTTTGAAAAAATTGACTTGGCAAGCGGCCCTTCCGATCCCAAATCTTTCATAGACACATTTTTTCTAGAAGCCCGTGGCCTGGAGGACGGCTACACGTTCAAATACAGATACACCGTGGCAACTCCATCCGGACTCCAGCAAGCCCTGGATTCAATGCGTAAGCCTTCCCTCTCACTGGGAAGCCAGGTGATCATAGTTCCACGCTGGGACGTTCCCCTCATCCTAAAGACCGTCGTAGACGAAATTCTGGAGACTTACCAGGCGTCTCCAGAAGATCTGCCGGGGCAGATTTTGAAAGCCCCGGAAGACGCCTCATAAGATCCATCCCAGCCGCAAAAAAGCCGACGCACGCGGCGTCGGCTTCGAACGTGAATCTATAACTCAGACCCCGATCACCTTCACTAGTTCGGTCACGGCATCGGCGCTCTTCTGTAGTGCTGCCTGTTCTTCCGTGGTCAGCTTGATCTCAATGATCTGCTCCAGGCCGTTCGATCCCAGCTTGCACGGCACACCGACAAATAAGCCGTTGATCCCGTACTCTCCCTGGAGAAACACCGCGCACGGCATAATTTTCTTTTTGTCTTTCAGAATGGCCTCAACCATCTCCGTGGCCGCGGCGGAAGGCGCGTAATAGGCGCTGCCGGTCTTGAGGTATTTCACAATCTCAGCGCCGCCGTCGCGTGTGCGTTGCAGAATGGCTTCCAGGCGGTCTTTGGGAATCAGTTCGGTAATGGGAATTCCTGCCACGGTGGAATAGCGCGCCAGCGGGACCATGGTGTCACCGTGGCCGCCCAGCACGAACGCGGTCACGTTTTCCACGCTCACGTTCAGTTCCTGGGCAACAAAAGTGCGGAAGCGGGCCGAATCCAGCACTCCGGCCATGCCGATCACGCGGTTGCGGGAAAACTTGCTGAGCTTGAACGCCGCCTGGGCCATGGCATCCAGCGGGTTCGAAACGACAATCAGGATGCAATTGGGCGAGTTGGCCACTACCTTGCCGACAACGTCCTGCATGATCTTGTAATTAGTGTTCAGCAGGTCATCGCGGCTCATGCCCGGTTTGCGCGCGATGCCGGCTGTAATCACCACGATGTCAGAGTTAGCGGTATCGGCGTAATCATTGGTGCCAAGCACGTAAGTATCGCGCTTCTCAATCGGCATGGCTTCCAGCAGGTCCAAGCCTTTGCCCTGCGGCACGCCGTCCAGCACATCAATCAGGACAACGTTCGCCAGTTCCTTTGCCGCGATCCAGTGGGCCGTGGTGGCGCCTACATTTCCCGCGCCTACAATTGTCACTTTTTTACGCATTTCCAATTCCTTCCTAAAAGTGCTGTGGGTTTTAGATTGCCGTTCTCTTGCGACTGAATCAGATGTTCTTGGTCACATGTTTTTGATCACATGTTTTTGATCATATGTGCAGCAAATTCACTGGTCTTGACCTTGGTGGCGCCCGGCATCTGCCGCTCAAAGTCATAGGTGACCATCTTCTGCGCGATGGTTTTTTCCAGAGAACTCTCAATCAGACGCGCTGCTTCGCTCCATCCCAGGTGGTCCAGCATCATCACACCGGAAAGGATCACGGAGCCGGGGTTGATCACGTCTTTGTCGGCGTACTTTGGGGCCGTGCCGTGCGTGGCTTCAAAGATCGCGTGCTGGTCGCCCACGTTGGCTCCCGGAGCAATGCCCAGCCCGCCCACCTGGGCCGCGCAGGCGTCAGAGATGTAGTCGCCATTGAGGTTGGGGGTGGCCAGAATGTCATACTCCGCCGGCCGGATAATCACCTGTTGGAAGATGGAGTCGGCGATGCGGTCATTGACCATGATTCTCTTCTTCCACGCGCCGTTGCCGTGGGACTTGCCGATGGTATCCAGCACGCCTTTGACCTCCGCGTACACTTCCTGCCGGAAGCTCTCCTGCGCGAACTCCATGCCCGGTTCCACCATGGCCGCATTCTGCTCCAGGCTCAAGGCCGGGTTCTTGTCTTTGTTGTCCAGTATCCAGCTCTCGCGCTCCGTGACCACGTCATCACGGAATTCCTGGCAGGCAAGTTCGTAACCCCACTCGCGGAAGGCGCCTTCGGTAAATTTTTGAATGTTGCCTTTGTGCACCAACGTGACCGACCGGCGCTTGTGCTTGATAGCATGCTGCACGGCCATGCGCACCAGTCGCTTGGTGCCGAAAATGGAAATCGGTTTTATGCCCACGCCGGAATCTTCGCGGATGCGCTTCTTCGTCCCCGCCAGCATCTCATTGTTGAGGAAAGAGATGAGCTTCTTGACTTCCGCTGTGCCCTGTTTCCATTCGATCCCTATATAAACATCCTCAGTATTTTCGCGAAAGATGACCACATTGAGCTGCTCCGGATGCTTTACCGGCGAAGGCACGCCCTGGTAGTACTTTACCGGGCGTATGCAACCGTATAGATCCAGAATTTGCCGCAGGGCCACATTGAGAGACCGAATCCCGCCGCCGACAGGTGTGGTCAGCGGCCCCTTGATTGAAACATGTAGGTCGCGGATGGCGTCCACGGTGGGCTGGGGCAGCCAGTCGCCAAACTTGGTAAAGGCTTTTTCTCCGGCAAAGACTTCCAGCCAGTGGATCTTGCGTTTGCTCCCGTAAGCCTTCTGTACCGCGCCATCAAAAACGCGCACAGACGCTGCCCATATGTCGCGACCGGTACCATCGCCTTCGATGTACGGAATAATGGGATTATCAGGGACTTGCAGCTTGCCCCCGCTGTATGTAATGGGGCTGCCTCCAGCGGGCAGCGGAATTCCATTGTAAGAAGATGGCATGGTCCCTCCACGGACAAAATCCATTCACAATCCAAACTTATTACGTTAACATCGCAGCGGACCTGGCGCAATGCTGTGATCGATGGGTGACGCATGGGTGTAGGGCAACCGCATAAACATTAGGGAGCGTAATGATATCAGCGGGACAGGCATCGTGCGCCAATTCACTCGTTCTGAGCCATGCTTTTCAACTGTCATCTGAGCGGAGCGCCTTGGCACTGTTTTTTCCCTGCATGCTGATAGACGCGGAGTCGAAAGACCGCGACCAAGCCCCCTAAACCATGCGGCTTGAGGGAGTTCTCCCTGTCTGGTGCGAACGCCTTGGCTCTGCATTTATACTGCGTGCATTCTCGGGGTGTTTCGGCTCCGCGCCATAGAACATCGTCGCAATTATATTTCTCAGGCGCTACACTCAACATGACAGGGGTTCACGGTGTTAGAGTGGCGACAAGACAATCAAATCCCCAACACGTTCATGAAATTACTCTGGCATGTCGCACGCTGCAAGCGTCCCACCAGACTCCATGCCAATTGCTGAGAGGTCTTATGATGCCAAGCATTCGCGCTGCTTTTCTGCTTCTGATCTGTGTTGCCAGCACCGCGGGCGCACGCGCTGCTGACAATCCGTATCTGTACAAAGTCACCTTGGTGCAGGCTGCTCCAGGAAAGCTGCTGGACCTCATCGACCTTTACAAGGCAAGAACGGCCGCGTACCAGCCCGCCGGCGACGAAGCTCCGCTCTGGATGCGGCACAGCCAGGGCGACCATTGGGACCTGATGATCTTGTTCCCCATGGGCAGTTATGCCGACTATTACCAGCCGGAGCGCATCGCTAAGCGCAAGCAAGTGGAACAATCCGCCAAGCTGGAAGAAAAGTTCAAAGAAAACATCGCCTGGCAGGAAGACCTTTTCGTTTACGGGCCTCCGCTGGCCGATCTGCGCAAGGCCTTCTCCAACGGCGCTTTCTTTCATGTAGAGATGTTTGTGGCGCTACCGGGCAAGTTTGCCGACCTCTACAAAGAACGTGAGATGGAAAACACCTATGCCAGGGCGCTGAAGGAGCCGGAAAACTTTATCTTTGTCCGCGATCAGGGCGCGGCCTGGGACATTTTCACCATCGGCGTTTTCCGCGACCTGAAGCACTACGCCGAAAGCGCCGATGTCTCCGCGAAAGACCAGGAAGCTGCCGCCAAAGCCGCAGGGTTTGACGCACCCAGCCAAATCGGCCCGTATCTGCGCCGCTTTATCCGCATGCACCATGACACGTTGGCCGTGGCGGTGAAGTGAATTCACTAAGTACTACCTAGCCGACGCGCGCCACAACCAGCGTCATATCGTCATGCTGAGGCGCGCCTTTGGCGAAGGTATCGGCAGCGGCAAGCACATGCTGAATGATGTCGGCAGCCCGCATGCGATCGCATGACTGTATGCATTGGAGCATGCGGTCCTCTCCCCATTCTTCGTCGTCCGGGTCCATGGCTTCACTGATGCCGTCGGTGTAAGCAACCAGAAGATCACCCGGCTGCAAGTCAATCGTGCCCTGCTGATACGGCGATTCACGCAGCAGCCCCACAACGACTCCGCCCTGGTCCAGTTTCTCAACGCGGCAATCACACGCGGAGAGCTGCACGGTGGCCGATGCCGATGCAGCTTGAAGATGCGCTTGGCACTTGTGCAACACCAGCGGCGGGTTGTGACCGGCATTCACATAAACCAGTTGTCGGCTTGCAGGATCATATTGCGCGTAAAAGAAAGTCGCATAGCGGTTGGACGAAGAAGCCTCAAAAACCAGCCGGCTCACATTCGTGACGACCGTAGCCAGATCCTCCGGGGCCACCATGGCCTGGCCGCGCAGTGACGCTTGCAGACTGGCCATCATCAACGCAGCAGAGATTCCCTTCCCGGACACGTCACCGATGGCGATCCCCAGCTTGCCGCCGGCCAGCAGAATGAAATCATAGTAGTCGCCGCCCACACCGAGCGCCGGGCGGCATGCGCCACAATAATCCAAACCGGGGATAGCCGTGATCTCCTGGGGAAACAGACGCTCCTGCACTTCGCGCGCGATTTCCAACTCGCGACTCATCTTCTCCCGCTGCACCATCTCTTTGGCCATGGCATCGGTTAGACGTGCGTTCTCCAGCGCTAGCCCTGTCTGTGAGGCCACCGACTGCAACAAACGCAGGTCTGAACCTGAGTAAGGCTCCTCAGAACGCTTCTGTCCCAGGCTGATAAATCCCAACAGGTGATCGCGCGCGTTGATCGGTAGCAGCAGTTCGGCATGCAACTCCACCAGCCGCAACCGCTCTTCCGGAAGGACGCCGGATTCGCGATTCACCCAGGAATCCGGGTCGTCCAGATAGACGCGCGCAGGCTGGTTCTCCTGCCGCAACTGCCGGACTGTGGCCGCATCCTGCGGGAACCCCACATTGAGCGGCACCGGATAACCCAATGCATAAGCAGGCCGGTAAAGGCCAGAACCGTTCACCAGCACGGCCACCTGACTGACATGCAACGATTCCGAGATCCGCTGAGAAACCGTCTCCAGCAGTGTCCGAGGATCAAAGATCGTCCGGACCTTTTCGCTCAGCTCGGTCAGGATCTGCTCGGCGTTGTAGGCCTCGCGGAAGAAGTGGCGGTCCATCCAGCCGCGCAGGCGTTCGGCGCCCCATCGCAGCAGAAACACGACGGCAACACCCAGGCCAATGACCTGTATCTTCTGCGGGCGGTTACGGCTGACATCCGTGGCCAGAGTTGCCGCGACCATAATCACCACAAAGGAAGCAATGACTTGAAGCGCCAAAACGCCGTTCTTGGCCAGAGCATATTGCAGGCCTTGGCGCAGCACGACCCGCGCATCCATGGCTTTGTGCACAACGATCACGTAAGCCAGCGTTACTGGAAACAAAATGATCAGCACAAGACAAGGGACCACAACCCAGGGTGAGAACACGTTGTTCGCGCTAGTGCCCTTGGCTTGGGCAATGAGCGACATGACCAGCGCCGGCACCAGGGAAACCATGGAGCCGAGATAAACCAGGCGGAGGCGGCGACGAACGTCCGGGGAGGTGGCCAGCTTGTACTTAATTCCCAGAGCAACAATAAACGTGGAGATTGCGATGTAAGTAAGGATGGTCGATGGTTCGTCCACGGCGTCGGCAATGCGCGCCAGACCGGCCACAGCCTGATGACTGCTGAGCCCACCCACTCTCAGTACGATCCCTGCAATCGCGGCCAGCGTTAGCGGCGGCACCAGGACCCACTTCAGCAGTGTGGCTGTTTTGCGCCAGAGCCCTGGAGGAAAGCGTTCCGGAAAATAGATTCCGAATAACATCATCCAAATGGCCCAGGTCTGATTCAGGGCCGTGTAATAAAATATTCCAAAATAGCTGATCCAACCGCTCCAGCGAGTCGTCGGAGTACCTAGTATCTGAGTGAATCCCAGTAAAAGCGCCATCAACAACCATGCCAGAGGATCGCGAGGCCGTACGGCGGCAACCCAGAAAGCCAGCACCATGCAAAAGACCGGTATCACGGCGCCGAAAAACAAACGCAGCAGAAGATTTACAGTCCGGAAAGAACCAGAACTTTTGGGCACAATCACCACGGCCGAGTGTTCATCACCGTCCGCGGAACGGACGGTCAGGTGTAGAACATCACCCACGCGGGCTGTGGCCAGAGTGTCTCCCCATTGGCTATCGGAGGTGAAGGGCGTCTCGCCGATCTTCAGCAGCTGATCGCCCCGCGACAAGTGCGTCGCCTCCGTCGATACCACAATCAGCCCGATCCGGTTGGTTCCCGGCACCATGAAAAATGGGTCGGTGAACTCTTGCTCCGGATGCAGAACTGCGCGCAGTGTGGAGCGAACACTATAGACCTGGAACAACACGGTCGTGGCCAACAAGGCCGCAAGCAGCGTGTATTGGAGAGTGGCTTTCCGGTTCTGCATAGCGTGTGTGCGTCATGAAGAATTTAACAGTTATGCAAGACGCAGCACCAGTGGCAAACACATCTCCTGACGCCAGCGGTTATTACTTGACTGTAATAACAGGAATGGATGCCCTTATTTCTTAGTCCACAAGCAAAATTCAGGTATCGTTTGTCAGGCGGGGAAAATAGTTCCTATGGACAATATGCTCGAACCAAGTCGGTTTTGTATCAAGTACGATATGGACACCCTCGAAAATGTGCCTCCATGGGGGGCGCCGGGAGAGTGCAGGCTGCATTGGTTTGGTTTGACGTCTGGCCGATTTTGGATTGAGACTCCGTCCGGTAATCTCCTGGAATACACCGCCGCGATTCAAGAGTCATGGTCGCTTCCCGGCCTGCATCCTGATTACTATGTTGCCCGCCTCTTCGAGGACCTGGCGTCCATGCTCCCCGCAATTCTTGAACCCGTTCCCGCTGACATTGCCGCTCGAATCGCAGACCCCATCTGGCGCGCCAAAGCCGAACAATGGTGTGATTCCGACAAAAACGACGAGCAGCGCTGGGACCAATGGTATGCAGCCGCGCGGTGGTGGTACAACCGCTCTCTTGATATGGGATATCTGAAGCACGCTCCTCGATTCACGTTCTGGCGCGTGGAAGAAACGCTATTTTTCCAATGGAGAGCCGATGACAAAGAGAACGGCATCCCCGTGTGGACCCTGCCAACGGGCCACATCTCCATGAACGCATCTGCCTTTGCAACAGCCGTGATTCAATTTTGCGAAGAACTGCTCCAGGTCATGGAGCAGAGGGTCCGTTCCATACAACAGGATGGTTGGAAACGGACCGACTGCACACTTGACGTGGACGCGCTGGCCCATGAGCAAGCAGCTCGGCGTGAATTCTTCCAAAAGATGCGCCATGAGAACCAAGCGACAGATTGGCGGAAAATCCGAACTGCTTTAGATGTGATGATCGCTCTGGTGGAAGCACCAACCCTGCCTTCCTGAGCGGAGCAGAAAGGAGCGGAATGGACTACTCCTTTTGCGGCACCCCGCTCAAAAAAGACTGGACCAGATAGAGATCGCAGCACCTTAGTACTGCTTCACTATTCTGTACATCACGCAGAGTTAGCGGGCGAAAAGATTTAAACTCTTGTGATCAGACCCGTATTGGAAAAAGTATTTCTTGGGCTGGGTATTGTTTGTCTTCGGACCGTATCCGGCATATCCAATCGCGTAAAACCCCATGCGGTACTCTTGCGCGGTAAAACGGCCATCGCCGCCGATCTTGTCGTAACGCACCTGAGGCGTGGGCACTCTGGCGTTTTTGTTGTCGCCAAGCGGATAACTATGGGTCTCAGTGCGCCCACTATTCAGCGAGATCGTCTTCCATGGATGATTCTCTCCCCATCTCACTTCGTATCGGATGGTAACGCCAGTCTGGTTCTCGATTGAGAATGCGCCACTGTAGTTTGGGCAATCGGCACAGCTGGTACCCACACGCTCCTGGCTTTGGGCGATGGTTGGGTGTGTTAGAGCAAGTGCGAATGACAAAACGAGAATGTTCATCATTGCTGCTCCGCTGAAGCGCAACCCTTTGCTTGTCCTCTCTTCGATCTGGTTTTTAATTTCGTCGTACATGGTTCTCTCCTATCAACATGCTGCCGAGAGTCGGCTCCGCGGCAAATCAGTAGTGGATAGTGAAGGAGGGGGACAAAGCGTTACATGGCCTTTGAGGAATGAGGCAAGAAATAACAGATTAGAAGAAACGCGAAAAGGCTCTTCCGTGAGTTTGTATTCCGCTCGACAGAATCGGTGCCCCTCGATAAGAAACGAGGGGCACCCCGCGAAACCGTGCCTACCTTGCTTACCGCTGCCGCACCTCCAACTGTTCCGGCCGAGCGACTGAACTCACTTCGGGATCATAGTATTCATAGACTCGCGATTTGAACGTCCGGGCGCGGATGGGATACTTGGCCCGCAGGCGGAAGCGCAGCGTGACCGTATCACCAGGGGCAAAGGAATCAAAGTACAGGATGGCCTGCGTTGCTGTGAGGCTGAATTTCTCCAGGCGTCCGCTTTTTTGTCCCGCGCTTTTCTCCTGGTAGCTCTGCAAGTCTTCACTGAGCAGATCAAATCCCGGAGGAATACCCAGGTCAACCATCACCATATTCGCTGCCTTGTTCAGATTGTTACGCACTGTCGCGGTGGCCGTGGCGATGTCGTCCTGCGCCAGACGCGTGCGATCGTAAGCTACGCCGATAGAAAGCGCCTCGTTCTCCGGCTTCTTGTCCCAGGGAAGGAAGTAACTCCCGACGACTTGGTAGGCAAGGCCACCCTTGCCTTCAAAGCGGATTTCCACGGTGTTACCGCCTTTGGGGTTCAGGTCTTTGTAGACAAACTGGTGAAGCAGGTCATTGTTGTCCGCGTTTAGGACAAGTTTCTCAGCGAGTTTGCCGTTGAGCACCACTTCCAAAGTTCCGCGAACGTCAGCCGCGCCTTTTTCCGTGGCCAGCAACAACGCCCGCAGCGCCATGATGGTGGCCTGCGTGGTGCCCCACGTTCCGGAAGCATCTTTCTTTGAAGCAAGGTACGTCATGGCTTTGCGTGCAGTGCCCGACGCCTGTCCCCACTTGAGCAGCGCTTGCACGGCAAGACCCGTTGTCTCCACACTGGCGCTGGTGCCGGTGGCGTAGACGCTGGTCTCGTCCGCGCTCCACCATGCTTGTTCATCTTTCTCCGTGCGAGCGTCCAGCAGGATCTGCATGGCTTGGCGGGTAAAGTCGCGGTCCTTGCCGTAGTCAGTGGCAAAGTTCGCCAGCACGGCCAAGGTGTAAGCATCAGGCTTGGACTTGCCGCTCATGTGCGTTTCGATGAATTGTTTCGCCTTGTCTACCGCCGGGCCCTGATATCCAGTATTTTCCAGCGACCATGCGATGTACGCGGTAATTCGCAGCACGTCAGTGTTGTAACGGTTCGTGGCGCCCTCATTGATGAAAGAAGTGTCCGGCTTCCAGCTTCCGTCGGCCTGCTGTTGTCCGGCAAGCCATTGCTGGGTGCGCGTGATCAGCTTAGCGTCGACATCATAGACCTTGGACATGTCGGAGAATTCCATCAGCCCGTACGACGTCAGAATTTTGTTAGCAGGCGCTTGACCAAACCAGGAGAAGCCGCCACCCGGGACCTCAAAGGTCAGCAGCCGCTGATAGCCGTTGGCGATGTACCCTTCAGCCTTGGCGTGCACCTCTGGAGTCAGTTTCTTGGTGCGTTTCATGTAGTCGAGCGCCAGCACGTTGGGATAAGTACTGGACGACGTCTGCTCAAAACAGCCGCCCGGCATGCGCAGGATGCTGTCCATGCCTTCGATCACCTGACTCAACGGTCCGGGATAAAGCCGGACAAAGATCTTGCTGGCATCAGGAATCGAACTTGCTGGAAAATTCACTTCGTGCTGCGCAACCGACTCGAGCCGTCCGTTGAAGACCAGGTTCTGCTCACGCCCGTTGGGAATGACTTCAATTTCCCGGACCACGATGTCCGCGCGGTTGGCCCCGCCCTTCATGCGCGCAGAAAGCGTCAGTTTGAACTTGCCGATGCGCCGGGCTTCCACCGTGAACTGTGAGCCGCCCACGCGGGCTGAATCCACCGTAACGTTCTTTTCCGGAACGTCATCCACCAGCCCGAACCAATCTTCAGGCTGGAGTTGCAGGTTAACGTCGCCGCGGTCGCCGGAGTAGTTGTACACAGCCACGGGGATGGAGACACGGTCGCCCTGGGTGAGCGTGACCGGGAGATCAAGGTCAACAAAGAAATCCTGAAAGACCTTAAGGCTCGATGTACCGCTGCCCAGCGCACCATGTTGCGTGGAGGCCATCATCGCCATGCGCCATGTGGTAATGGAATCAGCCATGGGAATCACGATGCTGGCGCGGCCGTCGGCGTCCGTGATGATTTCCGGGTTGATGTAGAGCGCTTCCGGGAAATACGAACGAACGCGCGGAGCGGACGATTCGCTCTTGTCCTTGGCTACCGTTCCAGTGTTGGTAATCACAGACGCCGCAGTAACCTCTACAGTTGCGGCCTTGGCGGCGGGCATTGGAGGCGCCATCAATTCTCTGCGCACCATCCGGTCTTCGAATATGCCGCCCGCCATGTCAGCAGCACCGCGACCTCGGCCAATCCCGCCGCCAAATCCGCCGCCCATTCCATTGACCTCAACCATCAGCCCAGCAATATCTTGCTTGAGAAAAACGGAGAGGACAGCGCTGTCACGTGGATCAATCTTGAGGGTTTTCTTGACCGTCTCCGGTCCGCTGGACGCCTCAACTTGATATTCTCCCGCGGGTAAAGATCCCAGGCGAAATTTTCCGTCGGCGTTAACTCTTGCACTCCGCGTTTTTCCCGTAGAGACTTCACGCACTGTAACGGTAGCACCCTCAACTGCTCCGCCCGCCTGGTCAACAACCGTTCCGCTGACCTCGGCGACCAAGCCATGGAAAGGTCCGCGATCATGTTCGATATTGATATCAATCGCGTTTGGCCCGGTGCTCTTGTGGCCTACCATCTTCCTGCGGTGGACTTGCAGATAAACGCCCAGATCGTCGCCGGTATCAAATTGCTTGTCCGGACCGGCGCTGCGCATCAGGTAATATCTTTTCTGCGTATCCCACTGGACGGGTTCGATGCGCAAATTGTTGCCCCAGGAATCAAGAAGATCGGGGCTGCCGGCGCTCGTCACCTTCGCGATGATTTTGTTCAGATCATTTACATCACGGTCCTGCATGGCTGCATGACCGATGCCTTCCGATATCTTGTGCACTTGCGCCAGGAAATTCTTCTGATATCGCTGGAAATACTCTGCGTACTTTGTCGTGGGCACGGTCCGGCCAAACTCTGTCTCGAACTTGTTGGCGGTCACCATCTCCGTGGCGGAGAACAACGCGCGCGCTGCCCGGTCGCGTTGATCGCCCTGAGACTTCTCCACGGGCTCAACGATCTCCGGCATGCCAATGGAGTGGATCTCATATCGTGGCTTCAACACTTCTTGCTCGAGATAGAAGAAGACCTTGGCAAAACCCGGTTGCTTTTCCGCCAGCGCAAAGACGGCTTCATCCACCACCTGCAAACCCAGCGCCGCGCTCACGCCCTCGCCCCGGGAGTTCGTCACCCGGAAGCGTATGCGCGCATCCGCTCCTGGCTTGTAGACCGGCGCATCCGCCACGGCTTCAATCTTGAGTTCATCCGCCGGCTGCACAAAGACCAGCCGATGGTCGCTGACTGGAATAGCGTCACGACCAAACAAGTAGGCGTTGAAGTCCACGGTACCCGCCATCTCCGGAGTAGCCGTCAGAGTAAGCTCCGCTTGTCCATTCTCGATGTCCAGGTCGCGCGTGAGCACCGTCTGCCCTTCCTTGACGATGTCCACGTAGGCGCTTCCCCGCTTCTTGGTGGAAAACACCCGCAATTGAATGCGGTCCCCGGCGTGGTAAACCGCCCGTTCCGTGCGCAAAAGAATCTGGTCTTCGCCACCGCGGGCCGCGAGTTCAATCTTATTCGACGCGTGGTTCCCTTCTTTGTCCGCAGCCTCGATCTCCAGTGTTTGTGCTCCGGCGCTAACGTTGATGCGGACCACGGCGACTCCGCCGTCGTCTGTGCTCACGCGCTGGTCTTGGTTCCCCGCCATGTGGACACTCAAATCCGTGCTGGCCGGAGCACCGTCAGCATAGGAGGTCAGGATAAAAATCTGATTTTCCAGATTGGGAACCAGCGAACCGCCTTCCGGGACCGCCGTGATCAGCAGCGGCGATTCGCTGACAGTAATAGGTTCGCCGCGGGTTTCCGCATGGCCAGCGGAGTCTTTCACCGTGGCCTCAATCAGCACGCGGGCCGCGCCGTGGCTGAGAGGACGCCCGGCAAAATAAGTAGGCAGCTTGAGATCAAAATGGTACGTCCCATCGCTGTCAGTCTTGCCTTGAGCGGAACCCACGTCAACCACAGCAACATCCATGCTGGACGCTTTGACCGTAATTTCTCCCGCGTCCACTGGTTTGCCAAAGAAGTAATTGGCGCGGACCGTTCCGGTCACCCGGTCGCCGGGGCGGTACCCGCGTTTGGTTTTGACGTCCTTGCCGCCGAAGTCGAGCGCGACTTTGAATTTTGGCAGGACGTAACGCTCAACGTTCAGCGCGATCTCCGCGGTGTTCGTGGGCGCCGCTTCAGCATCACCCATCAGGGCGCGGAGGTGATATGTGCCCAGGTTGACTTCATCGGCCAGGCCAAACTCCGCCGAAGCAATTCCAAATTTGTCAGTCTGCGTTTGCTTTTTGAATACTTTGTTGCCGCGTGAGTCTTCCACTTCAAACGTCAATTTGTGGCCAGCGGCCGCGTTATGATTAGAGCGGTCCAACACCAGTGCGCGCACGTGGATTGTTTGTCCTGGCTGGTAGAGCGGCTTTTCCGTGGTCAGCAGGATTGAAACTTTGTCTTCTAATCGCACCTGTTGCAGAAATTCCGTGGAACCGATAGGCGTATCGGCGACATAACGCAGCTGATAAGTTCCCACCAATCCTGCCGGAAACTGAAACTGCGCTTCCGCGGTCCCTCGCCGGTTCAGGCGTTCCGCGTAAAGGAGACGCGGCTTCTGGTCTGCAACCAGCAATTCAATCCGCACCGAGCTGCGGCCGGCAATGAGGTCATTCTTCGAATCCATGACGATAACGCGCACCGCCGCCTGGCCGCCGGCCAGATAGGATTGCTGCCCCAGAATGTGGACCACCGGCGTTCGGATAATTTGCGAGATGGATTCCGTGCCCTCCAGCGCGACTTTCGTGCCGTCCGCGTATTCAAATCGATAGCGCACGCGATGCCACACCAGATCATCGAGGGCCAACGGAGAAGCAAGCTTGATCTCCTCCTGCCAGCGCCCTTTGCCGTCGGCAACTTCCACACTTCGCTCCGCGCGGCCCAGGATCTTATCTTCCGGATCAACGATTTCCACGACCAGTTTGCCTGCGCCCGTATGCGTGGCATGATAAGGAATGGTCACATACAAAATGCCGTGCGAGTATGTGGCGGCGGCCACTTCACCATTGGCCGCATAGAAGGATGGCACAACCACCAGCGCCACAGCGGCAAAGATCAGCAATGCCGCAAGTGAGACAAGCCAGAATCCGGATGGGTTGCCGTGCTCATTGTTCGCTTTCATAAATGCATCTCCGTGAGTGCGCATCCTTGAAGCTGCTGCCTTGGCGCACTTGGGGGAAGAACGGGGGGCTAGATGGTTCTTGCGCTTTTTCCTGTCTGGCGAAAAAAGTTACGGCGTTCTGATAAAAATTTTGATTAAGAATAGCTGCGCAGGAACTTTGCTGAAGTATTGGTGTCTAAACTTGGAGCCATATTGCTGCCCGAGCAAACCGCTGGTTACCTTCGTACCTTTGTCCACCGCCTCGAAGAGACGCATTGTTAGCGGGCAATATTCACAAACGTCTATGTGATATTTTCATTTGAAGGCAAGACGCGGATAGCACACCAGCAACAGGCATTTTCGCGTGATGATCTACCACGCAACTGAATCATCGCAACTATAAAAATCTTCTTATTTTCGTTTGAGCAGTAACTTCCTCGATCACCAAAAGCAATTTTCAGACTTTTGCAAATTAATCTATTCCGCAAATGCCAGTGAGCGACTAGCATCAGGAATGGCTTAGGCATGAGCCCAGCGCCCATTGCGTTGCGTGATCTTCAGGATCGTAAGAATAAGGACGTTCATGTGACAACACACAAGTTTTTCAACCAGCCGCAGTTTCACGATGAAGCTTTTTATCGTGACCGCGAGGTAGCGGACCACATCAACCAACCCGGACATCGAGAACGGCTTCTGCGCACGTTGTATGACATCCTTTATCTTCTGGATGTGGACTTGGAAGCAACCACGGTCGGCGATTTTGGGTGCGGCAACGGCGGAATGCTGCATGAACTCAAGAAGCGCCGGCCAGACATCACGTCCTGGGGCTATGACTTGTCGCCAAAGGCTGTCACGCACGCAAAAGAGGTGTATGGCGTGAATGCCACACTGCTTGACTTTACCAAGGACCAGGTCAAACTCCCCACCATCGCCGTGATGACGGAAACGCTGGAGCACCTGGTAGATCCGGAGGCGTTTCTGCGAAAGCTCAAAGATGGCAAGGTCAAGTGGCTGGTGATCAGCGTCCCCCTGGAGGAAGACGACCACAACCATTATGAGTTTCATCTATGGGCGTGGGACCGCGCCAGCTTTGCGGAAATGTTCACCCGGCTGGGATACACGGTGATCACCCATTACCACGTCCAACTGGCGGACTGTCAGCATTTGATCGCGCTGAACGGCCTGGCCCTTCCCGAAAGTGCGCCCTAGCCCTATTGCACGGTGACCGTGGCCACGGTTGTGCCAATCTGATTGGTAGTCTTGTCCAGCACGCCCAGCTTTAACGCGTACGTGCCGGGCTTAAGCTCCAGAGTGCGGGAGCAGGGAAAATGCTGCTCTTGGGGAGCTGTCCTTATCGCCCTCATGCCTGCTGAGGTTTTGCTTGGGATGTTGGTTCTGCTGGTTGTAACGGGACTCCTGATACAGGCACTAGGCCCCGTTAGACCTCTTCCAAAACCTCTTGTGAAACACGCTTAATTCTCTCCAGGCTTTTCTGGATCTCCCGCCAGGACGGTTGCGCCAGGCTGGAAACAACGTTGGACTGAACCTTTCTCCAATAAGGCACACTCTTCTCCAAAGCTTTATGGCCCTTCGCCGTCAGGCGCACCAGACGTTCTCTGCGGTCCGAACCGTCCACCACCTTAATATGCCCCATGCGCTCCAGTTTGGGCAGGCTGCGGCTGAGCGTGGTGGGATCAATGACCAGCAGATCACCCAGGTCGGAAATGCTGATTGGTTCTTTCTTGGCGATGGCAACCAGCAAAGCAAACTGCGTGGAGCGGATACCGGCAGGCTCAAGCGCCGCATCATAAAGCTGTGTGATCGCGCGCGACGTCCTCCGCAGCTGGAAGCTGACGCACAACCCTGTCCCCGACAATGATGTTCGCTTCACGTTTACTGTAGACCTCTCTGCTTTGGGTTATTCCAAATCGCATAGACACAATATGTGTATATGCATATATATTCGCATGGAAATGGGATAGCAAACAGAAAAATCAGAGAGATACCCGTCATCCCTGCTTTTGCAGCAACGGCAGTTCGCGCCACAGCCACGCCGCGGACTGGATGCAAGAAATAAATGGCCGTCGGTGACATTGCAGCACTATGGCTCGTCCAATATATAGATGTATATACATTTGTTAAAAGATGTAACCATGAAAGCCCGGCTTCTTGAAGTCAACTTCTTATTATTATATGTACATACATCTAGCTACCGCTTCCACGAATGCGAAGTTTTTCGGATGGACATGGACGTGCTACCGAAGATAGAGGGCTAGAAAGATGGCGACTGAAATTCGCTCGATCATTGCCGATGACGAACCCATGGCGCGAGAGAAGCTGCGTATCCTGCTTGCTTCCGAAACCGGAATACGCGTAGTTGCTGAATGCCGGGATGGCCGGCAAACCCTGGCTGCTTTGCGGGACTACAGACCTGATCTTCTGCTCATAGACATCAATATGCCGGTGGTCGATGGATTTCAGGTGATGAAATCAATCCCCAGAGACCAGATGCCGATTGTCATCTTCACTACAGCCTATGATCAATATGCCATTCGAGCGTTTGAAGAACGGGCCTTTGATTACCTGCTGAAGCCGTTTGACCAGCAACGTCTTCACCACGCTATTCAGAGAACGCGCGCTGAACTTCTCCGGGTCCATCATGGGGAGTTCGCCCGCCAGATGCTTGATTTATTCGCCAGGCGCGGCACAATACCGCAACCCAATAAGCTGATTATTAAGGCCGGGGGCCGCGTGGTATTTCTGGATGCCGATGAAGTTGACTGGATTGAAGCCGCCAGTAATTACGTCAAGGTGCATGCCGACAAGGAGTCTTACCTGGTGCGTGAAAGCATCGGCGCATTTTCTGGCAGGCTTGATCTCGCTCAGTTTGTTCGCATTCACCGCTCCGCGATTGCCAATATCAGCAAGATCAAAGAGCTTCACCCGTGCAACACCGGTGAATATATTCTGGTTTTGAAAAATGGCAAGCAACTTTCGTGCAGCCGAGGTTACCGCACAGGGCTACAGCAGCTCATGAACCGCAGAACGGACCGCAATATTCAGATAAAGGACATTCACAGAAAATCCTTGCCAAGCCAGGGCCGAACTCCCACAGAATGGCCCTGACATTCTCCAGGTTCAACTCGACACACATAGTTAGCCCATTCTCCTTGAAAAACAGCTTTGTTCATTCATATCGTAGCGCCACTATCGGGTCCACGCGCGTAGCGCTGCGGGCCGGCACATAAGAGGCAAGAAGCGCCACAGTTGTAAGCAGAAGCGCCACGGCGATCAACGTAACCGGATCAGTAGCACTCACGCCGAATAGCAACGATTGCATGGTGCGAGTCAAGAGAAAAGAACCGGCAATCCCAATCACCACACCCGCGATCACCGTGAGCATTGACTGGCCCAGGATGAGCTTCAGCACGTTGCCTACGCTGGCTCCCAGAGCGATCCGGACGCCAATCTCCCGCGTTCTGCGGGCCACGGAATAAGCCAGCACGCCGTAAATTCCGGCCATGGCAAGTAGAAGCGCAGTTAGCGCGAAGGCGCCAACCAAAGTCAGGTTGAATCGACGGGTGTTGAGTGAGGCGGAAAATACCTGGCTGAACGTATTGAATTTGGGTGCGACGTCAGGATCAAGTTCGCGGACGATTTTTTGTGCGGCGGATAGAACAGCCGTGGTATCGGCGCTGGTGCGCAACACCATACTCAACGTTCTGGTGGCTTGTGGACGCTGGCGAAGATTGACATAGATGGTGGGCCGGGCCGGCGTTTCAAGGCTGCTTTCGCGTACATCACCTACCACTCCCACAACCGTGAGCAGGCGCATATCACCATCCATGTTGCCGAATTCGAGTGACTGGCCCAGCGGGTCCTGATTGGGCCACTTCTGGCGGGCAAGCGACTCGCTGATGAGCGCAACGTGCGGCGCGTCCGCTGCGTCTCGGTCGTCAAACAGTCTTCCCCGCTGCAAAGGAATTCCCAGCGTTCGGAAATAACCTTCGTCAACGGTAGCATAGTCGGCGTCTCCGGTATGGGTTGGATCGCGGAAGAGCTGCCCGAAAAAACTCGTCAGTTCCTTGGCTAGTGCCTCGTCACGTTGAACGTTCCCACGCGCCGACTGGTGGATCAAGTCCTGGACCCGCGGCGTTATCTGCTGCGGGTTCATCACCACATAAATGCCGTTTGCGGATATTCCGGTGCCCAAAGGCAACGCATTTGTGCCTCCTACATCTTGCACGCCGGGAAGAACACGCAGACGAGTCAGCAACTCGGCAATAAACTCTGCGCGACGAATTTTTTGCTCAGCTTGAAACGCTGGTGGCAACGCCAAATCCATCGTCACAACCTGTTCCGTGCGGAAGCCGGGATCAATGGAAAGCACGCGCAGCAAGCTTCGACCCAGCAAGCCGGCCCCGACCAGCAGCACCAGCGTGATCGCCAACTGCGTCGCGATGATCATCCGTCCCAGCCGCGGACTATGAAGGCCGCCGGCCTGTCCCTTGTTGCCTTCGGCCAGCGCCGTCCGGGCGTCGCCACTGGTTGCGCGTAATGCCGTAAAAATGCCTAGCGCTGTTGCCACCAGAACGGAAAGGGCCAGGGCAAACAAAAGCACCGGCAAGTTTATGGAGACATCCTGAAGACGGGGCAGGTTCCGCGGGGCCATAGCCACCAGACCGCGTATGCCCCAATAGGCAGACAGCACGCCCAAACCCCCGCCGGTAAGAGAAAGCAAAAGCGCCTCTGCCAGAAACTGGCGCACCAAGCGGCCACGCGACGCACCCAGCGCCGTACGTATGCCAAGCTCGCCTTCGCGCGCTGAGGCCTGGGCCAGCAAGAGGTTCATGACGTTCGCACAGCCTACCAGTAATAAAAACCCTACAGCTCCCAGCAGGATCAGCAGTTCCGAACGCACCTGGCCGGTCATGGCATCGCGCAGCGGAGACACCGCCGCACCTTCCATGTTTATTTCGTCTCCATACTGTTGTTTAAGCCGCCGGCCAATCGAGGAAAGCTCCGTACGTGCCTGCTCCAGGGAAATGCCGTCGCGCAAGCGTCCAACAACTTTCCAGTTGTGAGCGCTGCGGCTGGGTAGCGACGCGAAAAGTTCACGCGGCGACCAGATGTCCGTGTCGTTGGGAAAACGGAATCCCGGTGGTAGCACACCTACCACGCTGGCCGACTGGCTCCCCAGTCTTAGCTTGCTGCGGGAAAGATCGTTAACGCCGTTCAAGGACTGTTTCCAGTAATCGTAGCTGACCAAGGCCACGGGGGACGCGCCAACGTTCTGTTCTTCGGGGGCAAATGTCCGGCCCAGGATTGGCTGAACACCCAATACGGAAAAGAAATCTCGGGAAACAGAAGCCACGATCACGCGCTTTGGCTCGGAGCCTCCGGAAACAGAATCCATGACGAAATTAAATTCCGCCAGCCCTTGCAAGGAATGACTCTGCTCCCTGAAGTCCGAAAAATTGGGATCGCAGAATTGCATCTGGTGACCTTTGCGGTCCGTCTCCGATACGCGGACAATCTGGTCGGGCTTGGGATAAGGAAGCGGACGCAAAAGTACGCCATAAACGACGCTGAAAATCGTGGTGCTGGCGCTGATGCCCAACGCCAGGGTCAACACGGAGACAAACGTGGTCCCTGGGTTCTTGCGCAACATGCGCACACCGTAACGCAGGTCCTGAAGTAAACGCTCCAGCCAGGCCCATCCCCACATCTCGCGCGTGACCTCCTTGATCAGGCCAGCGTTGCCGAGTTCGCGATGCGCGGCAGATTCGGCCTGGCCCGGCGACTCACCGCGGTCCATGCGATCTTGCGCCGCCATTTGCAGATGGCCCTTGATTTCTTCTTCCAACTCCTGCTCGCGCTTATTTTTTTTCCAGAGACTCATGCTTCACCCTCTTCCGGCCGCGGACCAAGAATGCCCGCCATGGCCTCCATCACTTGCGCCCAGCGCGAACGCTCTGATGCCAACTGCTTTCTCCCCAGCACCGTCAGCCGGTAGATTTTAACGCGCTGTTTGTTCTCTGAAACTTTCCAGTCGGATGAAATCCATCCCTGCCTTTCCAACCGGTGCAGCGCCGGGTAAAGCGAGCCGGTGTCCACTTGGAACGCTTCTCCCGAGTTCATACGGATGGCCTGGCTGATGCCATATCCGTGCTGTGCTCCCCAGCGAAGCGTCTGGAGGATGAGCAGATCCAGTGTTCCTTGCAGCAGTTCAATCCGATTTTGATAACGGCCCCGCTTTGCCATGTAGGCAATCTACACCCATGGCTGTAGATTGTCTACAGCCGCTTCCCGATTGGGAACCCTCTTCATGTTGGCAAGGTGTTGTCGAAAAATCGCCAACCGGAGTAAACTCAAAGGCCATGAAAAAAACGATCGCAATCGCCATAGCCACGTTGTTATGCATCCCCGTTGCCTTTGCCCAGGACTGGGCCAAGCAAACCCTGGAAAAATCACCCCGCCACGGCGAATGGGTGCAGATCAAGCACGATAATCGTGTGGTGCAGGCATTCGTGGTCTATCCCGAGTCAAAGCAAAAAGCGCCTGTCGTCATTGTGATTCATGAAATCTTCGGCATGACCGACTGGGTCCGTACAGTTGCCGATCAGCTTGCAGCAAGCGGCTACATCGCCATTGCCCCGGACTTTCTCTCCGGCATGGGGCCGAATAACGGCAGAAGCAGTGATTTCCCCAGCGGGGACGCCGCTCGCGAAGCCAACTCCAAGCTTGATGGCGACCAGGTTACCGCTGACCTGAACGCAGTTGCTGACTATGCTAAAAAGATCCCCGCCGCCAACGGCAAACTGGCCGTGGCCGGCTTCTGCTGGGGCGGCAGCCAGTCCTTCCGCTTCGCTGCCAACCGCAAGGACCTGAGCGCGGCTTTCGTCTTTTACGGCACTGGCCCCAAAGACGTTTCTCCCATCACCGCACCGGTGTATGGCTTTTATGGCGGCGCGGATGCGCGCGTTGGCGCAACCATTCCTGATACCCAGGAAGCCATGAAGAAAGCCGGCAAGAAATATGATCCGCTGACGTATGAAGGCGCGGGGCACGGCTTTATGCGCGCAGGTGTGGACCCGGCCAATACCAACCCGGCCAACAAGACGGCCCACGACCAGGGCTGGCAACGCTGGCTGGATCTGCTCAAGAACATGTAGGTCCGCGGCCCGTCGGAATATCGAATAAACTCAACTGCCTCAGGCTGGGCGTGCTTTTAATCGCGCCCAGCCTGGTCTTTTTGGCCTGGCAGTGACTTTTTTAATTTCTACACGTCCAATGCAACCGGAGCCCTCTTTCTTGCGTATAGGCACATAAGGCAGATTGTGTCTTTTAGCCTTGAAGGAGTTCATCTATGAATTTACGGAATTTTCGCATCGCGGCCGGGATGATCGGTATGGTGGCGATTGCTTCCCTTGCCGCTCCCAGACTTTGGAGCCAGACAGCAAACTCCGGGCAACAGACGGAGCGTTTTCAACGGAGCTTCTCCATCACTTCCGGTGGCACTCTGGCCGTGGACAACTACAAAGGCACCATTCATGTGACTGGATCAGACACCAAACAGGTGGTGGTGGATGTTCACAAGAGATTTGAGGGCAGTGACTCCGACCGCAAAGAGTGGATGGAAAATACGCAGATCAATTTCCACAATGACAGCGGCCGGGTCTCCGTAGAGGTGAAGTATCCTAACCAGAACTGCGTGTTCTGCTGGCAGACGCATGATTATGTGGCTGAGGTAGATCTGGAGATTCACGTTCCCCACCAGATCAACCTAACGGTGGAAAGCTATAAGCCGGACATCAAAGTCTCCTCCATCCAGGGCGACATCCGGATCAAGAGTTACAAATCCCCCATCAATATTGAATCGACGACCGGGGCCATCCGTGTTGATACCTATAAAGATTCCATCAAGCTTAACAACGTCACTGTACACGGCGCGCTGGAAGTGAGATCGTACAAAGCAGAAACTGAAATCAATGCCAGGAGCCTGGGCGAGACGGCAAACCTGGAAAGCGACAAAGGCAGCATCGTATTGCGTGTACCCAGCGACACTGGCCTGGACGTGGATTTTTCCGGGAGCAGACGCTCCAGATTCCATACCGACTTTCCTCTTGCCACACGGACCGGAAGCAGATCTGACGGTGACGTTCGCGGCACCATCAATCAGGGTGGCACGCGGCTGCGCCTGCGCACAGAGAAAGGCTCGGTTGTGATCGAAAAGCTTGGTGGCGGTGGTACCTACTGATTCATTGCGTATTGGTATCGGAGCAGGCATTCGGGCCTGCTCCATAGCGCTTCTAGGCAGCTGAGCAACCAATCGAAGGAACGCGATTTGACGGGCCAGGGCGTCGCTGAAACACTATAAAAATGATTTCGATGTACTTTAAACAAAAGAGAAGGTGTTATGCGTTTTCAGAGACTCTTGCTCATTCTGCTGGCTTGCTCCGCATCCTTGCTTGCGCAAGGCACTGCGCCCAAAGGCATACAGACCGCTGACCTTGATCGCAAAGCGGATCCTTGCAATGACTTTTTCCAGTTTTCCAACGGCACGTGGCGCACCAATAACCCCATTCCGCCATCCATGTCGCGATGGAGCCGCCGATGGGAAGCTGGCGAAGCCGCCAAAGAGCAACTGAAAGTCATTCTGGATGACGTTTCGCGTCGCACCGATTGGCCCCACGGCAGCGTGGAGCAGCTTATCGGCGACTACTACGGCTCCTGCATGGATGAGACGCGCATCAACAAGCTGGGCATCGCGCCGGCCAAGCCAATGCTGGCGGAGATTGACGCCATGAAAACTCCCGCTGATCTTCAGCGCATGGTCCGGCATCTACAGGATCTTTTTGTCGCGGTGCCCTTTGCCCTGGGCTCAACCCCGGACAATCACAATCCCAATCAGATCATTGCTGACGTTGGGGCCAGCGGGCTGGGCTTGCCCGACCGCGATTATTACCTCAAACCGGAACAGCGTTTTCAGGAAGCACGAGAAAAGTATCTGGTCCACGTTGCCAACATATTTAAGCTGGCCGGTGATGATGAGGCGAAAGCCAAGGCCGCCGCGGACACCGTTTTTCAAATGGAGAAAAAGCTGGCGGAAGCTTCACTGGATAACGTTGCCCTGCGTGATCCCAAGGCCACCGACCACAAGACCACATTTGCTGACCTGAAGAAATTGGCGCCCGCGTTTGACTGGACAGCGTACTTTGAGAGCGCCAAAATCTCCCGTGCTGACCTGAACGTTGACCAGCCTAAGTTCCTCCAGGAAGTTGATCGCCAGTTCCGTGAAATCTCTCTAGCGGACTGGAAGACTTATCTGAAGTGGCATTTCCTGCACGGCGCCGCCGGCAGCCTTTCCGAGCCATTTGTAACGGAGAATTTTTCATTCTATGGGCAGTATCTGAGCGGATCCAAGGAGCAAAAGCCCCGTTGGAAACGTTGCGCTGAAACCACGGACCAGCTTTTGGGTGAAGCGCTGGGCAAGAAGTACGTCGAGAAATATTTTCCGCCGGAAGCCAAAGCCAAAGCCCAGGAGATGGTGAAAAATATCCTGGCCGCGATGCATGACACCATCGAAGGCCTGGAGTGGATGAGCCCGGAGACCAAAAAGAAGGCGCTGGAAAAGCTTTCCACCTTCAACCCCAAGATCGGGTATCCCGACAAGTGGAAAGACTACAGCAGCATCAAATTGGGCCGCGACTCTTATTGGAGCAATCGGCTGGCCGCCGTCAAATGGAATGTGGATGACGACCGCTCTCTGATTGGCAAGCCCTTGAACCGCGGACTCTGGGGCATGACGCCGCCAACCTCCAATGCTTATTACAATCCCCTGCTGAATGAGATTGTCTTCCCCGCTGGAATCCTCCAGCCGCCGGCTTTCAGTGCGGATGCCGTGGACGCCATCAACTATGGCGGCATCGGCGTGGTCATTGGCCATGAGATCAGCCACGGCTTTGACGACTCGGGCGCACAGTTTGACGCTCAGGGCCGTCTCAACAACTGGTGGACAGCAGATGACCTCAAGAACTTTGAGGGGCGCACATCGTGTGTGGTGCGGCAATTTGACGGGTATTTCATCGAGCCCAACATTCACCACAACGGCAAACTGGTACTGGGTGAAAGCATCGGTGACCTGGCCGGCGCAAAGATTGCTTATCTGGCTTTCAAGAAAGCGCAGCAGAGCAAGCCGTCTCCAACCGTGGATGGCTTTTCTCCGGATCAGCAATTCTTCATCGCCTGGGGACAATGGCGCGGCGACGAAATCCGCATGGAAACACAGCGGCTCATGGTCCAGGGTGATCCTCACCCGATCGCCAAATATCGCGTGATTGGTCCTCTCTCTAACCTGAAAGAGTTTCAACAAGCTTTCAGTTGCAAGGCGGATGCTCCCATGGTTCGGCCGGCGGCAGATCGGTGCGAGGTCTGGTAAAACTTGCGCGATTGAAATTCCGCGGCGCCACTCAAACAAAAACTGTGTTGAATTGACTTACTCAGCCCTGAGACACGATGAACTATCATCGTGTCTCTTAATAGGGCGTTAACGCCTTATGACTTCCTTGCCCTTACAAACACATCAGCCGGAAAAATGACTCGCACGCTGCGTAAAGTTCTGTAAACCGCAAAAGCAAGGACAAACAGGTAGCGCACAAGAAATGCGCAGTTCCCTTTGTTCAGATCATAAAATATCAGAGGCCCTTTGCTCTCGCTTGCGCAACGCCCGCCAACAACATTTCTGAACGACGCTGGACATAACCGGGAATCTGCCGTGCGGAAGTAGCATGGAAGTACCGCACCAGTTTTTCCACGTACGCTGCCAAGGGCGTGTACTTCATGCCCAGTTCGGTTTTGCTGTGAGCATTGTCGAGCGATGACATCCAGAGGCCGCTAAATGGAGAACAATCCGGCAGAAGCCCGGCGCGATCCAATGTCTCGCGCGGCAGCTTGACTAGCTTCAGAGTCCGGTTGGCCAATCGCGCCAGCATTTGCAAAAACTCTTCTAGGGAAAGAGTTTCGTCTTGCGCAATGTTGTAGGCTGCGCCTTTTCCTTTGTCGCTGCCAAGTAGAGTCACGATGGCTTGTGTAACGTCTTCGCCATAAACATGGCGCACGGGGAGTCCTGGCCCTTCAGGCACAAGAATCGGCCCGTCGTCCTGCACGCGAAGAAAATACCCGTAGATGCGGTCGTAGTGGTCCCGTTCGCTGTTTACCATGGGCAGGCGCAGGCTGGTGAACGGAAACTGGCTCTCTTGCCACGCGCGTGTGAATATGTCTTCCGCCTGGCGCTTATCGAACCCATACAGCCAGTTGTTGTAGTCTGACGCATCTGACTTCGGCGGGGCCGGCATGACCTCTCCCGCGTAGTCCTCTTCTTTGAAAGGACGTTCAACTCCAGTGCGCACCAGATAAACCTGGCCTGTGCTCAAAAAAATATAACGGCCAACGCGATTTGAAAACAGCTCGACCACGGCGTCTGCTTCAGCGCCGGTGTAAAGCGTGGTGTCAATGACCACATCAAATTCGCGGCCACCCAATGCGGTCTTAAGCTGCTGGAGGTCGGTTCGGTCGCCGCGAAGCCTCTCGACTGTCTCAGGCAGATCGTCCGGAGTCTGGCCGCGATTAAAAACCGAGACTTTATATTCCAATTTCAGCAAGGCCTGGACAATGGATGGCCCAAGGTTTCGTGTTCCACCGATGACGAGTGCGCGCATGCGGATATTCTATAAGACCGTACGTAGATCCAGTCGAAACAAGCCTGTTTTGACACACACTAAAAATAAAACAGGGAGCAGTTGCCTGCTCCCTTTATTTTTTCAGTAACACGTTCGCGGGCCGCAAAAACTTTTTAAGCACGGCCGACCAGGCTGCGGGCGGAAGACATACTGCGCGACTAGTTGTTCTCCAGGGGAGAGCCGACTTCATGCTATATCATAAAGCCAGTCTCTGCGTAACCCCTTTTCCGCAGTCTGGATGGCCGTGTCTCTCAGAGCTCACGTTGCCGTGTCACTCCAAGCTTGCACTAACTATTTGGCAGAATCGCCGGAGCCCATCTTTGCCTGGGCGGCCTGCCCGCCCAGGGTCAATGAATATTTTTTCCCGGAGAACCGCAGTACGCTCAGTTCTCTGCTGCCACCAGAGCCATTTTGCACTTCCGCGGCATCGCCAGGCGCTTTCTCGTCCAGGTTCACCACTTGTGCCGGCACCGTCGCAACGACTTTGCCATCGCGAATAATACTTACTTGAACGCTGGGGCCCGTTCCTTCCCACTTGGCCACATATTCGCCCGCTGGCAATTCCTTGCCATTCACTTGCGCGGGAGATCCGATCTGAAAATTGCCTTTGTGCGTATCGTTAGCTGCAAACGCGCTGGATGCCAGGGCCAGGGTGAGCATCAGCATCATGATCTTGGAAAATAGCGAAGACTTCATACCGCTCCTTATTCTTTCCCGAAACGTCGGGAACCGGCTGGGGCGACCCTGGTTAAAGGCTCTCGGCAAAGCTTGCTTTTTTTCGCCGATGACCTACAATGCTCAGCCTGGGGTTAATAAAACAGGCTGCGCGCGAAAGCGTGCTTCTCTTTGGGGTTGTTCCCATCTGGGCCGCCAAACCATAGGCGGGAACAATCCCTAACCCCGTAAACTTATTTCGGGAACCGCACGATCAAACTCGCCTTTCACGGCCCCGCAAGACATCACCCTTTAATACGCTGGCAGTGCTAAGAAAGTTTCAAAAGAATTTGGTGATGCATGCTCATTAGACGCTTGGAGTCACTCCGGGTTAGCTGAAGCCGTTGTGCGTTTACACAGATTTGACATGCGCCGGCGAAGTGTTCGAAAACGAACGTTCGAAAATGAACAGTGCGGGATGAGTAGCATGAACATAGGTGTGAACTACATAAGAGTGCGCTATTTTGAATCCAATCTCTTTCGATTACCCAGCACAGCAGTTACGATAGTGCTAATGCTTGCCGTTATCGTTGTATATCTCGGCCTGATTACTACCTTCTTGAGCTCAGTCTCACTGCTCAAGCCGCTGGCATTCCTTGGTATTCACACTCGCGGACGGGCATGCATGATGCTGGCTCTGGGACTAGTTTTGGTGGCCGTGGGAATGGCCTTCCCCGCCAGAGAGGTGCGCGTAGGCTCGCTACGCACCCAGCTTGATCAGTATGTGCCTGTGTACCAGTTCAATGAAGTCCATACCATCCGTGTACACGCTTCCCGGGAACAGGTTTACCGCGCAATCAAGTCCGTACCCGCCGATGAAATACTCTTTTTTCAAACGCTGACAAAGATTCGCCGCCTCGGGCGTGCCGGCCCTGAAAGCATCTTGAACGCGCCGGAGCATCAGCCACTGCTTGATGTTGCCACCAGAACGTCTTTTCTTTTGCTGGCTGAAGAAGCTAACCACGAAATTGTTTTAGGAAGTTTGGTTGGTACTCCGCGCGGATGGAAGCCAAGCAAACGGCCAACGCCGCAAGGTTTTAAGTCCTTGCGCGAACCTGGCTTTGCCGTGGCTGCGATGAACTTCCTGGTGGAAGACACCGGCCCCGGCGATTGCATCGTCACCACGGAGACACGCGTCTACGCAACGGACGCTTCTGCGCGCCGCCGCTTTGCCGCCTATTGGAGAGTCATCTACCCGGGGAGCGCGCTCATTCGCCGCATGTGGCTCCGCGCCATTGTCAAGCGCGCTGAAACTTCCAAATCATGATTACTCTTGTTCTGTTGGTTGTTCGTCTGGTTGTTCTTCGAAGAACCAGCGCTTTATCTGTTCCGAAGTCATATTTCCTCCGCAAAGAGGCGTAACTACCCTGGCGCCGCTAAATTTGTCCGCGAAGGTGAGTGCCGCAGCCAGGCCAGCCGCGCCCGCCGGTTCCACCAGCAAACCGTGATGACGGAACAGCATCTGCATTGCGAGGACCAGCGCCTCGTCATCCACAAGCAGAATTTCATCCACCACTCCTTCAAGTTCAACCAGCGCTTCCGGCACCGGCACGCGCACGGCAATTCCATCCGCGATAGTGACAGCCGAGGAAGTTGACTGCATTTTTTTTTTCCGCCAGGAGAGCGCCATCGCCGGAGCGCCCGCTGCACAAACGCCCACGATGCGCGTTGCCGGCGAGTGGGCTTTCATCCATCGACCTATGCCGGCAAGGAGCGCTCCATTTCCCAGCGGGACAAGCACGAAATCAAAAGGGTGAGCCCAGCGGCACAATTCCAGGGCAATCGTCCCCGCGCCTTCAGCGATAGCTGGTTCGCGTCCGTCCTCTACAAAGCAAGCCACGGTCTTTTCAGCAAATATGCGCGCTTGCTCTTTGGCTGCATCAAAATCCTCACCAAAGAGCCGGACCTCCGCTCCCAGCTCTCGAATGCGCTGAAGTTTGAGTGGATTGGCCGTCTCGGCGGCAAAAACCGTAAGCGTGAAACCACGCTTGTGCGCGGCATAAGCCAAACCCTGGCCAAAATTCCCTGCTGACGCACAAACCAGCCGCGGCGATCCCCATAAAGGAAGCTGTGCGGCAAAAAAATCAGCGCCTCTGCCCTTGAAGCTGCGGATTGGATTCACTGTCTCTACTTTGAGCACGAGTTGCATGCCAAGTTCGTCGCTCAACCCCTGGCTCTGAAACTGAGGTGTATTCAAGAAAACCGGATCAATGGAGCAGGCTGCTGCTTGAATTCTGTCCAAAGAGATCCTGGGGGCTTTTGCAAGCCCTGGGTTCTGCGTGCCTGAATTTTGCGGGGAGGCCAAGCGCGTCAGTGTGCTTTCATTTCTGTTGGGAAAGAATGCAGACGGGCGATCAAGGACTCAACATAGAGCATGACCTCATTCCGTTCTTGTGCGTTCGCAATCCGAGTGCCCAGCCGCGCTTCTGGATCTTTGCTCTTTGCCAGACGGAGTAACAGGGTTGTGCCGTCGGGCAGCTTTTTGTTGGCGTCCTGGTCATGGCACTTAGCGCAGCCGCTGACAAAGATATCTTTGCCTTGATCGTACACAGTTGTTGCCGACGATGGTCCTGGCGATGCGGACTTTAGCGCTTGCTGCGGCAACAGCGCAGCCAAGGCAATCACGATCAGCACCGATTTTGCCATATGATCCCGCAATGCCGTGTCCTGAAATTCTAGGTTCGCTTGAGTTGAACTTTTTCTTCGGGTTGTCTGCCAGTGAGACGATCCATCAGGATCAGGTCTACGGGTTTATGCCTGTGCCAATACCACAACACTACGGCAACAAGAAATGCAAATGGCAGGCTTGCCAGCAGGAACCCGCGCGCTTGAGGCACGCCAAGTAAACACACGAGAGACATACCCAGTCCGAATAAGACACCCATAACTCCTGAGTTGGAGCGTATCCGGTGCATCGAGATGCCGGGATGCCAGTCCATGCGTATTCGCCCTCTAACACAATTCTACGCCCGCCCAACTTGCGTTTTAGCAAGTCTTTTTTCAGCCGGGGCAAGGGACCTTGCGCCGAGTTTTATAAAACAACTTATCCACGTTGCAATAGAAAATTAAGCTGCGCTGCCCCGCAGCTACCACAATCAAGAGAGTTTGAAACGAATTTGCGTCCAGCAGCACTACAGAATCAACGCCGCAATAATTTGGATCGTACGATGACTCAATTATTGCCGGACGGCGGGGCCCCCACGCTTTTACGAGCAAAGCGCAATGGCACCCGACGAAGGGTGGAGACGGCTGTGGCCGGATCTCACGCAATGCATCGCGCGGAAGCGCTCCAGGGCACGGAGAATTGCTCCGACAAAGAGACTGGAAACAAGCCGCTCCACCCTGTATTCGATAAGGGCCTACTGGTTTGTGGGTCGGACCTGAGTTTGTTTTGCCGGCGAGGCCACCGCTTCCACCGCAACGTTGAAGTGATCCCGCAGAAAGGCGGCGGCTTCCGCATGCTCGGGTGATGAGTGGTCCGCTGATGAATTCAGGAAAATGATGTATTCCTCCGCGGCGCCATCCACGTCCTGTTGCTGGGCGCGCTTGCGCGCCTGCTGGAGGATTTTTTCCGGCAGACGCAAAGTTTTTTCTTTAATGGATTTCACCAGAAAATCTCTGGCCTGAAGTTCCAGATCGGTGATGAACTGGACTTCATCCGGAGCTGTGTTCAGCTGCTTGATTCCTTCCGTGTCTTCCGGTTTCACATTCTCCAGCACCACGTAGGTTTTATGGTCTTCCCGGCGGATAGGGGTTGTGGCTTCAATCACGTTTCCCGATTGGTCTGTCATGCGAAACGCCAGATCAATCACCGCTGTCACATCAATCGTCTTTTTGGTGTAGTTGTAGGGCTCAAGAATTCCATCGGGACGCGTCGGGTTAAGCGCATCCAGTTGTTTATGAAGCTGATCAACTTTTTTCTGTGCGGCATCCACCGCGTCGGTCGCAGCCGGAACATCTTTCTTGCGATGTTGCTGGGCATCGACCAGCGCGCGCTGAGCTTGCACAAGCTCCTGTTGCGCCAGCGCGTGCGCCTGGCTGGCACTCACCCAGGCTTCGTTCTTCACCTCGTGCGTGCCGGCACGGTACTTTGAGGGCAGCGTCTCCAGGTTGGTGTTCTTCACAATCCGATGTTCCAGGATTTCACCCACCAGCACAAAATCCGGCTGCACCGCCGCTGGATCTTCAACGTAATGCCGAACCACCTTGACCGCCAGGCTGGAAGTTTCCAGACCGTTGGCGATTGCATCTCCCAACTGGTCGGCGAACCCCACGCTCTCCCGGCGTGAAGTTTGGTCACGCACCACAACGCCCATGGAAAGCCGCCCGCGCAACTGGTAGGCCGATTGATATCGCGCCATCTCATCTTTCACAGCTTCCAGTCCCGGCTTGTAGCGTTGCGCTTCGCCCAGGTAGAGCCATCCCAGGCCCACGCCTGATCCTGCCGGTTTTTGCAGGTAACGCCGCGCCTGGTCAACGTAATACGAGCTGATCTTGTCAGAGAGCAGGTCCAATCTGAGCTTGACTGCTGGATCGCCGGTCATTGCGCCTGCGCGTTGCAGCAATTCGCAGGCTTGACGCATAGCGTCTTCGTCGGCACGCCCGCGAATCGGAAGGTGTATTTCCTGAAGCTTCTGTGCGCGACGGGACGCAGCGACCACATAGTCCCGCTTCAACCCCTCAATCTGATCTGCCACCAGAACGCGCTGCTGATCGGGGAGGTTAGCCAGCACTTCATAGGCTGCGATAGCATCGCCTTTCCCCGCGTACCCTTTGCTGTCAGCCACGGCTTGGTCGGCGAATCGGCGATTCATGGCGGTGGCCTTTTGCGCTTCAGCCGCTTTCAGCGCTGTCTCGACTTCCTTACTATCGGGCATGATTTTGCCGGCAGCGCGAAACTCCGCCGATGCCTGCTCCCAGTTCTGCTGCGTGCTCAACTCCTGTCCGCGCGCGTAATGGAAGTTGTAAACATCTTTCACGATGGACGCAATGCGTGGAAGCTCCGCGCTCATGCCGCGATACGGCCCCAGCATATTCAGCGCCTCATCATAGCGCTTGGCAAAAGATAGCCCTTCCGCATTGTGCAGCGTCGTTTCCAGTTTGCTTTCCTCACTGGCTACATCGTCGTGAAGGGAGAGCGCCAGCGGATACCTGGGATCGATTTCTAAAACAGGCTCACTTTGCCGGCTTGCGGTCACCAGGTGCGAGTATCCCGATGTGTGCTCGGCAAGTGCTTTTTGATAAGACTGAAGCTCCCGCCGGGTAGATTCCACCAGCAGGTCAACATGCTCTTGTATCTTTTGCAGCAGCTTCTGCGTGGCAGCGTGGGGACCAGCCAGCATCACAGACCTCTCGGCGTGGTTGTGCGCCTGCTTCAGGAGCTTGATATCTGGGGCATGCGTGGAAGCAGTTTTATCGTATTCGGAAATTGCAGACTCCGCTGACTGCTCAAGCAAGCCTGCCACCAACTGCCTTGCCTTGCCGGCGTGGGCAGACGCTGTATAGCGCTTCAGAAATTCCTCCCAAACAGGGATGGATCGGGCGCGCTCTGCGCGAAGATATTCGGCAAATTCCGGGTCGGGAGCGGGAACAAAAACCAACCGCACACCCGGCTTCAACGGAGGAATTTCACCACCCGGCGTGGGAGGCGGGGCCACCAATCCTTGAACCACTGCCTGGTCCGCGGCCTGCGCGGGCGTAAGCTCAGGGCTCTTATCAAATTTCAGATTGCTTGGCACCACGCAAGCCGGGGACACCCCTTCTGAAGTGAGCATCAGCACGCCATCAAGGTTTCTCTCAATCGCAGTGCCAGATCTGAGCTGCGTTCTGGGCAAAAGGTCGTAGCTTCTCTTGTCGATCTTGGCGGTAACGTCGCAAACCCTAAGTTCTGTCTTCGCGTTCAGGGTGACTCCGGTTACCTGGACGTAACTAGGCCCGCTCGGTCCGTCAAAGAGCATGATCGCCGTAAGCGGCGCATCTTTGGCAAGACCGGTCAATGCCGGCAAGAACACCAGCAAAAACACCGGCAAAACCAGAAGATAAGCGGTGGTCTTGAAACAAAAATGCCGCGAGATCATCTCTCTAGTCACGCTGTGCATGGGGAGGATTCATTTCAACCGTTTACAGGCGCACGTCGCCCATAATTACTTGAATAATAGGCAATTATAGCCCGTTCGACCACTGCAAACTCCTTCGGTAGGGGCACTAAGGTAATGAAGAAGATACGCCAACGGAACGATATCATTATATGTATGTGAACGTACTGGTATGTGAACGTACTAGTGTTCCGGCCAGAGAACCAGCCCCAACAAAGCAGCGAAAACCGTGGGGGAAAATCCTTCTGCCCGAACGAAATTTCTGGCAGGCGGAGAATCGCATTGATGAGAACGGACGGGTAATGGGATCTTTGCAACAAATATCAGGTGAAGAGCGAAAACCTGTCCCCGGGACCGATCCCAAGGACCCGGCCACCGTCATGTTCGTGCGCTTCATCGTATACGATGCGTCCACAGACAAACCTCCGCAGTTTGAATGGAAACCTGAAAGCACAATCGCCCATCTGGTCAATAATAGCGTTCGCCAGAATAAAGGCAAGATCGCGGAAACACGGCAGAACGTTGTCACCATCCACTTCCCTAGTCCACTCCTGGCGATCTCCGCGGCAAGAGCGCTACAGCAGAAACTTCAGGCCAAGTTCCAGGGCCCTGTCGCCGAGCGCATTGTAGCGGCCGTCACCATATCTCATTTGCTCCAAGGCGATGCTGGGACCGCGGGCCAACAGGATTCACCCACGGCTGTCATCGCTTCCAGCGACCGTCTCAAAAACGCCGAGCCGGGACAGATACTGTTGACCGAAGAAATCTACAGCGCGGCAAAAGATATGCCGGGCGCTGAATTTCGCGCAACCACAAGCAAAGACGACACCGGCGCCGTCAGCAACACCTATGAATTGATTTGGGCGGAGGAACATCCACTCGCGGACCCGGAGCGCAACGGCGACCTGAATGCCACATTCAACAGCCGTTATGAAATCCTTTCTGAGCTTGGCCACGGCGCTATGGGCATCGTGTACAAAGCGCAAGACCTGGTGATTGGCCGGACCGTGGCTTTGAAAACCATCGCCGTCGGCCATGCCGCCGATCAAGTTGAGGTGATTGAGCGGCTCAAACGTGAAGCCAAAGCTGCCGGCAGCCTGGACCATCCGAACATCATCACCATCTACGACGTTGGCCACGACGGCGACCGCGTTTATCTCAGCATGCAATTCGTTGAGGGCTCCACGCTGGCGGAAGTTCTGGCGGCAAAAAAACTTCCCAACTACTCCACGCTGCTGGGTTACGCCGACCAGATATGCAGCGCGCTTGCTTTCGCGCACGAGCAAGGCGTAATCCATCGTGATCTGAAGCCTTCCAATCTGATGCTCACGCCGCACGGACAAATCAAAGTCCTTGATTTCGGCATCGCCAAACAGGGCGACGTTTCACTCACACAGTCCGGCATGGTGGTGGGCACTCCGTCTTACATGGCCCCGGAACAGGCGACGGGAAAAGAGATTGATCACCGGTCCGACATCTTTGCTCTCGGCGCTGTCTTCTATGAACTTTTCACCGGGAAGAAAGCCTTCCCCGCTGAAACCGTCACCGCCGTTCTGTATGAAGTGGTGCATCAAGACCCAAAGCCGCCCACAGCCATCAATCCAATGTTGCCGCCCGGCATTGACGCTGCGATCCGTTGCGCGCTGGAAAAGAACCCCAGCCTGCGTTTCCAAAGCTGCACGGAGATGCGTAACGCGCTGCGCAAAGAAGCTGCTTTGCTCAAGGCCGGCGCTCCCACAACAGCGTCAAAACCGCAGACGCAACTGGATTCCGGAAAACATCGCCGCGCGACCAGCGCAAAGCCAAAACGCCGGATCAGCTTACAAGTCGCGATTGTCACCCTCTTTGTTCTTGCCATGGCGGCCGTGATTATCTGGCCCAATCGGACCAGAATGCCAAGATTCATGCGCATGGTCAGCTACGTAAGCCAGCTCAAAGCCAAAGTAATCAAGACCCAGCCCGCTCCGCCGCCGGCGACTCCGGTGTCCGCGGATGCGGCGACGGGTTTGCCTGCCACCGCAAAGACGGGCATCGACGCTTCGGGTGCGGCAACGTCGCCATCGACCGTCTCGTCGGATGCAACCAAAGCAGACACGACTAAGGCCGACCCGCTGGCATCAGGCTCCACGTCCGGTGCGGTGCCGCCTGGCTCGACTCAGCCTGCTACCTCGGCCACGGACCATTCCGCGGCCAACCCGCCCTCTGCGAACCAGTCAGGGACAAACCCTTCAGTAGGAACCCAGGGCAACCAGACCAGCGCTTCCGGCGTTTCGCCGTCTGCTGCGACTACAGGCACAGCCAATGCTGCGGCTAAAGACCCCAAGAGCGATCCAAAACAATCTGCCACGTCCGCGGCGCCTACAGATGATCCAGCAACCGATCCGGCGGCTACACCCGATCCGCCGGTGACCCGTAAACGTCCTGTTGCGCCGCCCGCGCCAACGGTGGTGGAAGGGTTTACCCGCAAAGACATTCCCGACCTTCTGCGCAAAGCACAAGCCGCTGCCGGAAGCGGCGACTACTCCAGCGCACGCTACGAATACGATATCGTCCTGAAGCTGGACCGCCAGAACGCGATTGCTCGTGAAGGGCTGCGTCGCGCCGTGGCTGCCGCCAAGGAAAAACTGTAACGCCACGATTTACAATCTGGTAAACCCTAACAAGGGGTACCCCCCTCCCCCCATGATCCCAATAAACAAAGGGGTTAGGTGCAAACATCGCAGGGGATATCCCAATCGAATTCCTGCCCAGCTTGGGCATGACTTTTAGATCTGCGGGTAGCGGCGCTTTCGGTATTTTTTACTACTCAGTCAATACCCCCGCGCACCAGCCAAAAGCCAACAACCATTTTTTTCAAAGACCATAAAAACTTCCACCATGAGGCGGTATTGGACTCATCTTAGCGCATTTCACAAAGCGAATAAAGCACGAATTGGTACATCTGCCAGGCTTGGTAACGGAGATCCTCCGACATCGAAAAGCGAGGGATATTGCTCCGCCTGCTGTTCCTGAATACAGTCCCGCAAAGCGGGACGGATCGTAGTAGCCCGCTGTTTCAACGGCGGGAAGCAGGCGAAACAGAATACAGTCCCCGCAGGGGACGACTGGTACCCAGCGGGATTTCAATCCCGCACCGCATATGGGGTGATTCCATGCCGCTTCAACATCCGCAACAATTCATCATCGAAGTTCAGTTTTCGGTGGTGCTCTAAATGTGTGCATGGTCCTCTATACCACCCGCTGCCCAGAGCTTTGAATTGATTCTGCCGGGCGATGCCCATGTATGGCCAAACCCTCTTCTTCAAATCGGCGGGACTGAAATCCCGCTGTGTGTCAGCCGTCCCCTGCGGGGACTTGGTTGTGTCTGCTCTATTTTCCCGCCGTTGAAACGGCGGGCTACTGCCAACCGTCCCGCGTCGCGGGACTGGAGCGCTATTGCGCGGAGGATATTAATACCTTGAAGAATCTGATGCCTCTACACTGATCGCCGAGGCTCTGTTTTTTGTGCCAGGGGTACTGTTCGCTTCTTGATCTCCGGCCAAAAAATTCGCTTTGCAATTTACGTGATATAGTGATATATATCACTTGCCATGCAGCTTATTGTTAATCCCGCTGATGATCTCCCCCTCTATCGCCAGATCATGCGGCAGATTACCGAAGCCCTTGCCGGGGGGAGATTAAAGCGTGGCGACAAGCTCCCGTCGCATCGCGATTTGGCGGAACAGTTGGTTATTGCCCCGCTCACAGTCAAGAAAGCTTACGACGAACTGGAACTGCTTGGCTTCATTGAAACCCAGCGCGGACGCGGCACCTTTGTTTGCGACAAGCTTCCAAGGGTCAAGCTGGCGGATCAGCGCGAACAAATGGAGATGTCGGCCAGGAAGCTGTTATCGCAAGCTTATCTCGCCGGCCTTGGTTTCGATGACGTAATCAAAATTCTGAAGGATGCTGAGAGTGAATTGACGCATGGGCGCAGTGCGGGAAACCGTAGGCCGATCAAGGAGGAGCTGTGAATGGTGTTCTGGAGTTCAACAACATTGTCAGGTCGTACAAGAAGAACCTGCCAGTCTTGAATGGAGTTACATTTTCCGTGAACGCGGGTGAGGTAGTGGGCCTGCTTGGCCGGAATGGCGCCGGCAAAACCACTCTGATCCGGATCGCAATGGGAATGCTCTACCCCGATGGCGGCTCGGTGCAGGTTTTTGGCTTGTCACCAACCGCCAAGCCTGTTGAAGTGAAGAAGCGCATCGGTTTTGTAGCGGAGGACCAAGTCCTTCCCGGAGGGTCGACCATCGGCGAGCTGATCGCCTTTCATCGCCGCATCTTTCCCTCATGGGATGAACAGATGGAGGGCCGCATTCTCGACCGCTTCAGTCTTGCGTATACGAGCAAGATACGAAGGCTGAGCAAGGGGCAGGCGCGGCAGGTTGCGCTGTTGTGTGCTGTCTGCCACCGGCCAGAGCTGCTGATTCTGGACGAGCCCGCAGCCGGGCTTGATCCCGCGGCCCGCCGCGAATTCCTGGAGGTCTCAATCCAATTGCTCAACCGGGAAGGGACAACAATTCTGTTCTCTTCGCACTACATGAATGATGTGGAGCGCATTGGCGGGCGCGTGGTGTTACTCGATGAGGGCCGCGTTCGTCTCGATTCCGATCTGGACCGGCTGCGCGAGGATTTTTGTGTCGCCATGGTGCCAAAAGCATCTGCTCCAAGCGCCGCAGCTTTGCGGGCGGTGCCGGGTTGTGTGGGCGCCCGGCTGGTGTTTGAGGACTGGCACGTTGTATTCCAGGCCGCACCGGATGCGGCTGAAGCTCAATTGAAGAAATCTCTGGGTACGAATGGAATTAACTGCGTGCGGGTCCCTCTAGAGGAAATGTTCGTGGAACTCGTAGGGGGTAAACGGGAGAAGGAGGCGTGATGATCTATCGGTTGATGAAGTTCACTGTCGCCTGGAAACTGGCTGTGCCCATGGCGGTCCTGATCGGCCTAATGGGGCTTCCAGATCTTCACGCCGGTCCATTCGTGGTTTTTCTTCCTCAATTGACTCTTTATAGTGCAACCGCTCGTCAATTTGGCTTACATGAACCCTACGCCGTCTTTGAAGCGTCATTGCCGCTTCGCGCCTGGCAAATCTTTTGCGTGCGCGTACTATCACTTGGCGCATTTGTCTGGTTCCCGGCTATGGCCATGGTCGCAGCTAAGTTGTCGCTGGGCGGTGCATCATCCCGGGGCTTCGCTAAGACAGCGGTTGTCATCGCGGCGGTTTTTACCGTCATCGTGCTGGCTCCACTGTGTCTCGGGGTTAGAAAATTTGTCATCGCCGGCAAACCCGGGCGTCTCAACTATGTGATTTCTTTTCTTGCGCTGCTGTCCGTTGTACCCGTGATGCACTTCATACCCGTAATCGCTGTTCTGGTCCTCTGTTTTGCAGCGACTGCCGGACTGCTCGGCTATGCCTGGGCGCGCATGCCGGAATCCTTTCAGATCGTACCCGCAGACGCGGGAACAGCAGCGCAGCCGGGCCCAACACCACCGGTCCCGCAAAGTTCAAAGGAAGCGGGCATCCTGGTTTGGGCCCCGCTATTCCGTCCGCTCCCCTCCAAGGTGTACGCAATATTCTTCCCCGCGGTGGCAGTCCTGGTATTGACTGACGCTTGGCCGCTCGCGACCGTGTTTTGTGCACTTGTGTTTCAGCAACTCCACTTTTACTCACACTGGCTATTCACTCTGCCAGTTTCCCGCCACAGGTTATTCGCGATGTTGACCCTTCCGTTCCTCGGGTTGATGACCGCAAGCTGCGCGCTTAAGATCTGCCTTGGTCTCTTGCTTATGAGTGAACCGCAATTTGCCGGGACGGGCGTGGCCAGAATGGCTCTGATTAGTATTACCGCAATAATCACCAGCAGCTTGCTAGGAGTGTTCCTGGTCAACTTTAGCTGGTGGCATCGTGTTGGACGCAGGCTCCGGACGGTTGTGCCGTTACTCTATTTCCTGGCTTTCGCATCCGGTATAGGGATCGCACTGATACGGCTATTTTCCGTCGGTCTACACGCCAGAGAATCTTCGGCCGGGGCCGCCCTGGCTTGGGTCTCAAGAATTCTCCCGGACAATATCTTGGCACTGGCCGGCCTTGCCATGATCTTCCTGGGAGGTTTGTATTGGATTGTAAGCAAACAATTCTGCGAGCTTGAAGTGTCCCCTTCCAGCTAAAAGCCGCAGCACAGTAGCGGTAAAATTCAAACACATCGCGGGTGGCTGATCGGGTGGCCGCGGAGCCGGTTCCATGCGTCCATCGATAGTTCGAAGCGCAGAAACCTCCGCGAGCGAGTAAAATAGATTGTTCACCCAAAAGTTTGTCGTGCCCGCACGCACGAACAGGAGTTTTTTATGTCTGAACTGAACGGCAATACGGGATTGCGCCTGAAGACCGGACTGGCAGAGATGTTCAAAGGTGGCGTGATCATGGACGTCACTACTGCTAAACAGGCTGAGATCGCGGAAAAGGCGGGCGCCGCCGCGGTGATGGCGCTGGAGCGCGTCCCCGCGCAGATTCGCGCCGAGGGTGGCGTGGCCCGCATGGCCTCGCCCAAAATAATCCGCGACATCATGGACACCGTCTCCATTCCCGTGATGGCCAAGTGCCGCATCGGACACTTTGCCGAAGCCCAGATTCTGCAAGAACTGGGCGTTGACTATATTGACGAATCGGAAGTCCTCACGCCCGCCGATGAAGCCAACCATGTGGACAAGCACGCCTTTAAAGTCCCGTTTGTCTGTGGCGCACGTAACCTGGGTGAGGCGCTGCGGCGCATTGCGGAAGGCGCGGCGATGATCCGCACCAAGGGTGAAGCCGGCACTGGTGACGTGGTTCATGCCGTGAAACACATGCGTCAGATTGTCCGTGATATCAAGCAGTTAACCGTTCTCTCTGAAGAAGAACTTTATGCTCAGGCCAAAGAATTACAGGCCCCCTATGAGCTGGTTCGCATGGTAGCCAAAGCAGGCAAGCTGCCCGTGCCCAACTTCTCTGCCGGAGGCATCGCTACTCCAGCGGACGCAGCCTTGGTACGTCAGCTCGGTGCGGAAGCTGTGTTTGTAGGATCGGGGATCTTCATGGCAGATTCGATCAATTTCTGCGAACCGGCGGAAGCGGAAAAGCGGGCACGCGCCATCGTCCGCGCTACCACGCACTTTGATGACCCTAAAGTATTACTTGAAGTGAGTGAGCACTTGGTTGGAGCCATGAAGGGGCTGGCCGTAGCGGCTATGTCTGAGGCGGACATGTTGCAGACCAGGGGTTGGTAGTCCTTTTTCTGAAATCCCGAACCCCGCAGTTGCGGGTGAGGGAGCCCTATGGTACCCACGCTGCAAAGGCCCAACAATTTTGCAGCCTGTTTGCGCGAAGCTTGCCGAAGCATGGCCAAGAAATACGGGGTCAATGTGCGGGATTTCGATCGGGCCAACTGGCGGTGGTCGAAGCGCAAATCAAAACCTAGCACGGGTGCGACGCTATGTGGTACTTGAAACTGACTATTACCCTTTCGCAATAAGACTGAGTATTTACCCTCCAGAGCATTTAAGATCATAGGGTTCCCTCGCTTTCGCTCGGGATGTGAAAAAACCAATGACCATCGGCGTCCTAGCTATCCAAGGTGACTATGAAGCACACAAAGCCCGGCTCGAGCAGTTGGGCGCTCACGTCATGCTGGTGCGCAAGCCGGAACAACTGGACGCGATCGATGGCATTGTGATCCCTGGAGGCGAGTCCAGCACGTTCCTGAACTTCCTGGCTGAACACGGATTCCTGGAAAAACTGCGCGATTTTGTCAGTACCAAGCCCACGTTTGGCACCTGTGCCGGCGCGATCCTGCTGGCGAAGGAAGTTGAGAATCCGCCGCAGCTTTCTCTGGGCGCTCTGGACATACGTATACGGCGCAACGCCTACGGACGGCAGCTAGAAAGTTCCATTCAGGGCGAAAAAACGAAGTTGGGCGACACGCCCTTGGAGATGGTCTTTATCCGTGCCCCCAAGATCGTGAGCGCGGGAAAAGATGTTGAGGTGCTGGCTACGGCAGGCGGCGACCCTGTCCTGGTGCGCCAGGGCAAGATCATGGCCTCAACCTTCCATCCTGAGTTATCAGCGGACACCCGGGTCCACCTGGAATTTCTCAAACTGGTGAAGAACGGTCACTATACAAGCTAATGGCACTCGTCCTTGTGCTTGCGCTTCTCCTGATTATCGTGGGCTGCGTTTGGCTTTTTGTTGCTCATCCGTTGTGGTTCCCTGCTGGTGCTTCCGCCCAGGCTGCCATCCTGGACCATCAATTTACCCTTGCTTTGTGGCTACTGGGAGCGCTCTTTGTTGCCGGACATATTGTGCTGGCTCTCTCCCTGGTGCGTTCCCGCCGCAAATCTCAATCCGCATACTCACGCGGTAATTGGCGCTTTGAAGTTGCCTGGACCCTGGCGATCACGGCGATATTCTTCTGGTTCAACATTTCCGGCGACCGCTTATGGTCAAGCATGAAGTTGCAACCGGTCGAAGCGAATGCCATTCAGGTTGAGGTCACCGGGGCCCAGTTCCAGTGGTATTTTCGCTATCCCGGCCCGGACGGAAAGCTAGGACGGACCAACGCACAAAAGTTCGCCAAGGCGGATGAGGGCAATCCGCTTGGCCTTGATCCAGGTGATCCCGCTGGCGCGGACGATATTGTTTCGACCTCAATGGTTGTGCCGGTAGGGCACGATGTGGATCTGAACCTACGCGCGCTGGACGTCATCCACAGCCTGTTCATCCCGGCCATGCGCTTCAAGCAGGACACGGTTCCGGGAATGGACATACACACCCACTTCAGGCCGGTGCAGATGGGTGAGTATGAAATCGCCTGCGCGGAGTTGTGCGGGACCGGACACTATAGAATGCGGGCAGTGATCCGCGTGGTGAGCGAAGAAGAATTCCATACCTGGCTTATAAAACGCTAAGGTCTGATCTGAAGCACGAGATCGGGTGATCGCACGCGATCGCCGTGATCGGGTGATCGGAGAAACCAGTTCGGGCCGGTATTATGCTTTTCATACATAAATCTCAAGAACCAAAAGGCTCACAAACTATTTATATAGCGGGGTTTAGCTCTCATCGTGGTGGTGGCGCGTGTTCTTTGAGGCGGCCTGTTGTTTTTTCCTCCCTAAAAAGGGAGCAATTCCTTAAACTGGAGCGGTGTGTGATACCGCTTTGCCGAACAAACTGCGCTTGTCGAGCGATTCGAAGGAGACAATATGAGCGCGAGCACGAGAATTAGCTTTGACCAGTTTCTTAAGATGCAGGAGGCCGAGGAGACAATCTGCTACGAGTTGGACGAAGGAGAATTGCTCGTGACACCATCCCCCACCATAGAGCACAACGAGATTCGTTATCGCATTCATCGGGCTTTGCGTGATTTTTCGCGGGCCCAGCAACTTGGATACGTCACCGGAGAGATTGATTTTCTCTTAGGTGTTGACATCGTACGAAGGCCCGACGTTGCTTTCGTAACCACGGCGCATCTTCAGCGCATTGACGTTAAGCGTTCACCTGTCGAAGGGGCTCCCGCCCTGGCGGTAGAAGTCATATCTCCAAGCAATTTCGCCCAGGATACTGTTAAGAAAATCCATCAATATTTGGGTGCAGGCAGCGAAATCGTGTGGGTGATCTATCCCTCCCTGAAGATGATCGCGGTGCACGATTATAGGGGTTCGCTTGAAGTGACGCAGGGAGTCTTGCAGGCAGAGAAGCTTCTTCCGGGTTTTAAGCTGTCCTTGGCCGAGATATTTGATGAAGATGTATTGAAATGACGGCCGCGAAAGAGCAGAAAAGGCTGACCTGCCATGAATGTGAATACTAAGCATTCATGCCAGCCTCCTCCCCCATCTCGACGGCCCCGGTGACCCGACCATTCCTACGCCGCTATCTCTTCAGCACCGACCACAAAATGATCGGTCGGCAGTACTTCTTCCTTTCGCTCGCAGCGGTGCTGGTTGGCGCTCTGCTTTCCCTTCTGATGCGGATACATCTGGCCTGGCCTCACGCCAAGGTCCCGTTCGTGGGAGAGATTAAGCCGGAAAATTATCTGGCTTTTCTCACCATGCATGGCACTTTGATGGTTTTTTTTGTGCTCTCAACCGTGCCGCAGAACGGCTTCGGGACATTTTTTCTTCCGCTGCAACTGGGTGCGTCGGATATGGCCTTTCCCCGGCTGAACATGGCCGGGTTCTGGACCACCTTGATTTCATTCTTGATTCTTTTGCTGGCGTTCTTTGTGCCCGGCGGCGCATCGCTTGCGGGTTGGACGCAGTATGCCCCGCTCAGCGCTCTGGCCAATGCCGGGCCTGGGCAAGGAGTAGGAACGGACCTGTGGCTGGTCAGCATCGGCCTATTCTGCCTGTCTTCCGTACTCAGCGCGGTCAACTTTATTACCACCACATTGAAGCAACGCGCACCGGGAATGGGTTTCATGCGGATGCCGCTGACCTGCTGGGCGTGGTTTGTGACGGCCATCCTGAGCCTGTTGGCGTTCAGCGTGCTGACCGCTGCGGTCATTATGCTGCTCATGGACCGCAATGCCGGCACCAGCTTCTTTGTTCCCGGCGGATTAATGGTCAGCGGCAAGGCGGTTGTGGATCACACCGGCGGCTCTCCTCTATTGTGGCAGCATCTGTTCTGGTTTTTCGGACACCCGGAGGTGTACATCGCTGTACTGCCGGGGATGGGCGTGACTTCGCACCTGCTGTCCGTCTTTGCGCGCAAGCCGGTGTTCGGCTACAAAGCCATGGTCGGCGCGACCATCGCAATCGGCGCTCTGGGATTCATGGTCTGGGGGCATCACATGTTCGCCAGCGGTATGGATCCTTACGCCGGCTTTGCCTTCTCCACGCTAACGACGGCGATTGCCGTCCCTTCCGCCATCAAGACCTTCAACTGGGTAGCCACGCTTTACGGTGGCCGAATCCGGTTTACCACGCCGTTGTTGTTCTCCGCCGGATTTGTCTCGCTTTTCATCACTGGCGGGCTGACCGGGCCGCTCTTGGCCCAACCGGCGCTGGACGTCTACCTGCATGACACATACTTTGTTGTCGCCCATTTTCACCTGATCATGGCCATGGCCGGCTTGTTCGCGGTCTTTGCCGCCACTTATTTCTGGTTTCCCAAGATGTTTGGCCGGATGATGAACGAACGCCTGGGCCGCCTGCATTTCTGGATAACCCTTTTTGGCTCTTACGCCATCTTTATGCCTATGCACCTGTTGGGGATCGCTGGGCATCCGCGCCGGTACTCCGACCTGACGGGCGTACAGTACGTAACGGCTATGGCCCCTTTGCAAAGGTTCATTACACTGGCGGCCATCGTCACAATTGCCGGACAGGCCATCTTCCTTGTGAACCTGTTCTGGAGTATGTTTAGAGGAACGGTGGCCGGAGCGAATCCGTGGGAATGCACCACGCTGGAATGGACGTTGCCTTCACCGGCGCCGGCACAAGGATTTAGCGACCATAAGCCAACCGTGGCCCATGGTCCTTATGAGTACAGCATTCCCGGAGCGGAGCAAGACTTCCTGATGCAGGATGGTTGAGACTGAATTTTTAACTCCCAAGGAGCATCTAAGATTGTAGGGTTCCCTCGCTCTGCTGGGGATGTGAAGATAGAGTTTTTATGCCCGTTGTTGGCGATCATGCTGAGATAGAACGCAGACCAAAGCTGGGCGGCGGAGGTCCGGGCAAGATTCCGCGCCGCCGCGGTTACGGCGGCGGCGATGACGGCGACCACGATCAACCTTCAGAGTTCTACGGGCGCAAACAGCGACTGCGCACCTACCATGTGGGTGTAGCCCTCTGCATCGTCTGCGTAACCATAGTTTTTATCGTGCTGACTGTCGCTTATGTCTTTCGTCAGGGAATGGGGCGGTATGATCAAACCCATGCCAGATGGATTCACGATTGGAAACCTCTTGCTCTTCCCTACTTGCAGTTATTGATTAATTCTCTGGTTCTGGTTCTGAGCAGTATCACGCTGGAGACGGCCCGTCGCTCCATGGCGCAGAAAACGGAATTTGCCGCCATGGGGATTGTTCCGCCCCGGCTCAAGACGGATTTTCCCTGGCTGGGCATGACCGTACTGCTTGGGTTTGCCTTCTTGGCTGGCCAACTTGTTGTGTGGAACAACTTACGCAGCCAGGGCGTCTTTCTTCATTCCAATCCCAGCAGCTCTTTCTTTTACATGTTTACAGGACTGCATGCCGTGCATTTGGCCGGGGGATTGATCGTGCTCCTTTACGCCGCCTGCGGAAGCTGGATGAGGCGCAGTAGATTTGAGTCACAGAGAATCGCGGTCGAAGTGACAGGTTGGTATTGGCACTTTATGGGACTGCTTTGGTTTGGGATCTTCGCCTTGCTTCACTTCGCCAAGGGATGATTTAAACGATTTCTATTTTCGCGATTTAGTTGATAACCTTCTGACGTCGCCGCACGCTTTTACCCATGCGGGTTCTAATGTGATGAAGATATGCTGTGCCAATCCAGGAGCCAAAGCGTGTCCGTCGGCTACCGGCCAAAATGCACCACCAAGCCGGTTGAGACGCCAAGGTTATTCTGCCAGGCGCCGCCGAAGTGGGTGGGCTGATAATCAAATTGGAATAAGCGCACACCCAGATGCTTATTGATTTCCCGATCCAGGCCTCCACCAAACTTCATGGCAAACGCCGTTGCCGAAGAACTATCCGTCATCCCGGCAAAACTTATTCGATTCGAGTCATGGGCCGCGCCAAGCTGGGCTTCGACAAAAGCGTCCCACTGTTTCTGTAACCCCGGGTGAGTGTCGACTTGAATTCCGGCCGTGTATGTCTGCCGGTGCAAATCGAGCTCCTGGTCTGCCCCACCGGGAAGGCCTATCAAGGATGAGCCGCGGGAATCACTAAAATCGAAAACCATGCTGACAGGTTGCCGGACCTGAATGGATAAACCTGCGCGCCAGCCATTCAAGGATCGTTCCGAGTATTCACGTTTCATCACCGCCAGCCCGTGCGACGCGGTCACTGGGGCTGGGCGTTGAAGTAGAGAGAAGTGATGCCCAACGAAGGCATACCTGTCATCTGGCCACCGAAGGATCCATTCGCTCCAATGGAGCCCGAAAATCGTGGCTGGTCATTTGGGCCGCGTGCTCCGGTAATCGTGAATGCTACGGGGCCGGCTTGCGGGTTATACGTACCTGAGATCCGCAGAGTGGTTGTCTCGTCCCTCGGCTTGAGGCTGTGGACGGTCGCCTGTCCTGAAACCTGATACATGCTGCCGTTGGGCTGGAAGTGCATCGTGAGATCCACCCTGGTGTACCCGAATCCAACATTGGAGTGGAAGTTCTGGCTCTGCAATGAAGGCGTGTGAGATGTTGGCGGTGTCGTTGTTGATGGTCGGTTTGGCGTAGACAATGTGAACGTCACGGTATTCGTTTGATTATTGAAAGGCAAGGGAAATGGATTCACGGTAAGAATGCCTGGCGTTGAGACGGCCCCACTCAAAGTGCCGCCGATCGCTTGGTTGAAAACTGTACCCGAGAAGGCGTTACCCGTGAATACTCCTCCCCTGTACGCCCCTCGCACCAAAGCAGCTGGATTGGTGCCGGAGCGGATGATACCGGTGACTGTTCCGGCAGCCGGGGTCCCGCTCAGGGTGAGCTCCATCAGGAAATTACTAGAAAGAGGGCCCCTGTACTCGTAATTCACCTGGGCTGCGGCCTCCGGGGCGAAGCCGGGCGAAAGCAAGAGCTGAAACACCAGGACAAATCCAGCCACCTGGGCGGTGAGTTTTCTGAAGCGTCGCAGGAGTCTGGTTGTTCTTCCCTCCTGCGCGATACCGATAAGAGTTGCTTGACATAACATAGCTATCATTCCTCCAAAGTTTGATCGGGCGTGTAAGTCCGTTCCGTCGAATTCACTGTTGAAACGCCCGGCAATCAACCGACAGCTGCCCGATGTTTCCCCAGAGCTTCCCCGTACTATCAAGGAGAAATATCTCCCACTTCCCACCCGTCCCTGCGCCGCAGAGAGCTGCCGGAACCGGCGTGCTGTAGTCCTTGCCGGTTCCGCTTAAAGGGCTGGTAACGGACGCCGGCACACCGTGCGCCAGGGCCGCTTTGAACATCAACTTCGCCGGCGGATTGGGCACGGTCTTACTCATGTGTACTGAGAGCGGAGCATTGGGCGCGAGCATGCATGGTCCTGCGGAAGCGACGCTGCCGCTGTTCGTAAAGCAGGCATGAAAATCTTGGGGTGTGGAACTCGATTCCTTGGTTTTGGAGGTGCGAGTGAACACAACTCTATTCCAGTTGTCGTGGTTCGGGTCGTCTGTGTTTGCGACGGTAATCGTATTGTGGTCGGGGGAGACTTCGGCCGAAAATGAAAATGCTGTCTTATTTTCCGTTGTCGCCGCTGAACTGGTGTCCTTCAGTCCTGGAGCATAACGCCACTCGCCGGTCAGCTTCTGGCCGGACATGGTTGCTTGGACTTCGTAGTGCCAGCCGGGTTCCGATCGCGGCGTCCATCTGAGGAGCATCGTGACGGTTTTCCCGGTTTGCGTGATCTTAGCTACGCCCGAATCCAAATATGTCCAATCGCCACCTAATGTTTTTGCAGGCGCGTCCAGAGGACGGACGAGAATGAAATCATCGTAGTCCAGGTCGTCTCCATCATTAGCCTTTTCGTTGACCACGATTCTTGCGATGGGCTGGCTGCGCGACACGATACCGATAAAGGCCCGGTTGCCTTGAAAGTTCGGAGGAAGAGGGGATTCGCCCACGATAACACCCTGCGCATCAAAAAATCGTATTGACTCATCGGCCGACCGCACATCCAGATCCACCATCGTGAAACCTACGGCAATACATGAAGGCTTTAGCGTAACCTCAAGCGCGTCGTCATCATTGAGCACTGGATCCGGATTAGGGTCAAAGGGAAGCCTCCCGACCGATAACGAGTTACTGGCATTCCAGGAGGACCCGCCGGGAGCAATGAATAATGCGTGCCCGTGAGGACTTGCGAACCGTAAGCCGCGAGACTGGTAGTGCTCTCCGATAAAACGGGCGCGACCCAGATACGTGTCGCCTGGCAGCGCAGCCACGTCGTCAAAATCAATGATGGTTGATGTCCCCAAGTGTTGGATGGCAGCCTTGAATTTCTTTGGGTCGGTATAAAGCTGCGCCTTGCCTGGGTTGCCGGTAATCACTGCCTTGGCGTCTTTCCCTTGAGTGACCGGGATACCATTCTTTGATGGGCCTTCCTTCTTCCCGATCTCCTGCCTCTCCTCTTCTTCTTCTTCCGCCGCAGGCTTTTCTTTTGCGGGAGTCTCTTCCTTTTTCTCTCCTTCTTTTTTTTGCGCCGGAGTAGCTTGGGGCGGAGTGGGTATCGGGGCAGGTTCCTTCTTTTTACCTTCCTCTTTTTTTGCAGGCTCTCCTTTGTTCGGAGACTCGGCCTTTGGCCGTTTGTCCGTCTTTGCCGGTCTTTTAGTCTCAGACCCGCGAGAATGGGGATCGAAGACTCTTGTCCGCCATTCTTCCGCTTTTGCGGGATCTTCAGGCTCAAATAAACCAGTCTTGGGGTTTAATTTCTCGTTTTTCCATTGGCCAGTTTTTCCGTCCAGTGAAGACTTGGATTCCTCGACCGTGTGCCCAAGCGCATCCGTTGTTTTATATGTGGATTTAATGTCCGCGTTGTTCAGGTTCCACATAAACTTACCGACAGTCTTCGTGCCGTCTTCTCTATACCAGAGGACCATCCTCTCCAGCGGTCTTCTCCTTCCATCGTCATTCTTATATTTATCGCCACTGAGAGCTTCGATAATGACTCTCCCTTTGGCATCCGTTGTGGTCGATTTTATCCCGAACTTGCCATAACTCGTGTCGGGCACGGTCGTAGTTGTAGAACCGTCGGAATTCTTGATCGTACCGATATCTTGTGCCGCCCCCCAGATGGGGAAAAGAGTCATGCAGGTGAGCAGTGCGAATGACATGGAAGCAGATTGGCTGGCCCTCACGGCATGGTTTTCCATTCGGCGTCCTGTAAAGCTGATGAGAGCCCTTAGCACCAATGCATATGTGCGGAGAAACTGAGGTTTAGAGTTATTCAATGTCATCACCCTTTGGCTGTCTGTTCGCCCTAGCTTCCGCACAGTCCTAACCGTCCACGTTATGAACCAGATTGCGGGGTAAAATACCGACTTGGTATTTTCTAGCAAGGTTTTGTTTTGGTAGTTACGCGTATTCATGTAAGCGTATTCATGATGGACGGGTACTTAGGAAACCCTGAAGAAACCATGAATGAGCCATGAAAGGGCCAGTATGGACAAGCAAACCAGGCACTCATATGAGTTCGGCACGTTCCGGTTAGATCCCGCCGCGCACGTTTTGCTGAGCCATGAGCGTTCGGTTCCTTTGCCACCCAAGGCCTTTGACACCCTGGTTTTGCTCGTCCAGCAGAGCGGCCGCTTAGTACGGAAGGAGGAATTCCTCCGGACCATCTGGCCCGACTCCTTTGTTGAAGAGAACAATCTCACGCAATGCATTTCTGTCCTCCGCAGAGTCTTGGCCAATGGGGAGGGTTCGCCGGTCATTGAGACCGTTCCGAGGCTAGGGTACCGTTTTGTTGCCGAGGTACGCAAAATCAGAAGTCGAGACGCGGAATTCAGCAATGCTGCCAGCCACGAGCAGGAGGTGTCGGTCGGCGAATTTTCTGGGGCGGCAAACGGAAAACAGGAACCAGCGATCGGCGCCGGAGTCATACCACCTAGTTCAGCAAGGCGGTTCATCCCCGGCTGGAAGACCGCGCTTCCCCTGGTTCTGGTAGCGATTGCGTTGGCGGCATCGCTTGCTGCTCTTTGGATCTCCCGTCGAGTGGAGGCTCACACAATCCAAACCGCGGGTGCGGGACGCTTCCAGACCCTTGCCGTTCTTCCTTTCCGACTGCTGGATACGGCGGATGCCAATGACTTCCTTGGCTTCGTCCTGGCGGACGACATGATCCATCAGATGGGCCGGAACAAACGCGTGAAAACTCTTCCGATTACAGCGGTTTACAAATTCAAGGACCTGGACACGGATGTCCTGACCGCCGGCCGTCGACTAGGAGTGGAAATGGTCGTGGCAGGCCAACTGGAGCGATCCAATGAGCGAATCCGTGTGGATGTTCAGCTGCTGAAAACCAGTGACGGCACGTCTTTGTGGAAGAAGAGCTTTGAGGACAGCTCGAAGAACATTCTGGCGGTGCAAGATGCCATTGCCGTAAGTCTCGATCAGGTGCTTGGTGCCGGGCCCAGGAACAGCCATCCGCCGGTCAAGCGGTATACTACAAACATTGAGGCCTATGAAGCCTATCTGCATGGTAGATATCTTTGGAACAATCGTACGTCTGAAGGACTTTACAAAAGCATCGATTACTTCGAAAAAGCTATTTCCCTCGACCCGGGTTTTGCGCTCGCTTACGCCGGATTAGCGGATGCATGCGCATTCGATACGATGAAATGGCCGAGAGGCGAAGCGGCTGCAAACAAAGCGCTGGAAATCGACAACACTCTGGGGGAAGCTCACGCCTCACTGGGTTTTATCCGGATGTTCTGGCAGCGGGATTGGAATCAAGCGCAACGGGAGTTTAAGCTGGCGATTGATTTGAAACCGGACTACGCAACGGCCCACCAGTGGTACGCGATTCTCCTCGCAGCCAGGACACGCTTGCCAGAAGCGATATTGGAGATGAGAGAGGCGCTGAATCTCGATCCCTACTCGCTTCCCATCAATGCCGATTTGGGCCAGATGTTGTACTTCAATCACGAATATGACCTCGCCATCCAGCAATGCCGCAAGGCCCTCGCGCTAGACCCCACTTTTATAAACGCCCACGTTTATCTTTATGACATATATAGCAAGAAAAAAATGGGTGCGAACGCGGTGGAAGAGTATTTTGCGGTCCAGAAACTCCTGGGCGGAAATATCGGCTGGTCCCCTGTGGCGGAACAATCCCTTCGAAAGGCATATAACACCTCCGGTCTTCAGGGTTTTTGGAAAGCCAGAGTAGCTGCTCTGAAGAAATACGATTCTGGAGCTTATGTTATTGACGGCGTCGCCCTCGTTGAACATCTGATGCGGCTGGGCAGGAAAGAAGAAGCTTTGGATACGCTCAATCGGATTTCGACCACCTCACAGTTCGTCGGGTTCGACCTCGTTTTTGCCGCCGTCAATCCGGTCTATGACGATCTCCACGGCGATCCCAGGTTTCTGGATATCGTCCGTCGCGTTACTCCTTACTGACCCGCGACCGGGACAGAAGCCTGCGCTCTTATGAAACCTTCTTTTGCTCTGGAAAGATGCTGATTCCGATATTCCGGTGCTCAGCGGGCCGAGCTGAGTTCGCTCGTCTCAAGGCTACCGTAGGCCGGATCGAAGCTCCATAGATGTGGTTCTTTACGTCTTCGACTTGCCTCCACGGCTACGAGAGTCGCCTTCGCGATGCGTTCCTAAAATCAGGGATCGCTTCAGCTATGTTTGCGGCAGGGTGACACTCAAGCGGATGATCACAGCCCAAGGCAGATTTCCTACGAACAATAGAGATGGCTAAGGGCCAGCCTTTAGGCTCCCGGCGTCTTTACACGAACCAGCGTAATCTTGGCAAATCCTTCGTCAAAGGTCGGCGCCTTGAGTTTGGCTGCCATGCGCTGCACGATGTCCTCTTTGACCTGGCGCTCCCGCTTGCGGTTGCGCTCCAGGCAAACTTCAAGGGGAACATCAAAGAATACCGCGTGCACTTCATAGCCAAAGCCGCGGGCCATTTTGATCCATTGCCGGCGCTCATGCGGAGCCAGATTGCTGGCATCAACGTAATTCCACGGCATCCGGGCAATCAGGCGGGCACGCAATAGCGACCGCAGAGTGGAAAAGACCAGGCCCTGGTACCGTTGCTCAGTAATGTCGTCAAAAAGGATCGATCGCAGCATGTCACTGGAAAGGGGGGTCACGCCCCGGCGCTTGAACCACGTGGTCTTCCCTGACCCAGGAAGTCCAATGGCCAGCACCACCACGCCTTTAGGCGCACGTGCGGGTGCTTTACCGCCTTGAACGGGCCGTTGTTCGGGCACTCCGGGCGGAGGAGTGGAGGGTGACTCCGGTTGGACCTCAGTTTCCATCCTGCGTTCGTCCGCGGGGGCCGTCTCAGCGACGGCTTCAGGCGGCTCAGAACCATAGGTTGGAACAATGGGCCCAGGGTGGAGCTCGTCGACCACGGGCTTTTGCTGGCCGACCTTGCCAGTAGCCTCGGTCTCATTCTCCGGCTTCTTTTTACGGCGCTTCATGCGCTCGCGCATCCAGTTGCGCATCCATCGTGTTTAACACAACGAGCTAAGGAGTTGCAAGCAAAGTAGCTTTTTCAGTTATCACGGTCGCAAATTTGGGTTGATTTTGCATTAGGGCTTGTTAGGGTTTGGGGTACACACGCCATTCGGAAGTGGGCAGAAACAAATCTAAGCAGCTATGATTACCCGGGTAGCCGATGAACCTGATGTCTATCTCAAGCTCAAGTCAAGGTTTTCCAGTCCGCAGGGCCGCCATGGTCCTGGCGCTGGCTCTGGCTGCATGGCCCATCCAAGGATGGCCCGAGGAAGCCAAAAGCGCCTGCTCAATGCCGGAGAAAACCAGCCTACGCATGAAGGAAGGAACAGTTTCCGTCGCGAGCATTTCCAGCGCAGTTCTTTTTGAAGCCGGTTTGGCCATTGATGCCGACGGCGCCCCCAATGCTTATGGCCCGCATGACAAAGGTCTGGATTTGACGGTCCATGCCCGCAGCCGGAATGGCTGGGCCGGCGTGCTGGTGGATCACCGTGGGCAGCCGGTGGTCCAGAAACGCGGGCCTTATCGCGGTTATTACGTTTCCACCACTTCTTTAGTGGACGCAAACGCCAGACGAGATGCCGATCCCAGAAAGTATGTGGATGCAAGAAAGATCCCCTATATCGTTCTGCCCTTGGAAGTTGCACGGAGGTTTGGTATTCGTCTGGGTGATCTTGCCGTGGTTTCCAACCAGAACAATGGGCGATTCGCGTTCGCTCTCTATGCTGACGTTGGGCCTTCCGGAAAGCTCGGCGAAGGTTCCATAGCACTCGCCAAAACTCTGGGATTGCCCGCAAATCCTCGGGCTGGCGGCGCGGAAGATGGCATCAGGTTCCTGGTCTTCCCCGGTTCCGGCCATGGTCCGGGAAAGCTTAGGACGCTCAAAGAAATCAACCGCTCGGCGGCAAAGCTGTATAAGACCTGGGGCGGCAGTAAGCGGCTCAATGCCTGTGAACTTCTATCTCCACCATCCCAGCAGGTTACCGACTCAAGCCTTTTAGACAGGAGCGCACCATGGCAATGATCAGAACTCATATCGCAGCTGCTGTATTTCTTGGCTCTTGCTTAGTTTTGCCTGCGATCTTGGCCTCCCAAAGAGAGGCTCCCCATCCTCAGCCTGGAACCAAATGGACGGAAGAACAATTTCGCCGGGCGGTCGCGCCGGCGCGGGTGGGAAAGATACTTACGCCTCGTGTATGGCCAGGAAAAGCGCGCGTTGCGGTTTGCCTGAGCTTTGACGTGGACAACGAATCCTACCTGCTGGCTGCCGGCGAAACTTCACCTAATGTCTTGTCCACAGGGGATTTCGGGGCACAAACTGGACTGCCCCGCGTGCTCCGGCTACTGGACAAGCACCAGGTTCCCGCGACTTTCTTTATTCCGGCGGTGAGCGCGATCCTGCATCCAGAGATGGTCCCGGCAATCCTCAAGAACGGCAAAAATGAGATCGGAGTCCATGGATGGGTGCAATGAGTATCTCCCTGCCCTGGAGAGCGGAGCAGAAGAAGCGCGACTGCTGGACCAGGCGATTGATTATCTGACTACCGTGATGGGAAAGCACCCGGTGGGATATCGCGCGCCGGGCTGGGCTTTCAGCGAGCATACGGTCGCGCTCCTGCGCAGCCGAGGGTTTTTGTATGACAGCAGCTTAATGGCAATGGATGAACCTTACGAGTTGCTCTCACACGACTCGCCCACTGGAATCGTTGAGTTGGCGATTGATTGGACGCTCACCGAAACCCCGTATCTGGGCCGCGGCGGCACCATGCCTTCCCCGGACCATCTGTTCCAGCTATACCGGGAAGAGTTTGATGGCGCATATGAGGAGGGCACACTGTTTGTCCTCACGCTGCACCCACAGGTCACCGGACACCGTGCTCCCATGCACGAACTGGACCAGCTCATCACATATATGAAGTCGAAACCCGGCGTTTGGTTCGCGACGGCCGAGCAGATCGCGCGATACGTAAAGAGTGAAGCGGAGCCGAAGTAGTTGTAAATACTGGCTTTACCGGATTATTTGCTCTGGGCCCGGGTCGCGGTGAAGGTGCCGTTGGCCTGTCCGCCGTAGTCCACTGTGCCTTCAATCTTGCTGCCGTCACTACTGATTGTTCCGGCATAGTGCACCTTGGCGCCTGAAGCGTCAAAATCCCAGGTGACCTTGCTTCCGCTCACTGTGCCTTTAAGTTGGGCCTCGCCCAGCGCTCCGGAGTAGGTTCCGGTCAGGGTTTCGCCGTCCTGCTTCAGCACAAAGGTAGGAGATCCGTTCTGGCCGCCCACCTCTACCTTGGCGTTCCATGTGCCGGACAAGCTCGTGGCAGCAAAAGCCAATGCCACCGTGAAGAGAATCGCTGCAAAGATCGCGAATACTTTTTTCATGCACCGCACAATACCACTCGCAGGCGGGCCAGTACAAACCGCCAGAATTGGTATGACCTAATAAAAGTCGAACAGGGTGCTCGGCCAAAAGAACGCTCGCTGTGAACAGGCAGAATCAAGCCAGTTAACTCCGATTTATTGTGCGACTACTCGATTCATTTCTTGCTCTTCCAAGCCAACTTGCTATAATTCAGCCCCGCAACCCGAAACCGAGCTATTTATCTACTCCGCAGCAGGAAAGTCCCTGCATTCATGGCAGAGATTCGGGGGCCGCGTTAAGAGAAGTAAGAAGTGAAGTTTGCAATGCTGATTTGGCTTTGCTTTCAATGATTGGGCTTGCTGGCTTGACCGTTCCTGCCCTGGCTTGGTTCTTGAAGACACGAAGATGCTCCGCCAAAAAATGGTGAAGCGCCAAAGCTGACGATGAGCACGCGGCAGGCGACCGTTCGAATATAGAAATAACTGAGCAACATTACAGTCAACGCATCTGATCGAGATTGTGAAGCAAGAGTGCGAAAGAGACACCGGGCCCAGAAATTTGTTGCCTCTTCCCAGATGCCCGGACCAAAAGAATATCGGGCCAAGCAATAACGGAACCAAGGAATAAGAAGAACACATTTCAGAAAGCATCGCTTCCACAGCGGGTAACTCACCAAGGAACGCGGAGGAAGCAAGCAGCGCACGAAACGTAGCACAACCAGTAAAAAGCATTTTCAACCAGCCAGAACAAAACATTCGATAAGGCCGCAGGGCTTGCGACTCGCGGCTTTATCCTTTGTCTCATTGTTATTTTTGTTTTCTTCAAGCGCGCATGCTCAGCGCTATTGAGCATTTGTGTGTCCGCCTCTGATCTGCCGTTTGCTCCCGCGCAACTTTCTCTGCTAACCTGATTATTCTCAAAGGCAAGCAGCACGCCTCCGTTGTGTAATCTGCGTCAATCCGTTTCTGCATCAACCCAGTTTTTTAGCTTTTATTAAGAGGAGACTTCAAACAAAATGGCAATCAAAGTTGGCATTAATGGTTTTGGCCGCATCGGACGCAATGTGCTGCGCACGGCAATTGACGATCCTAATCTTGAATTTGTGGCCGTGAACGACCTCACCGATCCCGCAACCCTGGCCCACTTGCTCAAATATGACTCCATCCTTGGCAATCTGAAGCACGACGTCAAAGCCGCGGGCGATTCCATCAGCGTGAACGGCAAAGCGGTGAAGGTCTTTTCTGAAAAAGACCCTGCGGCCATTAACTGGGAGTCGGTTGGAGCGCAGGTGGTCATTGAGTCCACCGGCAGGTTCACGGACGCGGACCAAGCCAGGAAGCATCTGCGCGGCCCGGTAAAGAAAGTGATCATTTCCGCGCCGGCGAAGGGTGAAGACATCACCATCGTTCTGGGCGTGAATGAAAAGAACTACGACCCGGCCAAGCACAACATTATTTCCAACGCGTCCTGCACCACCAACTGCCTGGCTCCGGTGGCCAAGGTCCTGCATGACGGCTTCAAGATCCAAAGCGGGACCATGACCACCATCCACTCCTATACCAATGACCAGGTCATTCTCGACTTTCCCCACAAAGATCTGCGCCGCGCTCGCGCCGCTGCTCTTTCCATGATTCCCACTTCCACCGGCGCCGCCAAAGCCATTAATCTTGTTATTCCTGACCTGAAGGGCAAGCTGGACGGTTTTGCCATGCGCGTACCCACGCCCAATGTCTCCGTGGTGGACTTGGTTGTGTTCGTGGAAAAAAGCACCAGCGTGGATGAAGTAAACAAAGCGCTGCAAGCCGCGGCGAACGGCCCGATGAAGGGCATCCTGGGATACACGACCGAAGAACTCGTGTCTTCCGACTACAAAGGCGACGATCGCTCGTCCATCGTGGACGCTCCGCTCACCCGCGTGGTCAACGGCAATTGCGTGAAGGTAATTGCGTGGTATGACAACGAATGGGGATACTCGTGCCGTGTACGCGATCTGATTTTTTACATGGCCAAGAAAGGGCTCTGATCTTCACGGAAAAGACATGGCAAAACTTTCCATTCAAGACCTGAACCTTGATGGCCAGCGCGTTTTCATGCGCGTGGATTTCAATGTTCCTCTGACCGACGACGGCCGCGTCTCCGATGACACCCGCATACGCGAGACGCTGCCGACTATCGAATACGCCCTGCGCAAAGGCGCGCGTGTGATTTTGGCCTCGCATCTGGGGCGTCCTAAAGGCAAGCCCAATGCCAAGATGAGCTTGAAACCGGCAGCGGAGCGCCTGCGCATGCTGCTGGATGAAAAACTCGGCCGCAGTTGCAACGTCGGATTTGCGCCTGACTGCATTGGCTTAGCAGCCGAAGAGATGGCTCACAAGCTGGAAAAAGGACAGACGCTTCTGCTGGAAAACCTGCGGTTTCATGCCGAGGAAGAAGCCAACGACGAGAATTTCTCCCGCCAGTTGGCCGCTCTGGCTGATGTCTACGTGAATGATGCGTTCGGATCGGCGCATCGCGCCCATGCTTCCACCGCCGGGATCACCAAGTTTGTGGAAAAGGCTGCCGCTGGCTTGCTCATGCAAAAAGAGTTGGAGTATCTGGGCAAGGCCACTTCCGACCCGGCCAAGCCTTTTGTGGCCATCATCGGCGGGGCCAAGGTTTCTGACAAGATTGACGTCATCCGCAACCTGATGAACAAGGTCGACGCTCTGCTCATCGGCGGCGCAATGGCCTATACCTTCTTGAAGGCCCAGGGCAAAGCTGTGGGCAAGTCCCTGGTGGAAGAAGACAAGATCGGGCTGGCCAAAGAATTACTGTCTGAAGCGCAGAGCAAAAAAGTTCGGCTGCTTCTGCCCCTCGACCATGTGATCGCCGACAAAATTGACGCTGCCGCCAGCACCCAAACCGTCACAACCGACCAAGGCATTCCTGAAGGGCAGATGGGCCTGGATATCGGCCTTGAGACGATTTCGGCTTTCTCCAAGGAGATTGCCGGAGCAAAAACCATTGTATGGAACGGCCCGATGGGCGTCTTTGAAGTGCCGGCATTTGCCAAAGGCACCATGAAGATCGCGCAGGCGGTAGCCGCCAACAGCGGCGCTGTTTCCATCGTCGGTGGCGGAGATTCGGTGGCCGCCGTTCATCAATCCGGAGTCGCGGACAAAATCACACACATCTCTACCGGTGGCGGCGCCTCTCTGGAGTTTCTGGAAGGCAAGAAGCTGCCGGGGGTTGAAGCGCTTACCAATAAATAAACATGACATCCGCCTTGCGGTATCAAATCGGCAAGAAAGCCGTCCTGGAATTAGTCATGGGCGACATCACCGATGAAACCACGGACGCCATCGTCAACGCCGCCAATTCTTCCCTGCTGGGCGGCGGAGGCGTAGACGGCGCAATCCATCGTGCGGCGGGGCCGGGACTGCTGGCGGAGTGCAAGAAAATCCGCGAGCAGCGCGGGGATTTGCCGCCAGGCCAGGCCGTCACCACTTCTGGCTGCAACCTGCGCGCAAAGTACGTGATCCATACGGTTGGTCCCGTGTGGCACGGCGGTACAGTCAATGAGCCGCAGATCCTTGAAAGCGCCTACTGCCATTGCATGGAAGAAGCCGATCGCAAGGAGTGCGTCAGCGTCAGCTTCCCTTCCGTCTCCACCGGGGCTTTTGGTTATCCGGTGCAGGATGCGGCCAACATCGCCCTGCGCACCATCGTGAAACTTCTGCATCAGCCGCGCTCGGTCAAGCTTGTACGCTTTGTACTTTTTGATCAGCGCACGCACAAGGCCTATGCCCGCACCGCGGAAGGCCTGAGCAAAGACTACCCTAATTTTGAGATCAAGCTTGAACCTGCTCCTCTATGAGAAAGAAACTAATCGCCGCCAATTGGAAGATGTACAAGACGCCAGAACAAGCAGAGGCTTTCATTGCATCTTTTCTGCCGCATGTGTGGGAGCATTCGCGCGATGAGATTGTTCTCTGCCCGCCTTTTGTGTGTATTCCCGCCGTAGTGGAGGCGGTGCGCGACAGCCGGATCGCCGTGGGCGGACAAGATCTTTTCTGGGAGAAAGAGGGCGCTTACACCGGCGCGGTTTCCGCACCGATGCTCAAGGCCGTCGGCTGTTCGCATGTGATCATAGGCCACTCCGAGCGCCGGCAGTATTTCGGCGAAACCGATGACACGGTCAATCGCAAGCTCCGCTGCGCTCTAGCCGCGGAGATAGTTCCTATCGTCTGCGTGGGTGAGGTCTTGCAGGAACGCGAGGCCGGTGCAACCGAAGACGTTCTGCGCCGCCAGTGCAGCGTTGCTTTCCGGGAAATTTCCGGCAGCCAAGCCATTCCGATTGTTGTGGCGTATGAGCCGGTGTGGGCCATTGGTACCGGCAAAACCGCAACTCCGGAAATGGCCGTAGAAGCGCATCAGGTCATTCGCAAAGAAGCCGCTAATGCCTTCGGCGAAGGCGTAGCTACGCAGCTTCGTATTCTCTATGGCGGAAGCGTCAAGCCGGAAAACGCCAAGGCGCTCATGTCACAAACGGAGATTGACGGTGCTTTGGTCGGGGGGGCCAGTCTAGATCCCAAGTCGTTTGCCGCGATTGTGAAGTGGTAGTGGAGGGGCACTACGTTTGTTACAAAACCCCTTAGACGGCTCCTGTCGTCCCCGGCCACCTTTTCCTTATTACCGGATTCCGAGGGTTAACCAGTTTGTCGTAGACTGCATCTAGTATTTCTCTCGTGCCATGCTCATACATTCGAACTCGCAGACTGATTTTGAGCAGCACACCGAAGACGAGCAGGGCGGTGCCATCCGCGAAAACCATGTAGCCATAGTCGTGCCAAAAAGAAGTAGCAGAGGCGGTCACTAGTGGACGAAAAGCAGAGGTAAAAAACGCGTTACCCAGAAAGGGCAATCTATCAATAAACTTCCATCCGAGGTCGCATATTATCGTTATGAGAACAGTGAATGGTGGAAAGAAAAAGAGGGCGGAAGACACCCAGCGATACCATCTATACCGTTCTTTTGCCTTTATGTCCCGCTTTTCGCCATCCTGCCAATTGTCCCTTCCAATGGCAACATCTGATTGCCCAGAATGTGCCCCTGAAAGATTAAGCACCATGAATGAGCTGACCATCGCGAAGGCATGATAACCCTGGTCGTTCATTTGGTCGCTCGCATTCACATCATGAAAAAGGTGTCCTATCTCGTGATTTTCTCGGCGACTGCACAAGAGCACATAGTATGCGAAAATAAAAAGTGCGATTGAGCCTAAGAAAGCAAAATCGCTGACGCTAATCTTGATGCCAAGCAATGTCACAGAAACTACTTGCGTATCTATCCAGGAGCGCATTTGTTGATCATGTAGATAGGGTGGTAACTCCTTGGTGTGATTGTTCCAGGCCAACGCTATGACGTCTCGAGAATCGATTGGCCGTCCGTAGGCATCAAATAGTTGACTTCCGTTAATAATTTCGTCGTAAATTTTTGATTCATCAACTTGATGTAGCCTGCAATCATCCAGATTCATGCAAGCTTTGCACTGCTTGCAAGAATTCCATGCACTCCTTGCGATCTCTTTTTTCTTGGCCTCCAAAACCTGTAAGTCAATTGGCTTCCCAGAAAGTGCCGAATTTAGACTCTCTCCTTTTTCCAGGACTTTGCTGTCATGGGCAATCTGCTTGATGATCTCAGTCGTCTCGGACTTGCTCATTCCAGAAATAAATACTTGGATTGCCTTGAAGTCTTCGACTTTATCGAGGAAGGCAAAGTCGCGGTCCCATGACGCATATGTATTCCAAAGACATATGAACATGGCTCCGGCTGCAAGCAGAGAGATAAAACGAGCCAAACGTGACCGATCCGCCGCTTGACGAACGGCTTCGATACGCTCCTCTAACTGATTTTGTCCAATCGGCTGTTGCTTCAGCGGAGTGCTCGGCTGTCCCGGCGGAGTGCTCATCAGATGTCCTCCTTCTTTGAAGGCGGAGTGCTTTTTGATGTGCACGTTAGTTTAGCGGCACACATATCTGTCAACATAGTGACTATCACCACCGAAACGTTTCACTATTCAGCCCGTTGCAGTTGTTGTTTTTTATTTTAGTTCGCCTTTTATTTGCCTTATATGTTAGGATCAAATTTTATGTCGCCCAAGGCTCAACCCGCCGAGCAGGTCAACTGGCTTTTCCTGGACATGAACTCGTACTTCGCTTCCGTAGAGCAAGAAGTCCAGCCACAGCTCCGCAGCAAGCCCACAGTTGTCGTCACGCTTGATGTGGACTCCACGGTTTGCATCGCGGCCAGCTATGAGGCCAAGGCATTCGGCGTGAGTACGGGAACTCCACTGAGTGAAGCCAGGAAGAAATGTCCTGGCCTGAACGTGGTGGAAGCCCGGCATGAGATCTACATCGACTTCCACAATCGCATTAAAGACGCCGTAGAGAACTGCCTGCATGTTTCTAAGATCGTTTCCGTGGATGAGATGGAGTGCCGGTTACTCGGGCGTGAACGCCAGCCCGCCAATGCGCAAGCCATGGCGCACAAAGTAAAACGGGCGGTCCGGACCGTTGGCGAGACTTTGCGCTGCTCCGTCGGCTTGGCGCCGAACCGCTTTTTGGCCAAGATCGCCTCCACCATGCAAAAGCCGGACGGACTGATCACCCTTACGCCTAGCCAGCTTCCTCATGTCCTTTTTTCTCTCACACCACGCGATCTGCCTGGAATTGGCGGGCGGATGGAGCAGCGCCTGCGCCGGATGGGCATTGAAACCATGGAGCAGTTATGGAATCTCGATATGGAACAGATGACCCAGCTTTGGGGTGGCGTAGTGGGAGCACGATTTTGGCTGAAGCTGCGCGGTAGCGATTTTGACGACAAAGAATCCCATCGGAAAAGCATCAGCCATCAGCACGTATTGCCACCTGAATTGCGCACACGCGAGCAGGCGGCCGCCGTTGGCCAGAAATTGCTGCACAAGGCCGCAGTTCGCTTGCGCAAGGCCAAACTCTGGACCAGCAGCATGGCCATCTTTGTTCTGTTTGCCAAGAAACAAAAATCCAGTGGCGACGACCCAAGGGCTTACTGGCTCCAGTATGACCGTCCGGTCTGGGAGACGAACCTGCGCTTCCCTTCCTGCCAGGACACCATGACCCTGGTGAACATCTTTCAGGAAGCGTGGAAAAAATGCCCCGGGTTCCGGCCCGTGATGGTCAGCGTTGCTCTGCTCGATCTTGTTCCGGAAAACATGTGCAACCTGACGCTCTTTGACGAAATGAATGGAGGAGGAAAGTTTGATCGTCTGGCCCAGGTGATGGACAACATCAATGCAAAATATGGTTCCACGACTTTATATCTGGGTGGAATTCACCATGTACGCGAGTCTGCGCCACCCAGAATCGCATTCATGAGCATTCCCGACATGAAGTTGAAGTAGAGCGCAGAAGGCACATGACGCAGGCGAGGGCGCCTGCGCTCCACACAATCCCGCTCCATACAATCCAATGACCCTCACTGCTTTGACTCAAGCTCTGGCTGACCGTTGCCAATCGCGCCATGCGGGAATGCGGGCGGCAATGTAGAGGCCCAGCCCGATATCCGCAAGCAGACAGGCGATGGCGTACCAGCGCGGCATATATGCCGTGTCCGTGTAGTAGTGCCATGAATCCCAGGCCAGCCCGTGCCCAACAATTCCGACTACTAGAAACCACGGTGAGGCTTTGAGCCCAAACACCGCAAGCGCCGCGTACACGACCAGGCCCAGCAACTCAACCCACAACCAACCACTGCCCGCGCCGCTACGCTGTACCAGCCACCTCATGATGTAGACCAAAGGCATGCCGGCCAGAAAAAGTGCCAGCACAATGCGCTCGATGGTAATTCCTCGCTGCCCGAGAAACCGTGTCACGTACATGAGTGCAATCGTTGCACTGGCAAACACGGCCGCTTGAAGGCAAACGTCTGTGACAATGCCCTGCCACGAAGGGACCATGTACATGCCGATAGCGGTCAGCACCGTGGCAACAGCGAGCGCAACCCATTCTTTCATCATTTACTTTCCGTTATGCCTGTTTTTTCTGCACATCATCCACTGCGGGGTCAACGGGCAGAAGATCAAGTGCCGCATGTTCACTGGCAGTGTCGCCGAGTTCGCGGAACATTGTCGCCGCGGAACGGAGCATGTCATGGCCGGCCGCCAGGTTGAGCTTGCCCAGATGGAACAGGGCCATCGCATAACCTCTCTTGTCGCCGCACTGGTGGAAAAGCCGCAGGGCTTCATCAAAATGAGGTTTGGCCGCGTCCCATTGTTTGCATTCAAAATGAGCGCGTCCCAGGCTGGCGCGCGTAGCGGCTGCCAGAGGAACATTCTTGGAACTCTGCGCCAGGGCAAGCGCCCGCGTATGGAGTTCTATGGTCCGCTTGTGTTCGCCGATCGAGGCATAAATCGCGCCAATGCGGTTGAAGATCAGGGCCTGGCGGTCGGTCTGGTCCTGGCGCTGCCAAATCTCAAGCGCGCGACCGTAGCTTTCCACCGCTCCTCGATTGTTACCCAGGCCGGCTTCCGCAGCGGCCAGGTTTTCCAGGGCCTGCGCTTCCCATGTGGGCGACTCCCCGGAGCGGAAAAATGACGCCGAAAGAATGAACTGCTTTCTGGCATCCTCATACCTGCGCAGAGAAAAATGGACGCCGCCCATGTTGTTGAGCGCCATCGCCTGGCCAAAATGCTGGCCGATCGAACCGTAGTTCCCCAGCGCCATGGCAAAACTTTCCAGCGCCTTTTGGTGCTGCTGGGCGTCCAGGTAGGCGCCCCCCAGGTTGTTGAACACCGTAGCTTTTTTCTCGGCGTCGGCGAGGGCGGTGAAAAATTCCAGGGCCTTCTGGAAATACTCCACGGCTTTGGGCGTATCACGCTGGTCCTTGCAGTAACTACCCAGATTGTTGAGGGCAATCCCCTGTTTCCAGGGATCTCCGGCAGCTTGGGCTTGGGTAAGCTGCTCGGTCAACTGCTCGAAGCTGGGCTTGGATTCAGCCACGCAGGTCCTTGGTTGCGGCTTTTGCCGGCAACGGACTCCTTCATAAAATTGGGTCTAAAATGCTTGAAAGTGTGTCCTGAATCATCTACCTACCAGGGCCATGAAGCAAGCTGAAACTTTGCCCCCTGCGTCCCTGGCCGGGCAGGCGATTCGGGGTTTGTTATAATTGGACTTCCTTGCATCCTGTTGTTTTGGCCCTTCACAAACAGGCGCTTTGGCGCGCAAATGGGTGTAAGAAAAGGCATTGCGGAAGTGGTGGAACTGGCAGACACACCATCTTGAGGGGGTGGCGCCGAAAGGCGTGGGGGTTCAAATCCCCCCTTCCGCACCAAGAGTTTTGAAAGGACCTGGAAAACAGCAAATGTGGATTTATCTTATTACCGTAGTTCATGTGATTGTATGCGCGGTGCTGATTGTTGTGGTGCTCCTACAGCATGGCAAGAGCGCTGACATTGCCGCCACCTTTGGCGGGATGGGCAGCCAGACTGCCTTTGGCCCGCGCGGTACCGCAACGGTGTTTTCCCGGCTTACCACCTGGTGCGCCATCATCTTCATGGTGACCTCGATTTCATTGACGATCTTTGCCGGCAAGCGCAGTTCGCATTCCGTCACAGACGACCTGAAGTCCCCTGCCAGCACACCGGCCAAGAAATAGAAATTATCGTCTGATCTTTTACGCAGCCGCCTTGGCAAATTTGCTGCTTTGCCAAGCGCCGGCTGGCGCTATTTGGAAGAATTGCAGCCAGTGTTTTCTCCGTAATCCCGGCTCAGATCACGAATCTTTTCCACCCCGACTCCAATCGCAGTTTGCAGATCGCCTTCACGATGGCTGACAATAATCGGCCATGGGGTTTTTCGTCTTTCAGGGATTCGCGATAACCATCGGAGTGCTCTCGCTTTATCTCGCATTCTTTTTGTCGAAAGACCATGAGGGGAAATCGCGGGACCGCATTGAATCCCTGTGGCTGAAAATTGAAGATGAATGGGACACCGGCAGTCGATTCATCGTGTTCCTCAGAACGATTGCACAAACCGCGAATACCATCCTGGATGGGCTGCTGGGGAAGAAACTGGTTTGGCATCGTTCCTTCGGCGTCTCCAGTAGTTTTGCGCTGTGCGGGTTCTGGATCGCTTCCTCCATCCTGTTTGAGAGCGATTCCAAAAGCATGGCCGTTCAGATATTTCTGGGCATTCTGTCCTTTGCCTGCGGATTCGCCCCATTGCTGTTGCAACGGGAATCCATGACAGCGATCAGTCTTTGCCCCTGTCTCGCCACTCCTGCCATTGCTCTTGGCTTTTCTCGCGTGCCCTTGCTACAGTCGTTCTTTATAGCAGTCGCTTTGATTGTCGGACTGCTGGCTGGTTTCTTTTTGATCGTCGTACAAAGGGCCCGCATACGACGCATGTGCGCCTCACCCGACCTCATCACTATGTTACCCATGCTGCTGTTGCAGGCTTTGCTTCCGGTCCTGCTCTTCTCCGTGCCGTTCATTATTGACATTTATCTTGGCAATGCCACCGTGACCACGGTCGTGGAGATCCTCACCTGTCTGAATTTTTCCAATGAACTCATGCTACTGACTTTCTTTTGGGTGCTGGCGCTGGTGATTTTGCATAGGCTTCTCTGGCCTGTTCTGGGCCGGCTTGTGCACGCCCTGGGGAAATATGGAATTGTTCATCACCCGGTCGTCATGGCAGGATTTGGAATCGTTTGCCTGGTGGCTGCTTTCCAGGGGCATGGATGGCCACTCAGACTCAAAATGATTTTCTAAAGTAACTTGCTACTCCCACGGAAGCGCTCTAGTTTGGCACAAAGGCCAAAGTCTTGCATGACCTGCCGATACCCTTGTTGCTGTAGAACCTACTAAGGTTTTTTCGCCGCGAAATGAGGGGCTTTTTCATCCAGGAAACGGCCTATAATGCCTGAGCTTGTGATTGTTAAATTATTTTAATGCTTGCAAGCCGCCGGGAACGCATACATGGCGAAGATCTCCCCCAAGCCAGCCAGTTTCCCAATTCAGCCGCCATGGTGGCCAGAGTTGGTGGCAACCGTTCACGAAGCCCGCGAGGCGACCAACGCCTCCGGCGCAGCTATTGCCCTGACCAAAGCAAGCTCCAGCCGGATTGTCTGTTACGCCCGCAGCGGAACCATGGCCCCAGAGCCCGGCGCCACGATGCTGGTGGAGGACAGCTTAACCGCACAGTGCATCCGCAGCGGCAGACAGCTCCACTCCCACGATGCGGAAACCGATGCCAGAATCTGCGCAGCAGCCGCTGTTGAACTCTCCGCTCGTTCGCTGGTGGTCACACCAATTCAACAGCAAAACCAGGTGATAGGGGTGCTGGCTGTTTTTTCTGGTGCGCCAAATGCGTTTTCACCGATGCATCTAGCCACGTTGAAGACCACCGCCGACAAGATTGCCGGGATTCTCCAAGAAAAAACCGCCCCGGTGGCAGGCCAGGGCTCCATCCAGTTATTGAAAAAAGAAACAGATGGGCCCCCGCTGGATGCAAGCAAACCCAAGCCGCCAATATCGACGCGATTGCCTTTATCCGGCAAAGAGGTCAGACGAGAAACACAATCTGAGAGCCGGGTCACCCCGGTCATCGAACAACCGGCAGAACCTCTGCCGGCAACCCCAACTGCCAGCGCCCACAGCTTTGCTACGTTCGATGCCTTGGCTGTGCAAAAGAAAGAATCAGCCGCCACCAGCCTGGTCTTGATTGGCACGGCGGCTCTCCTGATGATTGTTGGCAGTGCAACCTGGGCGTATTGGAAGAGAACTGCCCCACCCGCGGTAGATGCCGTAACCAGCGTCCAACCTGCGCAGCCGGCGACGCCAACGGCTGAGGTGGTTGCTCAACCTGCCGAGCCTGCTCCGCAAATAGAAGTTCCAGCGCAACGTCTCAACCGCACAGCAATCGAACGGGCCAACGCAACATCGCAACTGCCCGCTGGCCCAACTCGATCAGCCAAACCTTTAGAGGTGGCGCCTAGCAAAAGCACGGCGACTCTTTCCGCCACGAAAGAACCAACGCCCCTTCCTAGCGCCGCCGATGTTGCAACGCCTGGCTCTAATTCCACACAGCCTCTCCAGCAATTTGCTCTGGTCGGAGCCAATAGCATGACTCCGCCGCAGACGCCGCCACCGGACCTGGTGTTGGCGCCAAAGCAGACGCCCATCCTGCAAAGCGACGTTGTGCCTGCCCGTGTGGTCCGCAGCGTGCCTCCCCAGTATCCACCGTTCGCAAAGCAGATGGGGGCCACAGGCACAGTAGTCGTGCAAGCCAAAGTTGCAAAGAACGGCAGTTTAACCGATCTCAAATTTCTGAGCGGTCCCCCCATTTTCCGCCAAGCCGCGCTTGATGCCGTAAAACTCTGGCAATACAAACCGGCGACATTGAACGGCCAGGTCTTCGAACAAGAAGTGGACATTAAATTGGAATTTCGTCCCAATAGCAGATAAAGCCTGAGAGCGATGCTCGAAGGATATAGCGGCAAGCCAACCCATTTATAATTAAGTAGGCATCATGGCCAAAGCCGCAGCGTCGCAGGCCAAGCATTGTTCCATCTTGTACGTAGCAACCTGGCTATGATCCACAAAATATTTCCCGTCGGCCCGCTACAGTGCAACTGCTCCGTGATCGGTGACGAGCAGACGCATGAAGCCATGGTCATCGATCCCGGCGATGAAGTGGAAGACCTCCTCGACATCCTCCGCCGTGAGAATCTTGTCCTGAAGCAGATTGTGATCACACACGCCCACATCGACCATGTGGGCGGGGCCATGAAGCTCAAAGCGGCCACAGGCGCACCCATCCTGATGAACCAACACGACTACGCCCTGCTGAAAATGCTGGAGATGCAAGCCATGTGGGTGGGAATGAAGCCGCCGGGCGATGTTCAAGTGGATGAGGCGATCAGCACAGGGCGCGTGCTGAAGGTTGGAGAAATATCCTCCAACGTGATTCATACGCCCGGACACACGGAAGGCAGCATCTGCGTCTATTTCCCGGTGGAGAAAAAACTGATCGCCGGCGACACGCTCTTTGCCGGCAGCATCGGGCGCACTGACCTGCCGGGCGGATCGATGGAAAAGATCATGCGTTCTCTGCATACGCAGGTGCTGGCATTGCCTGATGATACCCAGGTTGTTCCGGGACACGGCCCGATTACAACGATCGGTGAAGAGCGGGAGATGAATCCCTTCTTGCAGAAGTAGTTGAGTTTAAGGTTGGGGCTTGTCTGAAGTGACGTGTATATCCACGCCATACGCGGCCATGCCGTCGCTCTCAACCTGAAGAGCATGCACCTTGCCCACAGAGAGGCACGAACTGCCGCGTCCATCTTCCGATGCGCGGAGGTTATGTGTGGCATCCGTGCACACAGCCTGCGTACCCCGGCCTTGCGCGATAGGTTCAGCAACCACCTGAAAACTGCCCGCTGGTTTGCCCTCACATCCGGAGAGACTCCATTTGTATCCCATATAGCTTCCGGAGGCGACCTGCTGGTCGAGACCCATGGCCTTCCCTGTCTCCATCAACTCTGACAAGGAACAAGTAAACCCGGTGTCGGGATGCTGCATAGCAAAAGAACTCTCGGCATAGCCCAGTAATCGCACCGTGCTAGCGGGATCAAACGCCTTTGGCTCTGCTGCCTTTAGATCAGCACGGACGCCTCCTGCTGCTGCTCCAACCCCAGCGGCTTCCGCGCCTGCGGTCTTAAAAAACATCTTCTTCAAGAACTCCGCATCGCCCAGAGGAAACTCAAGGCCTATGCCGATGTTGCTCAGTCGCCAAACGTTTTGCTGCTTGTTTACGGTAATTGTGATGTGTGGAGACGCCATTTCCCATTCATCTCCTTCATACGGCTGCTCTTGGCCGTCACGAAAATAATGCAGGGAGAGTTGCAGGGTGTCCTGATCACCGCTCAGATCATCACTGTCTATGTGGACTTCTAGCTTTCTATGTGACCCCGGCTCATTGATCGTGAGAAGCGTTGAGCCGGCAGCAAAGCTCTTCATGTCCCCGCCGCCCTGGCGTTGCAGGGCGCTAAAAGTTGTCAGCATCGCCGCACCCTGTTTGTTCTCCGGCTTGCTTAGCAGCGCCTGGACTTCGACAGTCAGGTGCTTCATGATGCCTTTTTCGCCGCCGGTAATCATTTCGACGAGGGCTTCACGCGCTGTCTGCGGAGGAGGAGCAGGAGCTTGTGTCTGCGCGAAAAGAGCAGTTGAAGCAAATAGGATAAAGAGCAACTTGGCTGTCTTAGGCATACCGAACCTCACTGAAATCTACTTTGGATAGATTACTCCTGCGATCTACTACTCGCAAGCTATAGCTGGCAATAGAACGCAGCCGAGTGGTCAGCTTGCAGGATATCAAGCGCCTATAGTGAATTAATCGGCAAGATAGCTGATCTCTGTCCGCCGGATGCGTATGCAGGCAAAGAACAAGATTGCGGCACAAAGGCACAACAGTCCAGGGACGGCGATCCACGCCGAGACAGGCTCAGCCACTACAGTGAAAAGCGCCATGAGTCCATCGGGCGGAATAGTAACCGGGCACAATTGCTTCAGATAAAACGTAACGCTGAGCTTTTGCAGAAGCGACGGTGCAACAGCATGAAAAGATTCCCACAAGAGCACCGCTGCGCCGGGCAGAATCGGGTTTTTAAAGATCAGACTGAGCGCCAGGAAAATCGAGCCAAAGCCCAGGCATGCGAGCACGGTCACCAGCAGATACGAGCCGAGCTGGCCAAGACCTGGCCCGCTAAAAACAAAGGCGCGTCCAGCCGCCCCAAAATGACCGTAGATAAAGGTGAAGCCGAGCAATACGGAAGCACCAAAGACAAGAGACGCCGTGATGAAACCCGCCAGAAACTTCCCTACCACCAGCAACTCACGCCGCATGGGGGAAAGGAAGTAATAGTGCAGGCTCTTTTCCACGATTTCACCGCGAAAAAGCCACGTGAACAGCCCCATGCAGCCAAAGAAAATTCCTACGCGTAGATAGAAGATCTGGAAAGTGTAAGCCAGAATGCGGGTGTCTTCTTCAATGCTGCAATTGCGTCCCATCGGGCTAGTGAGTGCGTGTATGCCAAACATCACGGTAGGAGCAAAGGCAAGCAGATAGATCCATATGCTGCGGCGCATCCATAGAGTCTTTTTGATTTCAATGCGCAGCACTGCCTTGAGTTGCGAAGCCCATAACTGCCAGGGCGCGTTACTAAACGATTTACCTACGCGCGCGACCGCGGCTGAGCTCATACGGTTCCCCCTCCGCTGCCGATCAGGTATTGATAGACCGAGTTCACGTCGTCATCGTTGGGCGCGACGGTGTCCACCGCAAAATTCTCTTCGACCACAATTTTGTTCAGGAGATGGTAAAACTGGTCGGCATCCTTGGTGCGAATCAGCACGCCTTTGCCGTCGTTGTTCAGTTTGGCTTCCACCACATGGTCCTGCGAAAACAACCGCGAGGCCAGGAAGCTGGGATTCGAACAACGGACCAAAATCTGCATAGGATGCTCTTTCACTTCACTGCGCACCCCATGGATCTGTCCCTCCGCCACCACGTAACCGAAGCTCATGAGTACAACCTGGTCAGAGATCTTGTCGACTTCATGCAGAACGTGGCTGGAAATCACCACGTGCATGCCTTGTTTTCCTAATGCCTCAAACAAAGCAATCGATTCCGAGCGGGCCATGGGGTCGAGGCCGTTCAACGGTTCGTCCAGCACCAGCACCGTCGGGTGGTGGGCAATGGCCTGCGCCAGACGTATGCGTTGACGCATGCCTTTGCTGTAGCCGGCCACACGGCGGTGAGCGGCTTCACCCATGGTTACGCGATCAATCGCTTCTGTCGTCAGTCGCGCGGCGTCATTCCGGTTGAGCCCGCGCAGTTGCAAGGACTGGTGGATAAACTCGAATCCGGTCACTCCCTTGGGAAACGAATCGAACTGCGTGCAATAACCTACATGACGGAAGAACTCTTCTGGTTCGTCGGGCGTAAGACCGAGGACGCTGACTCGACCTTGCGTTGGACGGACAAGGCCGGTGACCAGGTTCATCAGCGTTGTCTTCCCTGAGCCGTTCGGGCCGACCAAGCTGGTAACGCCTGGGGGCAGCGTGAGATTGACCCGGTTCACACCCAGCACTTCGCCATAAAACTTGGAGACGTTCTCAAAAACAATGTTGCTGTTGGGGGTGCTCATGCGCGCTCTACCTCACGGGCCCGTAATTTGTTATCGAGCAGCCAGAAGCAGAATGCGCAAACAGAAAGCAGCATCGCCCAGGCAGACCACAGCGGTACAGCGTCAAAACCCGCGGCGTGGCGGCCGGTGGCGCTCACACGAAAGAGATGCATCCAGACCAGGGTAACCATGTGGACAAAGTTGAGCAGGCTGCCCCAGCGCGTGCGTAAGATTGCATCCAGGACGAACCCGATCGGAGGCAGAAGGAAAAATACTGCCAGCATGAGGGCCGTAGCAGCGATGCGCCACTTCACCCAGACAGCCACTGCCATCGAGATTAATGACATCAAGGCAATCCAGATCAAGCAACTGAGCATAATCGATCCGGCGATCCAGAAATTCTCCCAAAGCCAGCCATGCCCCTGTAGTGCCGCGTTGACGAAAAACAACAAGAGGGCGGGAATCCATGTGATGCACGAGAGCAAGGTGGCCAGAACGGAAATTTTGCCAAAAAGATATTCGGTCCGTGAGATCGGGCGGCTCAGGTAAAGCTGTACAGAATGGTTGGCAAAATCCTTGGTAATCAGTCCCGGCCCGCCCCAGGCGGCAAGCACAAATCCCATAGGCGCTACCGAACGAAGAAACCACAGAAACAAAGTGTTGTCGACCGTGAATGGCATGGAACGGCCAACACCCAACAGGGCCTGGGCCGCCGTGCTGTGCACGAGATAAATGTAAGCCAGATAAATCAGAAATGGCAGGAAGCACAGAACGGTATACGCGGTGAATGGCCGGGAACTGAACAGCGTTGCAAGACCATAGCGCGAGAGCACAGTGAACCTCGACCACGCTGGCGTCAGCGGTCCGCGGTATGCCTTGTAGGTGCGTTTATAGACGGCCATTGGCGCTCCCCGGTGGTGGCGGCAACAGTGGCGGCGGTGGCGGCATTGAGTTGCCAGCCATAGCTTTCAGGAAAATATCTTCCAGACTGTCTCTCCGGTAGTTCATGCGGCGGATCTGTACGGTGTGCTCCGCCGCTGTGCGATAGATCTGGCGCAAGTCGATATTATCCGGCAGGATGATGCGGACGCGTCCAGCGCCGACGGCGGCGCACTCGCATCCCAGCCCGCGCACGGACTCAAGAAAGCCGTTGCCCTGCGTGACTTCGAGTTCCAGGAACTTAAGATTGGCCTTGCGCTCTTCTTCAAGATTACAAAGCGCCGCGATCCGGCCGTCTTTCAGAATTAAGACCTGGTCGCAGCATTCTTCAATGTCGCGCAGCAGATGGGAGGAGATGAGCACGGTGACTTCCCCGGTATCGCGGATTTCGCGCACCAGTTGCAGCATGCGTACACGCGCTTCAGGATCAAGGCCGTTGGTAGGTTCATCGAGCAGCACCAGCCGTGGTCCATGCGCGATGGCCTGTGCCAGCTTGGCCAGTTGTTTCATACCGAGTGAATAGGTCCCAAGTTTGCGATACCGCGCTTCCCCCAGGCCAACGTAAAAGAACGCTTCATGGGCGCGCTCCATGGCTTCACCGCGGGGAAGGCCGGACAGTTCGGCCATGTAGCGTACAAAACTCACGCCGCTCATGTCAGCGATGAAAGCATCGCTCTCCGGCATGTAGCCGACCATGGCGCGCAGTTCTCTGAGATTGCTCTGGATTTCTTTTTCGAAAATACGGGCCGCGCCGGCAACCGGCTCGTAAAAACCCAGAAGAGTATTGATGAGGGTCGATTTACCGGAGCCGTTCGGCCCCAGTAACCCGATACAACGACCTGACAGTGCGCCGTTCAATCGGTCCAGGATCGTCCGATTGCCCAGCTGCACTGTCAGGTTTTGCATTTCAATCACTGCCGGCATTCAATCCCCTTGTCATATTATTTCCTGAATGAATGGTGCCCGCTCTCCAAGCCCTGCGGATGGACAACTTTCATCAGCGAGGTCAGCGCCAGCGTATTCAGGTCCAACCCAAAGAAGCGGCTGTTGCTGGCCACCTGTATGGCATTGTTGTCACCGTAAGCGCACACCACGCTGGGCTTGGTTTCCGCCGCCAATTGTTGCAAGGACTGCAACTGTGACGGCGAAAGCTGCTGGCTGATCGGGCCAATCATCGGCGCCAGGTTCTGGTACAACAGGGCAGAAACGTTGGCATGTTCATCCTGCGGCAGCAAGGCGCGGAAATCACTGGACGCTGCCAGCGAATTGCCGCTCTGGCGAATCGCAATCGCATTCATGACCAACGCCCGGCTCGGTCCCATAATCATGTACCCGTCAGTAAAGGTATACGTAACTTCGAATGGTTTTGTTGCATCCAAAGCGCGGACCGTATAGTACGTCAGACCATTGGCCGTTTCCTGTTCCAAAGCCACGCCCGGATGTGGCGGGTGAACATGGTCATTTACGTCCGTGATCAACTGTTGGATGGTGGATTGCAAGCGTCCGGGATCATTGACCTCAGCGATTATTTTCCATGAGGGTGTCGGGAGAATCGGCCCATCCAGCGCGAACGTGACCTCTCCGCCCAGCGTGTCCGCCAAGCCTTGATGGAATTTAATCTTCAACTCCGATTCGCTCTTTTCAAGGTGGGCGGAAGCGTTTGTATCAGAACCGGCCATGCCGAGGATGTCATCCAGCATGAGCGCAGGGCTCTTGGAAACAAACGCCGCTACGGCGCCGGCATCCTTGGAGACAAATTCCAGACCGCCAATGGGCGCCGGAGCCGCCAGCCATGAAGCCAAACCGTGGCGCTGGCCCTTGAAGCTCAGTTCGGCGTGGTTCAGCACTTGTTCGCCAATGTTCTTGCGTTCAGCGATCAGGTACTGCACGTCAGCCAGACCGGTGCGCTCAAAGTTCTGGCCATGCCCTGATTGGCTATGTTCGGTCGCGTGCTGTGCGGTCATTACCTGGAGATTTGCGCCCAAGAGCACGCCCGCGCCCTGCTGGTATGCCGCGGACAGACGCTGGCCGAAGGGGGTTGCGGCGAATCCGCCACCGCGGCTCACAGCCGCATTAAACTGCCGTAGCGTAGCTACATCACCGGCAGCCGCGACAAAGTCCGCGCGCACCAGGATCAGGATTCCCTCCCGGTTCTGTTGGGCGGGCATGCTGTTGAGTTCCTGCTCGTCCAGTACATGGAAGTGCGACGATTTCGAACCCGACAGCTCTCCCAATTCCTGCTCAATGAACTGCTTCAAGCCCGGCCGCTGAACTTGGGCCACGACCAGCGGTGAGCCTTTGTGCCCGTCGAGCGCCATGGAGAAGACGATCTCGTCGCCTAAGTATTGGCTCAGATCATGAATATAGTTGATCGCTTCATCAAAGTTGGGAGCGCCTTTCTGCGCTTCCACCTGCTGCCACCACTCGCGCAGAACCGCGCTTTCCTGCAATTCCTGCTGGAACAGCTTGTTGGCTTGCTGGACGGCGTCACCCAGGTTGGGAACGCCAGCATAAAGCACGGTATCCGCCGGCAGCACTGACAGCACGTGGCTCTGATAGCGCAACCCAGGCATCTGCACCGCTTGCAGTTTGTTGCTCAGATGGGCAAATTCCGCCAGCAGAGCAAGATGTTTGTCCAGGTTCTGGCTCCAGGCAATCTCCTGGCGAACAGGAATCGCGGCCACGCTGGCGTTGGTGGAAAGCTGGTCGCCGGAATGCAGAATGTTGGTGATACCGGCCTCGGCGACCCGTACCTCGCCTTCAATCACGGAGACGCGCGAACCCTTGATGCCGGCGTTAACGGAAAATACCGTGCCGGTCACCGAGACACGGCAATCCCTTGCGGCGACGTATAAATGCCCGCTGGCGCGCTTGGCCGCTTGCACAATGATGTTGCCACGCGCCAGTGCGATCGTGGTATCGCGATAGCCCATGGAGACGGCAAACTCAGCCCGCTCATTCATCTCAACTAACGAACCATCGCGCAGACGCAGCATGGCATGGGAAGCGCCGGCGGTCCGGACTTTCTCACCTTCCAGCAACTGGTCGCCAATTTTGAGCAGCTTTTCTCCATTCGCTCCCACGCGATACAGCACGCCGTTAAGAGCTTCCACCTGCGCCCGCATACCCGAGGGGCCGGAGAAGAACTTGTCCTGCACAAAATAGGTGGAGATTCCAAGCACCAGGATCGCCGCGGCCGCGGCCATCCAGCGGAAGCCGCCGTTGGCTACCTGGGGCAACTCTTGCTTCCAAGGCAACAACTCAGCCTGCGGACGTTTCCCAGTCTCCGCTTCCCTGCGGCAAGCAACGCATTCGTGCAGGTGAGCTTCCACCAGGAGCGCTCGCGCGGGCGTCAATTGGCCGCCGCGATATTGAAGAAGCAGTGTTCTTACGTCATCGCAACCGCGAAGAGAATCCACTCCCTCGGCGGTGGCGCTGGAAACTTCCTGGCTCACGCGCTGCCAGACCCGTTCACTGGCCGCATGGATGGTTTCAGTTTTAGGCTGATCGGCGCGCAGAGCGGCAATCGCCTGGTCCAGGTCTTTTTTATCTTGATGCTTCATCGGCTTCCCCTCGTCAATGCGTTAAAGTCTTTCTTGAGCTGAGTACGCGTACGATGCAGCACCACGGCAACCACCGCCGAAGATGTTTTCATGATCCCGGCAATTTCACGGTTGCTGTAATCCTCTATAAATCGAAGCACAAACATTTCCGCCCACTTCGGGTTCAGCCGGGCCAGGGCCTGGCGCAACCAATCCCGAATCTCCGCAGAGTGCGGTCCATGATCTGTTGTCGCCATCTCAGGCCGGCTTGGTTCGCCGTCCTCAGGAAGAGACTGCGTATCTTTCTTTCCTCGCAACAGATCGAGAGACGCGTTCACCGCGGAACGATGCAGGTACCCCGGCAGGTTCCCGATTTCCGGAAACTTGTCCTGCCGGACCAGACGCAAGAAGACGGTTTGCAAAACGTCTTCCGCATCGCTGGCATTGCCGGTCACGCGATAGGCGGCCCGGAACACCAGTTCCCTGTGTTGCAGAAAAATCTGCTCCAGCCCCAGCCTGAGATCGTCTCCGGCCATGGCAGTTATGTGCTCCTGCGCGATTTGCATTGTGGCTTGCAATTTAGTACGGTGCTCCTCTGGTTACATAGACGAGAGAACAACCTTGTTATTAACGGAACGCTGAAATTAATCATTTGTGTGCGCTCTGCCAGGAATAGTTACGATTGCAATACGGGCAAAGTTCCAGTCAACTGTAGGCATCAGGCATCCAGGGAGCTGGCGCGGTTGCAACAAGCATCACAAAAACCAGGAAAATGCTTTACACTCTTAGGCCAAGCATCTCATTCCACACCAGTTAGTGTATCTGACTTGATTGTTCCTGAGATGGCATAAATCAAGATGAAATCGATTCAATTGCCTCCGATCTTTAATGTAGCCACGCACTTTGTGGACCGGCACGTGCGCGAAGGCCGTGAGCACAAAGTGGCTTTTGAATGCGGCGAAGAGCGCGTGACCTACGGACAGCTCCTGGAGCGAGTGAACCGCCTTGGCAATGCTCTTAAGAAGCTCAGCGTGCGGCAGGAAGAGCGAGTGGCCCTGCTGTTGCCTGACACGCCTGAATTTGCCTACTGTTTCTTCGGTGGAATCAAGATTGGTGCGGTCCCCGTTCCGGTCAACACCATGCTCACGCCGACCGAGTATGAGTACATCCTTAACGATTGCCGCGCTCGCATTTTGATCGTCAGTGAGGTACTTCTGGCACAAGTACAGGCCATTCCTAAAGACAACCTGCGTTATCTGAAAACGATCGTCGTCTCGGGCAAAGCCGCAAGCGCCGCCTATTCCCTCCAGGAACTCCTGGATGGAAGTTCCAGCGAGTTAGAGGCCGAGCCCACCAGAAAAGATGACGCCGCGTTCTGGCTCTACTCCTCCGGCAGCACCGGCTTTCCCAAGGGCTGCGTGCACCTTCACCATGACATGGTGGTCTGTGCGGAACTCTACGCCAAGGACGTTCTGAAAATCACGGAAAACGACCGTTTCTTCAGCGTGGCCAAGTTGTTTTTTGCTTACGGTCTGGGGAACGGCCTGTACTTTTCGCTTGCCGTGGGCGCGACCAGCATCCTCTGGCCAGGATCTCCTTCACCGCCCAACATCTATTCGGTGATTGAACGCCATAAGCCGACGCTCTTCTTTTCCGTGCCGTCGAACTACTCTTCTCTGCTCTCTTACTGGCGGGAGAATGGCGTGGACTTTGACCTCTCCAGCGTGCGCCATGCCGTTTCCGCCGGTGAAGCCCTGCCCGCTCCGATCTTCCACCGCTTCAAAGAGCGCTTTGGCGTAGAGATCCTTGATGCTATCGGGTCGACCGAAGCTCTGCACATGTTCATTGCCAACCGGCCGGGTGCAGTGCGTCCGGGCTCCAGCGGACAGATCATGTCAGGCTATGAAGCCATGATCGTCGATGAAAATGGCCAGCCCGTCCCCGACGGTGAGATTGGCAGTCTTCTGATCAAAGGCGATTCTGTTTGCTCCTCCTACTGGAACCAGCACGAAAAGAGTAAGGACACCATCCAAGGACACTGGCTTCGCACCGGGGACAAGTACTATCGCGATAAGGACGGCTACTATTGGTATGTAGGCCGCTCGGACGACATGATGAAGGTCAAAGGGATGTGGGTAAGCCCGGTGGAAGTGGAGAGCGTGCTGCTGGAGCACCCACAGGTGCAGGAGGCTGCCGTCATCGGATGCTCCGATGGCAGCCAGTTGATCAAGCCGGCGGCTTATGTTGTCCTGAAGTCCGGCGCCAGCGGTACACCCCAGATCAATGAAGAGATCCGGCTGCATGTTTCCTCCCGGCTGGCCGCGCATAAGTGCCCACAATGGTTAGAGTTTGTCCAGGAGCTGCCCAAGACAGCCACGGGAAAAATACAACGCTACAAGCTGCGCCAGGCTGGCCCAGGGCCTTCCGTTCCACAGCCGGCAAAATAATCTGGGATAGTTGGGAACTTTTACGGGTAGCATGGCGTATATATGCTGCAAGGAGGCGTGTATGAAGAAGCTCCTTTCCTTGTTCCTATTAATGCCGCTGTTCTTGGCGGCCGTGGCGTCAGCGCAGACTTCTACTGAACGTCGTTATGAATTGCGGCCTGATCCCACGTGGCCGCTGGCAATTGAACTGAGCGCGGGGGATTATCAGATTGTCGCCAGCGAATCTGACAGCATCACCGTGGTCTATGACGCGCCAAAACCGGACAAGCTGAAGAAAGTCCAAGTCCAGATGAGTTCGGGGCACGGGCAGAACTATGTCAAAATCGACGGTCAGAAAGCCGGTTTTCACGCGACCATCGCAGTGCCCAGAAAAACCGACTTGCTCATTCGCCTGGGCGTTGGCGGGCTCCGCGTGGGTGATATTGAAGGCAATAAAGATATTGAAATCTACGCCGGCAGCCTGAACTTTGACGGCTTACGCCTTCAGGACTATGGAAAAGGCGACCTGTCGGTGCGAGTTGGAAATGTCACCGGTCCGGAATTCCCTGCTTCCGGAGGCGGCGCTTCACGGTCCTACGAGACTTATGGTAAAGGCCGGTATCGCCTTCACGCGCACGTAGGCGTGGGCGACGTGGCGCTTCATTCATCGTTCTGACAAAAAATAGCGCTGGCATGCGCCGGCAGCAGAGGACACAAGCATGAAGAAAATCGTGGCTTTCTCCATACTTCTTGCCGCCGTTCTAGGCTGGGCGCGCCCCCAGAGCCAGGGGAAAGACCAGGGAAATCTGGAGTTGGTGATCGCGCAGGGTACTCCGCTCAAGCTTGAATTGACCTCTGGCGACTATCAGATTGAAGCCGGCCAATCCGATAAAATTGTAATCGTAAGCCAGACCATGAATGACGATGACCGGAGCAAGGTACGCTTTGGCGTGAACACCACGCCCGGTGAAGCCTCAGTGAAAGTCACCGGCCCCAAGCAATATTCGGCAAAGATCCAGATCCCACAGAACATCAGCCTGAACATCCGGCTCAACGGAGGAAGGCTCACAATCAATAGCATCGACGGCGATAAAGACATCGAATCAAACGGCGGGCAGTTGAACATTAATGTACGGCGGCCAGAAGACTATGGCACAGTCGACGCGTCGGTAAACTCCGGCAATATCGATGCCTCCGCCTTCGGTAGTTCGAACGATAAATTGATGCGCACCTTTCGCACCAAGGGCCCCGGAAAATATCGGCTGCACGTTCACCTGGGCGCGGGAGAGATCAACCTTTTGAGCGGGCAGGCCATGTGATTTGGACTATCGAAGATCTGGACGTAGAGACGTGGCAATGCCACGTCTCACTGTTAATCCCTCGAGAATATTTGCTTTCGCCAAGGTGTTCGCAATCGCCGGATGGCTCAGTGTAGAGAAAATTGCGTCAGCATCATATCTTCCACTACCTACATACAAGACTCCTTGAGCCGGGAACGGTCATCTAGCTACTTTCCGGCGCAAAAATAGTCACTATTAGACAGTAAATATGCGGGTGCAAGTAGAGAGCTTGGTGTTACAACGTTGAGTTAGGAGTTGATTTCAAAGCTTTCGAATGGAGGGAGCG
>Ga0137407_10000047_pt1 | contig 111571 bp, 96 predicted proteins | sample CZOMad2_2_16fung_FD_108410 | JGI IMG/M metagenome (GOLD analysis project Ga0137407, IMG submission 108410) | Vadose zone soil fungal communities from Angelo Coast Range Reserve, California, USA - CZOMad2_2_16fungal (Illumina Assembly) | ecosystem: Environmental > Terrestrial > Soil > Vadose... | reverse complement strand
TCGCCCCTGAAACGATGGTCTCCATAAAGGCCGGCGCCCAAGAGGGGGTTTGCCGGGAAAAAGACAGTGTTGTCGCTGGTCCGGAAATGCTCCCGACCGTTGATCCGGGTTACAAACTCGTTTAATTTGGACGAGACGTTATAGAGGTGGAATTGATCCAAAGCTTGAGACGGTTTACCCGTAGTCTTGCGGTTTCTCGTCCCGAAGGTCTCATTAATAGTCCCGTCGCCGGCGGGATACATACTTGGACCCCAGACATAATCATCACCCATCATCCAAAGCACGTCTGTCCCCTGGGTCGGTCCCGGACTTTTCAGAACGACAAACACCTCACCTTGAGTGAAGCCGTTCGCGAAACTTGGGAGACTCATGAAATCATCGGTTCCGTCGAAGTGGACCACCGGCCTCCCGTTGATCGCACTTTCGATGACCTGGGGTTGACTGGAAACGCTCACCTGGATGGCATTGTTTGAATTCCCCGAACTATCCGTCCAGACATTGGCGTGATCCGTCGACACACCTTCATCCGCCTTGAGCCAGAGTCTGATGTCAGCGAGCGGCACGGGAGCTCCGCCAGCGCTTGTTGCAGCCGTAACCTCAGCCGATGGGAGCGAGCTGCCGGCGTCGTTTCGGGCAACTATACGGTAGGTATACTGGCTGGAAGCCGCCGCTGTGCTATCGATATAGCTCAGCCCGTTTGTCACCGTCGCGATCGTCTCAAAAGCGTCCATCCCGGTGCGTCGTTGCACGTCATAATAGGTCACAGCGTTGCTGAGCGGATTAAGCCAGGACAAAGCGACCTGACCAGAGCTGAGGACTTGCGCCCGGACATTGGTGGGAACGCCTGGCGGATCGGCCACAAAACGATACTTATCATTCAAATACACGCCCACCTCATCCCGCTCCTGTTGGCTCAAGACCCGGTTGAAGATGAGGATCTCCGCAATATCACCACCGAAGCGATGATCGTAGTAAACGCCGCCTCCCAGGATCGGGCCGTTCGGGAAAAACACCGTGTTGCTGGTCGTCTTGAAATGCTGCCGCCCATTGATGCGACTGGCAAACTCGCCGGCCTTTGAGGAAACGTTGTAGAGGTGGAATTGATTGAGAGCCTGGGATGGTCTCCCCGTTTGCTTTTGATTGCGCGTGCCGAAATTTTCCAGGATCGTCCCATCGCCGCTCGGGTACATCTCCGGTCCCCAGACGTAGTCATCGCCCGCCATCCAGAGCGTGTTTGCTCCCGGTTGTGTCTTAGTGCTCTTAAGGACGACAAAGACTTCGCCTTCCGTAAAGGTGCTGGCGAAGTTCGGCAGATTAAGGCTATCGCTTACTCCGTCAAAACGCACGACCGGTTTGCCGTTGAGATTGTTATCAACGAAAAGCGGCCGGTCCGGCCCCGAGTTCTGAACGGCATCGTTTCCGGAACCGGTGCCATCGATCCAACTGCTAATCGCGTTCCCTCCGTCCTTGACGACGCCCGCGTCCCCGCGCAGCCAGAGTTTCAGGCCAATAAATGGAAAAGTAGCATCTGTGGTCGAGGCTGTGAAGCTCACCTGCTTCACGCTTCCAGTTATGCCCGTCTGGGCATTGACGACGGCAAGCCTAGCCGTTCCCGGAGTCTTGAAGGACGCGACCGCGTGACCGGCAGCGTCAGTTCGGCAGGAAAGAGTAGAAGTCTCAGTGCCGCCATTACTGGCGCTAAGCGTGCCCCCGGACGAAGTAACGGAAAAGGTCACTGGCGCGTTAGCCAAGGGGACTCCAGACCCGTTAGTAACCAGCACGACCAGAGGCTGCGACAGCCAAACGCCGGGAGAAGCACTCTGGCCTTGGCCGCTGCTAACGTTCAGGCTAAAGGAAGCACCGTTGAAGTAGTCGAAAGGATTGGTGTTGTTCTGGTATTCCTGCAAATTGGTAAAGCCATCGCCATCAGGATCAGCCGCAGCATCATTGGCCAGCGGGTTTGTTCCTTGATTGAATTCCCATGCATCGGGGATTCCGTCCCGATCGGTATCCGCATTATGAGGGTCCGTTCCAATCTCGATTTCCTTCCAATCAACCAACCCATCTCCATCGGAATCCAGCATTCCATACTTGGCCTGGTAGTAAGCAGTGACCGCATCTCTTTCCGCCTGGGTCAGGACGTGATCGTAAACGAGCATTTCGGCAATATCGCCTCCGAAACGATGTCGATAGTAAACCCCTCCCCCGAGCTGAGGCGCCGAAGGGAAAAATACCGTATTACTCGTCGTTCGGTAGTGTTCGATTCCATTGAACCGGCTCACAAACTCGCCTGTCTTTGACGACACGTTGTAGACGTGGACTTGGTTCAGCGGCTGCGATGGAACGCCTGTGCATTTCTGGTTCCTGGTGCCAAAGGTTTCGCAGACCGTGCCGTCGCCACCCGGATACGTGTTCGGATTCCAAATTGAATCGTCACCCATCATCCAAAGTGTGCTCACGTCTACCTGCGTGGCCGAGGCTTTGGCGACGATGAACACCTCGCCCTCAGTTAGCGCACTCGCAAAATTCGGCAGCAACAACACGTCATCAAGCCCGTCAAATCGCACCACGGGCTTACCGTTCATCGAATTATCGACGAACAGTGGCTGAACTGCCGCGGTAGATTGCGTCCCGGCGACGTTTTGGCCGGATTGATCCAACCATGAACTGACATGGTTCGTTTGGTCCATGGTAACGCCACGCTCGGCACGCAGCCAAAATGCTATGCCAGAAGTCGGAATGGCCGGTAACGACTCGACTGATGCGGTTACCTCCCCCGAGTAGGCTGATTGCCCGGCAATGTTGGAGGCGAAAACCCGATAATAATACTGCGATCCTGCTACAACCGTTACGTCCGCAAACGACACCGAACTCGTGGTGCCGATTGTAGCATAAGCTCCCCCTACTCCAGTTTTGCGTTCCACGGAATAGCTGCTGGCGCCGGCCGGGGCAGTCCAGGCTACGTCGATCCGTCCATACGACATCGGAGTAGCCGTTATGCCGCTCGGGCCAGCGGGAGGAACGACCACGTTGTATTTCTGATTTAGATAGATCTCGACTGCCTGTCGATCAGCAGTGGAGAGGGCGCCATCGTAGAGCAATACCTCGAGGATGTCGCCATCCCAGTATTGAATGCCAGAAGGATGTCGACCTAGCTCGAAACCATTCGTAAAAGCGGTCATCGAATTCGCCCGGGTTTCAACCAGTTGTCCGTTTACGTAAGCGCTATCACTCCCGTTGTTGATCGACTCGAGCATCGTGACCTGATTCGCGGTAAGGGCAAATGGGTGACTTTGGGTTGTTCCCCAGGTCCCACTCCCATAAAAACTCGCGAAGTTGCCATCAGGAGTCGTTCCCAGATAAAAATGGCCCTCATTGTTGATCAGGCGTTTGAAACCGACTCCCGAGCCTTCTGCCGCCACCGCGAAAACAGACATTTGCGAACTAAGGCTCATTGCTCCGTTCATCGACGAGGTCGAACCATTGAACCTTATTACCGGTTTTCCCGACCACCCATTCGCCACAAACAAAGGGGAATTCCCGATAACGCCTTGAGCTGCATTATTACCGGCCGGCGACTGATCTCGCCACAAGCTTACCAAGTTATTGGCGTCTTTGGTAACTCCGGCGTCGGAGCGAAGCCATAACTTCATACCCGTTATCGGAATGTTCAGGAACGAGGCCGTGAAACTAACCTGTTGCACGCTCCCTGTTCCGGCTTGCACGTTGACGCCGCTCGTACCCGAACTCGGCTGCAGGTAATACACTGTCGCCTGACCGCTCGTGTCGGTCCGCAGACTCAGCGACGACGCCGTTGTTCCATGATCAGTCAAGCTTAGTCCACCTCCTGCTTGGGCGAGTGTGAATGTTACAGGCGCATTTGTAAGAGAACCACCAGATCCATTGGCCGTCCGAACGACGAGAGGCTGGCCAACCCAAAATCCAGTTGGAGAAGCCTGATTATTCCCGCTAACGATATTTAGAGTAAAGGGCGCGGAGTTGTAGTAATCGTACGGATCAGTGTTGTTCTGGTATTCTTGGAGGTTCGAGAATCCATCTCCATCCGGATCGGCAGAGGCATCATTCACCAAGGGGTTAAGATTATGGTTAACCTCCCAGCCATCAGGGATACCATCGCCGTCTGTATCGGAGATTGTAGGGTTCGTCCCTAATTCGCGTTCTCTCCAAGTGGGAATCCCGTCGTTATCGGGATCTGCAAACGCACTAATGATTAAGAAATTCGCGATGGCAGTGGCACGCGTGGGATTGACTGTTGTCGTGGGATACCCGGCTTGACCCGAGGCATTCAATCCGCACCCCAGAACAGTACCATCGCTTTGCGTGACCAGTGAGTGACTGCCGCCAGCTCCGATATCGACAATGCCGGAAAGAAAAACTCCGGAACTTGCGCTTCCTTGAACAAAATACAGCTGCTGTGTCGTCGAATTTATGCTCAGTTGACCTGAAGAGTTGAGGCCACACGACCAGACGGAGCCGTCGGTTTTAAGAACAAGGGTATGCGTCGCGCCCGCAGCCAGCGCATAACTGCCCCCGATGAAGGTTGTAGAATTAATCTTGGCTTGGACTGGATTATTCGCCTGCGTGGTTGTGCCATTGCCAAGCTGCCCATTCGTGTTGCTACCCCACGTCCAAATTGTTCCGTCGGATTTCAAGGCGGCTGCAAAGGCCGAACCGCAAACGATGTCACTGACTCCGGACAGGGCCGTGCCACTGCTGAGCTTTACTTGGACGGCATAGCTTTGCGAAGTAGTGCTGCCAATGCCCAACTGACCGGCGGAATTAATGCCCCATGCCCAAACAGTGCCGTCCGACTTTAGAGCGATGCTAAAGTTGTCGCCGGCGGCAATCGCGATGACGCTCGTCAGAAACGCATGATTGGAAGTCTTTACTTGCGCGGCTAGTTTTCGCGAGGTGGTTGAGCCGTCACCTAATTGACCGGACGTGTTGCTGCCCCAAGCCCACACGGTTCCGTCCGACTTCAAGGCTATGCTATGCGCGGCGCCTCCTGCTGCGTCCGTGATTCCGACTATGAGTGGATTCCCGTTGGCCGTGGTTTTCGCCTGAACTGGATAGAGCTGCTGAGTAGCCGCGGAATTATCGCCGAGTTGCCCGGCCGAATCGCTGCCCCATCCGTAGACTGAGCCGTCAGCAGCCTTGATAGCCAGGGAATGGGAAGCGCCTGCAGCAACACCAGATATTCCGGAAAGGAGCGTGGTTGAATTCAGTTTTGCTTGAACCGGCGCCGTATGCGTGGCGCTGTCGGTCGTTCCAATCGATAGCTGACCAACAGAATTGGAGCCCCAACTCCAGATTGTCCCATCCGAGCGCAAGACAACGGAATGGCTCTGCCCACCAGCCAACTTGCCGCTAATCGTAAATGCCGCAGCGGCGGTTGAACTCGGCGTCATTCCCGTCTTCGTCGCGTTGGCCTTCAGCGTCAAAGGGCGATCGATCAGGACCGTACCACCGGAGACTACAGTCCGATCAGTGGAAGTCGGCGTCGCCCCGTCAGTCGTGTAATTGATCGTTGCACCCGAGGTCGTAGTCGTGACAGTCACAGCTTTCTCCGTCAGGAACCAGCCTCCATTTGGGCTGAATGTCGGCGTGGCGACCTGCTGGCCCGCCGCGGCTGCGGCAAAAAGGGTGAGGAACAACGCAACCAGAGAATTCCGGGAGAAGACTGACATAAGCGGACGGTCTTATAGGCGGCCGGAAATCACCGATGCTAGACAAACAGTTTCTGAACAGATAGAAACAGTTCCGAACAGAATCGTTAATCCCGCTGGCGAGCAGTTTTATGGCGCGAAAAAAATCTCCCCGGAACCTTCCTCGCCTTCCGAAATTAAAAATCTCCGACCGTCGAGAACACAAAAGCGAAACGCTTTTGCAAACGTTGCGACATATAGCCGGCGCGACCCAAGAGGAGAATGACCGAACATTTTATTCGATGCGGGAGGTTTCGTCCGAATATCGAACTCCGGTGTCAGCAGTAGCCGACATCTATCGCCGCTTGGAGCGCGAGGGATTGCTTCGCCGCGTGCGGGGGTCGAAAACCCTTCTGCGAGGAAGACAGCACGACCGAAAGATTAGCGTGCGCGGTGTAGTCGGGTTGCCTCGCATGACTTCGAAGTACGTCACGATTCAGGATTACCGGCTATTTCTGAAACGCCTTCGCCGAGAGCTGCGTCTCAGCGGATTCGCGGCTCAAACAGTGGATACCGATGGTCCAGAAGCTGCCGATTTTGTGGAGCGCGTCAGGAAATACGACGTTGACACGATCGTCTGGTTTCAGCCTGGCCAGCTTGCTAAACAGGTCAAGTTGCGATTACAGGACCTCGGTTTGCGAATCATAGGTGTCAGTGATGGAATGCGGCCAACTATTCCTTGCCAATACGAAATCCGGAGGGAGCCGGCCGTCAGAGAAATTCTACGCCACTGGCGGAATGAATCCGCATTGAATTCGATTTTGGTGGTTTCAGGTTCGGGTAGTAGTCCTGCCGTTCTCGGCGAGGAGCAGTTGGCAGAAATTGCCGCAGACGAGGGACTAGAAGTTGAGCTTTGCCACGCCCAGAGCCGGTCAATCCGGAAACTCCTGGACATGCTTTCACAGCAGGAAAACGCGGGGATTGTGTTTTTGTCTTCAGCGGGACCGCTGGTCGCGTTTCGCTCGCCGGAATCGATGACTGAAATCTTCGAACATTGCCGGGTCGCGTTGGTTGAGGGCGCGGTCAACATGCCTTTTGCCAGGCTACCGGATGTTCGGGTAGATCTCGTGCTGCTGGACTGGCAACTCGTCGCGCAGAAGATTGTGGGCGATCTTATCATTGACGCCGACTTGAATGCGCGCAGCCCGGTCACATTTCTCGCGGAGAGCAGGCTTCGCGTGCCTTTAAGTCAATACGCAGAAGTGATCTAACTAATCTCTTTCCGATAAGGCACGGTACAAGGATAAGTCTGGCGAGTTCGCCGATGGGCGTGCAGTCGATTCTAATACAATTCCTAGCATAAAGTCGCCATTTCATATCAAATGACCATTGAGCCAAGATGGCGAAATTGGCAGACGCGCCAGACTTAGGATTGCGAGATCATCGATTTCAAGACATCGCTTTTCGATTCAAGGCAGTGCGTCTTTACGAGGGGAAAATGCAGGGTTTGGCAAAATTGCGAATCGCCACGAATGGCGATTAGAAACGCAGTCATTCTAGCACAAATCCTAGCACAGCGACCCGCCAGACTTACTCCGGTTTTTAGTCGATTTGGGGGAAGTGTGCCCATTTGTGCTAGAGCGCCATAGAGTTCTTTCGGCTTAGAGAGCCGAAGATGCCGAATGCCTGCGAATCAAGAGCAGGGCGGTTGCTGCGCTTCCGAGCGCGAGGCCAGCGCCTGTCAGCATGACCCAACGAAATCCGTCGATGAAGGAGTGGTTGATTGCGTCCGTCAGGAATTCCCGTGTCTGGGCTGGGATCGATTCCGGGAGCGCGACTCCGGCTAAGCTGTTTCGATTTGCATTGAGAAACTGGCGGATTGAGGGCGAGACATCCAGCCTCGACAGGTGGCTGCTAAGGGATCGATTGAAGATATGCAGCATGACAATTCCGAGGACCGCAATCGCGAGGAGGCCAGCGGCTCGCGAAACAGCGTTGTTGATTCCGGATGCTACTCCGGCTCGCCCGCGCGCCACTGAACTCATGACGGTTGTCGTCAAAGGGGCAACGCTCACCGCCATGCCGACTCCGAGGACGACGACGGCGGGAAAGAATGTTGTCCAATAACTGCCGCCAACTCCAGGAAGCACGAAAAGCACAAATCCCACCGCGGCAATGAGCGGGCCGGCAACAAGCGGAATTCTAGCCCCGCACTTTTGCACAAGAGCCCCTGACCATCGCGAAAGCAGGAAGATGATCAGAATTAGTGGCAATAATGCTGCACCCGCCGCGGTCGGGCTATATCGCTGCACCTGAATCAGATTGAGCGGCAGAAAGAATAGCGTTCCGCCGAGCGCACCGTAGAGGAGAAACGTGAGCAGGTTCGCACCGGTAAAAGTTCGCGATCGAAAGAGGACGAGCGGCAGCATCGGATTTTGACTTCGGGCTTCGACGAAGACAAAGAGCGCCAGAAGAACAATTCCGCTGATGAGCGCGGCAAGAACAGCCGGATACGTGAGGCCTCTCGAGGACGATTCAATCAATCCGTAGACGAGCGCACCCAGACCGAGCGTTGCCAGAATTCCACCGACCGAGTCGAGGCGTTCCTTTGCGGCATTCGAGCTCTCGGGCACATGAACGAACGAAATCGCAATAGCCAGAATCGCGATCGGGATGTTGATGAAGAAGACGGCTCGCCACGAAACGGCTTCGACCAGCCATCCTCCGAGCATCGGACCGATTGCGGCAGTGATGGCACTAAAGCCGGACCAGGTCCCGATGGCCCGGCCGCGGTCTTCTTCGGAAAACGAATTGCTAATGATCGCCAGGCTCCCCGGAACAAGCAAAGCTGCGCCAATTCCCTGCACGGCGCGGGCCGCGATCAGCTGTCCGATGTTGGAAGCGAAACCGCACCCGGCGGAGGCGCTGGCGAAAACCGCGACGCCAATAACGAAAATTCTCCGCCGTCCGTAACGATCGCCCATCGAACCGCCGACCAGCAGAAGCGCAGCGAGCAACAGCGCGTACGACTCGATTACCCATTGGAGGCCCGCGACGGTGGCCTTCAGATCTTCTTGGAGCGCGGGCAGGGCGACGTTGACGACCGTTCCATCGATGAAGGCCAGACTCGAACCCAGAATCGTCGCCGCAAGAATCCATTTTCCGGATGATTTCGGGCATGGCGAGGTAACACGACCCGATCGGATCACGCCCTCGTCACACGGTTCGCGAATTGATATTGCCATCGGCCTCTAGATTTCGAGCGGTGAAACGGTGTGACGCGGCAACGAACGCGCGCCGAGTTTTTCGTAAGCAGTCTTGCCAGGAAACATACGAAGGATGCGAAGATTTTGATTGTGCTACGGGACGCCCAGCGTTTGCAATGGTCGCGGGTGAAGGCAAAGAGCAAGAAACCCAAAGCGTCTGTTGTGCGCAAACGAACCGGCTCGAGCCGTCCGGCGACACGCAAGACTACGGCCCGCGACAAAATCCGGCTTTTGATCGCAGATGATCACGCGCTCATCCTCGAGGGTTTGGCGGCGACCATCGGCCGGCAGGACGACATGACCGTGGTCGCGAAGGCCAGCAATGGGCGTGAAGCGGTGGATTTGTGGACGGCGCATCGGCCTGATGTTTCCCTGCTGGATTTGCGGATGCCAAAGTTGAATGGCGTTGGAGTGATCCGGGAAGTTCGCGACCTGGATGTTTCCGCGCGCGTGATTGTGCATACAACGTACGACACCGATGAAGAGATTTATCAGGCGGTCAGGGCGGGTGCCAAAGCCTACTTGCTGAAAGACGCGCCGCTGGAGGAATTGCTGGATGCGATTCGAAAAGTGCACGCCGGGGAAACCTGCATTCCCCCCGCCCTTGGGGCCAAGCTGGCGTCACGGATGAGCGGGGATGCATTGACGGGGCGTGAAATCGATGTGCTTAAGCTGCTGGCGCGCGGCAGAAGCAACAAGGAAATAGGCGCGGATCTTTTTATTAGCGAAACCACCGTGAAGACGCACGTAAGGAGCATCTTCACGAAGCTGAATGTGATGAGTCGAACTGAGGCGATCGCCGCCGCTAACCAGCGCGGCCTGATTCAGCTTTAGTCACGAGAATGTCGAGGTGAATTGGCGAATGAGAGTCGGCAGTCGACTGGTCGTGCTGATAATTGCATTGGCCCTGGTTGATTTTGCCAACGCGTTTGAGTCGCAGAAGTCAACCAGCCCGATCGCATATCCATCGTGGTCCGCGGAAGCCGGCATTCCCGGGCTTGTCGGCACGATTGCTCTGACGCCGTATTATCACACCGTGTGGTTTCGCGTGGCCGCGCTGGCAGTATTTGTATTGTTGCTGTTGGCGCTGTATCAGATCCGCCTAATCATCCGGCATAACGCGGAGCTCCTCCGGGAAAACGGTGAGCGCAAACGCGCAGAGGCAGCGTTGCAACAAGCCCGGGCCTATATGGCGGAGTCCGAGCGGCTCAGCCTTACTGGCAGCTTCAGTTGGAATGTTGTCACCGGCGAGATCTGCTGGTCGGACGAAGTGTTTCGAATCTTTGAATGGGATCCATCAACCAAGCCCACTCTCGAGCGGGTGCGCGAACGGATTCACCCGGACGACCTTGATTCGCATGATCAACTCACGGAGCGGGCACCCCGGGAGATGAAGGATTTCGAATACGCACATCGAATCGTGATGCCTGACGGATCGATCAAGCATCTTGAGATGCTATTTCATGCCGTGAAGGATAAATCAGGAACGAGCGTTGAGTACGTTGGCGCGGCTAAGGACGTAACCGAGCGCAAACGGGCGGAGGCGTTGCTCACCGGTGAGAAACGCCTGCTCGAGATGATCGCGACAGGCGTGCCACTGGCCAGCATCCTCGATGTCTTGTGCCGGGTGATCGAAGAGCAGCGGACCGGCACGCTCGCTTCTGTTTTGTTACTTCGTCCCGATGGTCAACATCTCGATTCCGTGGCGGGACCGAGCCTCCCAAGGGAATGGACCGAGCAAATGGCAAGTCTGCCCATAGGTCCTTGCGCCGGTTCGTGTGGGACGGCGGCATATCGAGGATCGGCGGTCATCGTCTCCGACCTTGCAACCGATCCACTTTGGGACGTGCCGGAGCATCGCGCTTCAGCCTTAAGACATGGGCTGCGAGCTTCCTGGTCGAACCCAGTGCTCTCCTCGGAAGGAAAAGTTTTGGGAACCTTCTGCATGTATTATCGCGAACCGCGAAGCCCGAACTCGCACGACCTCGAGCTGATCGAGTTAGCGACACACCTCGCGCGAGTGGCGATTGAACGCGATCGCGCGGAGGAAGCTCTGCGGCGGAGTGAGGGGTCTCTCGCTGATGGCCAGAGAATCAGTCACACCGGTACCTGGGGCTGGAATATTTCCACCGGAAAAGTCGTCTGGTCGGACGAACACTTCAGGATCTTTGGCTTCGATCCGGAAAAAACCGAGCCGTCTTTCCAATTATTCTTGGAGACGATTCATCCGGAGGATCGATTGTTTATTGAGCGAGGCCTCGGTGAAGCCGTTCGCGATAAGAGCGGTTTTGACATGGAATTTCGAATCGCGCTTGCGGATGGGTCGATAAAAAACGTCCAGGGGATGGGTCGCCCGGTCTTAACCCAATCCGGCGACATCGATAACTATATCGGGACCACGGTGGATATCACTGCCCGCAAGCATGCAGAAGCGTTGCTGGCCGGCGAAAAACGGCTGCTCGAGATGGTGGCTCGGGGCGATTCGCTTCCGCTTATTTTGGACGCTCTCTGCCGGCTCGTTGAGGAGCTGTCCAGCGGTGCTTTAGCTTCCATTCTGTTGCTGGATGGCACTCAGCTGCGGCACGGGGCCGCGCCCAGTCTTCCTCAAGCTTACATCGACGCGATCGATGGCTCAGTCATCGGCCCTTTGGCGGGCTCGTGCGGAACGGCTGCTTATCGTAGTCAACCGGTGATCGTTTCTGACATTGCGACCGATCCGCTTTGGGCGGAACATCGCGGCTTCGCTTTGCCACATGGGTTACGAGCCTGCTGGTCGACCCCAATTCTCTCCTCGGAAGCAAAGGTTCTAGGGACGTTCGCGATTTATTATCGCGAGCCGCGCACTCCTACTCCGGAACAACTCGAGATCATTGAACAGATCACCCATCTGGCCAGTATTGCCCTTGAGCGAAAACGCGCGGAAGGCGCATTACAGGCTTCCGAGCAAGTCGCGCGCGGACAAGTCGAGGCGTTGGTGCAAAGCCTCGACATTCTTGCCACCGCGCCTCCTCCTGAAAAATTCATTGGGCAAATGCTGAGCACAATTGGCCGCCTCTTGAACGCGCAAGGCGTCATTCTGTGGTTACTGGACGAACCCACGGAAGAACTGGTGATGCGCGCGGCCGTGCACGGTGAAAATCTTGCCGCGGTGGAGCCGGAACATCCGTTCTTAAAAGATCCGCTCTCGTGGAAAGACAACGCAGGGCTTCAAGAGATGTTTTTTACCGGAGTGCCGCTTGTCTGCGACGACGTAGACAACGATCCGCGCATGTCCACCGCTCTTCGAGAATATTTCCGCTCCAGGGGAACCAGAAAGTTTCTGACGATTCCAACTTTGGTGGGCGGGCAGGTGAAGGGATTCATCGGCATTCGCCACACGGCTCGAGCATCGTATCGGCCAGAGGAGATTGAATTGGCGCAGGCGCTTGCTCACCAGGCTATGTTCGCCCTTCAACTGAATGAGTTTGCCGACCAAAGCCGGCACGCAGCGGTCCTGGAAGAACGCAATCGAATGGCGCGAGACATCCACGACACATTGGCCCAGGGCCTTACCGGCGTGATCGTTCAATTGCAGGCGGCCGATGACGCAGCGGCCAAAGGCTACAAGAAGGAGGCCCTTCATCATCTCCAAAGCGCTCGGGACCTAGCGCGGGCAGGTTTGAATGAAGCGCGCCGGTCGGTTCGCGCGTTGCGCCCACAAGCGCTCGAGGATGCCACCTTTTGGGAGGCTCTCCAAACAGTCATCAAGAACGCCACCGCGGGCACAGACCTTCACGCTGAGTTCCAACGCCGCGGCAAGACACGTGAACTTTCGCCGCTGGTCCAGGAAAACCTGCTGCATATCGGGCAGGAAGCGTTAACGAACACGCTCAAATACGCCCATGCCACACGCTTCGAAGCTCGGCTAAGTTTCAATGCCACGGAAGTCCGGTTGGAGCTTCAAGACAACGGAGTCGGATTCAAGATCAACGGGAATCATGACGGTTTCGGTCTTACCGGAATGCAAGAGCGCGTCACCCAGATGGGCGGCGCTCTGAGCGTCACGAGCGCGCGCGGCAAAGGGACAAAGATTGTCGTGATTTCTCCCTATGGAGGGAAAGAGAGTTCCTAGTTGAGAGCGTAAAGCTCCGTGGGAGCCACGCTCCTTTACGGAGTTGATTGTTGATAGTTGCGAAGAGGCGGAGAGCCTTAGCCTTACTGTCGATCGAGCGATGCTCGCAGACCGCTAAGCATTCGGCCAATTTCATCCGCGCCGCTGTAGATGATTTGGAAATTCTCTTCCGACAAGAAGTCTTGTCGCCGGGCGATAAACGACTGAGAAACCAGTTCAAAGACGGAGCCCGTCCCAATCTCAATAAAGCGTCCGAAATCAGTCTTTGAACTTCTAGACGATCCTTCCGCGATGTTGGAAGACACCGAAACGACCGATCGTCGCATCTGATTGGTTAAACCAAACCGTTCGTCCGCGGGAAAGCTCCGGGTCTGACTGTAGATCACATCAGCTAGAGCAATCGATTTCTGCCAAACCTCTAATTTTTCAAAATTAAACATAGTGACCGCGAGCGTGCAGGAACCAACTATCAACTCCGTAAAGGAGCGTGGCTCCCACGGAGCTTTACGCTCTCAACTAAGAACTATTCTCTCCTCCTAAGGAAGGAGGTGGGTCTCATTCGCAGGCAGGGCAAATAATTCCGTCCAATGCTCAATGGCTGGGGACTCTTGCAAAGGATTAATCTTTCGCATGATGAACACGATCCAGAGCGATGAAACGGCGGAAGCGTTGGCGATTTCCGGATCTCACGTTGCTTTAGCCAAGGGCGTCCTTGCTCAGGCGAAACAGGACTTACGGAGATTTCGCGGAGCCCCGGACCGCGTCGGGCGTGAGATGCACAGAGACGCTTATAGCTGGGTCGCATCGAATGATTTCGCCTGGCCCTTCTCCTTCCTGAACGTGTGCGAAGCGCTCGGCTTATCTCCAGAGGTGCAACGGGCGGAGTTATTGGCGGACGTTCCGCCCGGTTGGTACTCGCGGTCGCGACGAATGGCTCAAACGCTTTCCACTTCGCTCAGAGGTTCTCTGGCCAGGGTTTTCGCAGTTCGCCACGGCGCTTTTGTGAAATCCCGCCGCTCCAACCGGCCAGCCCTGGCTCATTGATTCACCCCCCAAAAACTAAGATTATGAAAATCCAGCAACAACGCAGAAACAGTCTCGCAGAATTCTGGCGCAGACTCTTACGCCGCTCCGCGCGGGGTCACGATCCGTTGCTCACCTTGAGCATGACACTCTTCAACTACACGGACGGATGGAGCCGAACCATTTCAAAAGATGAATACGGGCGCTCCTGGGCCTAACGATTCCCATCGGGACGAACCGGCCGCCATGAACGCCGCCGAGAAATCAATCGTCGTGAATGCGCCGGTTGCCGAAGTCTATGAACGGTGGTTGCGCTTCGAAGAGCTTCCGAAGTTTATCAATTCGCTCGGTAACGTCGAACGAATCGACGACACACATTTCTCGTTCAGCAATCATCGGGGCGGGAAGGAGCAGCGCGGTGTGATCGAGGTCATACGGCAAATTCCTGAGCGCACGGTAGCCTGGCGGACAATCGCGGATGGCGTGGGACTGGGTGTAGTTTCGTTCGAGCCGCTTTCCGATACTGCTACAGAGATCACCCTGAAGTTGCGTTCCGTTTTCGATCCTTCGATCTCCGGCCAGAGCGCGGAGGAATACCTTTTGAATTTTAAGCAGTTAATTGAGCAAGAGCCTTAGTTACGCAGCCGATGGCAGGCCCAGCCTGTCTCTACTTCATGAACCTGGAACTCATTGATAAGACTGCTTTAGTTTCCGGATCGACCAAGGGCATCGGTTTCGCCATAGCCAGCCAACTGGCCGCGGAAGGCGCTCGCGTAATTGTGAATGGACGTTCGGATAACACCGTTGATTCCGCCTTGGAACAAATTCGGAAGGCCAGGCCCGAGGCGAAAGTCGAGGGATTCGCCGGAGACCTGGCCACAGCTACAGCTACCGAAGACTTGATCAAGCTTTTCCCGGCAGTCGACATCCTGGTCAATAACCTGGGAATTTTTGAGCCCAAGCCGTTTAATGAAATTGCCGACGAAGAGTGGCGGCGGTTCTTCGAAGTCAACGTCCTGAGCGGCGTGCGCCTGAGCCGTGCATATCTGCCCGGCATGAAGGAACGGAACTGGGGGCGCATCATTTTCATCAGCAGCGAAAGCGCGATCAATATTCCCTCCGAAATGATGCATTACGGCATGACCAAGACCGCTCAACTCGCGGTGTCGCGTGGCCTGGCTCAGTACTGCGGAGGGACGGGAATAACCGTGAACTCCATTCTTCCAGGGCCCACTCACTCTGACGGCGTGGAAGAGCTTGTGAAGCAACTCGGCGGCGGTCAATCGTTCGAGACCTTCGAGAAGGAATTTTTTAAGAGCGTTCGCCCAAGCTCGCTGCTCAAGCGCTTTGAGACGCCCGATGAAGTCGCTCGATTAGTGACTTTCGTTTGCAGTCCAGTCGCCTCAGCCATCACTGGCGCAGCTCTGCGCGTGGATGGTGGAGTTGTTTCTTCGTGTTTCTAACGGCAATGTTTCCTATCAAGTCCCTCTCCGTCGCATTACTGCTCTTGACCTGCTGCGCGCTCCCAGCGCAGGCCGAAGAGCATCGCGTCTACATCTCCAGGCCGAAGGAGGTTGCCGCTCTCATCGAAAAAGCTGCAATGACCAAACTACCAACACCACAATGAAAGCCATCGTGAAAAACTTGTTTATTGGAGTTGGAATATTGTCGGTCCTTTTGACGGCCGTTGGATGCAAGAAAAGCTCCGCGCCGCAGCAGGGGCCGCTCCCGGTCAATGTCGTAACCGTGATCGAGAAAGAGGTGAACGAGTGGGATGAGTTCACTGGGCGATTGGAGGCCGTCGAGTCGGTCGAGATCCGCCCACGTGTCTCCGGGTATATTACCGAGGTCCATATCGAAGCCGGCGCCATCATCAAGAAAGGTGACCTGCTTTACGTGATCGATCCGCGTCCTTATCAGGCGGACTTTGATCGGGCCGCCGCCGAGTTCGAACGCATGCAGGCGCAGCTGAAACTTGCGCAGATCGAACTGGATCGCGCGAAGGAGTTGCGGACTAAGAATACGATCTCGGCCAGTGAATTCGACCAGAAGGCGGCTACTTACCAAGGTGCTTCCGCCGCAGCCGCCTCGGCCGAAGCCGCGAGAAACTCCGCGGCGCTGAATCTGGAGTTTACCCAGATCAAATCGCCCATCGACGGTCGCGTGAGCGACGCGCGCATTACGCTCGGTAACCTGGTTCAGCCCGGGCCGGGCGCGGAAAGCGTGCTCACCACGGTGGTCTCAGTCGATCCGATTTACGCAAAGGTCGACGCGGACGAAAACGCGATTCTAAAATACGTAAAACTGAGCGAAGAAGGCAAACGCGTGAGCGCGCGAACGGCGAAGATTCCGGCCTTCGTCGAGCTCGGCAACGAGACCGATTTTCCACACGAAGGTTACATCGACTTCGTGGACAACCGCCTCGATCCCGGGACGGGCACGGTCCGCGCTCGCGCGGTGCTAAAAAACTGGAACCCTAATCTGATCACCCCGGGCTTCTTCGTGCGGGTGCGGGTAGCCGGCGCGACGTCCTATCGAGCCGCTCTTATTGCCGATAAAGTTATTAGCTCACAGCAAGGCGTGAAGTACGTCTTCGTGGTGAGACCGGACAACACGCTGGAGCGTCGCACTATCGAGACCGGAACGATGTTTGAGGGCAAACGCATTGTGAAGAGTGGGCTGAAAGACAGTGAGAAGGTGGTCTCCACGCGCCTGCAATTGATCCAGCCAGGGATGCCTGTTCAGCCCATTCCGGAAGAGCCGCCGGCACAGCAGCCCAGCCCCGCGCCATCCGAAAAGCCAAAGTGAGAGCCTTACATCTTCAGGTGCAAGCGCCATGAACTTTTCTCACTTCTTTATCGACCGGCCCATCTTTGCCGGCGTGATCAGTATCGTCATTACACTGGTTGGGGCGATTGCGCTCCTTACCCTGCCCATCGCGCAATACCCCGACATCGCGCCGCCGACCATTCAGGTGACGACCAATTATCCCGGCGCAAACGCGAAGGTCGTTTCGGAAACGGTGGCGACGCCAATTGAGCAGCAGGTCAACGGTGTCGAGAACATGCTTTACATGTCTTCGCAGAGCACGAGCGACGGCAACATGACCCTGAGCATCACTTTCAAGCTCGGCACCAATCTCGATACGGCCCAGGTCCTGGTTCAAAATCGCGTCGCCATCGCGATCCCAATCCTTCCGCCCGAAGTGCAGCGCATCGGCGTCACAACGAAAAAGCAGTCGCCCGACATTACGATGGTGGTGCACCTCGTGTCGCCGGACGGGTCGCTCGATCAGCTTTTCACCAGTAATTATGCACTGCTTCAGGTTCGCGACGAGCTCGCGCGTGTCGATGGTGTCGGCGACATCAATGTCTTCGGCGCGCGGGAATATTCGATGCGGATCTGGCTCGATCCCAACAAGATTTCTTCGCGTGGACTCACCGCGCAGGACGTGGTGACGGCGATTCAGGAGCAGAATGTGCAAGTGGCGGCGGGAATCATCGGCGCGCCGCCCGTGCCGAAAGGCGCCACGGCCTTTCAATACACGGTCAGCACGCAGGGCCGGCTGGCGAACGAAAAGGAGTTCGGCGACATCATCATCAAGACTGGCGCCGACGGGCAAGTCACGCGCGTGCGCGATGTCGCGCGAGTTGAGCTCGCGGCCCGCGACTACACAGTCAACAGCCAGCTCGGCGGAAAGCCGGCGACCGCGATTGCCATTTTCCAACTCCCGGGCTCGAACGCACTGGCTACCTCCGATGCGGTGCGGAAGAAGATGGATGAGCTGAAGCGACGTTTCCCCGTCGGCCTCGACTACACAATTATCTACGACCCGACCGTCTCCGTGCGTGAGTCAATCCAGGAAGTGCAAAAGACGCTTTTCGAAGCCATTGCGCTGGTCGTTCTCGTCGTGCTTGTCTTTCTCCAAACCTGGCGCGCGGCGCTCATTCCGCTCATTGCCATTCCGGTTTCGTTGATCGGCACTTTCGCGGCGATGTCGGCCTTCGGGTTCTCGATCAATAACGTTTCGCTCTTCGGGCTTGTTCTCGCCATCGGCATCGTGGTCGATGACGCCATTGTCGTCGTCGAGGCGATCGAGCATCACATTGAAGACGGTCTGAGCCCGCGGGACGCCGCGCGCAAAGCCATGACCGAAGTCGGTGGCGCCTTGGTCGCGATCGCGCTCGTGCTTTGCTCGGTCTTTATCCCGACCGCGTTTATCAGCGGCATCACGGGCATATTCTTTCGGCAATTCGCGCTCACCATTGCAGTCTCGACCGCGATCTCCGCGCTGAACTCGCTTACCCTTTCGCCGGCCCTCGCGTCGCTCCTGCTCAAGCCGCGCGGCGCGAAGAAGGATTCGTTCCAGCGCCTGATCGATGGCTTGCTCGGCTGGTTCTTCAAAGGGTTTAACAAAGTCTTCGCCTGGAGCTCGAATGCCTACGGTAATACGGTTGGGCGGCTGACCCGGCTCGCGGTCGTCGTGCTGCTCATCTACGCCGGGTTACTCTTCCTGACCGGTGTCGGCTTCAAAGTTGTGCCGGGCGGTTTTCTGCCCACGCAGGATCGCGGCTATGGCATCGTTTACGCACAGTTGCCGGACGCGTCGTCGCTCGATCGCACCCAGGCTGTCGTAGATAAGATCTCGAAGATCGGGCGCGAAACGCCCGGGGTGCTCAACACCGTTGAATTCACCGGCTTCAATCTTTTCGGCGGGAATCAGACCAACACCGCCGGCGTCTTTCTGCCGTTCAAGGAATTCTCGGAGCGAACCACGGCCGAGCAGAAAATGCCCGCGATCCTGGCGAAAATGAACGCGCGGGTCCGCGCCGAAATTCCTGAAGCATTGGTCGCCGTCTTCCCTCCGCCGCCTGTGGCTGGGATTGGCAACGCCGGCGGATATCGCCTTTTCATTCAGGATCGCGGCAATGCCGGCCTCGAAGCACTGCAAACGCAGGCTTTCGCCATGACGGCGAAAGCGAATCAAACACCGGGCCTGACCAACAACCTGACGACCTTCCGCGCCAACGTGCCGCAACTTTGGCTCGATGTAGATCGCGTGAAGGCGAAGAGCATGAACGTGCCGCTCAGCAATATCTTCGGCACGCTCCAGACCTACCTCGGTTCAACCTACGTGAACGACCTCACGCTTTTCGGCCGCACCTACCGGGTAACCGCACAGGCCCACTCCGAGTTTCGCCTCAAGCCCGACGACATCCGCTTGCTCAAAACGCGCAACGCTTCGGGTGGAATTGTTCCGCTCGGTTCCGTCTCGACCGTCCAGGAAGTGAGCGGCGCCGACAAGGTCACGCGCTACAATATGTTCCCAGCCGCGGACCTCAGCGGCCAGCCCGCGCCCGGCGCCAGCACGGGCGACGCTCTCGCCGCCATCGACCGCCTCGCGAAAGAAATTCTGCCTACCAGTTTCACGACGGACTGGACGGAGATCGCGCTGCAGCAAAAGCTCGCCGGCAACAGCGCAATCTACATTTTCCCGCTCTGCGTCCTGTTTGTCTTCCTGCTGCTGGCGGCGCTTTACGAGAGCTGGTCGCTGCCACTCGCGATCATTCTCATTGTCCCAATGTGTCTCTTCAGCTCGATCTGGGGCGTCTGGTTGCGCTCGATGGAGAACAACATCTTTACCCAGATCGGCTTTGTCGTGCTGGTCGGGCTCGCCTGCAAGAACGCCATCCTGATCGTCGAGTTCGCCAAGCAAATCGAGGACCGTGATAAGAAAGATCGCTTCGCCGCTGCCGTCGAAGCGGCTCGTTTGCGGCTGCGTCCGATCCTGATGACTTCCTTCGCTTTCATTTTCGGCGTTCTCCCGCTGGTAATTAGCAGCGGCGCCGGCGCAGAAATGCGCCAGGCCCTCGGCACCGCCGTCTGCTTCGGCATGCTCGGAGTCACCGGCTTCGGTCTTTTTCTCACTCCGGTGTTCTACGTCGTGATCATGTGGTTCAAAGAGCGCCGCGCCAAAGCGCCTGCACCGACCCAATCAGATCCACCATTAACAGCGGAGCCTGCCTAGCGGCTCTTTCCCTTGCGGATGGTGTCGATCAAGCTGGTGCTGGCTGATGTCGACGGCACGCTGGTGACCCACGCGAAGGTTTTGGCTTCGAAATTTTCGGCAAAAATAGTTGACTAATCAGTCAAGGCGATTAAAAGTGCGGACATGCCTAGAGTAAGTGACATGAAAGAGCGCCTGACCGACGCGGCGTTAGATTTGATTTGGCACAACAGCTATGGCGCTACGTCCGTCGACGCGATCTGCGAACGCGCCGGCGCGAAAAAGGGGAGCTTTTATTATTTCTTCAAGTCGAAGGCCGAGCTCACGGCCGCTGCCTTGGAAGCAGAGTGGAACAAGAACAAGACGAATATGGACGCTCTTTTTTCTCCAACAGTTCCGCCTCTCGAGCGGTTTGATCGTTACTTCGAATATGTGCACGACCGTCTGGCCGAGCTGCAAAAGGCCTGCGGGTCCATCCTCGGATGCCCCCTCTTAACCATCGGCAGCGAAGTTGGCACCCAGGACGAGGGCGTGCGCGATACCGTCGACCGCATCTGGGATCGCAAGATAAGATATTTCGAGTCCGCGATCCGAGACGCTCACGCACAGGGATTGATTGAGGCGCCAGACCCGGAAGCGAAAGCGAAGATGCTCTTCGCTTGCTATCACGGCACGCTCACCCAGGCGCGAATTCAAAACGACGTCGAATTGATCCGCGATTTCAAACAGGTCGCCATGGATGTTTTGGGCGTGAAACACGTCCACGCTGCTTATTCGTAACTCTCTTTTTTTGCCAATTTCATAGACGACCAGTCAACTACAACCCGAAAGGAATCAACCCCATGCAAGCTGACCAGCAACCAGAGCGAAGCGCAGGTTTCCTCCAAACATTAGCCGGTGCGGTTTCGGAACTGAAACAACACCTGCGGCATGATTACGAGCAGGCTTATCCCGGCCTGGGTGACATCATCCAACTCGTCCTCGACGAGGAGGAAGCAAACGCATGGGAGTTGTCGGAATTTCCTCATTTGTTTTTGCCGGACCTTGTCGAAGCGCACGTCGCCAAGCTCGGGCTGCAACCGGCCGAGACGCGACACGACCATGCGCCAATGCCGCACGGCTTTACCGAAATCGAAATTTATCAGCCGGCCCTCGCTTACGCGGGCTGCTAAGTCAGCGCTGCAACGGCCATCAACCGTCTTCAAAACCCAACAACGAAAGGAACACGATGAAAGAAAATGTCATGGATATCGTCGAGCGGTTCCAGAGGCACCATGCCCTCCAGGAAGAGCGCGGAATCAAAAACAATTTCCACGCTTCGACTAGCGACGCGGTCGCTCCGGCCCTGCCGGATAAGAACGAGAGCCCAAGGAGCAGGGCTGTCGAAACGGAAGAAGTGCGGGTATCGACGGTCGCGGTTCCGGGCGGCTCGGAATGGGCGCCGCCGCACGATGGCCGGACTCGGATGGTCGTGACGCTGGGCAGAATGCGTCACCTCCCGCGAGAAAGAGACTCGGCCTTTCCTGCTCGATGGACCCGCATCCCAGCAAATAGCGATTTCAAAGTGCCTAACGAGGCAGATCAGACAAGGAACCTGATGATCGTTGAATTCAACGAAGCGAACCATCAGGAGACTTCGGAAAACAGAAAGCAAATCAAAACATGAAAACCAAATTCTATTGGGTCGCGCTTTTTGCGAGCGCGGCTTTGATCGCGCAAGCGCAAGCGGGAGGCCCTCGCGGTGGCGGGAGAAGCTTCAGTGGTAGTGGTTTTAGCAGCGGCGGACACCCCGGACCTGGTTCGGCTCGATCCTTTCATTCCATGCCGGCGCGAAATTTCGGCGGCGGTCGGATGCTTCATTCTAGCCAGCGCTCCTCGTTAGCCGGCGTCCAAATGCCATCGTCGGCGGCGTTTCGTCAACCCTACATCAACTCGATTAGAGGCGCGTCTATCAGAGCGACTCAGTTCAATCACGGAAATATCAACCGCGGCGATCGTCTCGCCAGGTCCTCGAGTGGAGCAAATCGCGTGATCACCCAACCGCGACGCGAAGGAAATGGCGCAGCCCAGGTCCGCAGTGGAAACAATCTCCCGACGAACTGGCGAAGTCACGTCGTCGCGCAGCATTCGGGCAATTGGCATCGTGATTGGGATCGAAGCCGCGAGCACAGGTGGAATGGACATCGTTGCCGATTCATCAATGGTTCCTGGTTCATCTTCGATTCAGGGTTTTATCCTGGGTCGTATTGGTATCCGGACGACTATTACGGCTCCGATTACTACACGGGGCCCTATGGCTACGATGACTCCGGCGTGTACCAAGGCGAAGAATACACCGATTCAACCGTCGCCGCCGCGCAGGAACGACTTGCGCGTCAAGGCTATTACCGGGGAGAAATCGACGGCGTCTTCGGCCCGGAAACCCGCCGCGCCATCATGCGTTATCAAAGCGACCACGGATTGAGTGTAACCGGGCGTCCCGACGTGGACACGCTGCGCGCCTTGGAGTTGCCAAAACTGGGAAGTAACTAACAAGGATGGCCAAGACAAGATCTGATACGATGACCGACACAGGCTGGAACGTCTCCTTCTGGGTAGCTGTTCTCAGTCCTGTGCTCGGGATGGTGATCGGCTTTCTCGCCGTTCTCTTGCTCAACCACTGAACCAACGAATGGAAACCGCACGCTTTGGAAATACGAGTAGTAACGATTCCCTCCCTAACGAGTCGAGACGGGACCATGGAATCCATGCCTACCGGATTGTGCGAGGTATCAGAACGCTTCGTGCCGGAGTGGCTGCTACCGCAAAGAGCTGGACGCCGCGGACGATCTCGACAGTCCCCAGCCTAAACGAAAGCCAAACATTATGGACAGAATTATAGAAGCGGACTTTCTCCCTGGGCCAATTCAAGAGTCTAAAGAGAAACCGCGCATCTTAATCATCGATAACAGCCGCGATTTTACTCACTCTGCCAAACTCGCGCTGGAGAGGACCGGGGGCTACTCCGTTTGGGAGGAGAACGAACCGGCGAAGGCTCACCAAACAGCGCAACGCGTTAAGCCCGATCTTGTCCTTCTTGATATTGCGATGCCGGAAACGGATGGCGGTGAAGTCGCCGCGCGGATTGAATCCGATCCGGCCTTGCACAGAACACCGGTTGTTTTTCTAACGGCTCTTGTGACGAAAGCCGAGGCAGGACAGCGCCTGCAAATCCACGGACACCCATTCCTGGCCAAGCCGATCAGCGTCCCAGATTTGGTCGCAGGCATTGAACGAAATCTACCTGCGCGCGCAGCATGAAAACAAAGTGGGCGGTTAGCTCGTGAACACCTTGTCTCTCCTTGTTCTCCTGATTCTCGTGCTGGTGTTGCAAAATTCACGGCGATTATGAACGACTTCGCGCATTCTGCAGACGAATGGATAGAGCCAAACGGATCCGGCGGCTTTGCCAGCGGGACGGCTTCAGGAATTCGCACGCGCCGTTATCACTCGTTGCCGCTCGCGGATGCCGGTCGCCTCGTCCTCGTGAATGGCTTCGATGCCCAGGTCGAGTTCGATAGCGAAACTCTTTCGCTTACTTCGCACCGTTACGCACCCGATGTCATTTCTCCCGACGGCGGGTCGCGCTTCATAAAGTTTGAATCGACGCCGTGGCCACGCTGGCTCTTCCAGCTCACGGACAGGCTCGCGGTCGAACAGGAAATCTTCATCCCTCGCGGAAGTTCTTCGGTTGTGCTGGCGTGGAAATTAATCGGCCACACCAATGAACGCGTAAAACTAAAGGTGCGCCTGTTCTTTTCAGGTCGCGATTCTCATTCTCTCCATCGAGAGAACGATGCCTTCAGCTTCGAGAGCTATTCGCAGGGTAAGCATTTGATTTTTCGCTCGTATCCCAGCGTCCCGGCAGTGGTGGCGCAGACAAACGCGTTCTTCCTGCGCGATCCGGTTTGGTATCGCAATTTTCTTTACCGGGAAGAGGAGACACAGGGACTCGATTCCACCGAAGACCTCGCGTCGGCCGGCATATTCGGTTGGGATCTTAATGGCCACAGCGCAGTGTTGGCACTCGCCGCACAAGGCGGAAACAGGATCTTGGGCGACGGCACGACGGAAGCGGACTTCGCCCGCCTGCGTAGCGCAGAGTTCAACCTTCGACGGCCCGAGCACGCGCGCTCCATTGATTTCGAGACCCGCAAGATCGAATGAGCGCGAAAGACATTATTGCCAATCCCGCGAAGATTGGCCCGAATTCGGTGCCGGCAAAGAGCGAAGCCCCGAATACCCACCAGAAGGCGCTCGAGGTCAATCTCGATCCAAGCAAGTACGGCGTCTTTGGCGAGATCGGGGCCGGGCAGGAAGTATCTCCCTGTTTTCTCGCGACGTTCTGGCGAAACTCACGGCGGGCCGTGCCGGTTGGGAGAAAATGGTGCCCCCGCCAGTGGCGCACATGATCCAGCGGCGCAAGCTCCTTGGATTCCGCGACAGTCGTACTTCAGGCCAGAAAATTCCGAAAGGGAAGCCGGGAACTCGGCCGCAGCCCTCTGGACGCGCGCGTGATGCCGGAAAAGGTAAATGATCAAATATATGGACGTCAATCTTCCAGCACCCATCGCCATCTATCTTGCCGCCGAGAACGAGGGTCGAACGGAGATTGCGGTCACGGCTTTGCCGAAGCAGGTGCGCGGCGCGCTCATCCAAAAGGAGGAGACATCTCTCCTTCTTAAGTGGCAAAAATAATTCCACCTTCCGTTCTATAGGTTTGCGCCGGCCGAAAATCTAATCTGCGGTTTATCGCGAGGAGGAACGCATGTCCGATCAAGACGAGAGCGACGAAAGGATTGAAGCGGACAATCTGGTTGGGCTCGGCCGATCTACGCGTCGCACGTTTCTTTCGCGCTTAGGCACTGCTGGCTTGTTGGCGACGGCGGGGCCTGTTACCACGGCTTTCGGGCAACGTTCCGTGAAAGATCAAGCACCATCGCTCGACTCGAAGGACGCCATTCCGGTCACGCTTCGGGTTAACGGGAAGAAGCACGATCTCCGGATCGACCCGCGCACCACGCTTCTCGATTGCCTGCGCGAGCATCTCCATCTCACCGGATCGAAGAAGGGATGCGACCATGGCCAGTGCGGCGCTTGCACGGTGCACATTAATGGCCGGCGGGTGAACTCCTGTCTTTGCTTCGCGGCCATGCACGAGGGCGAGGAGATCACAACGCTGGAGGGGATCGGTCAGCCCGAAAATCTGCACCCGGTGCAGGCTGCCTTCGTTACCTGCGATGCCTATCAATGCGGCTATTGCACATCCGGGCAGATCATGTCGGCCGTGGCGCTTTTGAAGGAACCGTGCGGGCCCGAGGACGCCGACGTGAAGGAATTGATGAGCGGCAATATTTGCCGGTGCGGCGCCTATCCCAACATTGTCGCGGCGATTCAGAGTGTGCGGCAAAATGCCAAGCCGCAAAAGACGGGATGAAAACTTTCAAACTCACGCGCGCGAGCGATCCCGCTCAGGCGGTGGCCGCGGCGGCCAAGGCGAAAACCGCGCAGCAAGGCGCGGAGATTCGGTTCATTGGCGGCGGGACGACGCTGATCGATCTCATGAAATTGAATGTCGAGCAGCCGCAGACGTTGATAGACATCAGCCGCCTGCCGCTCGACAAAATCGAAGCCCTTCCCGATGGCGGCCTAAGGATTGGCGCTGTCGTCCGCAACTCCGATTTGGCTTACCACCCCCTAGTTCAAAAGAACTATGCCGTCCTTTCCGAAGCGCTTCTGAGCGGGGCGTCGGCCCAGCTTCGCAACATGGCGACCACCGGCGGCAACCTGTTGCAGCGGACGCGGTGCATGTATTTCCGCGCGACCGATGTGCCCTGCAATAAGCGCGAGCCCGGGACAGGCTGCGCCGCCATCAAAGGCGCCAACCGTTCTTTGGCCGTTCTCGGCACGAGCGAACACTGCATCGCCACAAACCCCTCGGACATGAACGTGGCGATGGCCGCGCTCGAAGCGACCATTCACGTGCGCGGGACCAAGGGTGAGCGAAGTATCCCGATCGCCGACTTCCACGTCTTGCCCGGGAACACTCCGCACCGTGAGACAGTGCTGGAACCCGGCGACCTGATCACGCACGTCACGCTTCCGCCACCGGCGCCTGGAAGCCGCTCGCTCTATTTAAAACTGCGTGATCGCGCTTCGTATGAATTTGCGCTCGCCTCGGCCGCCGTAGTGGTGACGGTGGCGAACGGAAAAATGACGCGCGCTCGCATTGCGCTTGGTGGCGTGGGAACCAAGCCCTGGAGGTCGACTGAAGCCGAACAGGAACTGACGGGCCAATCGGCGACGGAAGACGTCTTCCGCAAAGCGGCGGAAGCGGCCTTGCGTGGCGCCAATCCGCAAAGCGAAAACGGCTTCAAGGTCGAGCTGGCCAAACGCTGTCTTGTCCACGCGTTGAAACTTGGGACTCAGCTTGCCTGACGAGTAACCGAACATGCCAACAACCCAGGAAACGCCAACGACGTCACCGATCGGCCGCAAGACGCCGCGCGTAGATGGCCCCTTGAAGGTGAGCGGCGTCGCGCAGTACGCCTCCGATTTCCATTTCCCCGGGATGCTCTATGCAGTTCCGGTCGAGGCGACGATCGCCAGCGGCCGCGTGACAAAACTCGACACAGGAGCGGCTGAGAAGATGCCGGGCGTGCGCGCGATTTTTCATCGCGAAAACATCGGGAAGATTTTTCGATCGGTTAAAGGCGAAGGGTTCGACGGCATCATCGATGAGCGCCGTCCGCCACTCGAAGATGATGTCATCCGCTACTACGGCCAATACATCGCGCTCGCTGTAGCCGACACCTTCGAAAGCGCCAAAGCTGCGGCAGATGTCGTTCGCGCGACCTACGCGAAGGAAAAGCACAACGTCGAAAACGACCTCCAAGCGGATGACGAGCCGGACGTAGTTGAAACCTCATTCGTCCCGGTCAAGCGCGTGCAAAGCGAACGCGGCGAGGCCGACAGCGCTTTCGCGAGCGCACCGGTCAAGCTCGACCAAACCTACGTCACGCCGACGGAGACCCATAACCCGATCGAGCTCCAGGCGGCGACCGCGATTTGGGAGGGCTCGATGTTGACGATCTACGAAGAGTCGCAGGGGATCTTCAATCTTCGAGGCATCCTCGCCCAGATGTTCGGCTTGCCGACAGAGAACGTCCGCGTCATCACCAAGTTTGTCGGCTCTGGTTTCGGCAGCAAGCTATGGCCATGGACGCATTGCGCACTGGCGGTCGCGGCGGCGCGCCAGCTCAGCAAGCCGGTCAAGCTCGTCCTCAGCCGCAAAATGATGTTCCAAACCGTCGGCCATCGCCCGCGCACCCAGCAACGTGTGCGTCTCGGCGCGACCAGTGACGGAAAGCTCGTCTCGCTCCAGCACGATTATGTCAACCACCACGCCATCCTTGATAATTATCACGAAGACTGCGGCGAGGCGACAGCCTTCCAGTACAGTGTCCCAAATCTCCGGGTAAAATTTGGGCGCGCCCGGCGCAATGTCGGCTCACCGACCGCCATGCGCGGCCCCGGCGCCGTGCCGGGGCTCTACGCGACCGAGTCGGCGATGAACGAGCTGGCCGATCAACTCAAGATCGATCCCGTCCAGCTCCGCGTCCTCAACGAACCGAAGATCGACGAGTCGTTAGGCATTCCATTCTCGTCCCGTCATCTGCTCGAGTGCTTCGAGCTCGGCGCGGAAAAGTTCGGCTGGTCGAAGCGCAAACCCGAGGTGGGCTCGGTGAAGCGCGATGGCCTGGTGCTCGGCTGGGGAATGGCCGGGTGTGCATGGGTCGCCGCACGCTTTCCGGCCGAGGCCAGCGTCCAGCTCCGCGACGACGGTACCGCCCGCGTTGCGTGCGGCACGCAGGATATCGGGACCGGCACCTACACGATCCTCGCGCAGCTCACTTCGCAGAAGACCGGGGTGCCGCTGAACAAAATCGAAGTGGCGCTCGGCGATACCTCCCTTCCGGCCGGCCCCATCTCAGGTGGATCGATGGTGACCGGGTCGGTGATCCCCGCCGTCTTTGCCGCGGCGGACAACGCGATCACCTCAATGCTGACGATCGCAACGACAACCCCGGGCTCACCGTTCGAGAAACGCAAACCCGATGACTTGGTTTTCGAGGGCGGCAAGGTTTTTGCGAAGGCTGACGGTCCTGCCAAGGGCGTGGGGTTCGCGGACCTGCTCCGACGCGCTAACATCCGTCTCGTCACAGGCAGCGGCAAATCCGAAGCGACGTTTGGTAATCCAGAACCGAAATTCTCGACGCACTCGTTCGGCTGTCACTTCGTCGAAGTCACCTGGCAGCCGGCGATTGCCCGGTTGCGGATCAGTCGCGTGGTGACTGTCATCGATGCCGGTCGGATTCTAAATCCTCTGGCGGGGCGCAACCAGATCGAAGGTGCAGTCGTGATGGGAATCGGCATGGCGCTTCTGGAACACACCACTTACGACCCGCAGAACGGCGCGCCAATCAACAGCAACCTGGCCGACTACATGGTGGCGGTAAACGCTGACGTGCCGCCGATCGACGTGCATTTCGTCGACTTTCCCGACAAGGAGATCAACGAACTTGGCGCCCGTGGGATCGGCGAGATCGGCCTGGCCGGTATCGCCGCTGCCATCACCGCCGCCACCTACCACGCCACCGGCGTGCGCGTGCGCGAATTGCCGATCAAGATCGAGGATCTGCTAAGCTCTTCGGTTTTGGCCTGAGGGCTAATTCTTATTTGCGAGTTTCGTCTGCGTGTTTGCCCAGTTTCTTCAAGAGCCGCAGCAAGGTCAGCCGCTCGTTTTCTGAAAGAACGGTGGCGATATTTTCCATCGCAGCGGCGTGCTCGCCAAACCCGCGCGTAATCAGCGCCCGTCCCTTCGGGGTCAGTTCCACCTGGCGCACCCGGCGGTCCTCGGCCTGGCCCTTGCGCAAAACCAGCCCTTTCTTGACCAGCCGATCAACCGCCACGCTGATCGATCCCGGCGTGAGCCAGACCTTCGGACCCACCGTATTCACCGGGAGCGGCCCCTTATGAAGGAGCGCTTCGAGGACGCGGAAATCAGAGTCTCCTAGTTCTGTGCGTTTGATGCTGCTCGCCGCGTGCGGGATCAGCGCCTGAAAAGCTTTCATGAGGACGAGCCAGAGATGCACGCCCGAGGAGTCTTCTGTTTGCCGGGTTCGCTTTTTTTTCATTCAAAATTGCTCCTTGACAGATATATTGATGTCAATATACTTGGTATCAAACAAAAGAAAGTAACATGAAAATCACCATTGTCATCGCCCGTTTTCTTCTTGGCCTCATCTTTCTCGTCTTCGGACTGAACGGATTCCTTCACTTCATTCCCGCGCCTCCTCCTACCGGAACGGCCGGTCAGTTTGTGGGGGCGCTCTTCGTCTCCCATTATCTGGTCCCGATATTTCTGCTCCAGATCATTTCGGCGGTTCTGCTCCTGCTCAATCGCTACGTTCCGCTCGCCCTGACGCTACTGGCGCCGATCATCGTCAATATTCTGCTCATTCACATATTGATGCTCCCAAGCGGTCTGCCTCTGGCCCTCTTGGTGACGGTGCTGTGGCTTGTTGTCTTCCTGAGCGTCCGCTCCGCCTTCGCCGGTCTCTTCCAACACCGCGTTACAGCTTGAACAAGAATCACCAAGCAATGGAGATCGGCGTAGACAGTTTTGTAGCGGCAACCGTTGACGCGGCTGGCCGGGCCGTCGATCCGGCCCGACATCTCAGCGAGTTGCTCGAAGCAATCACGCTCGCGGACGAGGTCGGCCTCGATGTGTTTGGCATCGGCGAACATCACCGGCACGAGTTCCTCGATTCCGCGCCAACGATGATTCTCGCCGCTGCCGCCGCTCGAACCCGCAAGATCCGCCTAACGAGCGCGGTCACGGTGTTGAGCGCAGCCGACCCGGTGCGCGTGTTTCAGGAGTTCGCGACCCTTGATCTGCTTTCGAACGGAAGAGCGGAAATCGTTGCCGGGCGCGGCTCATTCATCGAAGCGTTTCCGCTCTTCGGGCTGGAACTCGAGGACTACGATTCGCTCTTTGCCGAAAAGCTCGATCTACTGCTGAACATCCGCGAGAACACACACGTCCACTGGTCGGGCCAGCACCGCGCTGCACTTACAGGACAGGGAGTTTACCCGCGCCCGCTGCAGAACCCGCTGCCGGTTTGGCTGGGTGTCGGCGGCACTCCAGGCTCCTTTGTTCGCGCCGGCACGCTCGGGTTGCCGCTGATGGTTGCGATCATCGGCGGCGAGCCGCACCGGTTCCGGCCGTTGCTCGATCGTTACCGCCAGGCCGGTCTGCGCGCCGGCCATTCTCCGGATCAGCTCAAGGTGGGCATCCATTCGTTAGGCTATGTTGCTGAAAGTTCGTCCAAGGCTGCAGACGACTTCTTTCCCGGCTATGCCAAGAGCTTCACCGAGATCGGCCGGGAACGCGGTTGGCCGCCGGTCACGCGGGCCCAGTTTGACGCCCTGCTTGGACCAACCGGAGCGCTCATCGTGGGCGATCCGGAGACCGTCGCCGAAAAGATCCTGCGGCTCAATGACTCGTTAGGCGGCATTTCCCGCTTGACGTTCCAGATGAGCGTCGCGGCCTTGCCTCACGCCAAACTGATGCGCGCGATCGAGCTATTGGGGACACGCGTTGCTCCCTTGGTGCGAACCGCGCTCGCTTCTTCACAGCCCCAGTCGGCGTCGCCGACAAAGGCAGTTCGCGCCGCTTAACAATCGACGCTTATTGAAACCCACCATCAACCGAAACGGAGAATATGATGACTAATCAAACCAAACCTTACGAGGCCCTGACTTCCGAAAACGCCGCGCTTGTCCTGGTCGATCATCAGGTTGGCCTCATGACGGGCGTTCGTGACTATTCGACCGGCGAGCTGAAACACAATGTCGTCGCCCTGGCCAAAGCTGCGAAATCACTGAAGCTGCCGATTGTCGTCACCACGACGGCGCGCGACAGCATGTGGGGTCCGACGTTCCCCGAGCTGGTCGAAGCGCTGCCGGGCATCGAGATCATTAACCGGTCGTCGGTCAACGCCTTCGACGACGCGCGCGTGGCTAGCGCCATCCTCGCGACAGGCCGCAACAAGCTGATCTTTGCCGGTATCTCGCTCGAAGTTTGCGCGGCTCTTCCGGCGATCACCGCCGTGAGCAAAGGACTGGACGCTTACGTCGCAGTAGATGCCTCGGGAACCTTCAGCGAGACCAAACGCCAGGCTGGATTGCTGCGCATGCAGCAGGCCGGCGTCATTCTCTCGGACTATGCAACGTTGATGGTGGAAATCCTCAAGGACAATGGGCGACCGGAAGCTGCGGCGGTTTACGCGGCAATGGACATGCCCTGGGCCAAACTCGTAGGCCAGATCGTCCAAGCGTACGGGAAATAATCGTTAGCAGCTGGGAGTAAATTCAGCGTTTGTTGAAACGAATCGCGAAAAATCGAAGCAAAAAAAGTAAACGAGGAGACAAGCTATGCCCTACAGCATATCGACATTACTGACCCGCAATCTTCAGGAGGTTTTCGGTGAAAACAATCCCGCGCTCCGGCGCGCCGTCATCGATGAGATCTGGAACGAAGACGGCGTGTTCTACGACCCCAAAACGGGCGTCTACCGTGGCCGCGACGAGATCGATCGCATCGCGGGCGCCATCAAGGCTACTCACCCTGACTTTCAATATCAGCCAATTGCGAAACCCGAGGAATTGGGCGATGGCGGCCGGGTCAAATGGGTAGCGGGCCGGCCTGGCGAGGCGCCAGCTTACGCCGGGACTGATTTCATCATTGCCCGGGACGGCCGGATCGCCGCCGTTTATCTCTTTTTCGACAGCCTGCCCTGAATGCCCGAAATCAAAACCCGCTATCAACCAGGTATATCATATGATTAAGATCGCGATCATTATCGGAAGCACCCGCCCGGGTCGAAACGGCGAGGCGGTAGCGAAGTGGGTCCACGAAGTCTCAAAAAAGCGCCGCGACGCTGAGTTCGAACTCGTAGACATCAAAGATTTCAACCTGCCGCTTCTCGACGAGCCGATGCCACCCGTCATGGGCCAGTACAGTAAGCCGCACACCAAAGCATGGGCCGCCAAGATCGGCTCTTTCGACAGCTATGTCTTCGTCACGCCCGAGTACAACCATGGCATTCCCGGCGCGCTCAAAAACGCGATCGATTTTCTCTTCGCCGAGTGGAACAACAAAGCGGCTGGCTTCGTCAGTTATGGCGGCGTCCAAGAAGTGCGGGCGGTCGAGCAACTACGTCTGGTGCTGGCCGAGGTGCAAATGGCCACCGTGCGCAACCAGGTCTTGCTCTCGATGTTTACCGAGTTCGAAAACTTCAGCGTCTTCAAGCCGGGCCCGACAAAGGAACAGTCGGTCAACGAGATGCTGGATGAGCTGATCGCCTGGGGCAGCGCGTTGAAAACGCTGCGGGAGAAATGAACATAAAACGCTGAGAAGCAGCCACGATTCTCGACAGGACAATCCAAGGAGACTAAAAATGATCCACAACCAATCTACCATGTGCTGTGGCCTCGCCGCCTAGAACCTCGCCGTCTTGGTTTGGCGGCATTTGCTCCATTCGAGATTTTTCGCAGGATTTCGCAGAATTTTTCTCCGGCTGGTGTCACGTCACCTTTTGTGGCGCGGGCGATGCCCACGGACAGCGCTTCCGTCGTTCCGGTGAGTGGGCGGTAGAGCAGGCGTTTGCCAGTCACGATTTTGAAAATGGGGCTCGAAAGAGCGATGCCGCGTCCGGCTTCGACTTCAGTGATCAGAGAATTGGCGGTGTCGCATTCCACGGCGATGCGTGGTTTCTCCCCGATGGGGGCGAACATGCGGTCGAGGGCGTAGTAATACTCGGGGTAATCCTTGCGGCGGAAACCGACGAGCGGTTCGGCCGCCAGCTTTTCCAACGGGATGGATTTCAGCCGGGCGAAGGGATGTGCGGCGGTGAGCGCCACGCACGGCGGGTAGGTGCGGAGCGATTCAAATTCGATGCCTGCGGTCTGCTCGCCGATGGGCTCGACCATGATGGCGAGTTCCAGCGAAGCGTCTCGCAGGCCGGTAATGAGTTCATCGCTTGAGAGGTCATGCAGCAACAATTTCACGCGCGGGACCGCTTTTTGGAACGCTGCGAGCGCCGGTGGCAGGATTTCTACCGTGGGAGACGGTGCATAGCCAACGTGCAACTCACCATATTCGCCGCGAGCCAGCGCGCGGACTTTTTCCACGGATTCATCAGCGCGCTTCAGCAACTCGCGCACTTCTTCCAGAAAAAGCTTTCCCTCGGCCGTCAATGTTACGCCGCGTGGACTGCGCTTCATTAAGTCCACGCCAATCTCATCCTCCAGGTCCTGCATCTGCCGGCTCAACGCCGGTTGGGCGACCCGAAGCTGGGCCGCGGCTTTGGTGAAGTTCAATGCTTCACCCACGGCCAAAAAATATCGCAGATGCCGCAGTTCCATCGCCCGCGCGCATTATGCCGAAAAGGCATAGCTGCGCAATCAATGTAGCATTGGGCAAAACAGACAACGGATGGGAAATTGGTGTACGTGGTTCGGGCAAAAAACGAGAAACAAAAGGGAACAAATGAAAATGGTCGGCATCGCAGTCGTAACAGAAGCGGGCCTGTTGATCGCTCGGCGTGCCTCCACCTGGACCGTCGACGAACGGTTGGGCGGACGATCGCCCGAATGTGTGGCGGTCGACCTACGCCGCCCGGCTCAAGTGTACTGCGGAACTGCGCGTACGGGTCTCCTCCGAAGCCGCGACAGCGGCCGAAATTGGGAACCAGTCGGGCCGGGCATCGACCACCCGATGGTCACGGCGGTTAATGTGGGTCACGCGGAACAAGCTGACGGGTTCGGTATCGTCTATGCCGGCACCGAACCAAGTGCGGTGTTTCGCTCCGACACTGGCGGCGACAGCTGGGTGAACCTCGCCAGCTTGCGCGAGCTCCCTTCAGCTGACACCTGGAGTTTTCCCCCACGGCCCCACACGCATCACGTTCGGTGGATCGAAGCCGATGTGAGCGTCGCGGATCGCGTGTTCGTCGCGATTGAGGCAGGCGCGCTCGTGCGCTCGTTCGACGGCGGGCGGACCTGGCGTGATCGCGTTCGCGGCGGTCCGTACGACACGCACACGGCGGTGACACATCCGCTTGCACCCGGGCGGATCTACTCGGCCGCCGGCGACGGGTACTTTGAAAGTGCAGATGCCGGGGACTCGTGGACATCGCCCGAGGATGGGTTGAAGCACCTCTACCTCGTGGGCGTTGCCGTGGACCCGGCGGATCCAGATACTGTGATCGTATCCGCAACAGGCGGCCCAGGGACCGCCTATTGGCCGCGATCGGCCAAGGCGTACGTCTATCGGAAGACGGGACTCAAGCGATGGGAGCAGGCAATGAGCGGTCTGCCGGAGGCGAAGGGCACGACGGCGAGCCGGTTTGCCACTCATGCTGGCGAACCAGGCGTCATCTACGCCGCCAACAACCGCGGCCTGTTCAGATCAGATGATGCAGGACGAAGCTGGAAGGCTTTGGATCTCCCTTGGCCAGAGCCCGGGTTTGCAGATGGCGTGGAGGCACTGGCCTATCTTCCGGAGTGATGATCACAAGATCACGTCAACGCAATAACAACTGGAGAAAATAATCATGAAAGCGATACGAATTCATTCGTACGGCGGACCAGAGGTTCTGGCGCAAGTGGAAATGCAGCGTCCCGCACCAGGTGCAAACGAAGTCCTCATCAAGGTTCACGCCGCCTCGGTCAATCCGTTCGACTGGAAAGCGCGGGCCGGGTCCGTGAAGGAATTTTTTCCCCTCACCTTTCCGGCAACGCTTGGTTCGGATGTTTCAGGAACGGTCGAAGAGGTCGGCCCCGGCGTGGTGCGGTTCAAACGAGGCGATGAAGTGTACGCGAGTCTGGGACTCGAAGGAGGCGGATATGCCGAATACGCCGTCGCCAAGGAAGCGATCGTTGCCGAAAAACCTGGCACATTGGATCACGTGCAGGCAGCAGCCGTTCCCACCGTGGGTATCACAGCATGGCAGGCGCTGTTTGAAGTGGCGCAGCTGCGGGCAGGCCAGAAGGTGTTGATCCACGGCGCGGCCGGCGGTGTTGGCAATTTCGCCGTCCAGTTCGGGAAAGCAAAAGGCGCCTATGTCATCGGAACCGCTTCGTCGAAGAACCAGGCGTTTCTGGGTGAATTGGGGGTGGATAAAACGGTCGATTGTAACAAGACGCGGTTTGAGGACGTGGTGCGCGAGGTAGATGTGGTCCTCGACACAATCGGTGGTGACACTCAGGAACGCTCCTTCAAGGTGCTTAAAAAAGGCGGTATTTTGGTGTCGATTGTTCAGCCGCCTTCGCAAGAACTGGCTACGAAATACGGAGTTCGCGCGCCGTTCTATGGCGCGCATCCCAGTTCATCCGACCTAACTGAAATCGCAAAGTTAATTGACTCCGGCAAGGTGAGGACGGTGGTAGAAACTGTCCTGCCCCTGGCTGATGCCCGGCATGCTCATGAATTGAGCGAGACCGGACATGCGCGCGGCAAGATCGTTTTGAAAGTCGCGTGATTTGGAATTTTCACCCGAAACAAACAAGAAAAAGGAAAAATTATGGCGCTATTCGCGGATATTTTGCGGGGCTCCTGAAAGATGGCGGTCCGGCACTCTCTCAATTGCCCCGTCAAACAATTGCGACGGGCAACGCGCCCGTTAAGTCCTGAAGCAAGAAACCTCAATGATTAAGCAACCGTTTATTTAACAACATCAAATTATGAATACCGGGAACAATGAGAAGAAACTGATCGCCGTGTTCGGCGCCACGGGGCATCAGGGAGGCGGCGTTGTGCGTGCCCTCCAAGCCCGTGGACAATTCAAGGTGCGCGCTCTAAGCCGGAATCCAGGTAAGCATCGCGAACTTGCCGACGAAGTCGTCGAAGCAGATTTAAACCGACCGGAAACCCTGAAAGCTGCATTTGAAGGAGCGCATGGCGTCTTTCTGGTCACCAATTTTCGGGAAGCAGGCATCGACGAGCTCAAGCAGGCAACGGCGGCGGTCCGCGCTGCCAGGGAAGCCGGGGTCCAACACTTTGTCTGGTCCACGCTGCCTAATGTAGATGCGATCAGCGGCGGCAAGTTCGACGTTCCCCACTTTACCGGCAAGGCCAGGATTGATCGGATCGTGAAGGAAGCCGGGTTCCCGCATCATACGTTCGTCATCGCGCCTGGCTACTACCAGAATTTTGTGGGATTTCTCGCTCCGCAAAAGCAGGCAGACGGATCCGTGGGCTGGGCTCTTCCGCTTGATCCCGATGTGCGTTGCCTTCACATGGGCGACATTCGCGAACTTGGCAACATCGTCGCTGGGGCATTCGCACACCCGGATGAGGCAGGCAACGGCGAGTATCTGCCACTCGTCGGTGATTTTCTAACCTTCAACGAAATCGTCGAAACGCTAAATCGACAGGGGCACAAATTCTCAGTCAAACAAGTGCCAAAAGAAGTGTTTGCTACTCTTTTCCCTGGAGCCGCCGAGTTGGCAGAGATGTTCGGTTACTGGGAAGCTCATACCTACCTGGGTTCGGATTCGTCCGACCGAATTGCGCTCGCGAACAAAATAGCAGGCAGGCAACCGACCAAGTTCGCGGCGTGGGCCCAGGTGAATTTTCCGGCATAAGGCGCCTTCGACTACAATGGAGATCGGCGTAGACAGTAACGAGTCGTTAGGCGGCATCTCTCGCCTCACGTTTCAGATGAGTGTCGCGGCGTTGCCGCACGCTAAACTCATGCGCGCGATCGAGCTCTTGGGGACACGCGTTGCTCCGCTCGTTCGAACAGCGCTCGGAGCGGCCGCGCCGGAATCTTGACGACCAATTAAACAAAAGCAACCAACACAAAGGAATCCAAACATGATAAAGATTGCCATCATCATCGGAAGCACCCGCCCGGGTCGCAACGGCGAGGCCGTAGGTAAATGGGTTTACCAAGTCGCGCAAAAGCGCAGCGACGCCGAGTTCGAACTCGTAGACATCAAAGACTTCAACCTGCCGCTTCTCGACGAGCCAGTGCCGCCGTCCATGGGGCAATACAGTAAGCCTCACACCAAAGTATGGGCCGCCAAGATCAGCTCTTTCGACGCTTACGTTTTCGTCACGCCCGAGTACAACCATGGCATCCCGGGCGCGCTCAAGAACGCGATCGATTTCTTGTTTGCCGAGTGGAACAACAAGGCGGCTGGCTTCGTTAGCTACGGCGGCGTTCAAGGAGTGCGCGCGGTCGAGCAGCTGCGTCTGGTGTTGGCCGAGGTCCAAATGGCCACCATTCGTAACCAGGTCTTGCTCTCCATGTTTACCGACTTCGAAAACTTCAGCGTCTTCAAGCCGGGACCGACAAAAGAACAGTCGGTCAATGACATGCTCGATCAGCTGATCGCGTGGGGAAGCGCGCTGAAGACACTCCGGAAACCTCAGAATTGACCAAGGAGGCGAGAAAATGAAGGTCATCGAAGATTATCGAAGGGCGGTTGAGAGTTCAGATGAGTATTTATTTAAACAGAGTTTTGCTCCTCATGTCTGTGTCGAGATACCGGCTGGAGCAATCTTCGATCAGCCGGCGAACGCAGCAGCCTATCAGTTGAGTCAGGTGGCGAGGACGGCTCCTGGAATAAAATGCACTCTAAAGGCTGCGGCAGAGAACAATTGGCACTTACTGGTCTTTGAAGGCGAGCTGGAGGGACAGAAGTTTCAGGCGATCGATCAGGTGCAACTCAACCAAGACGGCAAGATCGACCACATCATTATCTACATGCGTCCCATCCCGGTGGCCCTGAAGTTCGCCGTAGCCATCATGCAAAGGCTTCAGCCTGCCAGGCAGGAAACCGGTCCAAATTCAAGGATTGGTCCCGCACGGAACCGCACATAATGATTGTGCTTGCGGAGGTGGCCAAGGCGGCACTTCAAGACATCAAACACGATATTTGAAGAATGAGCCGTAGGTGATTGGCCTGCGACCGTCGAGTCCGTTGTGGGTCATTCCGATTGCGAAGGCTGGCGAGCGTATCGTGGTCGAGGCCGATACAGGATCTGCCTCGCTTCCTTGAGAGCCGACTCCGCGGTCGTTGACGTCGCCGCCCAGAGCCGGATAACTTTCAGTCTGTCAGCCAATCCTCGGCGCTGATCTAGCGAGGCTTGGGCGCAATCGGAACCATCGTGGATAAGACCGAATTAATTCTGATTTGTCTCGTGGCCGTCGCGCTGCTTGCGATCGTCGCCCGGAAAATTAGCGTGCCCTATCCCATTCTGCTCACCGTCGGGGGTGTCGCTCTGGCTCTGGTCCCGGGTCTTCCGGAGATTCATCTCGAACCTAAACTGGTTTTCAATTTGTTTCTCCCGCCGCTCCTTTATCCAGCGGCCGTTTACACTTCGTGGAGAGATTTCCGGACAAACCTTCGGTCCATTCTCCCTCTGGCCATTTTTTTGGTTCTCTTGACGATGATCGTAACTGGTTACCTCGTCCACGCCGTGACGGGATTGCCTTTGGCCGTAGGTTTTGTCTTCGGGGCCTTGATCTCGCCGCCTGACGCTGTGGCCGCTCTGGCGGTGACCAAAGACTTGCGAGTGCCGCGAAAGATCATTGTCATCCTCGAAGGCGAGAGCCTGGTGAACGACGCCACTTCCTTCATCTCCTTCCGTTTCGCGGTGGCCGCCGTGCTGACCGGGAGCTTTTCGCTCGGGCAAGCGAGCGTGCAATTTCTTCTCGTCGCCGCGGGCGGCATTGCCGTTGGTCTCGCCACCGGTTGGTTGGCCACGCAAGTGCAAAAGCGTTTGGACGATCCGCCGGTGCAAACCATGTTTTCTTTGCTTACTCCGTACGTGGCTTACTTCAGCGGGGAACAGCTGCACGTCTCCGGCATCCTCGCGGTAGTCATTGCCGGTATTTATTATGGGTGGCGCGCGCCTCGTGTCTTGAGCGGACAGATGCGACTCCAGGCTGTGCCAGTCTGGGTAATGGTCACCTTCATTCTCAATGGAATCCTTTTCATGCTCATCGGGCTGCAACTGCCGCAGGTGATCCACGCGCTCCCTCCTGGTTCGGTGATGTCCGTCATGAAGCTGGCGATCCTCGTTCTGTTGGCGATCATGCTGGTTCGTTTTGCCTGGCTCTTCGGCGCCACCTATTTGCCCCGGCTCTTCAGCCGAACGTTCCGACGTAAGAACCCCGCGCCCTGGCAACAGACGGCCTTGATTGCATGGACTGGGCTGCGCGGCGCGGATTCGCTGGCCGGCGCGCTCGCGATTCCATTTTTCCTGGCCAATGGCGCGCCTTTCCCCGGACGGGATCTCATCCTCTTGCTTACATTCTGCGTCATTTTCGGAACGCTTATCGTGCAAGGACTCACCCTCATGCCTCTGGTTCGCTGGTTGAAAATTGTGGACGATCACGTTCCGGAAAAAGAAGAGCGGCTCGCGCGGTTGAAGGCGAACGAAGCAGCTCTGACTCGCATCGAAGAGATGGGAACGTCGAGTCAGGCCAGGCCCGAGAGCGTCGAGCGCCTGCGCTCGGAATACGCCGACCGTATCCGGCAATTGAGCAAGGACGCGTCGCATGAAGAAAGCGTTCGCCGGTTGTTCTCGCGCGACTTTGAGGAATTGGCCCGGGAAGCCTTGGAAACAGAACGCGACACCGTCATCAACCTGCGCAACGAAGAAGCCATCAACGACGAAGTCCTGCGCCGCATCCAGCGTGATATCGACCTGGCCGAAGCGCGGCTCCACCGACGCCGGTAATCTTCGGGTTTTGCCGTGCATGAATTTCGCAAAGTCACCCCGATGAACAGTTCTATCGCGATACGAAAAGTGGCCCGCCTGCCATTAGGCTGCGTCACGGCCGAACTCCGTATTTTCTGCTGACCGTAGCGCTTTGATTTCTACAGTCTGTCGCCCTAGGTTCGCCCGCGATGCCAGAACTCTCGCGATTTTTCGGGATCATCATCCGAATGTTTTCTGAGCCATCGGAACGCCATCACGTGCCGCACTTCCATGCCTATTATCAGGAGAACGTTGCCGTCTTTTCAATTTCGCCTGTCGAGATCATGACCGGCTCCATGCCGCAACGTCAGCAGCGTCTTATCGAAGCATGGGCGGAGCTGCACCAGGAGGAATTATTGGCCGACTGGAATTTGCTCCGGGAAGGAAAACGACCTGCGCCAATCGATCCTTTGCGGTAAACTACCCACATGCAGCATCCAATTCATCGCGTGACGTCGTTCGAGCAAACGGCGCCCTACACGCTGCGGGTGGAATTCGGCGACGGTCTTTCGCGAGTGATCGACTTTGGGCCGATTTTGCACGGTGAACTATTCGGTCCCCTCCGCGATCCCGCTGAGTTTGCGCGCGTGAAACTAGACCCTGAGGTGAAGACGCTCGTATGGCCTTCGGGGGCCGATTTCGATCCAGCCATCCTGCACGATTGGCCGGAGCACGAAGCAGCATTTCGCGCGGCCGCAAAACGCTGGAATTCGGCAACTGCGGCGGCTTAAGTTTCTAGCGCCAGCCTCCCAAGCGACTGCTGATCTCAGCTTAGTTCGTTCCGCGTTCCGAATTCCGCACTCCGCATTTGAAGACAAAGTGCGTGCCCAAGTACAACTTGGGAACGAGGAAAACCGAAGCATGAAAGAAAAGCAGGTTAAAACTCCAGGTCCGGATCATCCGATTTCCATCCAGCCCAGTCGGGCTCGCGTTGTCGTGTCCGTCGCGGGCCGTGTGGTTGCCGATACCCGCAACGCCTTGACGCTCCGCGAAGCGACGTATCCGCCGGTGGAATATGTTCCACGTGAGGACGTGGATTTTTCCCAATTGGAGCGGACGGATCATGCAACTTACTGTCCGTATAAAGGCGACTGCAGTTACTACAGCATTCCTGCCGGCGGAAAGAAGTCCGTCAATGCGGTCTGGTCGTATGAGGATCCGTTTCCTGCCGTCGAGCAGATCAAAGGACACGTCGCGTTTTATCCGGATCGCGTCGATGAGATAGGAGAGCAACCCGCGGTGTGAAGAGTCATCAATCGACTGTGAGGACAAATTCAATGAACCTAACCCAGGAAGAAAAAAACAAGGCACTCGTGCTCGAGGCTTTTGACACCCTGTTCAACAAACGTGATTACGCAGCGGCCGAGCGCTATTGGTCGCCCAATTATATCCAGCACAGCGCTCACATCGCACCCGGTCGTGGAGGCCTGTTTGATCTAATCAAGAGCATGCCGTCGGAGTTCAAGTATGAACCAGGCACGATTGTGGCCGAGAAAGATTTCGTGATCGTGCATGGACGATTTTCCGGCTTCGGCCAGCCTGTGAACTGGATTGCAGCGGACATCCTTCGCATCAACGACGGTCTTCTGGTCGAACACTGGGATGTCATCCAGGATGAGGCCACCACGCACCAATCCAAGAGCGGAAATCCGATGTTTGGAGATACGTTTCCAAGGTACTTCTGAGAGTTCAGCGATCAGCTAAGTCGCGTTGTCATATTTCACCGCGATGCGTTGGCGAGAGAACGCGCCAGGCGGTACGGTCTGATCACCTCATTCGAAAGGACGAGGCGTCTCTCGTTCTGAGGCAGTGGGAATAAATCAGTCCTATGTCCAATAGCTAGGCGCCTCATCAGCCCACGAAGGTAAACGAATCATGAAAATGAAGGCGGCGCAGATCAGTAAACCGGGCGGGGATTTTGAATTGGTGGAACGCGAAATCCCGGAGCCAGGCGCCGGACAGGTTCGCGTGAAAGTCGAGGCGTGCGGGATTTGTCATAGCGATATGCTCGTCAAAGAAGGTATCTGGCCGGGGCTTCAGTTTCCTCGGGTGCCGGGTCACGAGATCGCGGGCCGCGTCGATGCGGTCGGCGGCAACGTCACGGGTTGGAGCAAAGGCCAGCGCGTCGGGGTGGGCTGGCATGGAGGACATTGTTTCGTCTGCGAACCATGCCGGCGCGGGGATTTCGCCATGTGCGTCAATCGCAAAGTCACCGGCATCGATTTCGACGGCGGATATGCGGAATATCTGATCGCACCGGCGGCGGTGCTGGCCCTGATTCCCGAAGAACTGCCGGCGGAAGAAGCGGGGCCCTTCATGTGCGCGGGCGTCACGGTCTTCAACGCGCTCCGCCATTCGGGGGCGCGGGCCGGCGACCTGGTCGCGGTGCACGGCATCGGTGGACTGGGACATCTCGGCGTTCAGTACGCGCGGCAGATGGGATTCAGGACCGTAGCGGTCGGCCGGGGAAAGGATAAAGAAGCGCTGGCGAAAAAACTGGGCGCGCATCATTACATCGATTCGGGCAGTAGCGATGCGGCGGCGGAATTGCAAAAGCTCGGTGGCGCGCGTGTGATCCTCGGAACGGCGCCGAACGCAGAGGCGATTTCCGCGCTGGTGGATGGATTGGCGCCGGACGGCAACCTGCTCGTGCCGGCCGCGCCTAACGAACCGCTAACCATAAGCATGATGCCGTTGATCATGGGAAGGCGATCGGTGTCGGGCTGGTATTCCGGCACAGCGAGAGATTCACAGGACACCTTGGAATTCAGCGCGGTGACTGGCGTGCACCCGATGATCGAGAAATATCCGCTCAGCCGCGTGGCGGAAGCCTACGAACAGATGCACAGCGGCAAGGTGCGCTTCCGCGTGGTCTTAACGATATCAAGTCCTGCAAACGACTAACTCTCGCTGCGATAAACAATCGCCGAACAACCCGACAAACAACAAACAGAACAGATAGAGAAAACAATTATGAACGGCATGCCTGAATCCAATGTTAAGGAAATAGTTCTAGTCCACGGCGGCTTCGTGGACGGTTCTGGTTGGGAAGAAGTCTACAAAATCCTCAAGAAGGACGGCTACCGCGTCAGCATCGTTCAGAATCCAACGATATCGCTGGCGGATGATGTTGCCGTGACCAAGCGTGTTCTCGCGACGCAGAGCGGCCCCGTGATCCTGGTTGGTCACTCCTATGGCGGAGCTGTAATCTCAGAGGCCGGCAATGATCCAAAGGTCGCGGGGCTTGTTTATGTCGCCGCCTTTGCTTTGGATGACGGGGAGTCGGTCTCTTCGCTCATCAAGGATCCACCGCCTGGTGCTCCCGTGCCGCCGATCTTGCCACCGCAGGACGGCTATCTATTTCTCGACAAGGCGAAGTTCGCTTCCTCGTTCGCGGCCGACGTGGACGCTGACAAGGCCGCGTTCATGGCTGACTCTCAAGTTCCGTGGGGCCTCGAAGCTCTGAATGGCACTGTTAGTGAGGCGGCCTGGAGGACCAAGCCCAGTTGGTATTTGGTCTCCACCGACGACAATATGATTCCGCCAGCCGCGCAGCGTTTCATGTCCAAGCGCGCGGGTTCGACAGTCGTCGAGGTTGCGGGCAGTCACGCTATCTACGTGTCGCAGCCGAACGCCGTTGCGTCGCTGATCAAAAACGCCGCCAATGGAGTGGCCAAAGAGACTGTCCGGTCGGCGGTTGCGGCATAGTCAGCAACTCCGATCAGTTCAGCGAACGGCAATGGGCCCATGCGATCACCACCTTAACAAACCGCCGCCTGCCGCACGCTTTGCCAAGGCGATGGGGATTTGACTTCGCCCGTACGAAACCGTCGCGGCCTAACGAATCAATATCATGAGGAGAAGTAGAGGAGCGAATTCTCTCCCGAACGTTCGTCCGAATCCTGTGCCGGCAAAGAGCGAGGCGCCGAACACCCACCAGAAGGCGCTCGAGGTGAATCTCGATCCGGGCAAATATGGCGTCTTTGCCGAGATCGGGGCCGGGCAGGAAGTCGCGCGGTGGTTCTTCCGGGTCGGCGGCGCGGCGGGCACAATTGCCAAGACGATCTCGGCCTACGACATGACGGTGAGCGACGCGATCTACGGACATTCCGATCGTTACGTGAGCCGAAAGCGCCTCCAAAGCATGTTGGACCACGAGTATGAACTGTTGCTGAAGCGACTGGGCAAAAAGCGGGGCGCCAGCGTCAAATTCTTTGTCTTTGCCGATACCGTGGCGGCGCGCAGTTATGTCCACCCGGACAATTCACACGGGTGGCTGGGGATTCGGTTCCAAGCTGAGCCACGGGCGAAACCGTCCGAGATTATCATTCATGCGCGGTTGAATGACCGGGAGAACCTCCAGCAACAGGAAGCGTTGGGCATTCTGGGCGTCAACCTGGTGCACGGCGCCATCTACCGTCATAAGCAGCCGAAGGAATTGATCGCCTCATTGCTCGACGGTCTGACGACTGAGCGGCTGCGAGTCAACACGATTGAGTTCTCCGGCCCGGGCTTTCGCGATGTGGACAATCGCTTGATGAGCTTGCAACTGGTGCAACAGGGATTAGCCGGGGCCGCCATGTTCACGGCCAGCGGTGAAGTGGTGGAAGTCTCTGAAGTCTTGTACAAGAAACCGATCCTTGTCGAACGCGGCAGCTTCCACCCGATCACGAACGTGACCATCGACATGCTGGAGTGCGCCCAGTCTCAGTTTGTTCAGGAGCGCGAAGTCGACGGGGAAGAGCTCGTCGTCCTCATGGAAATGACTCTCAACAATCTAACGGACCATGGCGAGATCGCGCATCAAGATTTTCTCCACCGGGTGGATATGCTTCGCACCCTTGGTAAAACGGTGCTTATCTCGAACTACGGCACCTATCATCGCCTGGCAGGTTATCTGTTTCGTTACAGTAAGAGGAGAGTCGCTCTCGTCATGGGCGTGCCCAGTCTCACCCAAATCTTCGACGAGAAATATTACTCGGACCTGGACGGCGGCATTCTGGAATCCTTCGGCCGCCTCTTCAAAAACGATCTAAAGCTCTATGTTTATCCGTTGCGTCCCAGTCGCGACCAGCCATTGGTCACCGCGGAAAATCTGCAAGTCGCGCCGCATCTCAGGGACCTTTATGCTTACCTGTTAAGGAATCGCAGCATTGAAAGCATTCGCGGATACCAGGAGGACTACCTGCCTATTTTCTCGCGAGACGTTCTGGCGAAACTCCGGGCGGGCCAGACGGGTTGGGAGAAAATGGTGCCTCCGCCGGTCGCGCGCATGATCAAGCAGCGCAAGCTTCTTGGATTTCGCGACAGGGGTAGCTCAGGTGAGAATATCCTGAAAGAGAAGCCGAGGACTCTGCCGCAGCCAGGTGGGCGCGCGCGTGTCGCCCGGAAGAAAGGATGATCAAGTATATGGATGTCGATCTTCCAAGACCCATAGTTACTTATCTCGCCGCCGAGAACAGCGGTGACGCTGAGGCTTTGGTTCAGTGTTTTGCCGAGCATGCTGTCGTGCGAGACGAAAGCCAAACGATCGAAGGTTTGGCGGCCATCAAGCAATGGAAGGCTGAGACCACGAAGAAATATCAGCACACGATCGAGCCGCTTGCATTCACCCAGAAGGACGGGAAGACGATCGTCACCAACCGGCTCACTGGGAATTTTCCTGGCAGTCCGATCGAGTTGGAGTTTGTCTTCACGCTCGACGATGACAAGATCGCGTCGCTGGAGATCCTCTCATGAGCGACGAACACGGAGAGGAGTGTGTCCCTCTCAGTCCGTGGGATTGAGGACATCGAATTACGGCACCTCGGGAAGAGTCGCGGCCGGCACGACTGGGCCGTTCGCACATCGCGCGCCGAATGGCTCGTTTCGCAATCCCTGGCCGAACAGTGAAATTCCCGGGTGGTTCGATGTGCTTCGAATGCTGATAGAGCGTCACACCCGAGCGCGCTCCAAGACTCCGCCGCGCGGCACTTTTCAGACGTCGACACCTGCAATCTCCTATCCACGAGCGATGGGCACCGACTTCGCCGCTACGTGGATTGGGCATTCAACCGTGCTCCTGCAGTTCGGCGGCCTCAATGTGCTTACCGATCCGGTGTTCAGTCAGCGAGCGTTTCCGGTGCAGTGGCTGGGCCCGCGACGAGTAATGGATCCGGCGCTGCCGCTCGATGCGCTCCCGCCGCTCGACGTCGTCCTGCTTTCGCACAATCACTACGATCACCTCGACAAACCCGCTGTGAAGCGCATCGCAAAGGCGCATCCGCACACGACCTGGATCGTGCCCCTCGGCCTCGGGGCGTACATTCGGGACTGGGGTCCCGGCAACATCGTCGAGTTGGATTGGTGGCAGCAGACAGCGGTCAACGGCCTTCGCGTCACGGCGACTCCAGCGCGACATTTCAGCGGACGGTGGCTGGGCGACCGCAACAAGACGCTCTGGTGCGGCTTCGCGTTCGAAATTGACGGAAGGCGCTCATTTTTTGCCGGTGATACGGCGTACCATCCCGAGTTCGGCGAGATTGGTGCGAGATGTGGCCCGTTCGACTTCGTGATGATTCCTATCGGCGCGTACGATCCCCGTTGGTTCATGCATGTCGTCCATGTGGGCCCGGAGGAAGCGGTGCAGATCTACCAGGATTTGGCTGCACCGCATGCCGGCGCACCTCTTCCACTCATGCTCGGCATGCATTGGGGGACTTTTCGGCTAACGGATGAGCCGATGGACGAACCGCCGCGAAGGGCCGCCGTCCGCTGGCGTGCGGTCGGGCTGGAAGCGGACCGGCTTTGGTGTGCGCTCTTCGGCGAAACGCGGGCTGTGGCGCATTGAGCGGTTCCGTGGTCGCAGTCGATTCACCTCCTTCAAAAGGACGAGAGATTGCTCGTTCTCAGGCAGTGGAAATAATTCCGTCAAACGTCCAATAGTCCGCGGTTTGGGCGCGGCGTAAGAGTTCCTGGTGGAGTCACAGATCAGCGACACGATGAAGGCTAAACAGGTTCTTCTGGCGCGACGATCACCCGCGTATTGGCGCGTGACGATCAATCACCCGCCTCTCAACATCTTTGGCCCGGACACAATTCCGCAGCTCAACGAAGTCATCACCGCGATCGAAACCGACGAGCAGGTCAAAGTGGTCGTCTTTGACAGTGCGATCGAAGGGTTTTTCCTGACTCACTACGATTTCCTCGCGAAGATCGAGGACACGACGAGTCTGCCGCCCGGACCGACAGGATTACAGCCTCTCCCCGATATGCTCGTGCGCCTGAGCCGTGCACCTGTTGTGTCGATCGCGTCAATTCGGGGGCGCGCAACCGGTGTCGGAAGTGAGCTTGCCCTGGCCTGCGACATGCGTTTCGCCAGCCGCGAAAAAGCGATTTTGTCGCACTTCGAAGTTGGCGCTGGAATTGTGCCCGGTGGTGGTCCAATGGCACGGCTGCCGCGTCTGATCGGACGGGGCCGCGCCCTGGAAGTGTTTCTAGGCGCCGACGATCTTCCCGGCGATCTGGCCGAACGATATGGATACGTTAACCGGTCATTGCCGGATGCAGAGCTGGATGACTTTGTCGATGCCCTGGCAATACGGATCGCATCGTTCGACAAGCGGGCCATGAGCGAGACCAAGCGCTTTGTCGACGTAGCTAGTTTGCCGCCTGACTACGAAATCGCACCGGAGTGGGATGTGTGTCTCGCCTCCATCATGCGGCCGGCCGCGCAAAAGCGAATCAACAAGTTACTGGAGCGAGGGCTTCATAAGCCCGGTGACGTGGAAGACCGCTTGGGGTATCACGTCGGTCAAGTCGGGCAGCTAGTTGAGCAGTCTTGAAAGGAACAACCATGCAAGCGTCGCTGAAATACCGCGCCATGAGCGCTTCTAAGCTGAGATCATCGTATGCCTTATCTTTTCTCTTGGGAGTCACACTAATGTTCGCCTTCAGCAAACTTGGCGCGTCCAACCCACAGCCGCCACGCCACATTTACGAACTGCGGTTGTATCACGTTAAGGAGGGCAAGATGAGTGCGTTGACTGCGCGGTTTGGCGATCACACCGATGCCATCTTCAAGCGGTACAACATGAAGAGCGTTGGCTATTGGGTGCCGGAAGATGCACCGCACTCGCAGAACCTGTTTATCTACGTGCTGGAACATCCGAGTCGCGAAGAAGCGAAGAAGAATTGGGAAGCGTTCCAGGCCGATCCGGAATGGAAGAAGGTCAAGGCGGAGTCAGAAGCGCAAGGGCCGTTAGTAGATCATATCGACAGCTACTTCATGGATCCCACCAGCTTTTCCGCGATGCATTAGCTTGAGTCACGCAATCCTAACATGTCGATGAGGCCAGACAGGCGAATTTCGAAAAAATGAAAGGAACAAATGAATAACCGAAAATTGAGCGGAAAAGTTGCGGTCGTCACGGGAGCATCGAAGGGAATCGGCGCAGGCATCGCAAAGGCAATCGCGGCCGAAGGTGCATCCGTGGTGGTGAATTACGCATCGGCGAAATCGGATGCGGACAAGATTGTTGACGAAATCTTGAAAGCCGGCGGGAAAGCGGTCGCGGTGCAGGCAAACGTCGCTAAGAAATCGGAAGTGCAGCGGCTTTTCGCTGACGCGGAAAAGGCGTTCGGCAAGATCGACATCCTGGTAAACAACGCGGGCGTCTATGAATTCGTGCCGCTGGAAGACATCACCGAGCAGCAGTTTCACCGAATGTTCGACACGAACGTTCTCGGAATGCTTCTTGTCACCCAGGAGGCGGTGAAGCATTTCAATTTAAACGGCGGTAGCATCATCAACATTGGTTCGCTGGCCAGTTCGCTTACGCCGCCGACGGCGGTGGTTTACAACGCGACGAAAGGCGCGGTCGATGCGATCACCCGCACGCTTGCGAAAGAACTTGGCCCGCGAAGAATTCGCGTGAATTCGATCAACCCCGGAATGGTGATCACCGAAGGATCGATTGCGGGCGGTTTCACTGAAGGCGACTTCCGGAAGATGTTTGAGTCGCAATCGCCGCTCGGGCGCGTTGGCGAACCAAAGGACATTGCGCCGGCCGCGGTCTTCTTCGCCTCGGACGATTCGTCCTGGATCACTGGGGAAACCCTGTTCATCGCCGGAGGTCTTCGTTAGACAGGTAACAGCATATGAATAAATCGAATTCCAAAAACAGAGCCGAGCTAACCCAAAGGCGCGATGCGCCGTTGGCCACCCACAGCGATCTCCCACGGAGTGGAGTCAAAGACATAACTGGCGCGATGAACGCGATCCTGGCAGACGTGTTCGCGCTATATGTAAAGACGAAAAACTTCCACTGGCATATGAGCGGTCCGCACTTTCGCGATTACCATTTGCTCCTCGACGAACAGGCCGATCAGCTTTTTGCGATGACCGATCCGATCGCCGAGCGCGTTCGGAAGCTGGGCGGACTCACGTTGCGATCGATTGGACAGATCTCGCGAACGCAACGCCTGCTCGATAACGACGCTGAATATGTCGAACCTTTGGACATGCTGGCCGAACTAGCCGAGGACAATCGAACTCTCGCGACTCGCCTGCGCGAAGCGCACAACGTCTGCGACGAGCATCGCGATATTGCGACGGCGAGCCTGGTCGAAGTCTGGATCGACGAGACGGAACGCCGCAGCTGGTTCCTGTTCGAAACAACCCGGCGAAGGAATTGATGATCTCGCGTGTTGTTATCGCTGCGCTGGTAGGTCTCGGTGGTTCGTTGCTCGAAGCAGCGCCGGTAAAGACGATCGACTCGCGCATTGCGACCGTAGGTGGCGTCAAACTACATTACTTAACCGCCGGCCAGGGACCAGCGGTGATTCTTCTTCACGGCTACACCCAGACATCGCGGATGTGGCGGCCGATCATTCCGCAGTTGGCGGAGAAGTTTACCGTTATCACGCCTGATTTACCCGGAATCGGCGATTCGGGTATTCCGCCAGACGATCAGATCAACATGATCGTCGCCGCAAAACAAATCCATGAGCTGGTTCGCTCCCTGAAGATTGAGCGCGCGCGCGTAGTCGGTCACGACATCGGGTTGATGGTGGCCTACGCTTATGCCGCGCAATTTCCGAACGAAACTGAGAAGCTCGCGGTAATGGACGCGTTCCTTCCCGGACTGCCGGGCTGGGAGCCGATCTATAACAATCCCAATATCTGGCATTTTCGGTTCAACGGAGAATATCCGGAGAAATTGGTTCAAGGGCGCGAGCGAACCTACTTCGAATACTTCTGGAACGTATTAGCCGCGGATAAGGCGCGTTCGCTGCCGGACGCGGATCGAAAAGCGTACGTTGACGCCTATTCTCGCCCCGGGCGGATGCACGCGGGCTGGGCTTACTTTGCGTCGTGGCCGCAATTGGCGAAAGATTTTGCTCAGTTAGCTCAAACTAAATTGACGATGCCGGTCCTATCGATCGGTGGAGAAAAGTCGTTAGGCAACGAACTCGCGGAGCAAATGAGGCTCGTTGCTAATGATGTCAGAGTCGTCGTGTTGAGAGATACCGGCCACTGGATTTCAGAAGAGCGACCGAAGGAAACAACTGAAGCCCTGATGAATTTTTTGTGAAAACGCAATAAACAAAGGAACCCAATGCCATACATCACAGTCGGAAAAGAGAACGAAGCTAACATCGACATCTATTACAAGGACTGGGGTAGCGGCCAACCGATCGTCTTCAGTCATGGATGGCCTCTCTCGGCGGATGATTGGGACCCGCAGATGCTTTTTTTCCTCAGCAAAGGTTTCCGCGTCATTGCAACTGATCGGCGCGGACATGGCCGCTCGACTCAAACCGGCGGTGGTCACGACATGGATCACTATGCCGACGATCTGAAGGCCGTCACCGATCATCTCAACCTGAAAGATGCGATTCACGTCGGCCATTCGACCGGCGGCGGCCAGGTGGTGCATTATCTCGCCCGTCATGGCGACAAGAATGTGGCGAAGGCGGCGATTATCAGCGCCGTGCCGCCGCTGATGGTGAAGACTCCGGCCAATCCGTTAGGCACACCCAAATCGGTGTTCGACGATCTCCAGGCCCAGCTCGCTGCCAACCGGGCCAAATTCTACTATGATCTACCAGCCGGTCCGTTCTACGGCTTCAACCGTCCCGGCGTGAAAACGATCGAGCCTCTCGTTTGGAATTGGTGGCGCCAAGGCATGATGGGCGGCGCCAAGGCGGGTTATGATGGCATCGTCGCGTTCTCGCAAACTGACTTCACGGAAGATCTGAAGAAGATCTCAGTACCGGTCCTGGTCATGCATAGCGAGGACGACCAGATCGTGCCCTATCAGGCTTCCGGTCCGCTGTCAGCTAAGCTCCTGAAAAACGGCACCCTGAAGACATACAAAGATTTGCCTCACGGCATGATTACGACGCAAGCCGACATCATCAACGCCGATCTGCTCGCGTTCATCAAGGCGTAGTCATGAACGCACAATCGTTGGGCGTTTCGCGGCGCCGCTTCATCGTGTCGGCCGGCTTTGCCACGGCCGCGCTAAGTTTGAGACCTCGGCAATTTTTCGGCACCGAACAAAGTCTTGTCGCTGGCGCTCGCGCGAGTGGCGCCAAGGCTAAGATCACGACTCAAGCACTTCGACGAAGTGTGAGTGCGCTCATCGGTTCCGGTGGCAACATCGCGGCGCTGCCCGGGTCCGATGGCAAATTCATTGTCGACTCGGGATATCTGGGCTCGCGCCCACAGATTGCCGAGGCGCTGGATGGCATCAGTCGCGACCCGGTTAAACATCTTGTGAACACGCATTGGCATTTCGATCACACGGACGGCAATGAATGGATGCATTCGGCCGGCGCGACGATCATCGCGCACGAGAACACGAAAAAACATCTCTCAACAACGACCCGAGTTGATGACTGGGATTTTACCTTCCCGCCGTTGCCAGCGGCGGCAATCCCAACCGAGATCATCGGAGCGGAGAAGACGCTTCATCTTAACGACGCAACAGTCGCGCTTAAACATTACGATCCCGCCCACACCGATGGCGATATCTCGGCTTATTTCACTGAAGCTGATGTCCTCTTCACCGGAGACACTTGGTGGAACGGACACTACCCATTCATCGATTATTCGACTGGCGGAAGCATTAACGGCATGATCAAGGCCGCGGAAGCAAATCTCACGATGGTGACGGACAAGACCATTGTTGTGCCTGGGCACGGCCCGGTCGGCTTCAAAACCGAAATGATCGAATACCGCGATCTCCTTGCTTCCATTCGCGACCGTGTTGCCGCTCTCAAAGGAGAGGGCAAATCTCTTAATGAAATAGTGGCCGCGAAGCTCACGGCTGCTTATGACGCCAAGTGGGGAACGGGCTTCGTTAACGGCGACTTCTTTACCAAACTGGTCTATAAAGGTGTTGGGTAAGCGCCTGCGCATTTGCACAATCTATGAAGAAACAAATCCTTCGAGGAACGAACGCATATGAGTAACAAAATGAAGATCGTGGTTATTGGTGGCACCGGCCTCATTGGATCAAAGGCCGTAAACATCCTTCGTCAACGTGGTCATGAGGTGGTGGCGGCATCGCCCTCGAGCGGCGTGAACACGCTAACGGGTGAGGGATTAGCTGAAGCGCTTAAAGGCGCTCAGGTGGTCGTCGATGTGGCGAACTCACCTTCCTTCGAAGACAAGCCTGCTTTGGACTTCTTCGAAACGTCAGGTCGCAATCTTCTTTCTGCGGAAAAGTCCGCCGGCGTGAAGCATCATGTGGCGCTGTCGGTAGTCGGCACCGATCGCCTGACCGGAAGTGGCCCGGGTTCCTTGAGTGGTTATTTCCGCGCGAAGATGGCTCAGGAAAATCTGATCAAGGCTTCCGGAATCCCATTTACGATCGTGCACGCAACGCAGTTTTTCGAGTTCGTGAAGAGCATCGCTCAATCGGCAACCGGCGGTTCAACGATCCCGTTATCATCAGTTCTTATGCAGCCGATGGCTTCGGATGATGTGGCTGCCGCGGTAGCAGACGTAGCCCTTGGACAACCGGTGAATGGCATGATCGAAATTGCCGGGCCTGATCAGATCCGACAGGATGAACTCGTTAGGCAGTATCTAAGTGCGACGGGCGACGCGCGGAAGGTGGCCATCGATGCTAAGGCAGGCTACTTCGGCATAGCGGTGAACGATCAAAGCCTCGTTCCTGGCGATAATCCCCGCCTCGGCCCAACGCATTACGAGGAGTGGCTCAGCCGTACCACTCCGCAGGCAAGTGAGCGACAGTCGGCGCCAACCTCAAATCTCCAGGGGAAGGTGCCAACAGTGGTCGCTCTTCTCCTTTGCGGAATTATCTTCGCCGCTCTTTCCAAGGTGACCGTAATGATGGCCGCCACGAAGGAACCCAAGGAGGCGAAGTTGACGGAGCTCATGTCGAAAGACCTGGCAGACCTTCGTGGGAAGGAAGGTCTGATGCTTCTGATTGAGTATCCTCCGGGCAGCTTGGACCCAATCCATCGCCACAACGCACATGGGTTTATTTATGTGCTGGAAGGCTCGATCGTAATGCAGGTCAAGGGCGGGAAAGAAGTGACTCTGACACCTGGCCAGACCTTCTATGAAGGTCCTGAGGATGTCCACGTCGTCGGGCGAAACGCCAGCCAAACCAAACCGGCGAAATTCGTCGCGTTTTTCGTGAAGGATAAAGGCGCCCCGGTGCTGGTCCCCAGCAATTAGAAACCAAAACAACTACTCGCAGAATTATGAACAAATCCAATGATGGGCCGGTCGTTACTTATCGCGCCGGACAGAACTTTCCCGAGATGCCTCGTGACCGGCACAACTCTTAATAGGATATGTCTATCTACATATTGGCATTTCTGATCGGCGCGGTGACGGGACTTCGTGCCTTGGGGCCAGCTGCTGTTGCTAGTTGGGCAGCACATCTGGGTTGGCTGCATTTGCAAGGCACGTGGCTCGCTTTTCTGGGAGCGACGGTCACGCCCTATATTCTAAGCATTCTTGCGCTCGGCGAATTGATCACTGACAAATTGCCGAGGACTCCGAGCCGGAAAATCCCGATGCAATTCGGCGCGCGCATAGTGATGGGAGCGCTCTCCGGGGCGGCTTTGGCCGCGTCTGGCGGCGTGTGGATTGCGGGACTCATGGCCGGGATCGTCGGTGCCATCGTCGGCACATTTGCTGGCGCTGAGTTGCGCGGGCGACTGTCGCTGGCGGTCGGGAAAGATCTGCCGATTGCATTGCTTGAAGATGGGGTCGCCATCGGCGGCGCCCTTCTCATCGTTTCGCGATTCGCGTGACAAGAAATGTCAAAAAGGTATTAAACGAGGGTCCGGATACTTCGGCAAGTCTAGGTCAGGATGAGGAGAAAACGCATTCTTACAAAAGGGAAACGGAGCAGCCTCGGGTCGTCATAGTCGGCGGCGGTTTTGGCGGACTCTGCGCGGCACGTAGGTTAGCTGGTGCTCCCGTCAGCGTTACGCTGATCGACAAGCGCAACTACCATCTTTTCCGTCCCATGCTCTACCAGGTCGCGACCGGCTTGTTATCGGCCGACCAAATTTCCGGGCCGCTGCGATCGATCCTAAGCCGACAGGCCAATGTAGAGGTGCTGATGGACGAAGTCAGCGGGGTCGATACGGACAAGCGCCTGGTTCGCCTGAAACAGCATTCAATCTCTTACGATTACCTCGTCCTCGCCACCGGCATTCAATACAACTACTTCGGACACGATGAGTGGCGGCGCGTGGCACCCGGGCTCGAATCGCTGGATGACGCAGACCTGATTCGCGGCAAGATCCTGCTTGCATTCGAGCGCGCCGAGGAGACCGCTGCGCTCGATCACGTAGATAGAGAGGGAATACGGCAACTGCTCACCTTCGTGCTGGTCGGCGCCGGCACGGTGGGCGTGGAAATGGCGAGCACCCTGGCGGAGATGTCGCGGATGGCCTTGGCGCATGACTTTCGTCACATCGATCCACGCGAGGCGCAGATCCTCCTGTACGAGGCGGCACCGCGCGTGCTTCCGACATTTTCCGAAGATCTGTCGGCGAAGGCGCAGCGTCATCTCGAGAGCTTGGGCGTGAAGATTTACACGAACACGCGAGTGACCAATGTGGATGCTGACGGAATCGTGGCGGGCGGCCAGCGCGTTCGTTCGAGCACGGTGCTGTGGGGAGCCGGAGTGGTGGCCTCACCAGCGGGTCACTGGTTAGGCGCGGCGATGGATAAGTCGGGAAAAATAATCGTCGGCTCCGACCTGTCAGTACCGGATCATCCTGAGATTTTTGCAATTGGCGACACGGCGCACGTCGTTGCGCCGTCGCGGAATTTGCTAGGGATCAGGTCCAAAAAGCCGATGGTCATGCCGGGCGTTGCGCAGCCTGCCATTCAAGCGGGAAGGTACGTGGCAGCCCTGATTCGACGACGCGTGGCGGGACAGCCGCCGCCGGGGCCCTTCTGGTATTGGGACAAAGGCGATCTCGCAATCGCGGGGCGAATGTACGCGCTCGCTGATCTTCGCATGCTCCGATTCACCGGATTTCCGGCGTGGGTTGTCTGGGCGGTCGTGCACATCTATTTCCTGATCGGGTTCGCGAACCGATTCTTCGTCATGTTGCAATGGGCACTGACGTTTCTGACCAAACGTCGACAAGTGCGCGTCTTTCCTGGACAAGAACGAGCCGCAGAGACTCCGTAGGGACGCTGTTTTTGCCGACTCCGCCGCCTGCTCCGGTGTGATTACAACAATCTCGCTATCGGCAAAATTGCTGAAGAATGGCACCCTTAAAACCTACAAACGGTTTCCACATGGCATGCCTACGACTGAGGCCCACACCATCAATGGTGATCTCCTGACCTTCCTGAAAGCATAATACATCCGGTTCTGGCCCGACGACTCAAACGCGTAGTTGCGACTGGCCACGAGCTGCCTTGGCGTCTACAATTTCAAACCTGCGCAAGAGAAAGGTTGGGAACGTGAGACGCGACAGCCCGAGCACTCGATCTGAGCGGCCGCCAGAGCCGATCATGGATCTCGAGCGAAGCGAGTTTTACCTGCGTGAGGGAGAGCGACGGGCTCATATGGGAAGCTGGTCGCTGAGTAAGCCAGGGTGGCGAAATTGGCAGACGCGCCAGACTTAGGATTGCGAGATCATCGATTTCAAGACATCGCTTTTCGATTCAAAACCTTTCTGTTTTCAGAGGTAAAACCGCTGTCGATTGAAACGACCCGCTGATCAAGAATCACGCGTAGAATGCCCCCCATTCTAACACAAATCCTAGCATTACAGGCCCCCAGCCCTTGACCGCGTCTTTGACTGTTTGTGTTAGTTTAGACTTGGTTTCGATGATTGTAATCCCTCGCAGGAGAGCCAAGCTTAACAAACTTTTTTTGTCGGAGCAGTCTTCATTGAGCGGTTTTGTCGCCGCAACACTCATCGACATTGTCTGGAATCTGTGTTTGGACGGAAGATCGTCCGCTGTTTTTCGCCTCGAAAACTCCCGGTCGCAATGCCTGCATCCGACCTGGGGTAGTGGTTGAAGCCAATAGCACGGCGAGGCCGTTCTTGTCAGATCCTGATTCGCCAAGTAAAGAAACCGCTAGCCATCAATTCGGTACAAAATACATCGCGCTCCATCTGTCATTTCGTCAGCGGCGCTTCCGGGCGCGCGCGGCGGGAGGTGATGACGGCGGCGAGTTCTTCCGGCCATGTCACGATGGCGGAACCGTGCCCAGCGGGAGCTACGAGGGCTCACGTTCGTGGGGCTCGAAGGACGTGGGGGTCAGGACATCAATGCGTTTCTCGTGGTTCTGGGACAGGCGGAATTCCTGCAGGGCGTGGTAGACATCGCGACGGGCACGGTTGATTCCACCAAGTGGACGATGTTCGGCGGTGCAGTGCCATGGGTTGTAAGTCAGATTCTCGTCGAACTGGAGTTGCGCGGGAGAATTGAATTCCTGCCGGGGAAGGAAGATCTCGGCGACCTTGTGAAAGGGAGAGTTCTCCCAAGCGACCACCGCGGACTCGATCGGGTGCTCGTAGGGATTGAGTTGGAACTGGATTTCAAAGTCGATTATCCAATCGCGCTCCCGCAGAGAAATCGCCAGGCGCCGGCGCAGGTAATCAGGATCACTCTTATCGGGCGGCGTAAGCGGCTTGCTTTTCGGGATACGATATTTGACAGCACGATTTCCAAACCGGTAGGGCACGGCGCTGAACCAGTTAATCTCAAGCGGATTGCCAAAGACCTTCCGGCCAAACAGAAGGTTATAGGCTTGCCGCCAACGCGTCAGGATATAGAGCAGCGGTCCGAGCGGCTTCCTGAAACGGAAGAGAAGCTTGAAGAAAGCCAGGAAATCGCGGGCATGCTTGGCAAAGAAAACTTCGTGACCCAGAAGGATGAAATCGAAGGTGCCCCGTTCATCGGGCTGAAGCTTTTCACCTTCGACTTCAAAGAGTTTGAGAGAAATGCCGCGGAAGTCCTTCGCTTTATCGTTCGAGATGAAGGAATCCGAATTGGAAAAGCGGATCCAACAATCATACGTCCTGGGTTCGCTGAATAACCCCACGCGCAATTCATCGGGTAAATTCGGCAGAACCTTGAACCTGGCTTTGACCAGGCCATTGGATTTCGTGTGGGTATCCCGCAGCTTCGGCTGGTCGCGATACTGAATCTTGAGATGACCGATCAAGAGATCGATGATCGCATCGATCGTCTCACGCTCGTGAGGTTCCGGGTATTCTTGGTAGAGCTCCAGTTTTGCGCGGGACACAAAATCTCAGCAAGTTAGAAGGTCTTGAGCAAGTCGATCAGGCCCTCCAGCTCCTGTGCGATCAGGTCTTTCCCAAAATAATGACTGTTTGTCCATGACCAAGGTCCGCGAAAGCGATGCCGGAAAGCCAAAGGCTGCACGCGGCAGCGGCGGCGGCAGCGAGAGAACACGAACAGGCACGGAGATAATTTTGCGTCCATTGGAAGGGGGGAACGAATGCTGAAAGAGGGGCGGCTTTCCGAAATCCGCGGAGAAGTGCTCGCTGGCAGCGTCGCGGAAGATTGCGAAGAGGTTCAAGGAAATCTGGGGAGGCCTTTAAATCGGCATCGTGACAGGGAACCGGTCATCGAAGCAAGAAAAAAAACCGGATCGTGGTCGGTGTGGGCCTGGCGCCACGCCCTGCTTGACATGCGCAGCGAAAAAGAATCAAAATCGCCCCTATGCGACGGTTCCCCTTGCGCAGCGCTATTCTGCTTTTCCTCCCTCTCTTCCTCCTTCTCGGCCCCATCGTTTCGGCGGCGGACCATAACGATCCGAATGCGATCAACTCGATCTTTGGCGATATCCAGGCCAACCCGGCGGACCTCTACGACCTTTATGGGTTTCCGAGCGATGACACGAGTGACGGCGAAAAGGTTGTCGTCGCGCTGACTTTTGCTTCCGTCCCCGCCCCAGGTGTCTTCGACGCGGACCTTCTGTATCGCATCCTCATTTCTCCGAATCCGCGGGTCGCGCCGCCGATGAAAAATGACGTCAACCTCGAAGCGATGTTGAAATACTTCGACGCTATCAAGGACAAATATCTCGGGTTAAAACCCGCCGAAGTCCGCGTCGCCGTCGGCACGGACAACCGCGCGAAAGTCGAGTTCCTGCGTTTTCCCGGTGGAAGTTTCACCGCCTCCGTGGCGCTGAATACCAGCGAGACCGTGACAGCCGCCGGCGGACACGCGATCAAGGTGTTTGTAGGCGGACGTGACGATGCCTTCTTCAACGACCTGACGGGCTTCTTTCGCTCGATCAATTACGCGCCGCAGTTCTATCACGTGCCTGTCGCGATGACTAACGCACGAGAGCTTCCGATCCCCAAGACGTTGCTCGAGCTGGAAGGGAACGACCTCTTTAACTTCGACCCGGCTAATCCCGAGCATGGTTACACTATAAAGAAGGATCTTCCTACGGGACCCTGGATCTGGAAGGGTTCACGTTACAAAAAGGACGAGAAAGGGAACTACCGCTTTGTTTACAGCGGCAAGGATGCCCGCGCGGGCGGGAACGTGAACGCGGTTATTCTGGAAATGCCGCTGGCCTTCCTCACCAAGTCGCCAAACGAAGACCGGATCATCAACGCGTGGGGCGAAAGCTGGGTGCGCAAAGCCTCAGGGAAGATCCCGGCCATTCCGAACGAACGCGGAGGCGGCATTCGGGCGACCTATCCATGGTTAGTGCCGGGAGCTATCCTTGCACTCGGAATTGTTTTCCTTGTTCTCGGGCTCCGAGGCAGGTCGCGGGCTGCTTCCACGATGACCACCGCAACGCCGCGTCGCGTCTCCAAGCCGTTGATCGCCCTGGCGATTCTGTTCCTGCTAGGCGCGATTGTCTCGGGAGTGATCGCGAAGCTGCGTTCGCAACAGCTGGCTGACCTCGTTCCCGCAGCTTCTGACGAAGAGTTAGAACAATACAAGTTGGTCGACACCGATGGCCAGCCTTTCGCCGATGCCGCCCTGAACGAACGAGAAAACACGAAGCAGGTAGGTGCTAATAACTTCGCGCTGGGTCCTTCTTTTGTCAGACGACTCGCTCATCTCGGCTGGGGTTTTGGACCTTCCATTTCGGCCCTCGGTCTGCGCACTTCCTTCGATCACGATAACTCGCCGATCTCAGTCCATAAGCTCTACGATACGGCTCACCTCCTCGACGCTTTCAAGCGCGTCAAGAAAACGCTCTTCCAGGAACTGAACATGCCAGACGACAGCTGGAACAAGAACCACAAGGCGATCCCGTTGAAGCGTTCCTTCGAAATCTTTGTCCCTAACGTGTGCGCCATCGACATGGATACCACCGGCACCTGGCCTTATGGCCGGCGCCTCGAAGACCAGGTTGCGACCAGGTTCCTCTCGCTTTTTCTCGACATGAGCCCGGACGCGAACGGGCGCAGATATAACATTGAGACGCTAAGCGACCAGGCATTGTGGGACGCCGCGCCGATCAAACCGAAGACGCCTCCTAACCCGCTGAAGAACGACAAACCTTTCCTGACTGAATTCCCCTACCTGGCAGAGCCATGGTGAGTGCCATGGCCAAACAAGCAACCAACCCTGGAGAACACCCATGATTACCGCTGGAAAACGCTTCTTATTTCTCGGGCTATTTCTAGCCCTGCTTTTCGGAATTCTTCGCGCCAGAGGTAGCACCGCCTGGCTGGTGCCATGGCTCCTGACCGGTGGCGTAGGCCTGATCTGCGGAGCGATCTACGTCTATCCTAAATACCTGATGACCGTGTTCCTGAGCATCATCGGTCTTGTCATCGCACTCAGTGCTATCCTGCTTCAGGACTATAACCCGAAATGGTTGTCAGATATCGTCTTCTGGTTCCGCGTCTTTTTCGCGCACGTCCTACTTTCCTTTGCTTTACTTCATTTGATCAAGCCCGGACGCGATCCTGTCGAAGACGCTTGAGGATCCAAAATGGCAGTCCGGCTTGTCAGAATCCTTATCTTGCTGGTGTCCATCGTTGTGCTGCCAGCGCAAACCAGGGCCGGGATAATGGCGGCGCGTGGGAGAGAGACTCTCGAAACACTGGAATCCCGCGCGCGACAGAATGCCGTCGACTACACTACCTGGAACCGCATTGCCGATGCCCGCCTGCGATTACTCGCTTCCACCGGCGATTTAGCTAACCTGACGCTAGCGACGCGGGCGGTGGAGCAATCGCTCGAGGCAGCCGCGGCTGAGTCCAACGCCGCCGGCCTTGCCTTACGAGTTCGAGTAGAGCTGGCATCTCATCGATTCAAGGACGCAAAAAGCAGCGCGGAAAAGCTTTGTTCAATTCAGCCGGAAAACGCTTATCCGCTCGGGCTTTTGGGGGACGCCTGTTTCAACCTCGGTGAGTACGACACTTGCGAACGCGTTTGGCGGCAAATGGCCGGGCGCGACAGTACCGTCGTGATGGTCGAGCCGCGCTTGGCCCAGCTCGACCTCCTGCATGGGAGAAACGATGAAGCCCGGACACGTTACGGCAGAGTTCTGGAACCCGCGCAGGCATCGGAGCACGAAGCGCCGGATATATTGGCGTGGGTCAACGTCCAGTTGGGCGAGCTCGCCTTCGCCGGCGGCGACTGGAGCTCAGCGGCCAAACATTATGAAACCGCGCTTGTAGCCTATCCGGACTATTACACAGCTGTTGAGCATAAGGCCGAGCTGCTCGGTGCTCAGGGCAAGTTAGACGAAGCAGCAGCGGTCTACTCTCGGTTGATCGACCGGGTTCCGAGACCAGATGTCATGCATGCGTTAGGCGATCTTTACCTGTTCTTTGGCAAGCAGTCGGTCGCGGCGCTGTGGCATGCAAGGGCACTTACAGCCTATCTCGATTCAGCTGACAAGGGCGAAGCGATCTATTTCCACAATCTCGCCACCTTGTATGCCGACAGCTTGAACGATCCCGATTGCGCTCTCGAGTGGGCACGTCGTGATTTGACGACTCGGCAAAGCATCCAGGCCTATGACGCCGTGGCCTGGGCCCTGTATAAGGGTGGTTCTTTTGAGGAAGCTCGCAATACTATCTTACGCATCCTTACCTTGGAGACAAAGAACCCACACGTCCTTTACCATGCCGGTACGATCCTGCTAAGGGCCGGCGACATACCAGCAGGCAAATTGCGTTTGCAAGAAACCGTCGCGATTAATCCGCGCTACAACACGTTTCATGTTCATCGCGGATGATCCGCATCGCTCTTTATTTTGTCGGAGTTCTCGGACTCTGGATCGCAAAAGCAGGCGCCCATCCGGTTGCGCAGGGATCGATGGAAATCACGATAGGTTCCGGCTACCTTCAGGTGGTAGCTACCGTTTCAACCGAAGAAGCCTTTGTCGCTGAAGCCCTGGCTGACAAAACGCGCGCGACAACGCTGGAAGCTGTCTGGCAACGCCATGGAACCTACTTGCTCGATCATTTGGTGGTTGAAGCTGATGGACAGCGTTTAACCGGAAAGGTCGAGAGCTTCGCAGCCGTGCCGGCGACCGAGCACGTCAGATATGATCTTCGATACCAAATATCTCTTCGGATGCCACGCTCGATTACCTTAAAACAAAACGTCCTGAATGAGTTCACGTTCGCGCCGGGAAACCCCTGGGAAGCCGCCTATATCGTTAAGATCCCGCAGGCGCGGCCCCCACAGGAAGGTACACTTTTTACCTCGCGCGAGCCGCTGACGTTTAGCTTTGATCCGGAGGGAACGACCAGCGAAGCAGGCGGGTCAAATTTCAATACATTTTTCGCCTTTCTCCGCCACGGGGTCCGACACATTCTAGGCGGGTACGATCACCTATTGTTCGTCGCTGGTCTTATCCTGGCGGTCGTGACCATCTGGGACCTGGTTAAGGTGGTCACCGCGTTCACTCTCGCTCATACCATTACCCTGACGCTCGCGGTCCTTGATGTCGTTCGCGTCCCGAATCGGATTGTCGAGCCGATGATCGCCGCTAGCATTGTTTTCGTGGCCTGCCAAAACCTTATAGCGCCCAATCAAGCCCGCGGACGTTTAAGGCTGGCAATCGCTTTTGCGTTCGGTCTTTTTCATGGCCTTGGATTTGCCGGTGGATTGCTTTCGGCCATGGAGGGAATGCGGACGACTATGGTAGCCACAGCGATCGTCGCCTTTAGCCTGGGAGTTGAGCTTGGACATCAGGTCGTCGCCCTTCCCTTGTTCGCCGCCATAAAAATGACGAAGCGCCATGGCGACTCGAGTAGTGGCTCAAGGGCACCTTATCTTTGGATTTCGCGCGTTGGTTCAGGCGCAATAGGCATCGCCGGGGCAGTCTATCTCGTGGCTGCCTTGCTCTGGGTCAGATGAGAAGCACCCTTCGGTTCCGTTCCGCCGGTGCGATCGTGCTTCTGTCAACTGTCGCGCTTTCCTCGTGCAACAAAGACTCAAGCGCGGGCCGCGCTGAAACTAGAATCGATGTCGGCGCCGGCCCAGATTTCTTTCAAGCAATCGACGGCGGAATCAAGTTATCAGAAGCCGAGATCAAAGGAAGGAACGCCTGGCATTTGTGGAGCGCGGGTAACGATGCTTTCTGGGATGAGATAGCTGGGCGAACGGGTGGCATGGTCGATCTCTTGAGAATGTTAGATTCACGGCGCCGCGGTTCTCGTTTTGCCGAGATGGGCCTCATCAACGAGCCTGGATTCCGCGCCGCCACTAAGCAGGACGAATTTGGTCTGTGGCTAGACGAACGCGAAACCCCAGAGTCGTCACCGATCGATCCGAAGCTTTACGGACGCTCGAGCGGGGTATTGGGCTTTCGCCTTTTCCCCAACCCAAAATTCCAAGGCAAAGCCCGGGACTGTTGGGATGCCGACCTCTTCTACAATGATCCCAGGTATGCCGCGAACCCAGCGCTGGTGCGGCCGTATCGTGTAGGAGTCGCCTGTAGCGCCTGTCATGTTGCGCCGCATCCACTTCATCCCCCCGAGGACCCGGAAAAGCCTGAATGGAGCAATCTGGCGTCGGTCATTGGAAACCAGTATTTGCACGAAGGGCGCGTCTTCGCGGCCGGATCCAGGCAAGGCACGTTTTTCTGGGAGATGCTCAACGCCCAGCCGCGCGGGACCTCCGATACTTCGCGCCTGGCTCAGGACAACATTAATAATCCCAGCGCAATCAATTCTATCTTCCTTTTGAAAGAACGATTGCGGACTGCGCACGAGGAAAGTCTATCGGGTGAAACCTTGCTCTTACCGGAAACGCAAGCCCGTATGAATGTGCCGCGCCTGATCAAAGACGGCGCGGATTCAGTCGGTTTTTCTGGCGCGGTCTTGCGGGTGTATGTCAACACGGGGTTGTTCCACGAATATTGGCTGGAGACGCACCAGTTACTCTATGGCTTCACGAAACAAGAACCTTTCAGTATTCGCCGGGTGCGCGACGAGTCTGCGCAGTGGCGAGCGACGGTCGCCATGCTGCCGAACCTGCAGCGTTTCTTCGAGCGGATCGAACCGATGCATCTGGCGGATGCGCCAGGAGGGGAGGCTTATCTAACGCGCGATCAAGTCCTCCTCGATCGGGGCAGAACAGCTTTCGCGCAGCACTGCGCCGGTTGTCATTCCAGCAAACGGCCGCCGAAAGAAACCGCGGACCCTCAGGCGTGGTTTTTGGCCCAAAGCAATGACCCGAAGTTTTGGGAAAACAATTTCCTCTCCGACGAAGAGCGACACCCGGTTGCCGAAATTAAAACAAACGCCGGCCGAGCCATGGCCACTAATGCAACTGCGGGCCATGTCTGGCAGTGGTTTTCTTCGGACACTTACAAAGCTCAAGCGCCTGCCACTATTGAAGTGTGGAATCCGTATTCAGAAGAAAACGAGCTGTTCCCGGTCCCGGCGGACGGACGTGGATACTACCGGACGCCTTCGCTCGTTTCGGTCTGGGCCACGGCGCCGCTCCTGCACAATAACTCGCTTGGCCGGTTCAACGGCGATCCATCAGTAAAAGGACGGACCGAAGCGTTCCAGGATGCCATCGAAAAACTGCTCTGGCCGGAGAAGCGTCTCGATCGCGATTCCATCTGGCGCACCAGCGCGGAATCGCAGATCGAATTGCCGGGCGCGCTCATTCCTGAAGAAATCAGAAAGCTACTCGGAACAGCCATCGATTGTGATGGAGTGTTTCGGCTCGGCCCGATTCCGAAGGGCACGCCGATCAATCTCCTCGCTAATATCAACCCGCAAGCAGACTCCGCCGAGCTCGTCGCGCTCGGAAACAAAATTCGCGAAGTGCTCCAACAAGTCCGCGCCCAGAATCTCGACCCCGAAGCAACCCGGCTCCTTATGAAACGCGAGCTGGCACCGATGTTTTTCAAGCTCAGCAAATGCCCAGACCTCATCGAAGATCGCGGCCATCTTTACGGAACCAAGCTTCCCGATGCCGACAAGCTGGCGTTGATCGAGTTTCTGAAGACGCTTTAAATTAGTCCGTCGCGAGGGCGAGTGCGTCTTGCAAACGTTTTTCCACCGCGGTCGCGGAGTCGCTGCTCCGGTTCAACCGTGTTCCGGCATTGAGATAGCGAAGGGCATTCCCGAAAAAATAATCTTTGTAATGGCGTCGCAGCTTTTTATGCAGGAAAGCCTGCTCGGTAGCAACGAGCACCGTTTCTCGCTCCGACGCGTCGGGCAGATACCAGTCCGTCCCATAGATGAGCTTTTTCGCGAAAGAAAACGGGTAAGGTTTGCCGTCAGCATCGAGTTGTGAATCGTCGAACGCTTTCGCGAGCCGATCGACGAAGAACGCCTGGTTATTCGGAGCGACCAACTCGGCGTGGGTCGTAATCTCACAATAAACGTTGGGGAACCTTCTGCACATTTCGTAGCTGTCGCTGCCCCAGCTCACCGCGTTCTTACCTCCAAACCAATAATCACCTCCGCCGGCATGACCGAGACATAACCGCAGCCGGCATGGGGAACCATCAGGAGCGGGATGGTTGTCGAGAAATTGCCGCCAGAACGAAGGATTGGAATGATGGAAGCCGTAACCTTTGCGGGCTTCAAATTCACCAGTGCCAGAATGGACGAAAACCGGAACATTTTTTTCGATGCACCACAGGAGCAGTTTCTCGATCTTTTCATCAAGCGCGCGATTCTTGTCGCCCGGCAACGGCCCATAACGCGCGTCCCATTGTTCAGCCGCGGCGCGCGATCGAATTCCAGTAGGCCTGGGCTGGATGCTGTTCCCAGCCGGCCGGTAACCAGACGGTGGATACACCTTCACCCCCCAGGCGCCATGCTCTTCGATAGCTGAGCGAACCAGCTCTTGAGCGTCGCCCGCATGCCCGCCTCTCCAGTAGTCGCGGTAGGGAGCATAGGCGACGAAGTAAATCATGTTTGAGTTTGGCCGCTTTTGAAATGATTCGACGCGGCGGACCTGGTCCTTGGCAAAGTCGAGAAGCTCATTTCCGCTGGGCTCCTGATTGTAGACCGGCGCGAGATCCATCATGTGGGAAACCATGAGCGGCGTGCCCCGCATCGGCGCGTCTTTGTATTGTAACGCAAAGAGGCGGGTCTGGTCCGCATCGTTTTGAGTCAGGAACCAAAGGAAGCGCATTGCGCCGCGAAGTCCGTTCGGGCTCATGTCCACGTGGTTGTCCATTCCCATCATGCGCGTCGCGATCATGACCCCCATTTTCTCCTGGAAATTCATTTTTTCGGCGACCTTATCGAGAGCGGCGAGCTGGTCCTGGGGAGACATCCCTTTGCGCCATGCCCCGGAAGCGGCGGCCTTATCGAGAAGCTTGAGAAAAACTCCGCAGATCCAGCCTTTGTCGCGATGTTGCTGCGCCTGTGAAGCCGACTCCATGCGGGCGACGCCTTCGCTGCCGGGGGCCGGTGCGAGCTCTGTTCGTTCGATCAAGGAATGGGCCAGGGTTGCCGCACATGAATCCGAAATAAGCCAGGTAAGGGGAGGCGCGGCGTCTCGTTTGCCAAGCAAAATGTTACGTAACGGAAGATAGCGCGCGTTAAAAGTATGGGTATGGATGTCGATGATCGGGCTACCTTTCGCGAGAGAATCATCGCGCGGCGAGATGGCCGCCAGCTCCTTTCGGATCTGCTCCTGATCCGCGGTCAAGTGCAGGCCGGTGGAGCGACAGCCGGCGACTGCGAGCAGCAAAAGCAAAATCGCTCCTGTCCTCGTGCTTCCCAGGATCATAAACCGATTCAGCTCTGACTCGTCGATCTTAAGTCGCGCCGCGCCACGCTTCGCTCGTCGTTGCGGTCCTTGCGCCACGGCGGATGGCGGAAGTGAACCACGAAATCGCCGTTGTACGAAGCCACTGCCTTTTCGAAGGTGAGAGTGCCAATACGGGACCACTCCTGGTCTTTGACGCGCATCAGCCAGGTGCGCCTTCCCTTGTCTGATACTTCGATGGCGAAAACGAGGTCGTTCTTCTTTTCGGAGCTGTCCTGCTCATACATCAGGCCCAGAATCTCATCGCGAAAATCGAGCTCGTTAGGCTGCGGCGGTGGGGTAGCATCGACCAGCTTCAAACGCATGAAGCGCGGGCACGAAGTCAGACTGCCCGGAGGCTTTTCCAGCTCGGCCACTTCATAAAGCTGTCGCTCGGCAGGCTGTTTGTCCGCGCGCAGCAGGGCGATGATAACGACGATGAAAGAAAAAAGTCCGTATCCTCGCTTCAAAAGAGTCACCGGCGGGGAGTTAGTCAGGTCGACTTCAACCACCGAATTGGTGAAGGCGCCGCCCAAATCCTCCTGAGTTATGAAGTGCGCGCGAGGTGTTATCCCGTTGGAATAATCTTCCGCCGGGAAAATTTTTCCAACCAGACCGAGAGACCGGTAGCGTCCATTGCGCGAATTGTTCCCGCCTAACGAGTAGCGGGCGATCACCCGGCCGACAGTGCCGGGGGCAAAGTAACCGGTGTAGGCGGCGCCTTCCCAGTCCGGGTCGATCTCCCACTTTCCCTCCAGGCAGATGCCCATCCCGTGAACGAGACGATGAAAACCTTTGCCATCGGGGCCCCAACGCAGATCGGCGTACGATCGGACAGTGCGTTTTGCCGCCCGGAGCAGGGCAAAATCTCTCCAGAACCGAACTATGAGACCGCGGGTAAGGCTCGCGATTGTCACCTTGTAGACTGGCAGAGCCGGTTGGCCCGGCCCGCGCCAGGTCCGGTAGTACTGCCCGTTCCGATCCGGATTAAACAAAGCGTCGCGAATTTCCTCGAAGCTGGAGAGCTTCAAATCATCCGAGGTGAGCTCCTGTTTGCCTTTGGGATAATCGATTGGGACGGCCGGCCACCATCTACAACTACGGCGCCCGAGGTTATAGAACCATAGGAGGAGGAACATGAAGATCAAAGCCCCGCCCCCGATCACCCGCAAGAGCTTCCGGTTGGGTTGCTCCATCGCGCCGGGCATTCCTGCGGCGATGGGGTCGGCATAAATAAACCAGAGGAACCAAACGCCAAGGAGGGTAATCACGATGATCAGGCACCGTGCGCCCCAGCTTCGGACCGAGAACAAGAGCAATAAAGCCAGCACGACGACGACAATTACTTCAACGCGCCAAAGCGTGCGCCAGGTCGTGATCTTCAGGTTGGGCGCAGCGATCGCCGCAGCTTCCGGAGCACGCGGGATGGTAAAGTCGCCAGCCGTCGATCCCGGGTTAGCAGCCGCCGTTATTTCCGGCGTAGTCCAGCGCTTGGCAAGATATGGGAAGGTCTTACCAAATGGCTTGTCATTCTTAGTTGCTCGCGGGAATTCTTTGGACTCCGCGTAAGCCAGCTCAAGAAGGAGAGTTTCGCCCGCGACCGCCAGGCTCTGAGCTACGTCGTCCTCCAGCCATCGACCATTCGGAAACTTAGCCGGCTTCCGCAGGTCGTAGATCATGACATCCGGCGAGGAATCATAATGCCGGTGCGCCTCCAACGGAGCGAGAAAGGTAGCGAGGATATCTTCCATGACGGTCGGGTAGGAATGGACACGTGTGATCTCCTTCACATGGTCGCGCGGGTGGTAGGGATTGAGATAACCAAAGCGCGGTAACTGGGTGCGGAGCGAACGACCGACGTGGTCAATTTGCCCATTGTGATGCGTCGTGGCCCAGAGAAGCATCGGCCCATGGACCGGCGGCTGGAGATCTCCGTTCAGCGGAAGTCCGTGCTTCGGGATCGCGGTGAGCGGAATACTGGTCACGATTCCAACGATGTTACGCCGGAAGAAACGCGGAAAAATAAATGGATCGTCGAAGATATCGGTCAGGACATGGATTGTCTCCGGAGGAAAGTTTTTCATTTCGTCTTCATGGCCGGTTACGACCACGTCGATCTTGCCCGGAATACCGGTGAAGGCCGGAGCGTGGGTAAAGTATGTGTGGGCATTATCGCCCTCCCCTGTCACACCGAGCTGGAAGTCCAAGACGGCGCCATCGGCAATACCGTCGGGCTCCATGATCACGCCCCCGTAGAGTGCCTGCATCGAAAGGTCAGCCTGGTAAGCATTGATAAGCTCGCCGCGAATTTTGACCGCGGCCTGCCATTCGCCTTGGGCCATCGCAATCGCGTCGGCATTCCCGCCCTTCTTGGCCGCGTCCAAGACGTCGGCTTTCGTCTTGACGGCCTCGTTCGCTTTTTCGATCTGAGGGGGAGGCGAAGGCTGGCCATCCGGCCCCTTTACCTCGGTGACAAAGCGAATCTTGGGATCGAAGTCAATATGGACCCGGAAGTTGTAGCCATCGAAATCGAGCGTCTTAGTCTGGGTCGGCTGCAAAGCACGGCGGACGCAGAGGCTAATGACAAGGCGTTCGCCTTCGGCCAGCCGATTCGGATCTAAGATCGGCTCACCTGCGCGATTGACAACGAAAGCGTGGAGATCGGTGATGTTCGCGTTCGGCTCTTCCTGCAATGCCAGGACGTTGAGACTCATGGGATCGGCGTGATCGGACCCAAGAACCTGGGATGCAGTTGCCGAGAAAAAGACTGCGGCGGCAAGGAGACGAACGAGTGAAGTAGTTCTCATAAGGCGAAGGGCCGGGATGGCATTTTGAGATAAGGATTTAGTGGAAAACCTGGTGACCGATTTGCTGGCCGAGCGCGCGGTAGCTTTCCCACTGAATGTCATCGAAGACCTGATCGAAGGTGGGATCCTGCGGAAACTTCGTATTGTTCTTTGCGTAGGTAAGTATGTCCTGGGTTAGTCTCACGGTTAATCGCGAGCTTGATGTCGACGGTCCCGGCGAGCCTCCTCCCGCGGTTCCCGGCGGGGGCGACGGGTTTCTTGGTTGCGTTACTGGTGGGTCTAGACTCGGCTTGAGCAGGAGGATCCAGCAACGCTCGCCGTTTTCATAGGTAACTTGGGCAAGGGACGCATGGAGCGGACCGTCGCGGGTGATTCTGTCCAGCGTTCCGATGGATGCTTTGTCGATCCAATTCTGGATCCATCCCGGCATTTCATCAAAGGCGGCAGAACCGGTCCACTCAATCTCGGCACCAAAATCTTCCCGCGCCTGCTGCATGAGCTGCGCAAGATCATTCCATTGGTAGTTCGGGTCCTCGCCGCCGTCGGCGAAGATCATGAATCGGACGCGCCGCCGCAGAAGTTCGTAAAGGCCCGTCACTTCGAAATGACCGCCGTCGCTCAAGTACCAGAACCATTGCGAAGGACCGCGAAAACGGCCGCGGTATTCCGCGAGTAACATACTCTGGGCGCCGAAAAGCTTCGTGGGAAAACGTTTGAGTCTCCGCCAAAAAGGAGGCGGATACCTCCCGGGCCGTTCGTAGTCGAGGATCCCGGAATCCCACCAATATCCTAGCCGGACGTTCACCAATCCCATGAAGAGGGCGAGCGAGAGTCTAGTGTTACGACCTACGCCGGTCGAAAAGGCCGCGCCCGAGATGGAGGTCCAGGCCCCTAGCGAGAGGCTCTCTACTTCGGCACTGTCACTCTTCTTCGACTGAAGGACATGGAAGTCGTTAGGGTTACTGCCGACCTGCAATGCGCTCACGGCCGTGAGCCGCCTCTTATTGGCGGGTTCACTGTCTTCGGCATCATAGCCATCGCGCCAGCGCCGATATTTCTGCCAGCGCGGGAGAGAGTCAGGCACAGTCCATTTTGAAAAATAACTCCTGCCGACGGTGATGCCGTGTGGAGTAACGCACATCGGCAGGCCCTTGCGCTCTCGGATTTCGCGCTCGGACATGGCGTCGACCGTTTCGTTAACACAAACGTTGATGAGGTGGATCGGGCCGCCCTGACGTTCGGGATGATATCCATCGTAGGGCACATCGTCATCTGGGTTGGCCTGCGAAACATCGCGGCCCTCGGTAGTGGGAGAGCCATAGATGCGTTCCTCGTTCGAAGCGCCGAGGAAGGTTCGGGATAACCTCGCAGCGTAGGTGGCACGGAGGGACGAGAGGTTTAGGAAATCGAAAGCGCGTCCCAGGACCGCGGAAAAGATTCCGGCGATCACGACCAGCCAGATGCCATTGGTGGGAGCGGCTATGAAAACTCGATGAGCGAGAACGTCGAGGACAAAGAGGAGAAAGAGCGCGAGGGGAAGCCCGAGAAGGTTTGCGATATAAACGAATGAGAACCCTTTGCCGCCGCCGGCGGAAATCTGGGCGAGCGCTTTCATCGCGATCCAGCGCAAAAGAGGCAGGACCGGTGCGAGCGCCACCAGGACTGCGGCCGAGGCTTTCGCCACGGTGCCCTGGGCGTAACGGATCGCCAGCGTATCGAGAACAACCCACCCGACCAGGAACGCGAAAATAATCAGCGCTTCTCCCAATCCCCGGCTAAGACGGTTGCGAACGATGGCGCCCACCTTTTGGGCGGCCGCGACGGTGTCGGCATCTTCAATCGCACCCCATCGGGCGACTTCCTGCCAAAGCCACGCGAGCAGTAAAACGATCAGTGCGGCTGCCGCGAGACGAGCGATGAACGTGAGTTGCAATGCCGTCGCGGATCCCGCCACCAGGACCAGCCAACCCAGAAGAGAGAAAACAGGGTAACGCCGGTACGACCCGATATTGGGTGCAAGCCAATAACCAAGTGTGGCTGGAATTACTGCGAGGCCGAAAGCAAGCACCGGTAGCCACCACCAGAAGGATAATTCGAGCCCGCGAAAGTGTGGACGTACAAAGAGCGGAGCAAGGGTCTCCCACAACCGAATCGATCCCCAGCGGCTAATCGCCGGCCCGGCGGTCATCGGTAGCCACGCCAGGAGCCCAAAGAGCGCAAAGAGGCACGATCCGAGAACGAGGTACAAGCTAAAAATATTTCGCCAGAGAACGGCGAGATTGAGCCTCGCGTCCTCTGCCCCGGTGGCGAAGATGTAGTTCGCCTGGGTCCGCAACCACCAGAGCGGAGCTGAATGGCTGTCCCTCAGGATTGCCTGGACCCGACCGACAGGATCTGCCGCCGTCCCAACTGATTTGCGAGTGAAGAGCCGTCCCAGGAAGCTGCCGGTAAAGCCGCCGCCCGACACGCTTGAAACGAAATCGATATCGCGGAGCCGAGCGCGCTCGCAAAGGCTTTGCAATACACCCAGCCCAAAGGTTGCACTCCGGATTCCACCACCGGACAAGGCGAGACCGACGGTATCAGACGGTAACTTATCGCGGTTTGCGCGCTCGGCATCCGCGCTAGTGTTAGCTATAGTCTCATCAGTTGAGGCGGCAGACTCATCGCTCTTCTTCACGGAACGACTTAATGTCGCGCGCAATGCTACTTCGCGCCGTTTGTGAATGGCCGCGGCTTCCGCGGCCTCGAACGTCGCCGGATACACGCTCGTCGCAGCACCTTCGAGTAAAGTGTCCGCCGCTTTTTCACTGACCATGAAGATCGGCGCGAGAATGAAGTAGCCAGGAATCCTCGGAAAAACCGAAGCATCGACTATCCGGAGGTTCTTAACGCCGTGAACCTTGAACTTGCTGTCGATAACGGCGCATTTGTCCTCGAGGCGAATTGTATCGGCCCTCCAGCGATCGGAACCGATCCGGCACGTGCACGAAGCGTGGTGCCCCCACGCCTGGGTCCTGCACCATTCCTCCATCTCGGCTGAGTAGTCGGGACGTTGAATGCCAGGCTGAATTTCCCGCACGAATTGGTCGGGATTACGTGCATTCACCTTGCGCATAAAGGCGACGGCATCGACCAGGGCGGCAAGGTCGCGTTTGCTATGCTCGAGGCGCTCGTCGTTTTCCTTCTTCTCTTCCTGAAGGGCGAAGGGCACGGGTTCGCCTGTAGCCTCGAGGTTCGCAATCCGAGCAGCTATTTTGGGAGCCTCGTCCGCCGCTTTCTCGTTGAACGCATCGAAGCAAATCTCCGGCATCGCGAACGGATCGGCCGAGCGTAGCCGAACGGTGCCGTCGTGATTGCTGGTGTAAGCCTTGAGGATGACCCAGCTCCAGATCTTGTGCTCGTCCTTCTCACCCCCAAGAGTCGCTTTGAACAGTTCGCGCGACCAATTCCAGTAATAGCCGCGAAAGGCCGCTGGCGCACCGAAGGTGAAAAGATCGGGATCGCGTTCACCTTTTTCCTTGGCCAATGGTGACCGGCGAATCACTGCCAGGGTGCCGCCATTGGTCGCGTAAAGACCGGTCCGGTCCTTTAACCATTGCGTCCTGGCATCGTCATTGGGATCGCCCGGCAAGAAGCTAATCTTCTTCAGGGTAGCGAGCGGTTTATTGAGCTCGCTAACGACGGTGACTTCATAGCGGTCCTGCAGATTGGTGCCGACTCCCGGGAGATGGATGCGCTGAGGTTTGCCGTCGCGATCGCGCAGAGGATTACCTCCCGCGCTGGTGAGGGAGCATTCATCCGGGTGACCGCCGCGCTCTGCGACCTCCTGGAGATGCGCCTTGTCGCCGATACCGCTGAGCATGAGCAACTGCGGCGTATTGAAGGCGCCGCCACAAAGGATTACCTCGCCGCCTTTTTGCTTCGCGAAATAACGAACGCGTTCGCTCGGCGCGCGCTTCTGGATCGGACTCGCTTCGTAAAGATGATTGCCCACCGCGCATTCCACCCCAATCGCGCGTGGGGCCTCATCATCTTCGCCTTTCTCAAAAAGCACGCGCGTGACATGCGCACCGCTTCTGACGACGAGACGGTCCGGATACCGGCGTTGAGCGCCCAGCAGAAATTCACGCACTCCAAAACGCCGGCCTTTTCCAGGCTGGCCCTTATCGTCGCCGCCAGCTGCGGCTCCTTCAATACCGATTGGAATAAGAAAGACCCCTTCGGGGCTGGCTCGGCGGGTGTTAACGTCATTAAAGTCTATGGCTTGGACGACTTGGGCCCGGAGCAGGGCGTGCTTGAGAAATGAAATGAGGCGATTGTTCCCATGCAACACCGCCAGGGCCGCCTGAACGATAACGTTGAAGAAGGGCCGATCCTCTTTGGCTATCGTCGAAACCAGAAAAGGATCGATCAGATTAGTCGGCGCCCACCCCTCGAATCCATGCCCGCCTTTGTCGAGAATTGCGCGCGGATCAAGGAAGAGAACAAACCAGCGATATATCTTGTAAAAAAATCCCAGGAGTTTTTTGAAAAACTGGTCGTACGCGGCGAGGTACTGGCAGTTCTCGAACTTCGCGAAGTAACCGCGCATGTGACCTGATCGCCAGGTGTTATCGCCCGTAAGCTCCGCGATGTAGTCCCATTCCTTGTCGTTGGGCGCGATTGTGATCATCGCGTGATGTCCGGTGCAGCCGCCGATACCGGAGCTACGCGGATAGAAAATGCCCTGCTTCGGTCCGTCCGTGTTGGGATCGTCACGAAACTTCGGTTGTATCTCTCCCCCGGTGTCGGGATCGCGATATTGATTGTATTTCTTGTCAAGCTTCTGACGCTCTGCGTCAGCGTAGTGCCGGACGGAGAACATCCAGCTCATCTCCGCATCTTCCGAGGCCGCGCCGTAGTAACCTGGAATCTTAGTGACTTCACCAGTGTCCGCTTCCGGGTATGCGTGCGATCTGGTTTTTGCCGGGTCAGGCCCGGCCTCGATCACGAGGACCTTTTTTCCCGCCTCAGCCAAGCGGGCTGCGAGTGGTCCACCGCCCGCGCCCGAACCTACGATTATGTAATCGAACTGCGATTGTTCCTTGTCGCGCGCATGATTATCAGCCAGGCGTCGCTGGATCGCGTCTTCACCTGTTTTCCCGCCCGCGGAGAGTTCGGAGGGCTCGGCGCTCATCGGCGAATCGATTCTTAGAGTGTCTTCAGAAAGGCGATGAGCGCTTCTTTGGCTTCATCGTTTTTCTTTTCCCACTCAACGAGGTTCGTTTTGGGATCTTCGTTCAGAGTTTCACCGAAGTAGTGTCCATGATCGAGGACGAAGTCCGGACACTTGCTGGCGGCCATCAGGGCGGGGCCGGCCTGTTTGGCGATTACCGCATACGCTTCTTCACCGGCGAGGTGCTGTTTTTTGATCTGGACGCTGGCCTTGAGAAGCGCGACCAAAGCCGGAGCGACCTGAGCCCGCTTCGCCGGATCGATATTCATCAACAAATTCACTGGAGTCCCACGAGGAATCGGGCCGACATTGATCCCCTTGTAATTCGCATTGAGCCAACTGTTCGGCAGGATTGCCAAAGGCAACGGAACGTCCTTTAGCTCACCATTGAGAAACTTGTTCGCAATGATCCCGACTATCAGTGTGATCAGCGTGGCGACGATAAAGATAAACTTTGTCAGCCACTTCAATTCGTTGCGAGTTAGGAGGAGGAGCACTCCCGCGGCCAGGAGCGCCACGACAACCAGCCAGAGCCACGCGCCGGCGTAGCTCATCATGCCGGTCGCCCCGGCCATGAGCGCCCCGGCCATCGTCCCCCCCCCGCCACCGCCGCCGGTAACGAGCAAAAGCGCGGCGAATGCGAGCGCCAAAAGAAGAATAAGGATGCCGGCATGTCGGGCCCGGCCCCAGAAGATCAGAAAGATAAAGACGAGGGCGAGAAGAAGCCAGATTCCGAAGCTAAGGACCCAGAAAAGGAACATGGCCGGACCGATACCGATGTAACCAATAAGAATGCTTTGAACCAAGAGCGGGGTAAAGCCGGGTTCAAAAGTTACAAAGGTGTCCACTGGCAGGCGGTAAATGTAACCCGGATCGTTTTTCGCCGACGCACTGCCTTCGCCGCGCAAGTCGCCGGGATGTCGGGCAAGGGGAACGCCGTCCCGCGTGTAGAGAGGCCGTTGCTGGGGCCAGAGAAGCTTTCGAATACCGTCGTTGAAACCTATGAGGCGCCCCTCGACACTTGGATCGTGGGTATAAGCACCCAGCGTATTGTTGTGAAAGTAGGGAGCGGTTGCCCAGACACTAATTAACGAAGCCGGCCGGAAGTAACCGGGACCATTGCTAGGTGCGTCAAATTCGTCGTTGGTCCCGTACGGATCCAACGCTACCGCTGTCGCATCGCTTCGGTAGGGATTGAAGTAACGGACCTTTCCTACTGACTTCAGGCTCTTAAAGGTACCTGACGAATAGTTATCCCAGACCTGCCCGGCTGTGGCATTGGTAGCCATGGCTCGTCCGGCGTACGTGCCTACTAAGGTGACAGGGATTCGGAGTTCATTTGAGAGGAAGTTGTTATCGATAAATGAATCGGGGGCCCCTGATGCGGGCGCTTCGCCGGCGACCTTACTAATCTGATTTACATAGGCATGGTAAGCGGGACTTTGTTTGAAACTGTCCCAGTCCCGGTAATCGGCAGGCAAAGTATAGATTGGTTGAACCGGCGCGGGGGCCTTGTTCCAGCCGCCTGCCATTTGCCGTTCGAATTTGAGATCGAATCCTTCGGGCTGCTTACTCGAGTGACAGATGGCACAGTTATGGAGAAAAACATTGCGTCCCAAGACGCGTCTTTCGTCGGGATCTTTCGCTAATTCCGCTTGCCCAAGCGTACTCACATGGGCCGACCCAGGCGCGCAACCCGGCAGCACCGGTCCTGGGATCGGACCGGCGTCTTTTAGCTTCATCGGCGCGGTGCTTTTCACCACTTTCCCCCCAGTGCCGAGGGTGAAGAACGCTGCCATATAACCGACCCGATATTTTTCGTTAACGTTCCAGTAAACGGAATTAGCCCGGTTTACTTCGATGCGAAAGGGTCGTTGTGGCGTGAAACCCAAGACGGGATTATCGCAACGCATCCATTGCTCGGAAAAGACGCCTATATTCAGCGGCACCCGGGCCAGGGCTCCCCAGATTCCAACGCTATCCTCTCCGGGCATCAGAACCATCGGGAAGTGTCGATTTTTGTTCTGGCCGCCGGGGTTGTTGCTGGTTTCTGGATCTTCGATGCTCGGAAGAAGCAGGTTCTCTCTGCTTTGTTTTTCCGTGGGCTTCGTCCTTGCGCGATCGAGCCGGGCCGGCACATCAAAGATCGCGTTAATAATATTGGTGTTGTTGATTTGATCGGTGCTGACGAGGGAGGTGTCGACTGTTCCCGGCGCCTGACTCTTCAGGAAGTGATGAAGAAAGTTGGGACGGCCTACCAGGTTGCCGAAGGCGGGTTGAGGATCCCAATACTGAGCGCCGATGACCCCGGATAGATTCGTCCAGTCCGGCTTCTCCGGATCCTTTGGCGGGTTCAGCGGATGCGGCCCGATGTGGCAGAAGCCGCATGACATGCTAACGCGAAATGGCCTAATGAGCTTCGGATCCGAGTGAATTTGGGCGCTGGTGTAGTATTGACCATTCGTTTTTTCAACGCGCTCCTTCCAATAACTGCGGGCTGCGGCAGCTGCATCGGTCTTCGCAAAAAAATCCGGATTCAACATCAGGCGCAGACCGAAGATGCCAGAAGGGTACCCGTAGACGGTCGGGTCGAGCCCATCCTTTGGCAGTTTCCTGCGAACTACCTCGGGTACATAATTTTTGAACGGATCGTCACTGCCTGGCCCCTTCCATTCTTTTGCTCTCTCCTCCGGAGTAGTCCATGGCACAAACAACTCGTCATAATGTCCTGCCGGCGGAGTGGGTTGATAAACAGGCGTCTCCAACCGGCGGCACTGGGCATCGAACACCTCCGGCTCGGGCTTTGGATAATAAGACTGAGAACCGTCCGTCACGGCGTAATTGGGGCGCGGAGTGGATGCCGTCTCCGCCGCTGGACCGGGCGGGGGCCTTAGGATGGCTGAGCCATCAGGATTGGGTTGGTCGATATACAAACCAAGGATAGGTTCGGCCGCCTGGACGAACCCGGGCTGGGTGATCAGGCCCGCATCCTTAAACCTGGTCCCGCGCCGCCTTGAATCCATGAGGATAAGGAAGTCAGTGAGGCCATAACCCTTCGTCTGTAACCAGTCCCAGAATGTTTCGTTGCCTCCTCCCCACAACAGCCAAGTGTTGCGGCCCCGAATTGCGTTCCGCTCATGATCATCGATTTTGCCGTCGCCGTTCTCGTCGAAATCGAGCGGACGCAATTTGCCATCGGACCCGGCAACCATGTCCATCTGCCAAAAAATGTCGCGCGGCTCGGCAGGAAAACATTCCGGTGTGCGCAGCGAAACTGGAGTACGGTTTAGGGTCATGCCAGAGCGAGCTTCATCGACAGCTTCGCCCCGGATTGTCCCGGGCGGATAGTCGCCGTGCTGCCAATCGTAATGGTGATAGGCGTAATCCTTACCGGGCGCCGCCGAGGCATAGCTGCCCGACTGGCCATGGGCGCGCAGGCGCAGACCGAACAGTAAAGCCACCGCCAAGAGCGCGATGCTTACAAAACTAACTGTGTAGCCGCGTGGGCGGAGTAACGCCAGGAGGGACGCCTTCATGGAGCATAGAACTGAGTGGGACGTAACAGACTAACTTCATATTCTTTTCGTCACGACAGGGACCACGGATGAAATTCGAAAATGAAATATCTGATAAAGATCCGATCGCCGGGCCCCGACATTGAGAGCGTAACGGTTCCTCGCGTTCTGATAGGTCGCGGTATTATCCAGGGGAGTCATTACGTCGTGAGATTGGGGTTCGCCCGCAGGATGTCAGACCCGGCAAACGATTGGAAAGCAAATTCTTCATCTTTTTTCGTTATGATTTTCACACTTGCCTCGACCCGGTCCCGTGTAAGTATGCATTCGTAACGGAATAGCGCCCTCCAGATGTCCTTCAAAAATCACCCTTCTCTGCGGTCGCGCCGAATTGGCCGAATTTATGTGGACGCTGCGTGGCCCTGATCCAAGATTCTGATGGACGTTTTCATTACCCATATTTCGACAGCCTGCGTGCTGTTCGAGATCGGCTCGGTCCGTATTCTGACGGATCCGGTCTTCGACGAGGGCGAGCGAGACTATTCGTTCGGCCACCTTGGAATCGGTGCCACCCGCAGGAAGGGGCCCGCGTTGAAACCGCACGCCATTCCCGAGCTCGACGCCATGCTCCTCAGCCACACCCATCATTCCGATAATCTCGACGATGGCGGCAGATCTTTGTTTCCAAAAGCGCACCGCCTCATCACCAACAGCGACGAAGAGGAATTCGTGAACGAAAAAGCGATTCGCCTCACCCGGTGGCAGAGCACCACTATTCAAGGACAGCAGGGAGAGATAATTACCGTCACCGCCACTCCTGCCCTGCACGGTCCGCGGTTAATACCAGAGTCCAAGCGCGTTTGTGGATTCGTCCTAGAATGGGCCGGCCAGGAAAACGGTGCCCTTTATATCTCCGGCGACACGGTTTACTTTAACGACTTGCGCGAGCTTCCGGAGCGGTTCAAGATCGGCACCGCTTTGGTTCATCTCGGTGCGGTTTATTTTTACCTGCCGATCTGTCGCTTTACCTTCAATTCCGCCGGTGCAGTTAACTTGGCAAAGCTCCTTAACTTGAAGAGACTGATTCCCATTCACTACGAGCAAGACGTGTGGAGTCACTTTAAAGAGAGCGTCGCGAGCTATCGGCGCGCGTTCCGCGAAGCCGGGTTGCAAGACAAGGTAACGTGGCTCGAGAAAGGCGTGCGCACTCAACTCAGTATTTGAACAGACCTTCAAATGTGGCCGCCGATCTACGGCGCTTCCTCTGAGGTCACCGAGCCAGCGGTAGTGACGAAGAGGCGACGGCGTCAACCGATGGCGAGACCTAACGGGAAGCTCGGGGCGTCGAGCACCCGCTCGCCCTTCAGCGCGACTCGCCCGTCTTTGGCAATGGAATAGACTAGGACCCGCCGTTTTCGCTGTTCGATAGCGTAAAGGAATTTGCCGTCGGGTCCCAGAATCAGATCATGCAGGACAGGGTTCGGGATGTCCGCTACATCAACACTTTGGATCTGGTCAAGCCGTTTGCCCGAAACGTCGAACACAAGGACGGAGTCGGCGTTGGTCATGTAGAGCTTTTTTTCACCGCGACCGAGGACCGACCAGCAGGCGGTGCCCGCCGCTGTTGCCCGCGCCTTCTCCTCGATCTGGCCCGAACTGGCGTCTACGGTGAGTCGGACGACCGAGGCGTTGCCGACTGCATTCGCCATGAACAAGGTCTTGCCGTCCGACTTCCATGCCGAGCCGAACCCGAAGTCGCCATCGGTAATCGCGAAGGGACTGCTTGCGAGCTCGGTGAGTAATCCCGGCCCCGGGGCGGCGCCCCTGTCGATCTTGTAGCAATGGAGCAGACTGCCCTGAGCGCCCATGGATGGCACTGCGAGGACCGTGCCCTGGCGATTGATGATGACTTGGGTTGGCGACTCCGCGTCTCGCAACTCGACGCTGCTTTGTGGGAGATGACGAACGCTTTCGCCCTCGATGGCAAAGACAGCGATCTTGGTCCGGGCCTTGCCGCCAGAAGCCGCGCTGCCTTTGTTAAGCACATACAAGATGCCATCACTGATACATACACTGCAAGGACCAGTTCCCTGTGAAGAAACAGACTTCAACCGAGTTAGAGTGCCGTCGGGATTCCTGCGGAAGATAGCGAACGAGTTGCTGCCAACGTCGACCGCACAAAGCAGGGTCTGATCGATCCAGACTCCGTTCTGGCTCTCCGCCGACGGAGACCCTTTGCCCCCGGTTGGAAAGGGAGAGCCTTGGATGAACTGGAGGGACCCGTTCTTCGAGATTTTCATTGCGACTACCCCGTTCGCGCTCTTCCGGTTAGTCATCGTGTATAGGTAATCGCTCATAGTGTATGCTCCTCGTAATAGATTAGGTCGCCGTTCAGAAAACGCGGCGCCACTAGCTTCACGTCGGTTGCGAGGGCGTGCTCGGTGACGCACACCCGATGGGCCAAGCGACTCGGCATGATTTGATTTGTAGTGAGAATGAGTGCTTGATGTCAAGCACTACCCCGACAGAATGGGCACAGCCTTGGACAGGATCTCTATGTTAGGCGCTGGAAGTCACCAGGACATCTGGCGGCGCGTTAAAGAGGGTCGTTTTGGCGAAGAGTTTCGTCGCCAGCAAGCACATTCCGGTGTCCGTTCGTATTTAGGAAGGGCCGCGAGTAACCTCTTGTGCGAAAGCTCCCCAGTCCTGTCGCCCTCGCGGATTATCGCGGTCAGGGCGGCGCCGGTAGCCAGCGGTAACGACAACGATCCGCGTCAGCCGATTGCGAGGCCCAAGGTGTGGCCCGGGACACCGATCGCGAGCTCATCACTCAGGGCGACTCGCCCGTCTTTCGCAACGGAATAAACCAGGATCCGCCGCCTTCGCTGTTCGATGGCGTAAAGGAACTTTCCGCCGGGCCCCAGGATCAGATCTCTCAGCACGGGTTTCGGGACGTCGGCCACGTCGGCGCTCTGGACCTGCTCGAGCTTGTTGCCTGAAACGTCGAAAACAATGAGGGAGAGGAGGTTTGCCACATAAAGTTTTGTTTCACCTCGACCAAGGGCCGACCAGCAGGCGTTACCCGGCGTCGTCGCCCGCGCTTTCTCCACGATCCGGCCCGAGCTGGCGTCGACGGCGAGCCGGACCACCGAGCCGCTACCAGTGGCGTTGGTCATGAAAAAGGTCCTGCCGTCTGACTTCCATGTCGAGCCAAACCCAAAGCCGGTGTCGGTGATCGCGAAGGGACTGTTTTCGAACTCGGTCAACAATCCCGGCCCCGGGGCGGCGCCGGCGTCGATCTTGTAAAAGTGGACGAGACTGCCACGAGCTCGCACGGATGGCACTGCGAGAACCGTGCCCTGGCGATTCACGATGACCTGGGTCGGTGACTCCCCGCGCCGTAACTTGAAGCCGCTCCGTGGGAGATGGCGAACGTTTTCGCCCTCAACGGCAAAGATGGCGAGGTTAGGCTCGGCCTTGCCACCGGAGCTCCGGATGCCCTGGTTGACCAAATACAAGACGCCGTCGCTGACACATACGCTGCAAGGGCTGTTGCCCTGCGAAGGGATGGGGTTGTCATTCAATCGAGTTAGAGTGCCGTCGGGATTCTTGCGGAAGATGGCGAACGAGCTGCTTCCGAAGTCGACTGCGTAGAGCAGGTCCTGATCGATCCAGACTCCGTTCTGGCTCTGCGACGAGGGAGACCCTTTGCCACCGGTCGGGAAAGGCGAGTCTTTGACGAACCGCAACGCTCCGTTCTTCAGGATTTCCATTCCAACCACCGCGTTTGCGGTTTGCCGATTGGTAATCGTGTACAGATAGTTGCTCATGGCCTGTGCTCCTCTTGGGTTAATACTTCGCTGTTCAGAAAGTGGGGCGCGGTCAGCTGCTAGCTAAGCTGCGTGAAACCATATCGTCGAGCCCGAAATCCGGCGTTCGCTCAAGGGTCGCACTACGAGACTTTTGTAAGAAGCTTCGATTCGAGACAGACGGGGCGCTCAGCTCCCCCATCCAAGCTACGTGCAGGCCAATGCAGCTTTCTCGGATGGTCTGCGACCCGGTTTCCTCCTTAAGATGACTTGAAAAGGTCTTCCACGTAAGAGTTACCTTGAAATTTGCCTCAATTGACGATTTCGCAAGAACAAGCGCATCTCAAGGAGAAGTTCCTGCAGTTTGTCGGCCCGTGAGCATTCGCTAAGCCAATTTATGCTTTCGAGCGGGAGACGAAAGCCCCAATTGCTCATTTAAGGCGGCGAGTGTAAGTCTGGCGCGTGGAATGAGCATTCTCCGCCAAACATGCCGTTCAGTAGACGAATTGTGCTAGGCCAGGGTGGCGAAATTGGCAGACGCGCCAGACTTAGGATTGCGAAATCGTCGATTTCACAGCATCGCTTTTCGTTTCAAAGCAAAACGTGTTTACGAGGACAAAACGCCGAATTTGCTGAAATCGACCAGCGTTGCGAATGGCGAGTAGAAAGCCGCTCAAACTAGCACAAATTCTAGCACACAGACCAGCCTGTCACGGTAACTCTTGGGATTGGCCTCTCACGATTTAGAGGACAAACGAAGAGATTTCAGAAAGTGGCTTGCGGTGAATATCGGGAATAACCGCGCCCTCTGTTGGATGTCCTACGACGAGCAGCAGGAACGGCTTTTCGTGCGCAGGACGATTCAGAATGCGATTCAGAAAAGCCATCGGACTGGGCGTGTGGGTGAGCGAAACAAGTCCTGCGTGATGAACTGCAGCGACAAGGAATCCGGTGGCGATGCCGACGGACTCTGTGGCGTAATAATGCTTAATGCGCGTGCCGTCGGGTTGCACGCCGTACGGTTGCGAGAAGACGGCGATCAGCCACGGTGCGATCTCGAGGAACGGCTTGTTGGAATCCGTGGCCAGCGGCGCGAGCGCCTCGAGCCAGGCAGCGGGCGCGCGATGCTCGTAAAATTCGCGCTCCTCTTCTTCCGCTGCAACGCGGATCTCGCGTTTCACAGCAGCGTTGCCCACCGCGACGAAATGCCACGGTTGCAGGTTCGCCCCGTTGGGGGCGCTGCCCGCCGCGCGTAGACACGACTCGATCACTTGGCGGGGGACAGGACGCGGAGAAAACTCGCGCACTGTCCTGCGGCGCTGCATACGGTCATTGAATTCGATCGCATTTCGTTTCAGCGCTTCATCAGAAAACGAATCACGCGGCGGAAGTGGAATGAATCGAGGAGTGGTCACGCAGTCGACTATAGGAGTAGCGTTGAGAAGTGCAGGAATCAGATTTATTCCCGCGCTCGCAGCAGGTCCCAGCGCCATTGATTGTCGCGGGGCGCGATTGTCAGCGGGAATATGTAAAGCGCTTAGCACTCTTACTGCCAATGAGCGTGATCGCTACAAGACTTCGGCGCGTTGAAAGCAACGCCAGCCTCCAGGTGCACGCTTCGGCGGTGCGGAGGTGATCAGTGAGCCGCGGCGCGGTTACGGTCGCCCGTGTTGGACCGGCCTGCAGAATCTTCCCGCCGACATCGAGTGGATCCTTTTTTGCGACGCCGACGGCAGCAGCGATTTGCGCGATCTTGAGCGACTGCTTTCCGCCACGACGACGTCCGATTTGGTCCTCGGGAACCGGAGTAACAACTCCGCAAATCGCGCCGCGATGACAATGGCGCAAAACTTCGGTAACGCCCTGGCCACGACGCTGATTCGATGGGGCTGGGGCCATCGTTACGCAGATTTGGGGCCGCTGCGGTTAATCCGACGCAACGCTCTCGAACGGATCGCCATGAAAGATCGTGGCTTTGGGTGGACGGCGGAGATGCAGGTGCGCAGCCTGGAAATCGGGCTGCGCATCTGCGAAGTCCCAGTGCGTTACCGGGAACGGCAGGGCGGTCGCTCCAAGATTTCCGGCACGATCGCGGGAACGCTGCGCGCCGGCGCGGTTATCGTTTTCACGATCGGCAAATTATTATCGACGCGTTGGTGGCGCTGCCGCGGCCGATCTACCCAAGATACACGAAGTCACGACCTGGTGATGTCGCATCCGCGTTTTCGATTGCGTGAAAAGAAGCACGTTTACTCTTCTTGAGCGGACTCACCGCTGCGAGCCTCCCCTCACACAAAGAACTCTTCTCCATTCGGCCGAAGGTCTAGCTCCAGCGTCCACGCAGAACGCGGTTGGTTCGCGAGATACCAATAGGCTTCTGCAATCGCGTCCGGATCAAGCAAGGTGCGCGGTTCATCGGACGTGGCCGCCTTGTCCTCATCCGATCCGATGATTCCATCCACGAGCACGTGCGCGACGTGAATGCCTTTCGGCCAAAGTTCACGCGCGAGCGATTGCACCATTCCGCGCAAAGCAAACTTCGCGCTGCTGAACGCCAGCCAGCCGCCGCCGCGCACGCTGGAGGTCGCGCCGGTGAAAAGCATCGCGCCGCCATCTGCCATGTCGGACTCGGTCTCCTTCGCTAACAAAAACGCGCCGAGCGTCGTCACCCGCCAAGCCTGCTCGAAGTCGCGCGCGGAGAGATCGAGCACGCCGCCACCTGCGCCGCCACTCGCGTTGTGGACGAGAACGCCGATCGGTCCGAATTCGCTGCGCGTCCTCGTGACTGCGGCGGAGATTTCATTCGCTTTGCCGACGTCCGCCGTCAGCGCTATCACGTGCTGGCCCAACGAAGAAAGTTCGGCGGCCAGCGTGCCGATGAATTCCGAGCTGCGCGCGACGACAGCGATGGCAAATCCTTCTTTCGCAAACCGTCGCGCCAGAGCCGCACCAAGTCCCGGACCGACGCCGGTAATCAACGCAACGCGATTCATCTTTGGCTCACGCGTTAGGCATAGCGTGTGTGTTCGTAATTGTTAAGGTTTACCTCCAAAGGTGACGTAATCGTCCAGGTCGAGGTAGTCCGCCCAAGTCTTGATGTCCTCTCGGGTTTTCGAGAACTTGCCTACTGCCTCTGCGAAGAAGCCGAGCGTTTCCGCGTCGCTGTCGGGCGTGCGCCGTTGCTGGTAGTCGCTCCATTGTTCGATCTCCCACGGTGTGCGCTTGTGCTTTGCGTTTGCTTTGATCCAGTCGAGGATTTCTCCGTCGCCTTTGCCAGTCGCGAGCTGCTTGCGCAGCGCCTTGGGATCAATCCCCAGAAAGCTGATAATGTGCTGGTCGAGCGGGCAGTTGTAATGGAACTCGCCGTTCATTCCCGAGATTTCGGCGCGGCCCTTGTCGAGCATGCGGGGGAGGATTGCGTAGCCACCAAGCCGGGACCGCGCACTGCGTGGCGGGCGCTTCGTGAGATCTGGGCCGGAGAAGTTGGATTTGTTTGGCATGATGCGTGTTTCTTTCGTTGTTGGTTTTGCGGGCTGATGATGGTTACTCGTTAGGGGCGAAGCACTGTTGGCCGATGGTGCATAAAGAAGGATTACAATAGCTCATTAGCTCAGCAGGATGGGCAGCATTACGGCCAGGCCGATGGCAAAAAACCAGAGCGCCGGGGCGGGTGTGCCAACGGGGCGATGAAGCCTCGCTTCACGTGCAGCGAAGCGCGGATCGAGGCGCATCCAATCCTGATGGCGACGTTCCAACAGCAGGAAGACGCAAGCGGTGACGGCGCCATAAAGCAAATGGCCGAGAAGGGAAGAGAGCGCACCGGCAGCGGCGGCGGTCGTCCATGTAAAGGAAGCCCCGAGCCAGATGGGAAAAAGCGTCAGCGTGCCGACAAACCACCACGATATCCCGTAAAGCATGCCCCAGCCGATGGCTGCACCCCAGTCAGGCGATTCGCGCTCGAAGAGCATTCCGTAGCCGGCGCCGATCGCGATGCTGATCGCGAGATGTACGAGTAAACCGAGGGTCGGCGACGTTCCGCCAGCCAGGCGCGCGATCCAAGGCAATCCATCAACCGCGACGATCTGTGGCCAGAAGACTAATCCGCCGGCAAGTCCTGCGACCGCGCCCCGGCCTAACGAGAGCAAAGTGCGCGAGCCCGGGCCTTCGGGTTGCCGATTGATCGGATCGCTATCGATGAAGAAGACGACCCAGAGCCGATCAAGCGCGGCATAGATAACGCCGACGATCAGTCCGTAAACAATGTGACCCATGAGCGAACCGAACAGCTCTTGGCCGTGTGCGAGCGACCAGTCGGGTCGTTGCGCGCTGAGAAGCGACTTGAGTGTGAGCGGGCCGAGGAACCACCAGAAGATGCCGTAGGCCAGGCCCCAACCGGCGCTCGATCCGCAGCCGCGCACGTCGCGTTGGAATAGCAGGCCGAACGTCGAGCCGATGATGACGGCGAAAAGGAAGTGCAGCGATTTGCCGACATTCGGAGAAGCGGAACCGACCAGCCCCGCGATGAGCGGAAAGAAATGAGCCTTCTCCATCCACTGGCCGAAAGCCCAACCGCCGACGATACCCGCGAGCCCGCCGGCGACGAGCGCGCGTGGAAGACTGAATCGCGCCGCATTCGGACCCGCCGCCGGTTCCCTTGCGGAACACGCGCCCAGGACCAACCCGAGCGGCGCGCCGAACAGCAGCAGGTAGCCCACGAGTTCCGGAAAGTGCGCGCGCGCCATGTCCCACATTCCCATCGAGGTATCGGCCGCGACTTTTGGCAAAAGCCTGGCGGGACCGGTTAACCAGAGCAGGAATGAGAAGGACAACCCCCAAAGAAGACCCGCACCCGGGGTGGTCGTTCGAAAACGGGTTAGAAGCGCGAAGCATGCGCCTAGAATACCGCCGAGCAAAACGCCAAGCACAGGTACCAGATGCAGAACGAAAAGCGCTGCGGCGCCGAGAGCTCCGACGACGGCACCGATTAACAGGAAGGAAGCGCGCGATCTCATGCGGCAGATTTCTTGGGCGATGGCTGGAAGTCGATCGTCTGCACGATGTCGCGCGGGAAGAACAATTCGATCGTCCAATCGCCGAGCACTCGCACCTTGCGCTCGAGGCCGGGAAGCTTGCTCAAGTAGATTCCGCGCCACAGGATCCACGCGAAGAAGCCGCTGAATTTATAGCCTTTGATTTCGGCACAGGCGGTGTGATGACCGACGACGCAGAGCGTTCCGAGCGCGTCGAAATGAAATGCTTCCAGGGGTTCGCTCAGGATACTCGCGCGGAGATTGCGGGCGAGCGTGCGCGCTTCACGAATGGCGAATTGCGCGGTGGATGGACACGGCCCGCCGGTCTTCGAGTCGGGTACAACTGCGCAATCGCCAAGCGCCCACACCCCGGCGTGACCTTTCACCGCCAACGTGCCATCGACGAGCACGGCACCACGCTTGTCGCGCTCCACTGGCAGCTCTTTCAAGAGAGGATTCGGCGCGGCGCCGGCGGTCCAAACGAGCGTCTCCGTTTCGATCTCGAATTCAGTCGGCTCACCTTCCTTACGTTTGAGCGCGACCACACCCGGCCGCGCGGCGGAAACCCGCGCGTTCAGTTCGAACGTTACGCCGCGCGCACGCATTCGCTCAAGCGCGTAATCCGCCAGCGACACGCTTAACTCTGGAAGAATGCGTTCGCGAGAATGGACGAGAATAATTCGCAGTTCATTCGCGATTAAGTTTGGATAATCCGCCAGCATCCCGCGCGCAAAATCATTCAGCCCACCGACAAGTTCCGCGCCGGAAAATCCGCCGCCCGCGATCACGAACGTGAGGAGTGCCCGCCGCTTTGCCTCGTCGCGCTCGGCGTCTGCACGATCGAAGACATCGATGACGTGATTGCGAATGCGCATTGCATCGGCCAGCGTCTTGAACTCGAGCGCGTGCTCCGCAATCCCGTCGCCCGGCGGCAAACTGGAAACCGCTCCGAGCGCCAGCACGAGATGATCGTACGGCAGCGTTTCTTCGCGATCGGACAATTCGACGGATCGCTTTTCAAGATTGACGCCCGTCACCTGGCCACGCACCACGGCAGTGCGACGGAAACTGCTGCGCAACGGTGCAGAGATATGCGTCGGCTCTAAACTGCTCGCGGCGACTTCGGCAAGCATCGGCGTGAAGAGCAACGCATTCGTCTCGCTCACGATCGTGAACGCCACCGTTGGATCATGGCGGAATTCCTTCTCGAGATTGATCGCGGCCGTGACGCCCGCGAAACCGCCGCCGAGGATAACAACGCGTGTCTTAAAATCAGGGACTTTTGGCTTGGGTTCGGCGGGCGTGGCGCCGAGGAAACGCTCGATCAAACGTACCGCTCCGGTGGCGAGCAAGCCGAGCGCGAATCCAAAAAGCAACCAGCCGACGAGCGCTGGAAAAAGCGCGCGCATTCCTTCGGCCGTCCATTGCGGCATTTGTCCTGCGAGCAGCGGCAGGAGGATCACATTGATAGCGCCCCACATCGGCAACCCGAATGCCGCGGCGGTCATTGCGCGATCCGCGGCTGCGCCTTTACCTCCTAGCGGGCGCGGCAAGACGAGCGCGTATGCAAGCCCCAGGAGTCCACCAACAGCGAAGCCTAACGAGACATTGCCGAAACCGCCGCCGAGCAGCGTTCCGCAAACCAAGCCGCAGACGAGGCCCGGCAATCCGCGCCACGCGAACAACACTACGCCTTCTCCACTCTGGCTTTCACGCGATGAAGGCCGGTCGCGCCATCCGGCACTTGATCGCGGTATTCGCTGATCTGCTCCTCGCCTTCGCCATCGGTGGCTCGCACAACAAATTCCGCGTCGCCTTCTTCGTCCGGGGTCCAGGTGTAACTCCAGAGCGACCACGAGATTTTCGTCCCCGGCATGGTGATCTCGGCGTCGTCCCAAGTTTCGCCGCCATCGCTGCTAATCTCGACGCGTGAGATCCCGCGATCGCCGCCGAAGGCCATTCCGCGCAACTCCGTTTCCCGACCAATTTTGAACGGCGCTTCGAAATGATCGCCTGCCACTTGCGGCGCGTCGATGCGGCTGTGAGTCGGAACGCCATCGCCTTCGCGTCCCCAACCTTGTTCCTTGTAGAAGCCGCAACCGTGGCGACGATGCAATCGACCGTCGGCTTCGTTGAGAAGCTCAATCCGCGTGAGCCACTTCGGCTGTTTTTCGCCGTAGAGACCGGGTACGATCATCCGCAACGGATATCCGTGACGCTGCGGCAGCGGCTCGCCGTTCATTTGGTAGGCGACCAGCGTTGTCGGCTCCATCGCCTTCCCGAACTTAAACGTTTCGTAGTATCCATCGGCGGCGTGGAACAGCACCGTCGTGACTTCCGGTTTCGGCTTCACCTGCGCCAGCAATGTTGGGAGCGGCACGCCTTTCCAAATTGCGTTCGAGCAGAGCCCGCTACCGATGCCGTAGGAAATGCAAAGCAGCGTCGTCTCCTGCTCGACCGAAGGCATGCCGGCGATATCGGCGAACGAATAGACGCGCGGATTTTCAACTTGTCCGATGATGTCGAGCCGCCAGGAATCACGCGCGACGTCCGGGTCCACCAAGTTTTTCGAGACTTGATAAAACTCATCCTCCGGCTTGATCGGAGTAATTTTCTGCACCTTCGGTCCGCCGTACTGCCGGCCGTCGTAACCAAAGGTACCGATGGCAAAGAATCGTTTCAGCAGGCCGCCGAGTGCGACTGCCACCGCGGCCCCGATTCCCAGAGCGAGAAAACGCCGGAGGCCAATGTTCGCAGCCACGGCCTGCTCATTCTGCCGCGCAATCGGGCTTTGTTGCGGCCGGCCAAGCAAGCCGTAGAAAAACATTATCCCGAATCCGCAGAGGCTGAATGAAATCAACATCTCCAGCGCGCAGATTAGCCGCGCTGTCCCGGGCGGAAAGCCTCGATAGTTGGTGATCAGCGTCGGCCAGAGCAGGGCGATGAAGAGAACGGTTGCAGCAAGTACGCCCGGGATGATCAACGACCATCCGCGCGGATCGATGATTCCGTAATCGTCAGGCCGCTTTGCGTTGGGTGCCTTGCGTCTCAGATAAAGCGCAGCGACTACGACCTGACCGGCAAGCGCACCGAACACGCCCTGCAATTTTAATGGAGTGTAACCGCCTGCCTTGACCAGCGAGCCGATAAAAAATTCCACCGTCAGTAGCGGAAACAGCCGATCGAAGATCAGCTCCGTCGGTGTAGGCCAGCCCAGGAATGAGCGCAGCAGCGCCATCGTCAGGAGCATCGCGAGACCGGCGAGAACGCCGGCGATCAGTCCCCAAAACTGCGTTGAAAAGAAGGGGCGGCGAGGGGGCGAGTCAGGCGCGTTAGTCATAGGACGATAGTGGGCTTCGCGCGCGCCAAGATTACAGCCGCGCCGCGATGGGAGGACGCAGGTTCGCCCTTTATTCCAGCGCCGGTCGAGAAATATTAGGTCCGCGCCTCGGGTCCGGTTCAGACGGCGCTTTTTTCGCTAATCGCTGACGGGACGCCGGGCATATCCGGGCCTTCTGCCGGCGGTTCTCTGCGAATAACAGTCGCCGCGAAACGCTCCATTTCTTCGAGCTGTGGGCTGCATTGCAGGAGTAAGAGATCGGCGCCCGCGGCCTCGAATTCCGCGACCTGTTCCTGCACTTGCGCTGGCGTTCCGACCAACCCGGAAGCAAGTCCGCGATTGGTGACGGAATAATCTTCGAGCGACACTTTGCGGTCGAGATTGGTGCCGGCGAGCCATTGCTGATAGTTGTCGTAGCCGGCGGCGGATTGCTTTACATCGGTGATGCGCGCGAGTTCGCGTTTCGCTTCGCTTTCGGTATCGCGCACGATGGAAAACGCGGCTACGCCAAAGGTCATGCGTGGCAAACCTTTGCGCTTGCGGCGCTCGGACATCTCGGCAATTTTTTCGCGAATACGCTGCGGCGGATCCCCGTGCATCACGTAGGCGTCGCACTTCTCTGCGATTAATTCCTTGGCCGCTTCCGATTCGCCACCGGCGTAAATCACCGGCCGAGGTTTACTGATCGGTTTCGGCTGCATGAGCGAGTCCTCGACCTTGTAGTAATTTCCGGAGAGCGAGAAGTGATCCTGTTTCCAAATCCCATCAACCACGTCGAGCCACTCAGACGTGCGGGCATAACGATCGTCGTGTGTCTCAAAATGGAGGCCACACTTCTTTGCTTCGTCGGCCCACCACGAGGAGACGACATTAAGTGAGAGACGCCCTGGCCCGGCGATTCCGTCAATGTTCGCCGCTTGTTTCGCGAGCAGCGCGGGATTGTGAAACGTCGGCCGCACGGCCACCATCAGCTCCAGCCGTTTCGTCACCGCGGCGAGCGCAGCGGCCGTTGACCAGGCATCGAGCGTCGGTGCACCCGCGCCTTTGATGTCGTTCAAGCTCAGCTCGGCGATAAGCGTGAGATCGAACCCGATTTCTTCACTGCGTTGCGCGAGACGGCGGGAGTAGTCCCAGCTCGCCTCCATCTGCTCGTTATCCACGTTTCGCAGCCATCCGCCGAAGACCGGCAGCCAATATCCATATTTCATTTATTTGTTTCCTGTTCGAGGTAATCGACGAGCCGCGCGTGCGGATCGAATCCGAGAATTCGCGGCGCGTCTGAGACGAAATTGGAAAGCGCGTTGATGTCGTAGAAGAGCACGCGCCCGTTGCGATCATCGGTAATGTATTCCACTCCACCGACGTCGATGGACGCGGCTGCGACGATGCGTTCGACGCTTGCAATGATCTCTTCGGGAGGCTCGAACGGTTCGATCTTGAGTCCCGCTCTTGGGCCGTCCGCGAGACACATGGCACCTTCTTCCGCCGCTCGCTCCGTCTGACAAATTTCGGCCGGGCAGAGATTAAAATTCTCGCCGGTCGTGTAGATCCGCATCGCGTAGAGAAACTTTCCCCCGAGGGTTTCGACGCGATTGATGTGTCCTCCGCGCGCGGGAATGAATTCCTGCACCAAGGCGGTGCTATCGATCCCGAGACTGACCTGCGATGAATTGATCGCGTGGCTCAGTTCCGTCGCAGAATTGAGCCGAATGATTCCTGCGCCACGACCGCCGATGTTCGGTTTAGTGATGAGCGGGAAACCAATCTCGCGCGCCGCCTCTGTGGCTTTGTGGGTGTGATTGATCACACGGGACCGCGGGAAGGCGATGCCTAACGAGTGCAACAGTGAAAGCTGTGCCGCTTTCGAAATCTCGAAGGCGTAGGCGCGGCTGCCGTTGATCACGCGGGTGCCGATGCTCTCCAGATGTGCGAGGTAATCGCGCGCGAAGAAGATCGCGTGGCCGTTCCCACGGAGATAGGCGGACGCGCTCATGCGGTTGAAGACGAGATCGTATGTCTTCTGCTCGCTCACGTCGTACGAGTGTCGGCTCGCGTTGATGCGCTCGTAGCGCAGGCCGCGACGATCGAGTTCAGCAAACAACGGTCGGAACCAATCCGGATGCTCGAAGTAGATGCCTATCAACAGATCGGTCTGATGCATTTCTTTCCTTACGGCGACGAGTGAACGCTGCGCAAAGCGTCAGCGTTCGCTGCCCCAGGTCCGCTGCTTGTAGGAATCGCGGCCGGAAACGAAGTGGTAGATTCCGTAGGCGCTCGGATTTTTGATGTAATACTTCTGATGGTACTCTTCGGCCGGCCAGAATTTCGTTGCCGGCAAAATCGCGGTCGCGATTGGCTTTGGGAATTTTCCCGACTTGGCGAGCGCATCCTTTGAAGCTTCCGCTGCGGTCTTCTGCTCCTCGTTCGTATAGAAAATCGCGGTCGTATATTGGTCGCCGATGTCGTGAAATTGTCCGTCGGTCTGGATCGGATTGATGTTGTGCCAGAACACTTCGAGGAGCTTGTCATAGCTCACCTTCGCCGGGTCGTAGGTCACCTCGATGGACTCGCGATGACTTGTCTCGCCCGCTGAGACTTGCTTGTAGGTCGGGTTCTCCTCCCGGCCTCCCGCGTATCCAACCAGCGTTGCAGTCACTCCCGGGACGTGGTCGAACGGCGGCTGCATGCACCAGAAACATCCACCCGCGAAGACAGCTTTCGCTTCGTTCGCTGGCGCCGTGCCTTGCCCCCATGCGCCGTCGACCACTCCGAGAATGGCAAGAGCGCAGGTTAAGATCGCTCTCCTCATGTTCATGTATGTAAGGGTCGCCAGGCGCACTTTTATTCCTGACGAGTTTTCGGATGCGGCGTCAACTCACCGACGCGCGGCAATGCGATCATCCCACACAAGAGAGTTCTTCCCCAGAACCGCGGACGTTTCACTCCAATGCAGAAATTCAGGAATAAAGTTACCAGCCGCGGCTCAGATGCAGTTGATCAAGCGCGCTCATGTTTCTTTTGAAGCCAGAGGCGAGAGCCATGCGGGAAGGGAAGGGCGGCGGACGAAACGCGAGGCTCACCACACAGCAACGTTCAACAAGAAGCCAATGGGTTCGAAGTGCGGCGATATGATCAACAGGTGGGTCTCGCTTGAAGATCAAATCATAAAGATTGTGTTAAGAACTCTGCCAACTGACTCCATCGCGTTGTCGTCCAAGACAGCCCTTTCTCTCAGTCCTCGCGCTTCCCTGGACTGCTTCACGTCCGCACCGGAAATAGAAACAAAACCGGCCGACAGTGCTGGGGACAGTTTGTTCGAGCAGTTTGCGTGGCTCTATATTTTCTGCCGCGAAAGACTTTTCCGCGATGATACCGAGCGAATGGTCCGGGCCGTCTGGCCAAACGGAAAACCAAAGCCCGGTGAAACATTAATCGAGCTTGGATGCGGTCCGGGATTTTATTCGTGCGCGTTCGCCGAGCGGTTTAGAGAGATTAATGTTCTCGGAATCGATCGTTCTCCCAGCCAGCTAAAATGGGCGCGAGAGAAAGCGGAGGCCTTGGAGCTGGCCAACTGCTGTTTCCAAAACGACAACGTGTTGGATCTGTCGCACGCCGACAACAGATTCGATGTCCTGATTGCCTCGCGCCTTTTTACCGTGTTGCCGGATCGCGCACGCGCGGTGGCGGAAATGCATCGCGTCCTTCGTCCCGGTGGATGCTGTTTCATCGCCGAACCGCGTTACGCCTTTTGGGCGTCGATCCCTCTTTTTGCGATGTGGGTATTGGCGCGAATAACCCACTTTAATATTGGTTATCGTGAGCCAAGCAAGGCCAGGGTTCTCTCTGCACGCGAAATGAATCGGCTTTTTGCCACGCAGCCTTGGCGAAAAATGAAGACATGGCAGGACGGGCGGTACCAGTACGCCCTCTGTGAAAAGCGTTGATGACGCACTCTGCCTCGCACCGCGATCCTGAATAGCCGCAAAATCTTCCATGAGACCGCGATCCATCAGCGCCGATGATCCTTCTTCTCCGCGGCCTGCCGACAGATTTCTGGAATAAGCCCCCTCGCCGAGCCTCTCAGAGGTATGAATCGCAAACTAGCAGCGCTCGCATTCCTCCTTTTCACCGGCCTCGCCGCAACGACCTTCGCTACGCCGCCGCCGAACGTGGACAAGAACGGCGTTGGGATTCAGGGCTACGATCCCGTCGCGTTCTTCACCGACGGAAAGCCCATCTTAGGCAAAGAGGAATTTCACGCGTCCTATCACGACGTGACTTACCGCTTCGTCTCCGCCGAGCATCAGGCGATGTTCGAGAAGGATTCTGCGAAATACGAGCCGCAGTTCGGCGGCTATTGCGCTTACGGCGTCGCCAAGGGGCACACTGCACCGATCAAGATCGACGCCTTCCAGATCGTGGACGGTCGTCTGCTCATGCAATACGACATCGGAGTGCGGGATACTTTCAACAAAGACCAAAAAGGCAACCTTGAGACCGCGGATAAGACCTGGCCCACACTGACCGCGAAGGACAAGTAGTTCGCACCGGGGCTGGCAAGCGGAGCGATGGCCGCCTTCGGCGCGATCTCCACCATGTCCGGTGATGCCGGCACATTACCATTCCGTATCGCTGGCGCGCTTGCGCGGAATCCTCGGTTGACCACGCGATTCTGCGCGCGAGCAGTCGCGCTGATCGTTAGCGGTGCGCTTCGTCTGGAATTTGTGCGCGCTCTTTTGATCGGGCGCGCTCAAACGATGAACACCGGCATCCACAATTTCATGGACTCAAGCGCGTCGCGAACGCGGCAAACGATCCGGTCACGAAGAGCCGCCTCGACGCGTGCGTCTTCAAGGGAGCGGTGAAAAACCGCGGCACCGGCGAGGGGGAAGCAGTTCCGATGTCCGCGATGAACCAGCAGCGCTGGAGCGATCTTTATGAAGAACGCATCCTCCACGGCTGCGAAATCCCGGGTCCGGCCTAACGAGTCGCCGCTTGATGGGACTTACAGAAAAGCGCCGGCTGACGATCAGAAGAAGCAGATAGAGGGAACTCCCTTTGCCCGCCTCCAGCTCAGCGCGGAGCAGGCCACGAAAGTAAACGCTTTCGCACGCGAAGACCAAGCTAAAGCGCTGGCGTGGCTTACCCCGGCGCAGCGCGAACAGCTCAAAGGCGCGAGGTGAGGTCTTTGCCCTGAGCGTGCAGTTCCAGGATATCTTTGACCGCACGATTCAACGGCGTTGGAACGCCAACCGCCTCGCCGAGTTCAATCACACTGCCACTCAGCCAATCGAGCTCGAGCCGTTTGCCTTGTTCGAGGTCGGTGTGCATTGATGAGGTCATCGCTGGCGGTAAGGTGTCGCAGAAGGCGAGGCGCGTGTCGGCGAAATCGTCCGCCAATGGGACGCCGTGAGCGCGGCCCACAGCTACAACCTCGCGCATCACGTCGAGCAGAAACGCGCGCGTCAGGGGATTCGCGCGAATCGGTCCGATCGTCGATCGCATTGTCGTAGTGGTAGCCGAGGTGCCGACAACAAAGACAAACTTCTCCCAGATCGCGCGCCGGATGTCCGGGCTGATCTCCGCGTCGATGCAGGACGAATGACAAGCGTCAAGAAACTGTTTCGTCCTCGGAGAGGCAGCCGCGTCCAGCTCACCAAACACCAGCCGCTGCATCTTGCCGGTCTGCTGAATGACGCCCGGACGAAGGATCTTTGCCGCGACATAACACACACCGCCTACGACGGCTTTCTTATCGAGAAGCTGACCGAGCAGCTCTTCCTTGCGCACGCCATTTTGTAGAGAAATCACTGCGGTTCCTGGTCCGACCATTGGCTTCACCGCGCGCACGGCGGTCTCGGTGTCCCAAAGCTTCACGCACATCAACACCACATCGGCCTGCCCGAGTTTCTCGGGGTCTTCGCTGGCGCGCACTTGCGGTAGATGGATCTCGCTAAGGTCGCTTTCCACCCGAAGCCCATGCTCGCGTAAGGCCGCTAGTTGCGCGCCGCGCGCGACGAAGCTAACATCGCATCCACCCTGTGCTAGCCGCGCGCCGAAGTACCCGCCGACACCGCCGGCCCCGACCACTGTAACTCGAAGAGGCATGCCTAACCTTTCAGCGAAGATTTGTTTCTCGCAGATTGCGGATCAACCCTCATGTTCCCTTTGCAGACCTGAAAGTTGAAGATGTCCGGACGGCTATAGTGCCCAGAGACATCGAGCGTCATCTTCTCGCGATCGACGGCATTTAGGTCGAGTTCCGCGGTGATAGTCGCTTCCTTTTCGTAAACAGGTTCGACGACGTACTTGCCGTCGGGGCCGATGATAGCGCTGCCACCGCGAAGCACAAAAGCATCCGGGTTCCCTGCAAGTTCTGGCGTCGCGCGCAGCTCCGTCGGTAGATCTTTCGCGCGCATGATCAGACCGGCCGCGAGGACAAAGCAGCGCGCCTCAAACGCATAGTGTCGACTAGCGATCTGGTGCATCTCGTGCACAGTCGGCCAGACTGCGACGTGAATGGCCTCGCCGGAATCATGCAAAGCCTGGCGAGCCAGCGGCATCCAATGTTCCCAGCAAATCAGACCTCCTACTCGTCCTGCTGGAGTCGGGACTGACCTAAGTCCGCCGCCGTCACCTTGACCCCAGACAAGCCGCTCGGTGTAGGTTGGCACAAGTTTGCGGTGATGGTTCGCGAGCTTGCCGTCAGGAGTGAAGGTAAGGAGGCTGTTGTAAAGCGTGCCGTTGCCGGGGCCGGTCTCGACGCGCTCGTTCACGCCGATGACGAGAGTTAGTTTGTAATCGCCGGCGAGTTGGGCCAGGCACTGCGTTTCGTTGCCGGAAACGGCAACGCTATTCTGGCGCAACCGGGCGAATACTTCCTTGCTCGGCGTGTGATCCCAGAGTGCGACATCCGAACAATGGTCGAGCCAGGCCGGATAACCGGGCAGCCAGGTTTCCCCAAATGTGACGACGCGCGCTCCCTTCCGCGCCGCCTCCTCGGTCAGCGTGACCGCCTTGGCCACGCTCGCTTCCAGATCGAGGAACACCGGACCATGCTGAATGATTGCGACTGAAATCGGAGCCGACATGTCAACGTATTTCGTCGGCGGGGAGCCTTGGACTCGCCCTGGCTGGCAACTCTTCAAGCGCGTTTTCCTCCACGTGGAAGAGCTTTAGCTGCCGAGCTTCTTGAAATACGGACTGCGCGTATTCCCACAGCGCAGCGGACGCGTCTGCAATCGGTCGTTGGCGATCCAGTGCTCGCTCGACAGTTATTCCAAACTCGCGCCAGCTCCCTCCGCCATTGTGGAAATTTTGCAGGAGTGGCATGAGACGATCGAGTGCGTTAGCGAATCTTGCTTCGGCTGACGCTCGTGCTTCGAATTCTTCCCAGAGCTGGCGAAATTCCCGCTCCTGGTCGCTGGGCAACAAGCCGAAGAGACGCTCGGCCGCGCAACGTTCACGTTCGGCCTTTGTTTCGTTCGACGCTAAGTCGTAGCAAAACGTATCGCCCGCATCGACCTCCACAAGATCGTGCACGAGGAGCATCTGGATTACACGCATTGCATCAAGTTCCTCAACCGCATGCTCAGCGAGCAGCATGGCCATCAGTGCGAGCGTCCAACTATGTTCCGCGCTGTTCTCATAGCGCGCGACGTGGATCGGCGAAGTTTTGCGAAGGACTCCCTTCAACTTCTCGGTTTCAACGAGGAAACAAATCTGTCGCGCCAGTCTGTCGTTTACGTCCACCGTCATGCCGGATAAACGGATAGACTACTCTGAATGACTGCGACGGAAACCGGTCTCACAGAGTGCTCGCCTAACCAGAGCAGTGAGTTAATCATTGATCGACGAGTGCTGCGCGCGGCCAACTGTTCCGAGCGTATCAAGATCGCGAAGATAGTAGAGCGCGAAACAGGCTGCAAGCATCGGCCACGCGGCGAAGAATAAAATATTCCCTTTCTCAAACGGATGCAGGTATTGCGCGTATGAGGCAAAGGTTGTTGCGCCATGCAGGAGGAGCACCAGCCCGTAAGTGAAGCGCCGTGCGAAACCGGCCAGGAAAGCGACAAGCAAGAGCAACTCCGCTATGGCGAGACCATAGACGACGGCAGCGCCGACTCCTTTGATGAAGTAGAAGTGTTCGAAGATCGAGATCGCGTGCTCCGGGCGGACGAATTTATCAATCGTCCAGGTTAACATCACGACGAACACGCTGATGCGAAGGAGGAGTAGGACAGTGGGAATGCGATTAGGGATGTTCATAGGAATGAGGTTCGGAGCGGCGGAGTTCTTCAATATGGGCGACTGATAGCCGGCCTTGTAGCCGTTGCTCTGAATCATTTCACCCAGCCACCGACTGCCTGTATCGCCTCGGTCTGGCCGGGCTCCGTGACCCACGCGACGATCGCGCTACGCGAATTCGCATCCTGTGGCTTCGGTGCGCTTGCGGAAGACAGTTCTGCTTTGCCGCCAACCATCTTCGCGGTGTCGAGCGAGAGCACCACGAAATCGTGCAGCAATTTCCGGCCGCTGTTTTCGCCAGCTTTGACGTTGATGTTCAAGCCGAATCCGAGCCGCGCCACGTGCACCTCGAGCGGCTTGCTCTCGCCGGTGGCAGGCTGAAACGAGGCGGCGATCCTGTCGCCTTCCGAAACGGAAAGCTTGAGCGCTCCGGGCGACTCGCTCGCAGCGGAGGGTACGCCGTTATTCTGCCATTCACGGCCGTCGAGCACGAAACCCGGCGTGTAAACGCTGCTGCTTCTCCAGCGCGCGGAATATTCGTACTGCCGCGCGGTCCAGGCCTTGGACGCGAACGGATCGCGCCAGCCGAGTCGATCCCAGTAATCGACATGAAACGCGACCGGCACGAAATCCCGCCAGAGTCCGGCGTTATCTTTGAGTTTGCTCAACCACGCTTCCGCCGGCGGGCAACTGCTGCACCCTTCGGAGGTAAAAAGTTCCAGCAGATGCGTCTTCCGTGGTCCGCTCTCGAGCGACAGGGCGCCAGCGCGAAGCGGAGTCGTCAGAGAAATGGAGCCAAGCGCGACGAGAAAGAAAAGAGTGTTCCGCAGCATGCTCGTGAGAGCCGGGCACTGGCGGATTATTTCACAAAATAAACGGCGCATGGCGCGACTTGGCCGCGCGGCACGTCAAAGCAGTGCGCCGGCGCAGCTTGAACCGGCGCCCGCCGTGCAGCCGAAGCAGTGCTCGCCCGTCAGGATTGGGCGACGCTCAACGCTTTCCGCAGCGAGATCCCAGATGTGCAGCGGACGGGCGTCTTCTCGCCATTGCATTTTCAGCATTTGGTTGAAATCGCAGTCAAAAACCTCGCCGCGCCAACTGATGTTAATGGTATTGCGACACATCAATCCGGCGACCGTCGCCGGGTTGAACGCATCGTTCAGTAATTCCATGTACTCCGCCAATTTGCCGTTGTTCTTCAAGTAGGAGGCGAAGCGTGAGACTGGCAGGTTTGTGATCGTGTAAAGCTTGTTGAAGAAAATCCCAAAGTGCTCCCGAAGCTCGTGTTTGTAGGTCGACTCGAGTTCAGCCTGCGGACCCGGCAGGAATGCGCCGTTCGGATTGTAAACGAGCTGCAATGGCAACATCGGATCGCGTCCATAGCCTAACGAGTTCAGGAGTTGCAACGCTTTGATGCTAGCGTCGAACACACCCTCGCCCCGTTGTGCATTGACGTTGGCCGGCGAGTAACACGGCATCGAGGCGACGATCTCGATTTCGTTGTCGGCAAGGAACTGCGCGTAGCGTTCGAAGCCGGGCTCGAGCAGAATGGTCAGATTGCAGCGATCGATGATATGTCGCGGGGGGGTGAGCTGTTTTAGCCGCCCCACGAAGTAGCGAAAATCGGGGATCATTTCCGGCGCCCCACCAGTGAGATCAACCGTCGGAATGTCGGTCGTCGCCAGCCAGTCGATCACGCGATCGATTGTCTCCCTCGTCATGATTTCTTTCCGCTTCGGACCTGCGTTCACGTGACAGTGAATGCAGGTGAGGTTGCAGAGCTTCCCCACGTTCACTTGCAAAATCTCCGTCTTGGTGTGCCGAAGCGGCAGCGAATGGTCGGCGAGTTTTTGTGCGAAACTATTCATCACCTGTGAGGGCTGGATCAGCGGGAGCGATTTAACTCAGCACGTGCAAATGGATGATAGTGAAGTACGCGAGCGCCGCGATTGCGGCAGCGCACGGTAGGGTAATCATCCATGAGAACACGATGCCCGCCACGGTCTTGATGTTTGCCTGCCCTGTCGTTAGGCCGATGCCGAAAAGCGAGCCGACCGTCACGTGCGTCGTCGAGACTGGCAGTCCGATCGTGCTCGCCAGGATGACAAGGATGCCGGAGGAGAGGTTCGAACTGAAAGCCTGCCCGGGATTCATCCGCGTGATCTGGTGGCTCATCGTCTCTGCGACACGACGCGCGAAAAGTAATCCGCCGAGCGCCATCGTCACTGCGACGATCGCGACCTCTGTGGCTGGCGTGAGGAACTTCACCAGCAACAAGAGTGCGGCGATCTTCGGCGCGTCATTCAACCCGCGCGCGAATGAAACCACACCCGCACTGAGGAAGTGTCCGGCATCGACGATCTTCTGCGCATCAACGCCGGCGATGGCGCCAGTATAACGCTCGCAGCAGCTCGAGACCGTTTCGCCAGCAGCCAGTGTGAGAGCCGGCATCGGAAGCGCTCTCATCGCAAGCATCGACGTGCTGCCCGGCATCGCCACGACGCGTTCTTCGCACCCCACGCAAATGCACCATTCCTTCGGAAGCCGAAGCAGCCAGCGAATAGAATGAAATAGCGCGTAGAGCAACGCTCCGAGCACGACCGCGATCAGGGGACTCAACAGCAAAGGTGTCACGAAACCCTTGCCGAGCGCGCTGAGATTTACGCCATGGACGCCGGAGACAACCGCACCGGTGCCGATCAATGCGCCGAGGATGGAATGCGTGGTCGAGATCGGGAACCCTAGCCGGGTGGCAAGGATCACGGTCAGTCCCGCACCGATGGCGACGGCGAGCAAGAAAGATTCCGAGCCGGTGAATGCATCCGGCACGAGGCCTTTTCCGGAGAACTTCATCAGCAATGCTTGCGCGAGGAACATCGACGTGACCGAGCCAGCAAAGGTCGTGATTGTCGCCCAGGTTATCGACGTTTGATAGCTCGCCGTGCCGCTGCCGTAGATCGTCGCTACGCCTTTGAAGTTGTCGTTTGCGCCGTTGGAAAACGCGACGAATGCTGCGGCGACGAGGAGAAGAAAGGCGATCATCTTGGTGGCAGCACAGACTTAGCAACAGTCGCCGCCATCGCAGCAACTGCCCGCCTCGGTGGTAACGCGATAGTCGTGGCCTTTGGTTTCCTTTGGATGCCGCCGCGCCGTACGCGAGCAGTCGAATGGCTGCGCCTCGGCAACGGAGACCTCTGTGAACGGGTTGATAAACTCGAACGACGGCGCATAAGGAGCTTTGCGATAGAGGTTGAAAGTCTTGTCGCAAACAGCGTAGCGCACCCCGCGCTCCATCCGGTGGTTGTCATCATCTAGGACTTCCTTGAATGGCCCGCGGTAAATCACTGCCTGGTTCCGCTCGAAGCACGGGCCTTGCTTTCCCTTGAACGCTTCGATCGTGACGGAGCGGAACTCGATCCCTTCCACCGTTTGCCACGGCTTTTCGTCGCGCTTCAGGATCTGACTTCCGTAGAAGCCTGCGTCGCTGAACGCCTGGAGGAATGCTTCTTCCGTCATCGCGCCGGAGATGCACCCGCTCCAGAGCTCCGCATCGTTCTGCAGTTGCTCCGGCACTTCTTCGTCGCTCACGATGTCCGAGATAACTGCGCGTCCGCCTTTGCGCAGGACGCGGAAAATTTCCGCAAACAACTGCCGCTTCGACTTCGCTTCGACGAGGTTGAGCACGCAATTTGAGACGACCACGTCCATAGAGACGCTCGCCACGAGCGGATCTTTGACGCGGATTTCCTGCGCAAGCTCGTCGGCGCGCATGAAGGACGCCGCGTCGGTAATCGGACGCGCCTTGAGTACTGCATCGAGCTTCTCGAGATCGAGCGCCAGATCCTGAATGCGGCCTTTACGAAATTCGACATTCGAATAGCCGATCTGCTCGGCAACGAGAGGCGCGTTTCTGCGCGCGACAGTCAGCATCTCATCGGTCATATCGATGCCTATTACGCGGCCGTTCGGCCCGACCACTTGCGCGGCGATGAAGCAGATTTTGCCGGTGCCGCTGCCGAGGTCGAGCACTGCCTCGCCCTCGCGCAGAAAAGCGCTCGGATCACCGCAGCCGTAGTCGCGCTCGATCACTTCCTGCGGAATGACCTTCAGGTATTCAGGATTGTAATCGACTGGACAACAAAGCTTCGCTTCCGCAGCCCGCGCTCCGGCAGCATAACGCTTTCTTACAGCTGAATCTGCATTCAGGGTGTTCATGGATTATTGAGTGAAATGGCGCCTATTTGCCTTCGGCAGCACCGGTTTTCTCGAGTGCTTTCTTCGCCGTGCGGCTGATAATGATTGTCACTACGATTGTCGCTGTCAGGCCGATGGTGAGGAATACCCATTTGAGCGGTGATTGGCCTCCTTCACCTCCAAGCCCCGCCTTGCCAGCGGCGCCGAGATACGCGTAAAGCAGTGTGCCCGGCAGCATGCCGACCGCCGATGCGAACACGTACGGCCAGAACCTAACAGCGGTCACCCCATAGAAGTAATTGCTGAGATTGAAGGGGATGATAGGGCTCAGCCGCAGCAGACCGACAATTTTCCACCCCTGCTCGCCGATAGCCTTGTCGATGGCAGTGAATTTCCGGCTTCCCTTCGTTGCTGCTTCCACGCGTTTCCGGACGAGGTAGCGGCCGCAAAGGAATGCGAGGGCGGAACCGATGATGGCACCAGAGAGAGCTACCGCTGTCCCGCCGGCAACTCCAAAGACGAGACCGGCTGCGACGGTAAAAATCCAGCCGGGCAGAAAAAACACCGTGGCCAACGCATAAACTCCGATGAAAAGGACAACGCCAAGCGCGCCAAGCGTGCCAACCCAATCGCTAAACGCCTTTACCCAATCCTTCACTGGCAGGACTGCTGTGGCTGCGGAAAGCGCGATCAGCACCAACGCGAACGCGATCCATTTCCAATACTTCTTGATCCAACTCATTGTTTTAGTGAGTCCGCTGTCTCAGCGGACTTCCTTCGGTTCGTGCGCTCAGGACAGCGCGCGCTATGGAAGAGAAGGAAGTATCTCGATTATTCCTGGAAGCTCGTGCCCGCTGTGCGGCATCATCGCTTAGAACGAGCAGATTCGGTCCCCCGAGCGTGCCTTAGCGCTTACCCGCGTCGCGCGCGGCGATAGAGCCACGCAAACAGCTTCTTCGCGCGCGGTGTCAGCCGCGTCTTGTTGTACTTATCGCCGGCTTTGCGCGCGAGTTCCGCGAGCGTCGGATAGGCGTGAATCATTCCGCCGATCTTGCCCAGCCCGACCCCGGCATTCATCGCGACCACGAATTCGTGGATCAGATCGCCGGCATGCGGCGCGACGATGGCGGCGCCGAGAATCTCGTCCGAGCCTTTGCGCGTGAGGATTTTCGCGAAGCCTTCTTCCTCGCTTTCCGCGACCGCGCGGTCAACCTCGGCCAGCGGCACAACAAAGAGGTCGTAACCGGTGCCCTCTTTCATCGCCTGTTTTTCGCCGAGGCCGACGTGCGCGACCTCCGGATCGGTGTAAGTGCACCACGGCACAACCGCGCAGTTCACTTTCTGCCGCAGAATTGGCAGCGGCATCAGGATATTGCGCACTACTGCCCTTGCGGTGAAATCCGCGGTGTGGGTAAACTTGAGCCGGTTCGCGACATCGCCGGCCGCGTAGATGTGGCGCTGCGAAGTTTGCATGTGGTTGTTCACTTCCACTCCACGCTTGTCGTACTTCACGCCGGCAGCTTCGAGATTCAGGCTTCCGACATTCGGCATCCGGCCGGAAGCAATAAGCAACGCGTCGGCTGAAAGTTCACCGCCGTTTGTCTTCAGCACGATTTTTCCGTCGCGGCATCTGGCGCGTTGCGTCTGGACATTGAGGTGCACATCGATGCCTTCTCTCTTAAAGCGGTTCTGCATTAATTCCGCCACGTCAGCGTCTTCCGGCGGCATGAGCTGCCCGCCGCTCTGCAGAATGGTGATCTTCACTCCCAATCGGCTGAACGCCTGGCCCAGTTCGCACCCAATCGGGCCGCCGCCCAGAATGATCATGCTGCCGGGCTTATCGTGCAGTTCATCGAACACTGTCTCGTTGGTGAAATACGGGACGGAATCGATACCCTCAATTTTCGGAACGGCGGCGCGGCTGCCGGTTGCAATCACAAAATTCCGCGCACGCAGTTTGCAGTCGTTCACCTCCACTTCGTGCGGCGACAGAAACCTTGCCTGCCCGCGGAACACATCCACGCCCAAAGACTCGAACCGCTCCTGTGAATCATTCGGCGCGATTACCGCGCGTCTGGCGCGCATTCGCTCCATCACCTCGCGAAACTCAAACTGCGGCTCCTGTTTGCGCAGTCCCCATTTTTCCGCTTCGCGAATCTGTTGTACGAGACGCGCCGACGAAATAAGCGCCTTGCTTGGCACGCAGCCGAAGTTCAGGCAATCGCCGCCCATTTTGTTGCGCTCAATCAGCGCTACCCGCCCGCTGAGACCAGCCGTGCCCGCGGCAGTGACCAAGCCGGCGGTGCCGGCACCGATCACCACCACGTTATAAATGCCTTCGCCTTTTTGCTGTTTCACGCGGATTGCGTGCGCTGCGGCCGGAACCGTTCCGCGATGCACGAAAGCCAGATGCTCCAGAAGCGGCTTTATTCCGTGCGGCTAGCAATCTGCGCCTCGCCGAGATTAGGATGCGAATGCTGCTAAGTGTCGCTGATGTATTTCTCGGTGGTGCTCTGATCGCCCTGCACCGTCAGCAGGTAAACGTGATCTCCCTTTATCCAAGTGGCTGTCGTCCACTCGCCCTGTACAGCGAACTGCGGCTTGGCGCGAAGCCCGCGCAGAGCGGCGCGGTTGACCACAAATAAATGCGCGGTCTTTCCGCTTTCACGCCGGAAGCAGACCAGCGCAACGTCCTGGCCCCGGAAGCGCAAGGTGCGGCAACCAACCGGTTCAAGCCTGCGCAGCGGCGGCGGAAGTTCCAATTGTGATGGCGCGCCTGATTTTGCCAGGAAGTCGTTGATGCGGGTGAGATCGCTCGTCTCGAGACCGAGCGTCGGTTTCAGACTGATGAAGCTGACCATTTCGTCGCGATAGTCTGCGAGCGATGCGGCAGGTTTGAACGGTCCACGCCAGGAACCGAAAAGCACCGCGAGCGCGACTACCACCGCCGCGGCCGCCGCAAGAGCTGCTCGTCGCCAACTTCTTTGCGCGACAGGAAGTGGAATAGGGCGCGAGGTTAGTCGCGCTCGCAAATTCGAAGGCACCGGAACCGCAGCGAGCTTTGCACCGATCGCGCGGTCGAGCTCCTGTTCTTCAGTCCACCATTGCGCCAGCTCCGGATCGGCGGTGGCCTGCTTTTTTGCTTCGGCGATCCGGGCGTCGACCGGATCTTCACTTGGCCGATGCACGCTGAGGAATGAACGCGCTTCCCGCTTATCCATGTGCCTGCTCTCCTTCCATCTGCACAATCTTGCGCGCGTTATGTTCGAAGGGGTCTTGCAGCGCCTTCCGCAACTCTGCTTTACCGCGAGAAATCCGCGACATCACTGTTCCGATCGGGATGGCAAGAATCTCCGCGATCTCGCGATACGAATGTTGCTGCATATAAAAGAGTGTGACCGGACCTCGGTAACGGTCTTCCAACCGAAGGAGCGCGTCTTGGACCGTCACGGCATCGAGCGCATCGACCGCCGATGGCGAGACATGCGCCGGTTCCTCGAATTTCGAATCGTCATCGACCGCGACAAACCGCTCATCGTAGCGGCGTTTTGCCAGAAACTCTCGGTACAGGGTGGTGAAAAGCCATGTCTTGACCTTCGACGCATCACGCAATTGATGACCTTTCGAGGCCCATGCATAAAACGTCTGTTGAACCAGATCACCGGCGTCCGTTTCCTTCCGACTCAACGAAAGCGCGAAGCGGTAAAGCGACATATAGAATTCGTCCACCAGCTGATCAAAATCCACTTCCGCCACGCTGCACTAGTAGGCAGGGCCGTCGCGAAGACCAGCAGAAATTCATCGTGCGGGTGACATTGAGAGTAGTCATTGTTCCTTTAATACGTCAGAGCGCGAAGCAGTCGCATTATTCCGCAAAAGAGTTTTAGCGCTGGACCTTTAAACAGAGACCAGGCATTCGATCGATACCCAACGTTGACGAGCCCAATGATTAGCTTAATCAGCGGAATAAACACGGTTTGTCTGCCTCCTACGTCGAACCAACCGACCAACCAAAATGACACTCATCAAACCATTGCTCGCGATTGCACTTCTCACGGCATCCACTTATGCGGCCGATGACAAACCCTCGCCACCCGCACCCACATTCGTGACCACCGCCACTCAGAGGACCGATGCCGAATGGCAAAAAATCCTTACGCCCGAGCAGTATCGCGTGCTTCGGAAGAAAGGCACCGAAAGGCCTTTCACGAACGAATACGCCGACAATCACGAACACGGCATCTACAGATGCGCCGGTTGCGGAAGGGCGCTGTTCAGCTCAGAGAAGAAGTTCGATTCCGGCACTGGCTGGCCAAGTTTCTATCAGCCTCTTGCTAAGGACGCCGCGCGGATCGAGGAGGATCGCTCGTTCTTCACGGTGCGTGACGAGGTGGTCTGCGCGGGCTGTGGCGGACATCTGGGCCACGTCTTCGATGATGGTCCCAAGCCGACAGGCCTACGCTACTGCATGAATTCGGTCGCGATGAAATTCGAGAGGCAGCCCTAGGGCATCGCGCGGTGATTCTTTGGAAAGCCGCATCGGCTCTGGCTCGTCTGAGAGATCCCATCTCGCTGTAATCAATGAAGTCTTGCCGGAGAAATACTAATGTCGGCTAAGACAGCAGGCGCCACCGCGCACCATTTGCTGTCGATATCCATCGTGGTGCCGGTTCTCAATGAAGGTCCATTAATCGCCGAATTTCTTCGTCACCTTCGCGAACGCGCTCCCGAGGCAGAAGTAATCGTGGTGGACGGACGCAGCACGGATGGGACGCGGGCGTTCGCAGAACCATTGTGTGATCGGCTTCTGTTGGGTGAAGCCGGACGCGCGCACCAGTTGAATCTCGGCGCGACTGTAGCGCGTGGCGACGTGCTGTGGTTTTTGCACGCCGACTCTGAGGTCCCGACGGGTTCTCTCGACGAGATCCGCCGTGCACTCGCCACGCCAGATGTTTCGGGCGGCTACTTCCGCATCCGTCTCCCGAAAAAGCACATAATTTACCGGCTTACGGATTCATTTGCGCATTACGTTGGAATCGTGCTGCGGATTCGCTGCGGCGACCACGGGTTTTTCTGCCGTCGCGGCCTCTTTTTCCAATGTGGCGGTTTTCCTGATGTGCCGCTGATGGAGGATGTGGAATTTTTCCGAAAGCTGCACGACTTCGGCCGCGTCCGTGTGGTGCACCGGCGCATGAAAACAAGCACTCGCCGCTACGAGCAGTTCGGCCGCGCGCGTGTCACATTTATCTATGCACTGATCGCGAGTCTTTATGCGTGCCGTGTTCCGCTTCGACTTCTCGCCGAGATCCATACTGCCACGTGTCAGCCGCCAGCGGATCTTGGAACCGTGCGAACATGAAGGCCGCGGGCCTTACGGTGGTTGTCTGGAGCTATACGCGCGGCTCCGCCGTTTCAAAGGAAGGCGAGACGGCCATCGACATCTGCGCTTATGCCGCGCACATCGCGGCACAACTCGGTGCGCGCATTATCAAGGTTAAGCTGCCGGCCGCGCATCTAGAGCAGGAAGCGGCGAAGAAGGTTTACGATAAGGAAACGATTCCGATCGATACGATCGCGGAGCGGGTGGCGCACGTGGTAAAATGCTGCTTCGATGGCCGACGCATCGTCATCTTCTCCGGCGGCGCAGCGGAGTCCGACGATAAGCTTCTGGAACAGGTCCGCGGCATCCAGGCCGGCGGCAGATTCGGCTCGATCATTGGACGCAACTCCTTCACCCGGCCGAAAGCCGATGCGCTAAAGCTGCTCGGCAAGATCGTGGACATTTACAAGAGCAAGGAGGCTCCCACCGGACGCGCCTAGTAGCCCATGGTCTCGCGCCAGAGCGACGCGCGCGGTTGTTTCACCTCAGGCCTTGCTGATGCTACTACCACTTCCGCGTGCGGCATGACGTTCGCCGGCTCGGTTATGCCGGCAACATCGCGAACCCAGACCGCGACATCGATCAGCCCTTGCGAGAAGGCTTCACCGATTACGCGCGCAGCGTCCTGGCCGCCGGTCACCAACACTTTCTTATCGTGCAGGTTCAAGTTCATGACTTACTCCTTCTTTGCTTCTGGGAAACCGGGTTATCGCGCGACGACCAATAGTCGTTGGAAGATTGAGCCGATGCTCGAGACGCGTGGGTTAACCGAGCATCCCGCGGAGTTGCATGACAATCCGAGCGGGAGCGGCCTGTGAGCGGAATACTCGGCAGCCGCGATTCGCAGCGACACCATCCGCACAATCGAGCGAGTGGTGTGTGTTCGTGTTATGTTCATGTTTGTAAGACTCCCGCGCCTCTTCTCTTATTCCGCGGCCGGTCCGCTCCCTTCTGACCCTGTGAACTACCGACCGATCGAAAACTACGGCGTCATCGGGAACATGCGCACCGCGGCGCTCGTCGGGCTAGACGGGTCGACATGCTCGACGACGAGAAGGGTGGGCACTTTTCCATTCGCTCGCTGAACGCCGAGACGCGTCACCGGCAGTTTTATTGGCCGGAGACAAACGTCCTCATGACGCGAGGCTGGAACGAAGAGCGGCGCGCCTTTGTGCACCGCTACGAGATCGACTCGTTAGACGCTTCGAATCTTCTCATGCCGCTCGTCTTCTTTCTTTCGCCTAACGACCCGCGGATGCTGAGCACGGTCGAAGCGATCCGGCGTTCGCCGATGGAGGGTGGGCTTGTCTCCGACGCACTCGTCTTTCGCTACAATATGGAACATGGCGCCGATGGCCTCGAAGGCGGCGAAGGTACTTTCAGCATGTGCACCTTCTGGCTGGTGGAAGCACTCACCCGCGCGGGCCGAGTGGATCGCACGCGGCTCGACGAAGCGCGCCTTCTTTTCGAGCGCATGCTCGGCTATGCGAACCATCTCGGCCTGTACGCAGAAGAGATCGGCCCGAGCGGCGAAGCGCTCGGCAACTTCCCGCAAGCCTTCACCCATCTCTCGCTTATCAGCGCAGCCTACAATCTCGACCGCGCGCTCGGAAAAGCCTGAGCGCCACCGATCGACCGGCTGGCGGGAATAAACGGAACGCCTGCGCCTCGTAAGTGCGGCGAGATGCTCTTGTTCTCTCCCGACAGTCTCTATGAAACGAACCATTAGCTTACCTCTTCATCGAGAAACAGGAGCTGTCACGACGGCTCGCTCGATGGCGTGTTCGGATTCCGCTATAAGGATTGTTGAATGACGAAGCGGTTCATCACTGCGGCCTTTTTGGTGGTGGCGTTTTTGACAGGGTCAAGCCAAGCGCCTGCACAAGCGTGCGGTATGAGCATGCCTGCGCCCGCGCAGCAGTGCGCTTGCTGCGCGACGATGAAGTCGTGCCTTTTGCCGCAAAAGAATCCGCCGGAGTCCACCGCAGCAGCGGAGCTGTCGCAGCAAACCGTCGTCATGATCGCGCCGATTCTGCACCCGCTGCTTGTGCCGCCGTTCGCAGTTTCCCTGCACCGGGCTCGCATATCTACAGCGAAGCCCGCGGTGCATTCGCCGCCGCGCCTCGCGCTCTTCTGCACGTTTCTCATCTGATCCACGGACGTTGACGCCCGAGGTGTGCCCATTCGCGGGCCCCCTCTCGTTCAATCGCAGTCCCTGGATCCATGAAAACACGAACACTTACACTTTTATTACTTACAACTTTATCCCTTCACGCTGGACACGCCGATGAGTCCGTTTCGCCGGGCGCTTCTTCTGCGCGGCTGTCGCTGACGGACGTAACGCGCACTGTTCTCGCACGGAATCCTGCCATCCGGGAAGCGCAGCGGAAATGGGAGGCGGCGAAGCAACGGATCAAACAGGAAGGCGCGTGGGAGGACCTGAGGGTTTCCGGCGGCTCGACGGTCCATCGCTACGTCGATGTGGCTCCGAACTCGTTCACCGATCAAACCCTTTCCGCTGAGCAGACGATTCCGATCTCCGGAAAAAATCGAGTGCGGTCGCGCGCTGCCGCAGCGGACGCGATCGCCGCGTTCGAGGCGGTGCGACGGCAGGAGCTGGACGCAGTCGCCAAAGCGCGCGCTGCCTACTTCCGGCTCGGGAATGCTTACGCGCAGATCGAGCTTAACCGCCGCAACCATACTTCTCTGACGCAGATCGCGGAGATCAGCCGCTCGCGCTACGAAGTCGGAACGCAGAACGCGGCTGACGTGCTGATGGCGGAAACGGAAGCAGCGAAGCTGCTGGAGAGGCGGCGCGACCTGGAGCGGAACGTCGCCAGCGCGCAGTCGCAGCTCAATGTGCTGATGAATCGCGATGCGTTCGCGCCGCTCGGCATTCCTGCGGATGTGGAAGCGCTGCGCGTTGAGCTTGGGGTCGCGAGACTGCGCGCTCTGGCGCTGGCCAATCAACCGGAAGTCCGCACCGCGCGGGCGCGGGCCACGGCGGAAGGAGCGCGCCTCCAACTCGCTCATCGGGCCTGGATTCCCGACCCATCGTTGAAGGTCGAAGGCCAGCGCTACAACGAAACGGCGCGCGACCTCAGTGAAATCAACGCTGGCATTTCCTTCAACGTCCCGTGGGTGAACGCGGGCAAATATTCCGCTGCGATCCGCGAGGCGCGCTCGAACCTCGAGGCCGCGCAAGCCGCCACGGAGCGGACGGAAAGCGAAGCGGTCGGCGCCTTGCGCGATGCGCTGCAAAAAGCGGAGACCGCGCATCACCACGTCGAGCTTTTTCGCGACCAGCTCGTGCCGCAGGCGCGGCAAACCTTTGAGGCGAGCCAGCTCGCTTACGAATCGGGCAAAGCGGCCTTCGGCGAATGG
>Ga0137407_10000046_pt1 | contig 111672 bp, 95 predicted proteins | sample CZOMad2_2_16fung_FD_108410 | JGI IMG/M metagenome (GOLD analysis project Ga0137407, IMG submission 108410) | Vadose zone soil fungal communities from Angelo Coast Range Reserve, California, USA - CZOMad2_2_16fungal (Illumina Assembly) | ecosystem: Environmental > Terrestrial > Soil > Vadose... | reverse complement strand
TGGAAAAGACTCACCGCCGGGGGCGGCGGTGCCACACGACTCTAGGAGTACCAAGCACTATGGACAACGAAAGTTTTGTGGCCCAGCCGCCCTCGGCTGGGTTTAGACACCATAAAACTTAGGCTACACCAACGTAGGAACCGCTTTAGAAACCGTCATCCCGGAAAACTTTGCGGCGTTGCCAGGCTCGCTTCGGCGAGACGATCCGCCGCTTGATATGTGGGGATTTTCTCCTGTTCCGCAGTGGCAAAGACCTTCAGCAAGGTATGGTAAATCGCGTCCGTCTTCTCCAGTGTGCGTGGGACGTCCCAACCCAGCATCTCAATGCAGCAGCCGTTAATCACGCCGCCGGCGTTCACGGCGTAATCGGGCGCGTAGAGAATCCCGCGCTGCTGGAGCAGATCGCCATGGCGAGGCTCTAATAACTGGTTGTTGGCTCCGCCGTTCACCACTTCAACCCGCAGCTTCGGAATGGTCTGATCGTTCAGAACACCGCCCAGCGCACAGGGCGCAAAGACGTCCGCCTGTACGGAATAAATCTCTTCTGGCGCGACTGAAGTTGCATAATGCTCCGCACACACGCGTTTGACCTTCTCCGGGTCCACATCCGTGACAACAAGTTTGGCGCCGACTCGCGCCAGTTCCCCCGCCAGGTAATAGCCAACGTGACCGCATCCCTGGATGGCCACGGTCTTGCCAGCAAGATCATCGCTGCCCCACCGATGTTTGGCCGCGGCCTGCATGGCGCGGAAGACACCGCGCGCCGTATGCGGTGAAGGGTCGCCTGAGCGATTTTGCAGACCGGCGACGTGGGTGGTTTCCTTGAGGATATATTCCATATCAGCGGGACTGGTGCCCACATCTTCCGCCGTGATGTATTTACCGGCGAAGAGATTCACCAAGCGTCCATGTGCGCGGAAAAGTTGCTCCCGGTCTTTGGCCCTGCTGTCCCGCATGACAATGGATTTGCCGCCGCCGCAAGGCAAACCCGCCAGCGCGTTTTTGTACGTCATGCCGCGCGCCAGACGAAGCGCGTCGGTGATCGCCTCATCTTCGTTCTTGTAGCTCCAGAATCGGGTCCCGCCAAGGGCCGGTCCCAGGGTCGTGCTGTGAATGACAATAATTCCGTGGTAGCGAGCGGCTTCATCAATGCCGCTGACCACGCGCTCATATCCAGGCACAGTTCTTTCCTTGGTTTCCATACGGGTTCCCTTCAGCTTGGTGGGATGAGTACCTTTGAATTTACCAGATTGTGGAGTCGAAGAAGAAGATTCTGTCTTATACAATCGTTCTGCTTATGCAAAAACCATTTACCCGGATCACCCGGCGGATCGTCCGTGTCTTTTTGTCTCTGTCGATCTTCCTGCCGCTGTTTGTATCGGCGCAACAGGTAGACCCAAGTCTTTACAACGGCTTGCGCTGGCGGATGATCGGTCCGTTCCGCGGCGGACGTACCATCGCCGTGAGCGGCATTGAAAGTCAGCCGAACGTCTATTACTTTGGCGGCGTCGCCGGAGGCGTGTGGAAGACCGCCAACAGCGGCGTGACCTGGGAGCCGATTTTTGACGGGCAGTCGATTGGTTCGATCGGAGCGTTGACGATCGCCCAGTCAAATCCGAACATCATTTACGTGGGAACCGGTGAGGCTGATTTCCGTTCCGACCTCACCTATGGAAACGGCGTCTACAAATCCACCGACGGCGGCAAGACATGGAACAACATCGGTCTACGCGATACCCGGCATATCAGCCGCATCGCGGTTGACCCGCGCAACCCTGACGTGGTTCTGGTTGCAGCCATTGGCCACGCGTATGGCCCCAATCCTGAGCGCGGTGTCTTTCGCTCGACCGACGGCGGCGCAACATGGCAGAAGGTCCTGTACAAAGATGAGAACATCGGCGCTATTGATATCACGCTTGATCCCGACAATGCGCAGACCGTCTTTGCCTCACTGCTGCACGACCGGCGTCCGCCGTGGAGCGCTTACCCACCTACCACCATTTCTGGAGCCATCTACAAATCCGCCGACGGTGGCGTGACCTGGAAGCAGATCACAGGCAACGGCTTACCCACAGGGGATTGGGGACGCGTGGGACTGGCCGTGGCCCGGGGCACACATGGGCAGAGGGTTTACGCGCTCATCGACGTGAAAAATGGCGGCCTGTTCCGCTCCGACGATGGCGGACAAACATGGGCGCGCGTCGGAGTCGATCCGCGCATTATCGGCCGCGGATGGTACTTTGGCGAAGTCTACGTTGATCCCAAAAACCCAGACATCGTTTACACGCCGAATGTCGCGCTTTACCGTTCCACCGATGCGGGAAAAACCTTTGTTGCCATCAAGGGCGCTCCCGGCGGCGATGACTATCACGCGTTGTGGATTGATCCGGCAAACCCCAAGCGTATGATCTCCGGCAGCGACCAAGGCGCCGGCGTGAGCGTGGACGGCGGCAGTACCTGGAGCAGTTGGTTCAACCAGCCCACGGCACAGATGTATCACGTGGCTGTGGACAATCAATTCCCTTATCACGTTTACGGCGCACAACAGGACAGCGGCACCGTTGAGACCACGAGCCGCGGCAATGACGGATCAATCACGTTCCGCGACTGGCATCCCGCGGGCGCCGGCGAGAGTGGTTACATTCTGCCTGACCCTTCCGATCCCAACATCATCTATGGCGGCGGAACCTACGGCGAACTATTTCGTCATGACAAGCGCACCGGGCAATCGCAGGTCATTGCGCCGGACGCGGTGCGCAGCTTTGGTGATCCCAATCCCGAGCACCGTTTTACCTGGACCTCACCCTTGGTCTTTTCTCCGCAAGACTCGCACGTTCTTTATTTTGGTTCGCAGAACCTGCTCAAAAGCAGCAATCAAGGGACGAGTTGGGAAAAAATCAGCCCTGATCTTACCGGCGCCGATCCCACCGCATCGCAGGAAGGCGCAACCACCGTTGCGAATGCCAAAGGCCGAGGCCATGGCGTGATCTACACCATTGCGCCCTCTCCGCTTGCAGCGGGGCAGATTTGGGTCGGCGCTGATACTGGCTTAATCCATTTGACGCGCGATGGCGGCAAGACCTGGACCAACGTGACGCCGTCCGGACTTCCTGACTGGAGCAAGGTCAGCATCATCGAAGCGTCGCATTTTGATGCCGGAACGGCCTATGCCGCAGTTGATCGTCACCGGCTCGATGACATCAGCCCGCAGATCTACCGCACACATGATTTCGGCAAGAGCTGGTCCAGAATCAACAACGGAATTCCTGACGGTGCCTACGTCCGTGCCGTGCGTGAAGATCCAGTTCGCAAAGGTCTGCTCTTTGCTGGAACAGAGTTGGGAGTGTACTTCTCCCTTAACGATGGCGACTCCTGGCAGCCGCTCCAACTCAACCTGCCGGTATCACCGGAGCACGATCTTGTAATCAAAGACAATGACTTGGTTGTGGCAACGCACGGGCGTTCCTTCTGGGTCCTGGATGACATCTCGCCGCTACGCCAGATTGACGCCAAAGTAGCATCTGCGCAGGCTTATCTTTTTGCGCCGGCAACGGCCATGCGTATTCGTGCCAGCGCAAACCATGACACACCCTTACCGCGGGAAGAACCTGCGGGAGAGAATCCGCCGCCGGGGGCAATCTTCTACTATTACTTGAAGTCAGCTGCACAAGGTGAAGTAAAACTTGAAGTCTTCGATAGCCAGAGCCAAGTTGTCCGCGCGTATTCCAGCAATGACCAGCCTTTCCATCCGTCCACGCCACCGCCAATCGCCGCCTACTGGTTCAAGCCCGAACCACCGCTCCCCGCAGGGGCGGGGATGCACCGTTTTATCTGGGACCTGCGTTATGTCGTTCCACCTGTAGCTTCTCCTGAATACGGCATGGCAACCGTCTACGGACGCGATGTTCCTCGTGAGCCCGCCGGGCCGCAGGCACTTCCCGGCGGATACCAGGTTAGGCTCACCGTCGGCGGGCAAAGCTATACCCAGCCACTGAAGCTGGTGATGGACCCGCGAGTACAACCTTCGCCGCAAGACCTGGAAAAGCAATTTACCCTGGAGATGAAACTGTCCGTGGCGCTGCGGCAGAGCCAGCAAGCGCTTGATGAGATCAAGAAGTTTTACGACCAAAACGCTCACACCCAGGCCGACTTGAAGACCAACGAAACGCTCGCACAGATTGAGCCACAGAGCGAAGCACCTGCAACCGGGCGCAGATCCAGGGGAGTCCCAACGCTCTCCGGGCTTAACGGCAGCTTGGCGCAACTCCTGGTTACTGTGGACAGTGCTGATACCGCGCCAACCAACCAAGAGACAGAAGCAGCTGAAAAAGTTCTGGCTCAAGTTCAAGCCCTGCTCAAGCAGTGGAAGGATGTACAACCCAGGTAGACATGCAAACAGCAGACGTAGTCATCATCGGCGGCGGTATCGTGGGTTCCAGCATTGCCTGGCACCTGACTTCAGCGGGCTGCAAAAACGTTCTGGTCATCGAGCGTGAGAGCGCGCAGGGCAAAGGATCCACGGGCAAGAGCATGGGCGGTGTGCGGGCGCAATTCTCGACCCCTGTGAACATACAGATGTCTCTGCATTCGATTCCCTTTTATGCCGGCTTTGAAGAGATGCTCGGCCATCCCTCCGGTTACCGGGCGCAGGGATATTTGTTTCTGGCAACCAAAGAATCGCACCTCGCTTATTTGCGCGCGAATTTTGAGCGGCAAAAGGCGCTGGGCTTGAAGACCGCGCAGTTGTTGCCCGCGGAAGACATCATTCGGCTCCTGCCCCAGCTTCGCTCGGATGACATTCTGGGCGGAAGCTTCTGCTCCACCGACGGCTTTGTGGACCCTTACAGTGTGATGACCGGCTTCATGGCCTGTGCCGCCGAACGTGGCACAACGTTATGGAAAAATACTGAAGTCACCGGGATCAGCAAAGATGGCCAGGGCATCAGCGGCGTGGATACCGGTCGTGGGCATGTGGCTACACGTACCGTAGTCAACGCCGCGGGCGCATGGTCAGCCCAGGTGGCAAAGCTTGCCGGCGTGGATCTACCGGTTGAGCCGTTGCGCAGAATGCTGGTTCCGTCAGAGCCATGCACGGACTTCCCGCACACATCCCCCATGGTCATTGATATGAGCACCGGGTTTCACTTTCGTCCGGAAGGGCGCGGGTTCCTTTTGGCCTGGAACGATCCGGAAGAAACACCGGGCTTCAAGACTGACTTTGAGCCATCGTTTATCGAAAAAGTTCTCATCCACGCCGCCGATCGCGTGCCTGTATTTGAGAATCTTGCAGTCAATCCCAAGCGCGCATGGGCCGGACTCTATGAGATGACGCCCGACCACCATTGCATCCTGGGCCCGGTGGCCGGCGTTCCCGGGTTTTTTCTGGCCAACGGCTTCAGCGGACACGGCGTGATGCATTCGCCCGCGACGGGAAAAATTCTCGCTGATTTGATTTTGACGGGAAAAACCGGTGTGGTGGATGATGTTTCCGTTCTCAGCTTGGAACGCTTCGCCCGAGGCGAGCTGCTGCATGAGACGGCGGTGCTATGAACCGCGCGGTGTAATAAAGCGAGAGCAACCTGCGCTTATGCCTCGGGCAAAACTGCATCGAGCTTGCGTACGGCTTCTTTGAGAGAACCCAAGCCCGTGAACCCTTCGGTGCTTACTCCCAGTTCCGCGGCAAGATGGGAGGCCAATCGCGTGGTGACACGGATGCGCTCATCCATCAGCAGAACCTGTAAGTCCTTCGGATCGCCTTCCAGCCAATTCTGGACCTGCCAGCCCGTGCTGCGAACTCGATTTACGGCATCGCGGAACTCAGTCAGCACACCTTGATCAACCATGCCGGCGCTTAAGAGCTGCTCCATGCGATTGAGTTCACTCGTAATGCGAGCTACCTGATCTGATACTTGTTTGCTGAACGCTTTGTCTGCTTCTTGGATCAATGTTTCCGTCATTTCTTTCCCCGGAAGTGCATGTACTGATACATGTACAGTAGTACACCTCTGTTTTTAGCGAAAGATGACATTGGTACCCTCTAATTTTCAAAGCCGAGAAACCCGATTTCAGGGCTTGGATGGGCCAGAAAACGCTTGCCAATCAACCTAAAACAAGGAATTCATGGTTCGTGATGGAGCCAAGATTCCAAGATTAGATTTATTAAGAAAATCTAATATGAACAGACAAACCAGCCTTGTAATTGTACTAAGTTAAGCACTACAGGCGTATTTCTTTCTGATTGACAAGTAATTCTCCTCTGACTACTATCGCACCCCAATCAATTATTAGAAAGAAATTGGCTCCGGAGGATCGCATGCAAGTTCGTTTCCGCGTCGCTGGTTTGTGCCTTCTATTACCTCTGCTTGCTACGGCTGCTTTTACTCAGACCATTACTGCTTCTCTGCATGGCCGCGTATCTGACAAATCAGGCGCCGTGCTGCCCCAAGCCACCGTCACAGTCGCAAACACTGAAACTGGCCTTACACGTTCTGCCGTAGCCGATGACCGAGGCGAGTATGAGATCACGCAACTTCCCGTGGGCACTTACAAAGTCACGACTGCGTCGCCCCGGTTTCAATCGCAGACAGACTCCTTGCAACTGGTGATCGGCCAAACCGCGACCCTGGATTTTTCCCTTTCGCCGGGCGACGTGAAAGAAGAAGTTACCGTCACCACGGAAGTAGCCTTGGTTGAAACAACACGCACTTCCGTGGATTCAGTCATCGGCGAATATCAGATTCAGAACTTGCCGGTGAATGGACGGCAGTTCATTGATTTTGCTCTGCTGGCCCCGGGAGTTATTGTGGGGGATACCACATCGGGAAGCACCGACGTGATCATTGAGCCGGTGACCAAGCTTTCCTTTGCCGGCCAGAATATTCATTACAACTTCATCGCCGTGGATGGAGCTGACAATATTTCCACCGCTTCCGGAGTGCAGAAGACAACTCCTTCACAAGAGGCTGTCCGTGAGTTCCGCGTGGTCAACAACACCTACAGCGTGCAAGCCGGACGCGCCGTGGGCGGCATTGTGAACATCATTACCAAGAGCGGGACCAACGACCTGCACGGCAGCGTTTACGAATATTTTCGCAGCGATGGGATGGACGCTAAGAGTCCACTGGCCGCGCCTGGGCTGAACAAGCTGCGGCAGAACCAATTTGGATTTACGCTCGGTGGTCCGGTCAAAAAGGACCGCACATTTTTTTTCGGCAATTACGAGGGCCAGCGCCGAAGCGAGAACCCGTTTTATAACTCTGTCATCTTGAATAACATCGCCAGTATCAATCAATTCAAGACAAATTTTGGACTACCCACAGAACAGCTTGCCGTAACGCGAAGCAGCGACTATGACAACCTGTTGCTCAAGCTTGACCATTCATTCAATGAACACGAGTATGGTTTTGTCCGCTATTTCTTTAATGATGGACGGCTGAACAACGTCTCTCCGCTGAATGACGGCTTTGATCTCCCTTCAGGATTCAAAGATAATTTCCTTCGTGACCAGTCGCTGGTGGGAAGTTTAAGCTCGGTCCTCAGTTCCCGCTTTGTCAATGAAGTTCGCGGCCAATATGCGCACCGCACATTTGACTTCCCCACGGACACAACCCAGCCTCATCTGGAAGTCCTGAATACCTTCACGGCCGGCGTAAACCGCGGCAACCCGGATTTTTATCAGGAGAGCCGCGGAGAATTTTCTGATAATGCCACTTGGGAATTGGGCAAGCACTCCATCGGCTTTGGCGGCGATTTCAGCCACGTTGACACGCTGGAATCCTTTCCGCTGTTCTATCCCTTTGAGGCCGACTTCAGCTGCCTGTTCACCACCCAGTGCCCTTTCAGCTTGCAAGCCGGTGCGCCGCAGGTGATCTTCTTTGAACGCTTTCTGGCCCCAAACTTTACCGAGCCGACTTTTAATCCTTCGATATTTCAGGGGCGGCGCGTTCCCAGTGCGGTCCGCAACCAGGCGCAAGGCGACATTGGCCACACCTACGGCGGCCTGTATTTGCAAGACCACTGGCGCCCTATTAAAAATCTGGCCCTGAATTACGGCTTGCGCTACCAGTTTGAAACTTTCCCCTCCAAACTGCTGAGCAAACAAGACAAGCAATTCGATCCTCGCGCCGGCTTTGCTTACAGCTTTGGCACCAAGTACAACATTGTCCTGCGTGGCGGCGGCGGAATCTTCCACGGAATTGTTCCCATGCCGTTGCTGGCGTGCCAGCAACCTTCCTGCGGCGGAACCGGCGGCCCGTACCCCGGACGCACCAATGAAAATGCCCTCAATGCCACCACGCGCCTCTTTGCTTTTGCCAGCGCGCCGAACATCACCTCCATCGCGCTTACGGACCTTCTTGGTGGAACTTATCCAGATGCTGCTCCGCTGGGCTTCTGTCCTGGTGGGACGGTCTCCGGATGTGGCTTCTTTGGCGATGCAGTCATCGCCCGCTTCGACAATAATCACCAGGCGCCATACGGGATCCAGACCAGCCTTGGCCTGGAATTCCAGCCCACCAGCGATTCGGTACTGGACATCAGTTTTCTGCGCTCGAAGGGTGTGCATCTCGGCAGCTTTTTCAATGTGAACCAGCCTGATCCCAGCGGACAAGTCACGGTGCACAATTCTCAAGGGACCACTGGAATCAAGAACACATACTTTGCCGCTCCTGGTGTCCCCGGCTCACGCAGCGGCGCTCCCGGTTTCCCCATACTTTACGCTGTCTATTTTGAGGCTGCTTCACGATGGAACTCACAATGGAATGGCCTGCTGATCAACTTCAACAAACGAACGAGTCACCATTTCAGCCTGGGTGTGAGTTATACGTACTCCAAGGGAATTGATGACGGGCCTAACCCCAGCTTTGTGCTGATCCCGCAGGACAGTCAGAATCTGAAGGCCGAGCGCGCCATCTCCGCTGACGATGTTCCGCAGCGACTGGTGTTGAATGCCACTATTGACGGCCCCACACACCGGAACGCATGGGTGAACAACTTCCACTTGGGGACCATCATCTCTGTGCAGTCGCCCAATCGCTTCACCAAGTTTGCCGGCTTTGACGCCAACGGCGACATCTTCGGTAACAATGACCGCGTAGGCATTGAGCCGCGTAATACTTTCAAGGGTGACAGCTATCAGACCGTTGACCTGCGGCTTTCACGGCAGTTCAAGGCCGGTGACCGATTCAGCTTTGAGGCCATCGCTGAAGCCTTCAATCTGTTCAATACCGTAAACGTCAAATATTTCAATACCGTCTACGGCGCGGTGGACTTTTGCCCGTTCAATCCATCGGCCCAGGGATGTTCACCGACGCAGAGTTTCCTGGAAGGCTCACCCAACCCGGCTTACGGCACCCCGCGAGCTGTATATAACCCGCGCCAGATACAGTTGGCCCTGCGGCTGAGTTTTTGAGTTAGAGTGAGAAAAATGCGTGGAAATTGGGAGGGGACACCACTAGTGGCGGGCCCTCTTGCCCACATCCTGGGCGGAATCGTAGATTCTCTCCGCAGCTTCTACCGCGGTTAGGATTACTTTCTCGTCGGAAAGATGGATCGGGTTCCGGCTGGAAAGTAATATGCTGGCCATCATGGCTATGAGCTGTGATTTGTCCATGTTTTCTCACTTCCGCCCCCAAGGGGGGCAACAGCCATCTTAACTCATGATCGCGGTATGGCTTAACTTGGGTTCACAGCCCGGCTATAGGCTCAATGTTGGTGGGAACAAAAATCGCGGCCCTGGTGAAAATCCTGTCAACAATGCCAGGGCCGCTTGATGTTTTCAAGAGTGCTCTATCTTGCTTGCGAGACCGGCATCGTGACCGGCTGATTCAGCGAAAACTCCAGCAACGTTTCACTGGGCACGTGGACTTGTTCGCCCTTGGTCGCCACCTGGACAGCAGTTCCGGCCCCAGCGCCTACGCCGGCTCCGACGGCCGCGCCTTTTCCGCCGCCCACAATCGCCCCGATCACCGCACCCACAGCCGCGCCGCCGCCAACCTTCTTGGCCGTATTTGCGCCGCGTGACTTGCCGGAGAGTTCATAGTCTCCCGTGGAAAGCGCCACGGTCTGGCCATTCACGACAATCCCCGTCAATGAGAGTTTGAGCTGGGAGCGGCCGGCAATACGTCCGGCTTCTGTCGCTACGTCAAGACGCCCGTAAACATCAGCGCCCCGGGGCGCAACCAGAACATTGTTGACGTAAAGCGATTCGTCCAGAGACGCGGCAAATTTGTCCCCTACACGGTTCCTGTCAGAATCGATGGAGTCAATGGTGCGAATCGTCAAGCGTGTGCCCGTTGGCACGGTGATGGTGTTCCCAGAAAATTGCTGCGGCGGCGGTGGAGTTTGTGGCGGCGGAGTTTGTATTGGTGTTGGCTCGTAGGTCGTCTCTTCGCGCGCGTGCCTATCATTATCCGGAGGACGGTCAGAATTGCGCCGGTCATCTCTGGGGGTAAGACCAGAGGCGTCTCTTGATCCGCGCGTATCTGACCCTCGCGAATCCGAGGAGTCGAATTTCAAGGACGTCACGTCCTCGACTGCGTATTGTTGGACCGTTGAGCCAACGCGAAAGCTGATCTGGTCTTCCGATCCGCCTGCATACATCCCTTTGATTACGCTACCGTTCTTTAACACCAGCGTGTCAGACCAGGCTGCTGAGGCGCACAGACAAAATAGAACAATTAGGATTTGACGTTGTACTTGCTTCATGACTTCCTCCTTATCGGCATCGGCCAGACCTTATTGATGAAGTCTATCCTGAGTTAGTATTTGATATTGATGAGATGCGGAAAATGAAGACCGAGTTGCCGAAATGGTACTCATCCGGGCTTCACCATGGCTGAAAGATTGTCTGCACCTGGTGTGACCTCTAATAAGCAGTAGCGCTTCGCGGCGATTCCTTCGTGGCGCGCAGCCTGCATTGATCGCTTTGCGACATGAGTAAGAAATCGCGTAATAGTAGACGCGCGCAATGAATTCATTCTCCGGCAACTTGTAACAACGCCCAGGCCGGCGAAATATCCTATCCAAGCGCGGGGAGTTGGGCAGACTTTGCTGGGGGCATGTTTGGAAGACTACTTCTGCCGCACAGTAAAAAGATCAAAAAAGAAACGCCGCGCTAATTTGACGAAAAACCGTCAAGAGAAACGCGGCGTTATAGTTTTCTATCGGACTTACAGGTGAAGCTTAGAACCTGAAGTTCAAGCCAAAGTCAACGATGTTTGCCGTTGTGTCTCCAAAATCGTATCTAACCTGGAACGGCGGAAGCAGTGGAATCGCGTTGGCAGTTCGGGTGTCGCTACCGAGGTTGTAGTGCAAAAACTCTCCCCTCACGCTAAATCTCTTGGAGAGGCCGATTTCCGCGCCGAAGCCCCCAACCCAGCCCTTCTTTGTGTCATCGATGAACGCGGGGTATTCGGTGGTCCCTACGGGACGAAAGTTGGTGATGGCGAATTGAGTCACATGGGCGAAAGCCAGACCGCCGGTGCCGTAGACGAGCAGCCGTGGAACCGGGGTAAAGCCCAGCCGTGGCCGCACCGTTACAAACCAGTCAGTATCCTGGTGCGCTGAGACAAATCCTGCGCCCGGAAACGGAGTACCGTTGTTCTGAATAATGGGCGTGATGGTTTTGGTCCCATCCATTCCCGAAGCCGACATATCAAACTCGGCTCCCAGGACAAAATGTCCGTGTTGCCAGTTGGCGCCAAACTGTCCGCCGCCGATAACTCCACTCGGATCAGGAGCAAGTGTCTGTGGCGCCAGGTTAACAAACGTAGCGGCAGTGGGTAGCGGATTAAAGGTCGGGTCCCCTGAGCCTGATCCGTGACCAATGTGAACGCCGATATAGAAACCAGTCCATTTGTAGGAACCAGGGGCCATTGCCGGTGGTGTGTACATTGGTGCGGCTGACGTGCTAAGAGCAAGTTCCGGAGCAGGCGTGGCCAACGCAACCGTTACAACGTCTTTGTCGGCGGCTTGCACAGGTTTCTGGTCACCCGTTTTCACTTCAGTGGCCTCTGGTTGGCTGGAGGCATAAGCAGGCCGTGAAACTGGCCCCGCAATGGTCATTGCTAGCGCGCCAAGAGCTAGCCAACCCGATAATCCTTTGAAATTCATTTCAATACGCATAATTCTCCTAAAATCTCCCTTCCTGGTGATTAGTAACTAATATTGGTACCTTGATCTTGTGGTTTGGTTCATATAATAGTGACACAAGTTGCAGATTTGTTACAAACCTTGTCTTTCCATTAGGGTTCTGTGTCACCACTTCGGGGACCCGCGCTTCAACCTTTTGACGGTTTATAGCAACACGCTATTCTACTACAAAATCTTTATTTACAACAGTTTATAAGACTATTCATATTTTCTAGCCAGACGCCGTGGATTTACTGGACGGACGCTTGGGATTTAGACGTGATTCGGGCCACCCCCCCAAAGGGGATCCTTGCAAGCCGTTATTTCGTCTGGATCAGTGATTGGACATGGAGTGTGGGCTGGTGAGTTACACAAGGTAAAACCGCACGAGAAATTAAGAAAGGTAAAGCGCGTATCGAGATGGCCAAGAATCCATTAGACTTTCCCGTTGAAAAATCGAGACTTGAGGCCAACATCATGAACAGGTTCGTCCGCTACATTTTGCCCCTGCTGGTCGTTTTCGCGGGAGCACTCCAGTTTTCCTCGTCTGCGCACGCACAGTCCACCACCCAGGCTGACCAAGCCATTCTGCACGGCTATCAGAAAGCCCCCCAGCCGATTCACGACATTCTGGATGGATCGCCTACCCCGCTCGTTTTGGTTAGCCCCAAGTCAGACCAGCTTCTGGTAGTGGATCGACTGGCATATCCGTCGGTTGCGGATCTGGCCCAGCCCATGTTGCGGCTGGCCGGACTGCGCATCAACCCAGCCACCAATGGCCGGCATCATCCAGCGCGGCTGACCGGAATTAGACTGGTGGACGTTGCCACCGGAAAAACACGCAAGATCACCGGACTGCCAGCCAATGCGCATCTGGGGATACCGGAGTGGTCAGCGGATGGAAAGCAATTTGCCTTCACCAACACCAGCACGAATGGAATTGAGCTTTGGGTTGGGAACTCCGCATCGGCGGCGGCGAACCGCATGGAAGGAATAGCGGTCAACGCCGTGATGGGTGAAGGTGCGCCCGGACTGTTCGGCCAAACCATACCTTTCCGCTGGATGCCAGACGGGACCTCACTCCTGGTGGAAACCGTGCCGTCTGACCGGCGTAATCCTCCCGCTGAAATCAAGGTTCCGGACGGCCCCATCATCCAGGAAAGCGACGGCAAAAAAGCGCCGGTCCATACCTATGAAGACCTGCTGGAAAACGCGCACGATGAAGACCTGTTTGACTACTACGCCACTTCGCAACTGGTGTTGCTCCGCGCTCCGCACACCACGAATGTCGGTGGAGCAAAGATCGGTAAACCGGCCATCTTCGCCCGCCTGGAGCCTTCTCCCGATGGGCAGCATATTCTGGTGGTGCGCCTACATCGCCCTTACTCTTACATCGTGCCGGAAAGCGAGTTCCCGCGCGATGTTGAAATCTGGGACCACTCCGGCAAGTTGGAGTACAAGCTGGCCAGCCAGCCGCTGGCGGAGCATGTGCCGACGGAAGGCGTTCTTACCGGGCCGCGCGACTATCAATGGGTGGCCCCCAAACCAGCCACACTGGTCTGGGCCGAGGCGTTAGATGGAGGCGATCCGAAAACCAAAGCCCCCTATCGCGATCATCTGTTGATGCTCAGCGCGCCCTTCAAAGATCAGCCGCAGGAACTGGTGAAGGTGGAGCAACGCTTTGCGACCGGCGGTATGGGTGGTGGCGGGGGACGCTCCGGAATCCAGTGGAGCGAAAGCGGGATCGGGCTAATACATGACTACGACCGTGATCGCCGCTGGGTCCGCACCTTCCTGATCAACGTAAATCAGCCAGGACAGGCACCCAAGATGATCTGGGAGCGTTCTATCCGCGATCGTTACCGCGATCCGGGAACGCCCCTGATGCGTACTTTGCCGAACGGCAAACGTGTACTGCAACAGCAAGGTGATTCCATCTTTTTGGTTGGAGCCGGCGCTTCGCAAAAAGGCGAGTTCCCTTTTCTGGACCGTTTTGATCTGCAAACACTAAAATCCCAGCGCCTTTTTCAGTGTGGCGACGGTCAATATGAATCCGTGGTGGCGCTCGCCTCGGAGGACGGAGCCAGCTTCATCACGCGGCATGAAAGTCCCACGGAGCCGCCAAACTATTTTGTCCGCACGGCTGGAAGCCAGGACAAAAGAGCGCTAAGCAACTTTCCTGATCCCGCGCCACAATTACGCGGCATTACCAAACAGCTTGTAACTTATAAACGCGCTGACGGCGTTCCGCTTTCTTTCACGCTCTATCTGCCGGCAAATCACAAACAGGGCGAACGGCTACCCACAGTAGTGTGGGCCTATCCGCTGGAGTTCAATGACGCCGCCACGGCCGGACAGGTTTCAGGTTCGCCGTATCACTTCACCACTATTACCGGCATCTCTCATCTGTTTTTGATCACGCAAGGCTACGCCGTCCTGGACAACGCCACTATGCCCGTGGTCGGCGATCCGGAAACCATGAACAACACTTACGTGGAACAGGTTGTTGCCAGCGCCAAGGCCGCTATCGATAAGGCCGTGGAGCTTGGCGTAACCGATCCAGACCACGTTGGCGTAGGTGGCCATAGTTACGGCGCCTTCATGACGGCAAACCTGCTGGCGCACTCTGACCTCTTCCGCGCCGGGGTGGCGCGCAGTGGCGCTTACAACCGCACGCTGACGCCCTTCGGCTTCCAGAGTGAGCGCCGCACCATCTGGGAAGCGCCGGAGATGTATCTGAAGGTTTCTCCTTTCATGTATGCCGATAAGATCAAGCATCCCATCCTGCTGATCCATGGCATGGCCGATGATAATTCCGGGACCTTCCCCATCCAGAGCGAGCGCATGTACCAGGCCGTCAAGGGCAACGGCGGAATTGTGCGCTACGTGCAACTTCCCTACGAAGCCCACGGATACCTGGCCCGCGAATCCACCGAGCACACGCTGTGGGAGATGGTGAACTGGTTTGACAAATGGGTAAAGAACGCTCCACCGGCCACGCAAACGAATACCGCGCGATCGGGCGGGCAGTAAATTTCTGGGAGCTTATGTTTTTTCCCAAACATGAGCTCCCAGTCAACTGACGGGAATTGTTACGGAGCCGGCCGGCGAACTACGTTGGGAAGGAAGACGGCCGCGTGCGCCATCCAGCAATCAGATCTCTCGGTGCCTACTTCGTGTCCATTGAGGCAGATCAGATTCGGGCCGTCACCACCATCACATCCACAACAACCATCATTACGGCTGGCTTCCGGATGATGTTGGACACCTGTTAGGTCCTCCAAATTCACCAGCAGGCAATCTGTCGAGCCAAACCAGTAGTCGTCATTGCTCACGGCGAAAAATCCCTCGGGGACCGCTGGCTTCCTGTCCTCCAGACAAATGGCCTGATCAGACAACATCGGCGATACCGGACGCGTGAGCGTTGCCCCGCAGATCGAGCATACGAGAATGATTTGGTTCTCTGACACTGAACACCCACGCAAGAAGGCCCCATAGTTGGAGCTCGTCAGAATCCTCAATGTTATCAAAGTCCGGGAGAGGACTCGGCCTTCCCCAACACCCCAACTGGTCGGGAATCCGGGCCTGGCAGGAAATTATTATTAGAAAAAATGGGGTCAAATGAAACGTTTGGGTGCTTTTGAGCACTACATAACAGGATGAACGGAGAAGTACATTACTAGGACGGTGGTGATTGCCAAGGGGGTGTCACCACCAGCCTGGCCAATGTGCTGACTCCTTTGCCTCTTCAGAATGAGAGCGCGACCAACCAGCCGCGCTCTCGCCTCTTTCCGGCGAAGCCCATCGCTAAATCTGTGTTTCTTCCAATGATGTGTATGCCCCTTCTCACGGTCTTCAGCACCTATTAAATTATGAATAGCTCGTCCACGGACTGGCCGTTTATTGTAGGCTTGAGGTTACGGCAGCTTTAAGACTCGTACCCACGGTAAAGACTTGAGCGCAAACGCAAACATTGATCAGCTCAGCATCAACACCATCCGCACCTTGTCCATGGATGCGGTACAGCAGGCCAACTCCGGGCATCCGGGCACTCCCATGGCGCTGGCGCCAGTGGCGTATTGCTTGTGGCAGCGCCTATTGCGATTTGATCCGGAAGATCCCATATGGCCCAACCGTGACCGCTTTGTCCTCTCCAATGGGCACGCGTCCATGCTCCTCTATTCTTTGCTTCACTTGGCCGGTGTGAAGGCGGTCGACCCCAACTACGAGACGCTGGGCGAGCTTTCTATCAAGCTGGACGACATCAAGCGCTTCCGCCAACTGGACAGCAAGTGTCCCGGCCATCCTGAATATCGGCTGATCTCCGGAGTAGAAACCACTACCGGCCCTCTGGGACAGGGAGTGACCAACAGCGTTGGCATGGCGATTGCCGAACGCTGGCAGGCGGAATACTTCAACCGTCCCGGCTATGATCTGTTCGGCTATAACGTCTATGCCATCTGCGGCGATGGCGACATGATGGAGGGCGTCTCCAGCGAGGCCGCCTCTCTGGCCGGACACCTCAAACTTTCCCACCTGTGCTGGATCTACGACAACAACCGCATCACCATTGAAGGCAGTACCGAGTGGGCCTTCACCGAAGATGTGGCTACGCGTTTCATCGGATATGGCTGGAACGTCACACGCGTAGGCGACGCCAATGACCTGGACATGCTCACGCGCGCCTTCCATGTTTTTCAGAACTCGCATGACCGGCCCACGTTGATTATTGTCGATAGCCACATCGCATTCGGTGCACCCAACAAGCAGGACACGAAAGAGGCCCACGGAGAACCTCTAGGAGAAGATGAAATCCGTCTGGCCAAACGCAACTATGGCTGGCCGGAAGATGCCAAGTTCCTTGTCCCTGATGGCGTGCGAGAGAACTTTGCCGATGGAATCGGCAAGCGTGGCAAAGAGCTTCGCGGCGCATGGGAAGCCATGTTTGAACGGTACAAGAAAGATTTTCCCCAGCAGGCGGACCATCTGCAACGCATGCAGCGGCGGGAACTGCCACAAGGCTGGGACAAAGACCTCCCCGCCTTCCCTACCGATCCCAAAGGTGTGGCCAGCCGTGACTCGTCGGCAAAAGTGCTGAACGCGCTGGCCCAGAACGTGCCCTGGCTGATCGGCGGCGCGGCTGACCTGGCTCCTTCCACCAAGACCCGGCTCACCTTCGATGGCGCCGGTGATTTTGAAGCCGGACATTACAATGGCAGGAATTTTCACTTCGGCATACGTGAGCACGCCATGTGCTCCATTCTGAACGGCCTTTCCTTGAGCAAAGTTCGCGCGTTCGGCTCCGGCTTTCTGATCTTCAGCGACTACTCGCGCCCGCCTATGCGTCTGGCGGCGATCATGGAGATCCCCGTTATCTATATTTTTACGCATGATTCCATCGGTGTAGGCGAAGATGGCCCCACGCATCAGCCGGTGGAGCAACTTGCTTCTCTGCGCGCGCTGCCGGGATTCATTGTCCTGCGTCCGGCGGACGCGAATGAAGTGACCGAAGCGTGGCGCGTCATCATGCAGATCAAACATGAGCCTGTGGCGCTGGTCCTGAGCCGCCAGGCCCTGCCGACAATTGACCGCGGCAAATACGGTGCTGCTGCCGGACTCGCCCAAGGCGCTTACGTGCTGGCCGATGCGCTCGGCGGTAAGCCGGAACTGATCCTGCTGGCCACGGGAAGCGAAGTGTCTTTGTGTCTTTCCGCCTATGAGCAGCTCACCGCCGAAGGCCGCAAGGTGCGCGTGGTAAGCATGCCTTCCTGGGAGCTATTTGAAAAACAAAGCGCAGAATACCGCGAGAGCGTGCTGCCTTCCGCTGTAACGGCGAGAATCTCGGTGGAGCAGGCCTCCACTTTCGGATGGGCCAGATATGTTGGTCATACCGGCAAGAGTATCGGCATGAAAACGTTTGGCGCTTCGGCCCCGCTCAAAGAATTGCTCAAGAGATTTGGCTTTACTCCAGACGCCCTGATGGCCGCGGCCCGAGAGATGCTGCAAGGTAAAGCATGAAAGTTATACTAGGTTCGGACCACGCAGGCTTTGAATTGAAGCAATTGCTAATCGACTGTTTGAAACAGAGCGGTCACGAGATCATCGACGTGGGCACCAACAGCACGCAAGCAGTGGACTATCCTGATTTTGCGGAAGCACTGGCTTTGCGGCTGCTGCACGGCGATGGAGGGCGTGGCATCTTGATTTGTGGAAGCGGCGTAGGCGCATCGGTGGCGGCCAACAAGGTTCCGGGCATACGCGCCGGCATTTGCCACGACGGTTATTCCGCCCACCAGGGCGTGGAGCATGACGATATGAACGTGCTTGTCCTGGGCGCGCGCGTGATCGGGACGGAGCTGGCCAAGGAGTTATGTACGAATTTTCTAAACGCGCGCTTTACCGGTGAGGAACGCCATCAACGGCGCCTCAACAAGATTCTCAGCATTGAACAACGATATGCCGTTAACGCAGTTGCCAAGGAGAAGAAACCATGAATACTACTAGCACACTTGAAAACCAGGGCCGCAACAAGACTGCCGGTGAGAATCCCTTGCTCCTGCTGGCGAAGTCTGGCCAGTCTCCCTGGCTGGATTACATCCGGCGCGACTTGATTACCAGCGGCGAATTGAAACGCTTGATTGACCAAGATGGGCTGCGCGGTATGACTTCAAATCCTGCGATCTTTGAAAAGGCCATAGCCGGGAGCACCGACTATGCGAATTTGCTGGCGCAACTTCATGCTCAGAACATGAGCACCGGAGATATCTACGAACGGATCGCCATTCGCGATATCCAGGATGCAGCCGACCTCCTGCTGCCGGTCTACAAAGCCACAAATCGGCGCGACGGGTACATAAGCCTGGAGGTTTCGCCCACGCTGGCGCGCAATACTCAAGGAACCATTGAAGAAGCTCGCCGCCTGTGGAAGAGCGTGGGGCGCGAAAACATCATGATCAAAGTTCCGGGAACTCAGGAAGGCGTTCCCGCGGTCCGCCAGCTCATCAGCGAAGGCATCAACATTAACATCACGCTGCTCTTCTCCCAGGAAGCCTATGTCGCGGTTGCAGACGCATTTATCAGCGGCTTGGAAGTACGGCAAAAAGCTGGAAATGACGTGAGCAAGATCGCCAGTGTGGCTAGCTTCTTCGTCAGCCGCATTGATGCCCTGGTCGATTCCATGATCGCCGCACGGCTAAAGACCACAAACAACCCGCAGGAAGAGAAGAACCTGCGCGGGTTGCTGGGTAAAGTCGCCATCGCCAATGCCAAGCAGGCATACAAGCGCTACGGTGCGATCTTCAGCAGTGCACGCTGGAAGGCCCTGGCTGCTCAGGGGGGCCAAACACAGCGTCTGCTGTGGGCCAGCACCAGCACCAAGAACCCGGATTACCGCGACGTGCTCTACATCGAAAACCTGATTGGCCCTGATACGGTCAACACCATACCACCGGCAACCATGGACGCGTTTCGTGATCACGGTGTGGTCAGCCGCACCCTTGACGCCGATATTGCCGCCGCCGACCAAACCATGACGGACCTAGCTGGGGCCGGCATCTCCATGAAGGAGGTCACGGACAAGCTTTTGGAAGAAGCGATCAAGCTCTTTGACGATGCTTTCACCAAGCTCCTGGCCGCGGTGGACAGCAAGAAGGGCGGCGCATGATCGAGTCACAAGTTCAAAATCTCACCAGCCACCTACCGGCGCAGCTTGACCAGGCTGTTAAAGCCACGGTAAAAGACTGGCATTCCAACAACAAAATGGCGCGCCTGTGGAAGGGCGACAAATCTCTCTGGACGAACGAAGACGAAGACAAGTGGCTCGATTGGCTGCGCGTACCAGAGGACCAGCTGGCGCATTTACAACAGCTCTCTGACGCTGCTGCCGATGCGGCAAAAGCTGGTTTCACCCACGCTCTGCTGCTGGGCATGGGCGGGTCCAGCCTCTGTCCTGAAGTGCTCAAGATTACATTTGGCAAACAAGCAGGCCACCCTGAGATGCACGTGCTGGATTCAACCGATCCGGCTCAGATCAAAGCCGTGGAAGGCCAGATTGACATCGCCAAAACGCTCTTCCTTGTGGCCAGCAAATCAGGCAGCACGCTGGAACCAAATATCTTCACGCAATACTTCTTCGATCGCGTGCAAAAGACTGTTAGTAAAGAAAATGCTGGATGGCAGTTTATAGCGATTACCGATCCCGGCTCCAAGATGCAACAGGTCGCTGAGGATGATAAGTTCCGCAAGATCTTCTTTGGATTGCCCAGCATCGGCGGACGCTACTCTGCTCTCTCCAACTTCGGCATGGTACCCGCAGCCGTGATGGGGCTCGATCTGCGCCGCTTTCTGGATCGCACAAAAGAGATGGTCCAAGCCTGTGCTGGCACGGTTCCGGCCGACCATAATCCCGGGGCCATCCTTGGCGCGATCCTGGGCACGCTGGGAAATCTGGGCCGTAACAAAGTGACCATTGTTACATCGCCTGGGCTCCACGATCTGGGGGCATGGCTGGAACAGTTGCTGGCGGAGAGTACAGGCAAGTTAGGCAAGGGCCTGATCCCGGTGGACCGCGAAAAAATTGGAAGCCCTGGCGTCTACGGAAATGACCGCATCTTTGTTTATCTGCGCCTGAACAACGCAGTTGATCCAACCCAGGAAACTCAAATTGATACTTTAAGAAAAGCCGACCATCCGGTGGTTCATATTGATGTTGCTGATATCTACGATATCGGCCAGGAATTTTTTCGCTGGGAGATTGCCACCGCTGTGGCCGGATCAATATTGGGAATCAACGCGTTTAACCAGCCAGACGTGGAAGCCAGCAAAATTGCGACACGCCAGATCACTGAGGCTTATGAAAAATGCGGCAGTCTTCCACCGGAGAGCCCAATCCTGGAAGAAGATGGCATCAAGCTATTTACTGATGAGCGGAACGCTGCAAACTTGAAGGCCTTGGCCGGCAGCCAGCAATCTTTGGTGGGACTGCTTCGCGCCCATCTCAATCAGCTTGGCGCGGGAGATTATCTGGGGCTGCTGGCTTTCATCGAAATGAATAACGCACATGAAGAAAGTTTGCAGACAATTCGGCACACCGTTCGCGATCGCAAGCGCGTCGCCACATGCCTGGGCTTTGGTCCGCGCTTTCTGCACTCCACCGGACAGGCTTACAAAGGCGGCCCAAATTCTGGAGTCTTCCTTCAGATCACCTGTGACAATGCCGTCGATCTGCCGGTTCCCGGACAGAAATATACTTTCGGCGTGGTGAAAGCGGCGCAGGCGCGGGGAGATTTCCAGGTGCTGGCGGAACGCAAACGCCGCGCTTTGCGTGTACATCTGCCGGCGGATGTGAAGGCAGGGTTGGAAAAGTTGGGACGGGCAGTGAGTGAAGCTACTTCTGAAATCCCGAACCGAAGGTGAGGGATCGCTAGAGTAACGTGATTGTTTCAAACGGACTGGTAGCTGTAGGGGTTCCTCGCTACGCTCGGAATTTTAGAGAGAGGCAAACATGCAATTAGGAATGGTAGGTCTAGGGCGGATGGGCGGCAACATGGTGCGGCGTCTGCTTCGCGGAGGTCATCAATGCGTGGTTTCCGATCTGAGTCCGAAAAACGTGGCCGAACTTGCGGGCGAAGGCGCAGCCGGCTCTTCTTCCCTGGATGATTTTGTTGCCAGACTAAATAAGCCGCGCGCGGCATGGATCATGGTCCCTGCCGGCGATCCAACCGAGCAGACCGTCACGGCGCTCGCCCAGCGATTTGAAGCCGGGGACATCATTATTGACGGCGGCAACTCGTATTACAAAGATGACGTGCGTCGCTCACTGAAGCTGAAAGAGCGCGGCATACATTACGTCGACGTCGGCACCAGCGGCGGCGTGTGGGGCCTGGATCGCGGCTATTGCATGATGATTGGAGGGCCGAAAGAGGCGTTCGATCATCTTGACCCAATCTTTAAAACGTTGGCGCCGGGTCGAGGTGATATTCCGCGAACTCCGGGCCGGGAAAAGCTGGGCGGCACATCCGAAGAAGGCTACATCCATTGCGGACCTTCAGGCGCGGGCCATTTCGTGAAGATGGTGCACAACGGAATTGAATATGGACTGATGCAAGCTTATGCCGAAGGCTTTGATATTTTCCGCAATGCGGCGTCAGAACAACTAGAGAAAGATTATCGCTATGATCTTAACGTGGCCGACATCGCTGAGGTGTGGCGTCGCGGCAGCGTAGTATCGTCCTGGCTGCTTGACCTCACCTCCATGGCGTTGGCGGAAAATCCCACGCTTTCAGAGTACACAGGGTTTGTGCAGGATTCCGGTGAAGGACGCTGGACCGTCACAGCGGCGCTGGAAGAAGCCGTTCCCGCGGACGTACTGACCGCCGCACTCTATACCCGGTTCCGTTCCCGCCAGGAGCATACGTTTGCGGAAAAGTTACTCAGCGCGATGCGGCAGAAGTTCGGCGGCCACATTGAGCTGACCCAGAAAAAATAGATCACTTCCAGATTCGGAGAAATTACGCATGTCACAACTTGAGCGGGCTGTGCCAGCCCCAGAACAAAAATCTACGGAAGCGCCGCGACAAACCGGCCCGTGCGTCATGGTCATCTTCGGCGCCACCGGCGATTTGACCGCCCGCAAGCTCTTTCCCGCACTCTATAACCTGGCCAAGATCAACATGCTTTCCCGCGAGTTTGCTATCGTCGGCCTGGGACGCAACGACTACAGCACGGAGCAGTTTCGCCAAGTCATGGGAGAAAAACTCCAGAGCTTTGCCACCGGGACGGTGGATGCCAATCTGCGCGACTGGATGCTGCAACGTGTGTATTACGTTGGCGGCGATTTCAAAGATCCCCAGCTTTACACCAATTTGACCCAGACCCTGGCGGAAGTAGACAAGAACCACAATACCAAAGGGAATTACTTCTTTTATCTCGCCACCAGCCCGGTCTTTTTTGGAGACATCGTGGACCGGCTGGGCGCATCGGACCTCGCCTGCGAAAAAGACGGCCACTGGCGTCGGGTGGTATTTGAGAAGCCTTTTGGCAGCGATCTGGAATCAGCCAAGGCGCTGAACCGGCAAGTCAGAAAGACGCTGACGGAGGGGCAAATCTTCCGCATTGACCACTATTTGGGCAAGGAAACTGTCCAGAACATCTTGGTATTCCGGTTCAGCAACGGCATTTTTGAGCCGGTATGGAACCGGCAATACATTGATCACGTGCAAATCACGGTTGCCGAAACCGTGGGCGTGGAAAAACGCGGCGGCTACTTTGATATGGCGGGCACATTGCGCGACATGTTGCCCAATCATCTTTTCCAGCTCGTATCGTTGACTACCATGGAGCCGCCGATTTCCTTCAGCCCGGACGCGGTGCATGACGAACAATCAAAAATCCTGAAAGCCATCCAGCCCTTTGGGTCGGAAGATGTTCTGCGCAATGCCGTTCGCGGACAGTATGGCGACGGATCCATGCAAAACGAACGCGTGCCTGGATATCGCTTGGAGGAAGGCGTTCCACCGGAGTCAAAAACCGAGACTTTCGTCGCGCTCAAGCTGATGATCGACAATTGGCGCTGGGCGGACGTACCGTTTTACCTGCGCACAGGAAAGCGGCTGGCAACGCGTCATACGGAAATCGCCATACAGTTCAAACGCGCGCCTTTTGTCCTCTTTCGCAATACTACGGTCGATAGCCTTGAGGCCAACCAACTGGTCATCCACCTTGCTCCTGATGAAGGGATCTCACTGCGTTTTGGCGCCAAGATTCCTGGCGCGCAGATGAAAGTGGGCTCGGTGAAAATGGACTTCAACTATGCCGATTATTTCGGCACTAACGCCAATACCGGCTATGAAGTCCTTCTCTATGACGGCATCATGGGCGACCAAACACTCTACCAGCGCGCTGACATGGTGGAGGCTGGCTGGAGCGTTGTCGATCCCATCCTCGATGTGTGGAAGGCGCTGCCGGTGCGCAATTTTCCCAACTATGCCACGGGGACCTGGGGCCCGAAAGAAGCGGACGACATCATTACCCGTGATGGCCGTTCCTGGAGGCGGATTCCGGAATGATCCTGGCCGGGGACATAGGAGGAACACATACCCGAATCGCGCTTTTCAGCCAAGAAGCGGATCGGCTCCGCCTTGGACTGGAAAAGGTTTATCCCAGCCGCGAACACAAAAGCCTGGATGAAATCCTTGGCATTTTTTTGCGTGATACAGGCGCGAGCATTGATCAGGCATGCTTCGGCATTGCCGGGCCTGTATTGCACGGGCGGGTCTCCACTCCCAATCTGCCGTGGGTCGTTGATGCCGCGGCACTGGCAAAACAACTTAGCATTCATGCCGTGTGGCTGATCAATGACCTCCAGGCCCATGCTTCCGGTATTGATGATCTGGAGCCAACCGATCTTATTCATCTGAATTCCGCCGTCTCCGCTGAAGGGAATGCTGCGCTCATCGCGGCGGGAACGGGGCTGGGAGAGGCTGGCCTGTACTGGGATGGCGCGCATCGCCATGTGTTTCCCTGTGAGGGTGGCCACTCGGACTTTGCCCCGCGCAATGATTCCGAAATCGGCCTGCTGCAATACTTGCTCAAGAAATTCGGACGCGTGAGCTATGAACGGGTACTCTCTGGCCCTGGCCTGAAGAATATTTACGACTTTCTGCGCGATTCGAAGCTCGAAGCGGAGCCGCAGTGGCTGCAAGACGAACTGCGCCAGGCAACCGATCCGGTAGCTGTGATTTCAAAACATGGTGTGGAAGCAAAGGCCAGTATTTGTGAGCGCAGTCTCGACATGTTTGTCAGCGTCTACGGTGCGGAAGCGGGGAATCTGGCGCTCAAGCTCATGGCCACCGGCGGCGTATTTATCAGTGGGGGAATTGCCGCCCACATCGTACCTAAGCTTACACAGCCGCCATTCATGCAAGCGTTCGTGGCAAAAGGGCGGCTGCAACCACTGCTGGAAGCGATCCCGGTGAAAATCATCATCAATGACCGGGTCGGATTGATCGGCGCCGCTCGCTATGCGGCAACAGAACAGGAAATGCAGGGCCGCACAGAACAGGCAGTCAAATAATGGCAGAACGTCGAACAGCGCCTGAAATCAAAATTGCCGCCGATAACGCCGCACTGAACCTGATGGCGGTCCAGGAATTTTGCCTCTGCGCGGCGGCTGCCATCGCTGCTCGGGACCGTTTCTGCGTGGCCTTGTCCGGAGGCAACACCCCACGGGCTGTTTATTCTCTTCTGGCCGCTACGCAGAAGAATTTGCGATGGGACAAGATCTACATCTTTTTCGGCGACGAGCGCCATGTCCCTCCGGAGCATCCTGACAGCAATTACCGCATGGCCAACGAGTCATTGCTTGCGCAGGTCTCGCTGCCGGCGAAGAATATCTATCGGGTGCGCGCTGAGTTGGATGCCAAGGTTGCCGCACAGGAATATGAAGACCAGCTGCGCGAATTTTTTCAATTGCAAGACATTCGCCTGCAAAACAACGACTGGCCCAGATTTGATCTGATTCTGCTCGGACTGGGAGACGATGGCCACACTGCCTCCTTGTTTCCGGGCAGCTCGGCGCTTGAGGAGAACACGCGCATGGTGGTGGCCAACTGGGTAAAGAAATTCAATGAGTACCGGATCACTTTTACTTTTCCTGTGATTAATCAAGCGGCTGAGGTGATGTTTCTTGTCTCGGGTGCGGGTAAAAGCCAGACTTTGAAAGACGTCCTCAGTCCGTCAGGAACAAGCGCTTACCCCGCACAAAGAATTCAGCCTGAGAATGGCCGATTGCTATGGATGGTAGATCAGCCAGCCGCCAAGCTGCTCTGATTGCAATACACCTCTCTAACTGCAAGAAAATAAAACCATTACATGAATCCTCCACATTCAGCTTGCTGAAGCAGGCGCCCTTCGTCTAGAATTCTGTAAGAGAATAAAAAGCGAACATGCCACTCTTCCCCGATATCGAACCAGGAACACCTCTGGTGGGAATAGCCCGCATGGCTGCTCAGGGAAAAGCCATTGATCAAGGCCATGAGGTTGAGTATTTGACGCTCCAGAACCGCAGCGTGCTCACGCGCTGTGTTTCTTCACGCGTGCCTTTTGCCTGGATGATTAATCCTTACCGCGGTTGTGAGTTTGCCTGCAAGTACTGCTATGCCCGTTATACGCACGAATTCATGGAGCTGCGGGACGGCCTGGATTTTGAACGCAAGATTTACGTAAAACAGCACACGGGCTGGCTGCTGCGGCAGGAACTCAAGCAAGTACGCGAAGGGCAGAGTATCGCTATTGGCACGGCCACCGATCCTTATCAGCCAGCGGAGCGGAAGTTCGGCACTACCCGCGCCATCATGGAAGAGTTCACGCGGCATGAGGGCCTGGCCCTCGGGTTGGTAACCAAGTCAGACCTGATTTTGCGTGATCTGGACCTATTGCGGGCGATTTCCGCCAAAAACCGGCTGAGCATTCACATCACTGTGACGACGGTAAATACGGAGCTGGCGCGCATTCTGGAACCACGCGCTCCACGTCCCGATCTGCGTTTCAAAGCCGTGCAGAAGCTGGTGGAAGCCGGCATCCGCACCGGCGTCAACTGCGCACCCGTCCTGCCCGGCATTACCGACGCGCCCGCTGAGCTTGAGAGCGTAGTACGTGCCGCTGCCGCGGTGAAGGCCATGTTCGTGATGGCGTCTCCACTGTTTCTTAAGCCCTCCTCGGCAAAAATATTCCTGCCTTTTTTGCAGGAAAACTTTCCTCAGCTGGTGCCGATGTATCAACAGCGATACTTAAATCGATCGTTCCTGCCGGTCGAATACAGCCGGCGAATCTCGACCCTGGTAAAAAAATACTGCTCAAAACACGGGATCGGTACGCGCGATGAGGCTTTCCGAGCTCAGGCGATTTCTCACCGCCAACGCACTCAGCAGCTTAATCTGTTTGGCGCAGGAGGTTAAGAAGGCCTGGACATTTCGATTGGCCGAACCAATCCTCACCCTGCGTTATGCTGGGAGAGTGCGCCACTTTTTCATCAACAACATAAAAATCCCCCCGCAAGGGGAAAGCAATCAGGACACTGTGTAAGTTAATTCGCCCGCAATACGTTCGCGGCCAAAAAACCTTTCGGTCCCTTTAATAGCTCAAACTCCACAGTTTCGCCTTCATTCAGTGTCCGGTAGCCGTTTTCCTGGATAGCGGAAAAATGCACAAAAACATCTTCTCCGGTTGAGCGCTGTATAAAGCCATAGCCTTTGGCCCCGTTGAACCACTTCACTGTTCCCTTCTCTTTCACAAACACAACTCCTTTCGCCGCAGCTCAGAATTTATGTTCCTTTTGCATCTAGCAGGACGAGAAAAAGAGGCCACGTCCTGCTGCGAATTTCATCCCCACAATAAATAAAAGGCTGTAAAAAGGTCGCGGAGGCCAAGGGTCGGCCAGCGTTACTCCTCAACCTTGCATCGTTCCGGGAAATTGCAATTTTCGCCGTGGAAGAAACCAGCATTTCGTTCTCCAGTGTTTTCCCTGAGAGCTAGGCATAATATTCAGGAACTCTGCTTCTTGTAAAGCACTTTGTTTCGCGGACGCTTTAGTCTTTGCGCGCTGACGAAGGTAGGGTGGATACGCTGGATAACTTTCGTTCCCTTGCGCCAGGTTTTACCTGCCAACGCTAGGGTTGATTTCTGTTACGATTCCCGCAGGATTTCATGCCATCCAATTCAATTTCGCCCGCGCCTGAAGCGGCTTCAGCAACCCCAGCGGCCCCAGAATCCGGGATAGCATGGCTTCTGCGACCGTTCAAGAACATGGTGGTTCAACGTGGTCTACCCACGCTGCATTACTTGACGAAGACGGAGTCACATACTTTTGCCTTCTCCGTGGCAGCGAATGCAATCCTTTCGTTTTTTCCCTTCATGGTCCTGCTCATGTGGTTGATTCGGAACGTCTTCCACTCGCAAGCAATGTTCGCCGCCGTGGTGGAACTTCTGCGCGACCACCTTCCCGCCGGACAGGATTTTGTCATCAAGAACCTCAATGCTCTGGTGAAAACCCGCCAGCGCGTGAAGATGGCTTCTCTCATCATCCTGCTCATTACGTCTACGGGCGTGTTTCTACCGCTGGAGGTAGCATTTAACCGTATCTGGGGATTCACCAAAAACCGTTCTTACCTGGGAAACCAGATCATCTCTTTGCTGCTGGCTTTCGCTTGCGGAATTCTGGCCCTGGCTTCCGTGGCTTTGGCAGCGGGGAATGAAGTAGGCCTGGCGTTCCTTTTGCGCGGGGACCAAAATATCATTTTTCGCGCCGGCACCTTTGTTGCGCTTAAGATACTCGCAACTACGGCCAGCATTGCGATTTTCTTCCTTATTTACTGGCTCCTGCCGAACGGCAAGGTCAAGGCAACGAGCGTGATGCCGGCCGCGGTGGCCATGGGCGTGCTTTGGGAAGTGGGTAAATTCCTTTACATCAAAACCCTGCCCTGGCTCGATTTTCAGGAAGTTTATGGACCGTTTTTTCTTTCCGTCACTTTGATGTTTTGGGCGTTTTTATCCGGCCTGATGGTGTTGGCCGGCGCTCACCTTTCGTCCGACTTCTCTCCGGGACCTCCTCTGGAACCGGAAGATGAGGAGGAGGAAAAAGATGACAGCGGGCTCGAGTTTACGTAATTCTCGGCGATGATTTAGGAATGTAAAGGCTGGTGAATCGCAACCGGCTGGTTTAAGCTGGCCGCTTACAAAATGGGAACAGGCGAAGCAATCCTGGCACTATCGAATCTGGCCCTTCAGGCATGCCTTGCATGGTTTATTTTTGCTGGAAGCTTGCACAAGCAGTATCGCTGCTTCTTCTCCTATACAGTTTATGCGCTTATCGCTGAACCTGTACGCTTCGCGGTTCGTAATCACCAAGAGGCCTATTTCTATATCTACTGGGCGACAGAAGCACTGTATACAGTCCTCGCCTTCTTCGCTATCAGCGAAGTCTTTCGTGGGGTATTCAGAAGCTTTTACAAAATCAGAGGAGCCTGGCTGTTGCTGCCCGCAGTCACCATCCTTACATTCGTGACCGTCGCTTTGCGGCTGCACCGGCTGCTTATCGTGGAGACTTATCCGATCGTGGGCATCATCATCTCCTCTGAAATAGCCGTTAGTTTTTTGCAAGTTGGCATCTTTGCCCTTTTCTTCTTTCTAGTTAGTTTTTTTCACTTGGGCTGGCGTCGGCACGCTTTTGGAATTGCCCTCGGTTTCGGCATCGTGGCGGCAGAGTCTCTGGTGGCTTTTTTACTGCGTTCCGAATTCGGAACGGAAGTTGACCCCATTGTGAGAGTTACCGCTCCTATCACATATGTTATTGCCGTGGTTGTCTGGCTGGCCACGTTCATCAGTCGGCAACCACCTGGTCCGTTGCAAAGCTCTACGCTGATGATCAGCTCTCCTCTTTCGTCCGAGTTCTCCCCAGAGCTGCCTTCTATGCCGGACGATGACGACGGATCAGACTTACGTAGTGCTCGGTATTGATTATTTTGATGTTAAGTTATCGTTACGGCCTAATCGCGGGTTCTAGCCGTGGACTCCCCCTAAAGGCGCTCTTAGTCCACCTCTTTGGCTTGTCCGGGTCAATGTTGAAGGCTGATTTTATAGGGTTCCCCAAAAATACGTCGGCGGTCTCCATCTGCGGGCACCGTCTAATCTCGAAATAATGGGAGGAAATATGAAGAAGAAAATAGCCCGTATACTCATTGCGACCTCGTTGTTCATTGGCGCGACTACTACCGTCTTGGCTGATGGAGGCTGTCCGGTGCCCATATGTCTACCTAAATATTGCCCGCCTGGAAGAATGTAAAACCTGGTGAATTGCGCACGGCTGGTTTAAGCTGGCTGTTCGCAAATGAGAACAGGCGAGTCAATCCTGGCGCTGTCGTGTCTGGCTCTACAGGGCTGTCTTGCCTACTTCCTCTTTGCACGGGGCCTACATAAGCAGTTTCGCTTTTTTTACGTCTATACTGTCTCTGCTGTGGTAATTGAAATCGTGCGATTCGGGTTTCGTAATCACCTGGAACCTTATTTCTACATCTACTGGGCGACAGAGGCTCTGTATGCAGTCCTTGCTTTCCTTGCCATCCACGAAGTCTTTCGTTGGGTATTCCGGAATTTTTACAAAATCAGAGGTTTCTGGCTGTTGGTGCCCATAATCACCCTCATTATGCTTCTGATCATCGCCTTGCGGCTTCACCAGCCTCATATGGTGGAGGCTTATCGGATCATTAGCGTCATCATCTCTTCTAAGATTGCCGTTAGTTTCCTGCAACTTGGCATCTTTGCACTTTTTTTCTTCTTGGTCATGCTTTTTCATTTGGGCTGGCGTCAACACCCTTTCGGAATTGCGTTCGGGTTTGGCATCGCAGCGGCAGGATCTCTAGTGGTCTTTTTGCTACGTTCCAAATTCGGAACGAAATTCGACCCCATTGTCAGAATTACCCCTCCTGTCGCATATATTGTTGCCGTGGTCGTTTGGTTAGCTACGTTCATTAGTCGGCCGTCGTCTCAGCCGATGCCAAGTTGGGGATCGGTGCTTACGCCTGAGGAGATGGTTTTAGAGTTGAGACGTTATACCAAAGCGGCAAAGAGCATTTTAGGAAAATGATATTTGATCTCATCGCGATCCTGCTGGTCGGCACCCTGTTGTTGTTTGCCGGTTACGCCGCTTTGCAGTTTCTGGGTAAGTTCCCCAAACGCAGCATGGAGGACGTGGCGCCCTTCCTTCGCCCAGCGGAATCACAGGAACTCGAATCCTTGCTGGATCCAGCTCTAGAGGCAAATTTCGGGCTGCGGATGTCACGTCCTGAGTTTCGCCAATGGCAGCGCAGGCGAATCCACCTGATGCGTGAGTACCTGCTGCGGATGTCCCACAATGCGCTGGTCTTGATTGAGTGGGGGAACATCGAGTGGACCCAGGAAGATTGCATCTCAGACCGATGTCGTGAAAAACAGCAGCTTGCCCAGGAAATGGTGCAAGCTGCCACCGAATTCCGCCTTTATTCCCTTCTTGCACTAACAAAAATGAAGTTATGGCTCTTACTCCCCTCCAGTCTGTGGTTCCTTATTCCCTCCCCAAGCCTCCCCCGGTTGCGCAGCGTTTTTGGAATTGATGCAGTCCGCTCCTACCATCGCCTTAAGGACGCAGCCGGGGGACTGAGTTTGTCTTACGGCAATGAATATCACCACGAATTGGTGGGCCGCCTTTAAGCTGTTAATTCATTTATCGCGGGAATTTTCCGCCGAGCCTCCCCTTCCTCACCCGATATAATCAACGTAGCTTGCATTTCTGGTCCAAAATTACGGGGAAGCTGGCCTCCCTGCACCTTGCACCACAAACTCGCCTGGCGCGGGTTACGCTTTATCTGGCGGGGATCGAGCTACTACTGCTGCTGATAGAGCGCTTGCTGAAGTTTGTCGGCGCAGCCAATGCGACTGCCTCACTTGGGGGATGGCTCAGCTTTCTGGCTTGGGTCCTCTGTGTTCTGGTTCTGGTCCTTGCGCTTCGCTGGTTCCGCAATCACGTTATGTGGAGCGTCCGCAATCGCCTGATTGTGACGTACCTGTTCATCGGAGGCGTACCTGTCACCCTTGCAGCCGCACTGGCATTTGGCTCTGGGTACCTGGCGGTCAGGGAACTGGCAACGTTTCTTGCCTTTTCAGAGATTCAAACGTACCAACGGCGCTTGGGAGCATCCAATGCTGCCGCTGCGGAACAAATTGTTCAACACGGCGGCACGCCGGACAAGATCGTTGCCAACGACACAGCATTCCCCGGTCGGACTGTCCAGATTCTCGACGAAGCCTCCACTCCCACTTGGCTCAAGGATGGCTTTAGCGAATTGGTGACAGACCATGGACGGTTTTACTTGCGTGCGGCGAATTCCATCCATACATCCCACGGTCCGGCCATGGTCGTTTCCAGCGTGCCCTTTGACGAGAAACTGCTGGCCAAAATCGCCAGCAAGCTGGGATCGCTTACCCTATCGGCGAAGGACGTTGATATCCGCCTCAAGGACGACTCCGGGATAAGCACTTCTTCCACGCCTGTCGGTAGAACATCAGTCGCCTCCGAACAGTCCGCCGATGTTACCGCCGGTTCCGTAGCGTCTCCGTTGCTCATACTCGACCTTGACTTCTATTTTGGGGAGCCGATTCCCACGGTTGACTGGGCGACGAACAAAAAGCAGCCCAAAATACTTGCCGGCACGACCCGGCTGTCCACAATTTATTTGTATCTCACCGCTTCCAGGGACATATCGACGGGAAATTTGGGGCTTGCGCTCATGGCGACAGCCGTCGCTTTTGCCTTATTCGTTCTCATCGCGTTGATCATCGGCATGCGTCTGACCCGCACCATCACTTACTCCGTAGCGAATCTCTATAAGTCAACCCAGCATATCAATCGCGGCGACTTCACCCAGCGCATCCAGGTACGGCAAAAGGACCAGCTCGCCGCTCTCCAGACCGCCTTCAACTCCATGACCGATTCCTTGCAGCAGCTCATCGCCGAGCAGAAGGAAAAAGAACGCCTGCAAAGTGAGTTGGAAATCGCGCATGAGGTGCAAGCCCAGCTTTTTCCGCAGGCCAATTCCAGCACCAGCACATTGGAGTTGTATGGGATCTGCCGCCCCGCCCGCATCGTGAGTGGCGATTACTATGATTTTCTTCCCTACGGTCCGGAGCAGGTTGGCATCGCAGTAGGTGACATTAGCGGAAAAGGCATCTCTGCGGCCCTTCTGATGGCCACCATCCACTCGGCTATACGCGCTTATGAACAGGAACAGTTGCTCACGGTTGGAGTCGCCGCGGCCTACGGCACCAATGCGAGAATGGCGGCCATCGAGTCGAGCGTCGCGCCGGCGTCACCTTCACAGATGCTCTGGCTCTTGAACCGTCATCTTTACCAGAGCACCCAGCCAGAAAAATATGCCACGCTCTTTTTGGGATTTTACGATGACGTAAAGCACCGGTTGACCTACTCCAACGCCGGTCACCTCCCTCCGATCATTCTGGGGCAGAATGGCTCCGTTCGACGGCTTGAAACCGGAGGCACCGTGGTGGGACTCTTCCAGGACCGGACCTACGATGAAGAGACCGTGGAGTTGTATCCGGGCGATGTCTTCATCGCTTTCAGTGACGGCATTACCGAGCCGGAAAATGAGTTCGGTGAATTCGGAGAAGACCGGCTGATTGAAACCATTGCCGCCTACCGCCACTTGCCTCTTGAGCGCATCTCCGACCAAACTCTTGCTGCCGTCCAGGACTGGATCGGCTCCACGGAACAGCCGGACGACATCACCCTGGTCCTGGCCCGTTGCATCTGAGTACGACAAAACCCGCGAAAATCCTTCAACCTAGTATCTAACTTGGTAACGCTTGGTAATCTGTGCTTACCTTTGCCTGGATTACGAATTATGGTTGACAATCAAGTCACTCAGATGAAATCAACTGTAACAATCCGTCAGCGCTCTCCGCTAACCTTGTGGCAACAGCAATCACAAGTCAAGCATGGTGTTTTGCATCGTATAAAAGACATCACAGCAGAGTTAGAGTCGCTCCAGGCGGCGATGCATGGCGCCTTGAATGAACCGGGAGAGGCATACAAGAACCCATTCTGCGAAGACGCGGATGCTGTGCGGGTCCTGAACCATTTCAAGGCCGAACTCGACCAGTTGCGTCGGATCTTGTGGTTCTACATCGAAGAAGCCACAGGAAAGTCTGGCCCGGACCTGGACCAGGACCAGGAAGAGAAAAACCGCCGTTTGCAACGGGTCACGGAACTCTTGGGCGCTCTTGCACCCAAGCCCGCGGCATCATCGCAAGCCCCAGCCCAGGAGCCAGGTTCTTTTTTTGAAAGGCTCAACCAAGTGATCGATGTTCACATGAACGACAAAACCTTGGCCACAAAATCCGCTTCTGCCAAGCGCCACAAAAGTTAAGGTGTCTTGGCCAGAGTGTGGTCAAGATTGGCGATCCGCCAACCGGTCTCAAATACCAGCCGCGTAATCTGCGTCATCTTGCCAAAATCAATTTTGTCCACGGTGTCCGTGGGCCTGTGGTAGTCCACGTGGGTGCCGTCAAAATAAAAAATGATGGGAATGCCGTGCTTGGCGTAGTTCCAATGATCGGAGCGGTAATAGATTCGCTCGGCATTGTTGGGGTCGTTGTAATAATAGTCAAGCTTCAGTTTCTGGTACTGGGCGTTTGTGTCCTCACTGATTTTGTGCAGCTCCTGGCTAATGCGGTTTGAGCCTACAAGATAAACAGTGTTGGCGTCAGTAAGATGTTCGTCGGCCACGTCTTTGTCCCCAGCCGGCTTGGAACGCCCGATCATATCGATATTGAGGTCGGCGACAATCTTATCCAGTGGGACAGCAGGTGCGTAGTCCGTGTTGTACTCCGATCCCAGCAGGCCAAGCTCTTCGCCGGCATGGAAAATCACCAGCACCGAACGTTTTGGCCGATCCAGAGACATGGCATGAGCAATCGCCAGCACCGCCGTAGTACCGGAACCATCGTCGTCTGCGCCATGGTAGATTTCACCCTTGGGGCCGGTCTTGAGATGATCATAGTGCGCGCTAAAAACGATATATTCGTTCTTGAGCCTCGGGTCAGTTCCTTCCAGGATGCCAGCTACGTTTTGCGTTGTTGCACGAGTTTGCTGCAATGAGACGGCGATCTGAGCGGAGACATTTAGGGCTTTAGGTTCAGGCGACTCTTTCTTCCCAATCGTTTCGTAGATTGCCTTGAGGTTAAGTCCACCTGCGGCAAGAACTTTTTCCGCAGCGTCTGGTCCGAGCACGAGCCCAGGGAGTCCGCCATCGGCTTCCTTGGCCAACCGGACCGTCTCACGCGATGCGAACCGCTCCAGAAAACCCTTGTCCTTCATTGCTTCAAGCAAACGCTGCGGCGGAAGTTGCAGAATGCCCACCGCGCCATGCGCGCGCGCGGCGCCCTGCCCTTGTTCGCTCGTTGCCAGCCTGGAGGAGTCAATTCCCGCGGGAATACCGGAGGCAAGCAGAACGATCTTTCCCTTCACGTCCAAGCCGGCATAGTCGTCATGCTTCTGCGCGGGCGATGAGATCCCTGCTCCCACAAAAACAATCTGGCCCTGCGCTTGACCGGCGGAAGTGCTTCCTGAAAGAACAATGTCGCCAAAATTAAAGGTGCTGGACTTGTCTCCAGCCTTGATCTCCAGAGAACTCTTGGCCGTATCCGGCTTGGCGGAGATCACTTCAAAGGTCTGGAGAAAACCACCGTGATCGCCTGCGCCATGAAACCCGTATCCCTCCAGATGGGCAGCAAGATAGCGCGCCGAAATAGCGAAGTTGGGCGCAAGAGTATAGCGGCCGCCCAGTTCGTCCGAGGCCAGAAATTCTAGATGCATGCGCAGTTCTCTTGGCGTAATGGAATCTACCGTAGACGGTACAGGTGCAAGATTGGTTGCCGGCAGGCCCCCGGCATAGATGGCAATGGACGCGCTGGCAACGACAACCAGAAGCGTCTTGACCAGGAAGGTTTTAGGGTTGTTCACACCCCTATGGTAGCAGCGCGACAGGCTCCCCACAACCGAAGGAAACTGGCCTGATCCGGAGCTGCCGGGGCTGGTTCAGCGTGTTCACGTAGAATCGTACAGAGCAAAAACGTGAAACAAACAATTATTGTTCTGGAAGACGATCAAGACATTGCGAATTTAATCCGGCATCAGTTGGAACAGGCTGGGTTTGCCGTCCAAGTGTGCCCGACGGGCGACAAAGTACTTCCTTTGGCGCGCCAGAACCTGCCCGTCCTTTTTCTGCTCGACATCATGGTCCCCGGCAGCAGCGGGTTTGAAGTCTGCCGCATGGTGCGGGAGAGCAAAGACCTGGCCAGGATCCCCGTCATTTTCCTTACCGCCAAAGCCGGTGAGGAGGACAAAGTGAAAGGCCTTGATCTTGGCGCCGACGACTACATTACCAAGCCTTTCAGCACACGAGAGCTGGCAGCGCGCGTCCGGGCGGTTTTGCGCCGCTTTGAACAGCCAGTCACCACCAGCATCACCACGCCGGACTTCGAATTGAACAGTGATTCTGTAACACTGACCGTCCGAGGAACACTGGTGGACGTCACGGCAACGGAGTTCCGGCTCCTGCACTTTCTGGCTTCTCATCCAGGGAGGGTCTACACCCGCGATCAGGTGCTGGACGCTGTGTGGCGCGACATGTCCTTTGTCACACCACGCTCGGTGGACGTATATATCCGGCGGCTGCGCGAAAAAATTGAGCAGGACCCAGAAGACCCGCGATATCTTAAGACCGTCCGCGGGGCGGGCTATAAGTTTGAGGCGGCGAAGTGAGAAACCGTATCTTCCTTAAGGCAATGGCCGCGTTTGTGGCAGTCATCGCCGCGGCCACGCTGACTCTGGATATCAGCATACGGCACACCTGGGAGAATTCCCTGCGCGGCAACATCGAACGTCTTCTAGTACAAAATGCCCAGGGCTTTGCCCTTCGCATTGAAAACGATCACCAGCATTCGCTGCAACAGATGGCGGAAGAAGAGGCCCGCATCACGGAAACGCGGGCCACCATCATCGCGCATGACGGCTCGGTTCTGGCGGATTCTGAAGCCGACCCCAAGACCATGGAAAATCACGCCGGCAGAGCGGAAGTGGCTTCAGCCCTGAATGGCCAGACCGGCAGTGCAACCCGCTTGAGCCACACCGTCGGGACGGAATTTCTTTACGTCGCCGTGCCCAGCGGTGACAAAGTAGCAAGGCTGGCTTATCCGCTGGCAACCATACGAACCCATATCGCGGCGATCCATTCAACTCTGTTGCGCTCTTCCGCTTTGGCGCTCGTGCTGGCCCTGGTGCTGGCCATCATTGTGGCGGAGACCATCTCCCGAAGACTGCGACGGATTGTAAGATTCGCCGAGCAGATTGCTGCTGGAAACCTATCAGCGCGCATCGCAGAACGCAGCGGCGACGAGATTGCCCAGGTGGCCATGGCGCTGGACCGCACGGCACGCAGGCTGGAAGACAATTTTGCCGCCGTGCGCGACAGTCGCGCCCAACTTGAAGCGTTGCTGAACAGCATGACGGATGGCGTCATTGCCGTCTCGCCGGACATGAAGGTGTTGTGGGCGAACCACGCCATCTCCGGCATTGTTTACCAGCCTGTTCGCATGGGCGCTCCTGTGATTGAGCTGATTCGCCATCCGGACTTTCTTACTACGCTGGCATCTGCCTTGCAGTCCAAACAAAGAGAAAGCGCGATCGCCAATTCCCTGGTTGGCCGCAGATCATTTTCCATCACCGCGGAACCTCTCCCGGACGGAGGCGTGGTCAGCGTGCTGCATGACATATCGGAGATCGAACGCGTGGAGAAAACCCGGCGCGACTTTATCGCCAACGTATCGCACGAACTGCGCACGCCGCTCACCTCTATCCGCGGCTATGCTGAGACCCTGCTTGAGTCTGATGAAGCGCTGGATGGTAACACACGAGAGTTCCTCCAGGTGATCCGGCGCAATGGCGAACGCATGAGCCGCCTGACGGAAGACCTGCTGGTGCTGGCAAGGGTCGAGTCAGGCGAGGAAAAGTTGGACCTGCGTTCGTACTCAGCCCAGAGTCTCTTGGCGGAAGCCGCTTCTTCCATGCAAGACAACGCTCGCGCCGAGGAGGTGGAACTCAGCATTGGCGCCGCGCCAGAGTCACCCGTTCTGGCGGACTCTTATGCCGTGCACCAGGTCTTCGCCAACCTCATCAGCAATGCTCTACGTTATGCGCAAAGCGGCAAGAAGATTGTGATCGGCGCAGCTGAACAGAAGTATGCAATCGAGTTTTTTGTTCAGGACTTTGGCCCCGGCATCGCTTCTGAACATCTGCCTCGCATCTTTGAGAGGTTCTACCGCGTTGATAAAGCCCGCTCCCGTGAGACCGGCGGCACGGGCTTAGGGCTGGCCATCGTGAAACATATTGTACTGAACCACAGCGGGACAGTCCGCGTTGAGAGCGCCGTCGGGCACGGATCAACGTTCTATTTCTCATTGCCAAAAGCCTGAGGGCAGCAGCTTCGTCCTGGCTCATCGGGCCGTGTTGAAATTTCCATCACATAAGTTGCAGCATATTGCATCTGCGTTTTTACGTCCTCTTCATCTCTCCTTTATCAATTCTTAACAACGCTCCTCTATAAGAGGTCGGTGCACCCTCTCGCAAAACATGAGAGCGCAAGTCGAGAACAAATCATTACGCCCAGTGTGGAGGAAAAAGATCGCAATGAAACTTCTTAAGTCCAGCGTTTTTTTGCTCCTGGCTTCGACCCTGATGTTTGGCCAGAGCAACACGCCAAGCACCGGTTCAGGCCCGGACCCATCCAAGATTTCCAGCCAGATTCAAGCGCTACAAGACGCCATCGCACAGCAGCAGGCACAAATTGAAACGCTGCGGAACGAACTGGCGGAACAAAAGAACGCCAACCGCACACCGCAAGTTGTAAATGCTTCCCTCAGCGCCTCCGGAACATCGAACGCACCTGCGGCCCAGAGCGACGTGGAAAAGCCCAAAGAGTCGCCGCTTTCTTTCCGCATCGGGGCAGCGGACTTCACTCCCGGCGGGTTTGTGGATTTTGAAAACATTTTCCGCAGCACGAACACCGGTAACGTCGCGGGCACCAACTTCTGGGCCATTCCCTTCAGCAATACTCCAGCGGGCCATCTCACCGAGTTTCGCGCCACCGGACAGTACTCTCGTCTGAACCTGAAAACACATGCCAAGTTCGGCCAGAATGACGTCACCGGTTTTATTGAATTTGACTTCAACGGCAATGATGCGGCGAATGTATTTGTCACCTCCAACAGCCACACGGACCGTCTCCGCCACTACTGGCTGGATCTGAAGCGCGGCAAATGGGAGTTTGTAGGCGGTCAGGCCTGGGGTTTGCTTACGGCCAATCGTGTTGGCGTTGGCCCGAATTCAGCGGATGTCTTCACTACTTTCAACGAAGACGGCAATCATCAGGTCGGCAACAACTTCACCCGTGCTGCCCAATTCCGCGTCGGCTATCACTTTAACGATCATTTTGTTTGGGCCGTGGCCATCGAGAACCCACAGCAGTTCACGGGACAAGGCGCGGAGGTCGTCTTCCCAACCGTTTTCAACGCAGCCCTCAGCAACCAACTTGATCCCGCCAGCGTCCCTGGCACCCCGAACGTGAGCCCGGACATCATTTCCAAATTTGCTTATGACAATGATCTCGCGGGAAGGCATTTCCACTTCGAAATGGGTGGACTGTTCACTGCCGTGAAGATTACTGACGTGCCCACCGTCGCGGGTTCCAAATTCACCTCGCATTCGAAAATCGGAGGCGGCATTGAGGCTGGTCTCAACTTTGACCTCTTCAAGGGTTCTGATGGCAGATATCTGCGCTTTGTGACGAATGGTCTCTGGGGCCCCGGTGTTGGACGGTACCTGCTTGGCGCCGGACCGCAGGCGGTGGTCGCTCCAGTCTCAGTTGCAGGCTCCACGTGTACATCCGCCGGCAATTGCGATCTGACAGTTTCCATGGTCCATTCCGGCAACGCGCTTGCGGGCTTTGAGTTCGTCCCCACCCCCAAAGCACAGTTTGGTGTTTATTACGGCGGAGCGTACTTCCAGCGCAACGCTTTCCCCGACATTACATCCGCGGCGGTAACCAAGCCGATCATAGGATTCGGCGGAGTCAACGAAGCCAACCCCGGCATCCAGAACCGCTCCATTCAAGAAATCACTTTGGATTGGACGCAAACCCTGTGGAAGAACCCACAGTATGGCGCTCTTCTGTTCGTGACCCAAACTTCTTACGTCACGCGCAGCCCGTGGTTTGTTGCTGTGGGAACGCCCAAGAACGCCCACCTCACCATGGGATATGTGAGCTTGAAATACGTATTGCCGTAGCTTGATTTTTACCTGTTGGCGGATGATCCAACGAACCCAACAGGAAAAAATTGAGCATGATTATCAATCTCCTTCTGCTTTTCTTTGAGCTCCGGTCTTAACCAGCCGGGGCTCTTTTTTCATACCCAACAACGTTCATTTTGTTCATGATGGCAAATCTTCAATGCCTTTTAACAATCATTTAACACTGCTCTGTTACGGTCTCTCCTGAGAACGATTTTCTTGCAACTCTTGAGGAGGAGAATGATGAAATCTAAACTTTGGATTGCGCTCATGCTTGGCGCGTTAGTGGCTGCGGGTTCGGCACAGACAAATCTGAACGGTGCAGGCGCCACGTTTCCTAATCCGATCTACCAGAAATGGTTTAACGAATATCACAACGCCCATTCCGATATTCAGATCAACTACCAGTCAATCGGCAGCGGCGGCGGGATCCAACAACTCACAGCTGGGACCGTTGACTTCGGCGCCAGCGACGGCCCTATGACCGACGAGCAATTATCCAAGGTCCAAGGAAAGGTCCTGCACATTCCCACCGTTCTGGGTGCTGTGGTGCCGACCTACAACATTCCCGGCGTAAGCGCCGAACTCAAGTTCACCGGCGATGTTCTAGCTGATATTTTCATGGGCAAGATCACCAAATGGAATGACGCGCGGCTGGCCAAAGCGAACTCCGGTGTTAAGCTCCCTGACCTCGACATCGTCGTTGTACATCGCGCGGACGGCAGCGGCACCACTTACATCTTTACCGACTTTCTCTCCAAGGTAAGTCCGGCGTGGGCAAGCACGGTAAAGAAAGGCGCAGCGGTCAACTGGCCCGTGGGCCTTGGGCAAAAGGGCAATGAAGCCGTTGCCGGGACCGTGAAACAAACAGAAGGCAGCATCGGTTACGTTGAGCTCATCTATGCCCTCTCCAACAAAATGGCGTACGGCAGCGTGCAGAATCCCGCAGGCAATTTTGTTAAGGCGAGCCTTGAATCCGTCACCGCGGCTGCCGCTTCTGTGAAAGACATGCCGGAAGATTTCCGTGTTTCCATTACCAATGCTCCCGGCAAAGATGCTTATCCCATCAGCAGCTTTACCTGGCTGCTTGTTCCGGCTGAGTGGAATGACGCTGGCAAGCACAAAGCCTTCGTCGATTTTCTGAATTGGATGGTCGATAAAGGCCAGACCATGACAACGGCCCTTGAATATGCTCCCTTGCCCAAGAACGTAGCAGCGAAAGTAAAAGACCGCATCAAAGAAGTCAAAGTGGTCAAGAAGCAAGCGCAGAAGTAAACGCAAAACATCTGCGCCGCAGATTCAGGCATATCTGAATTTTGAGTTGGATTTGCATCGAGCGTCCAAAGTGGATCTTTGAATCGTTCCTAACTCCCTTGAGTGCCGGTTTAACCGACCGGCACTCTATTTTTAACAATGCTTTAACAATCAATTGGTAACTTTCACACATGCGGACCATTCCAGAACGTCGGCCGTCCAGTTCCGAAGAGCCCGAAATGAAACAAACCAGCGAAACCAACGCCGGACAGGGGCTCACAGTCGTGTCCAAGAGCCGGGCCAGCGCACGGGAGAGCGTGTTCGCAGACTCCGCCTTTCGTTCCGTTGTGGTGCTTTGCGGAGTCGCTGTGCTCGCGATCGTGGCCTTGATCGTGTTCGAACTAGTCACGCAGTCGCGTTTGTCCATGAGTAAGTTTGGCTTTAAGTTTTTGGTCAAGCAGGTATGGGACCCGGTCAATGAAGATTTCGGCGCCCTGCCCTTTATCTTTGGAACGGTCGTATCGTCGCTCATCGCTCTGATTATTGCTGTGCCGCTTTCGGTGGGGACCGCGCTGTTTTTGACCGAACTTTGCCCGCGGCAAATCCGCGGTATCCTCTCCCTGCTGGTCGAATTGCTTGCTGCCATCCCTAGCGTAATCTACGGGCTGTGGGGCATCTTTGTTCTTGCGCCGTTCCTGCGCGCCTATGTGCAGCCGTTTCTGGCAAAGTATTTTGGCTGGACTGGATTGTTCGGCGGTCCGAAATATGGCTACGGTATGCTCGCAGCCGGTGTGATTCTAGCCATCATGATTCTTCCTATCATTGCCTCCATCACCCGAGAGGTCGTGACAGCTGTGCCGCGTGTACAACGTGAGGCTGCTCTGGCCCTGGGCGCCACAAAATGGGAGATGCTGCGCATTGCGGTCCTGCGCAACGCCCGGCCAGGGATCATGGGGGCCGTGATTTTGGGCTTGGGGCGCGCACTGGGTGAGACCATGGCCGTTTACATGCTGATCGGCAACCGCGCCCAAATCGTGCGCTCGCTCTTTGCTCCCGCAAATACTTTGGCCAGCGTCATCGCCGCCGAGTTCACGGAGGCCGTTGGCAGCATTTATCTCAGCTCGTTGATTGAGATGGCTCTTGTCTTGTTCGTTCTGACGTTGGTTGTCAACGCGCTCGCCGGACTGCTGGTCTGGTCCATCACCCGAGGAATGCCTGCGAGGGCCCTTGCTTAATTCTTCACAAAACATAGCATTGCACCGCCGGCTCACCAATGGTCTGGCTTTGGGTTTGATTACCATGGCTATGCTGATAGTGACTGTCCCATTGTTTCTTATCTTGGGGACCGTAATCTCTCGCGGTGTCAGTGGGCTCAACTGGGCGTTTTTTACTCAGATTCCCAAGCCGATCGGCGAAGTTGGCGGCGGCATGGTCAATGCCATTGCTGGCTCCGTCATGTTGCTGGCTGTAGCCAGCCTGATCGGGGTGCCGCTGGGGGTTGGCGCAGGCGTTTATCTTGCGGAATACGGCCGCAATAAATGGGGAAACATTGTTCGCTTCACCGCCGATGTGCTCAACGGCGTGCCCTCCATTGTGATCGGCTTGACGGCGTATGCGCTGGTTGTCGTAGTACAAAAACACTTTTCTCTTCTTGCCGGCAGCGTTGCCCTGGGCATCATGATGATCCCCACAATTTGCCGGACCACGGAAGAAGTCCTGCTTCTGGTCCCGCAATCAATCCGGGAAGCTGCCTTGGGACTGGGCATTCCTAAGTGGCGCACCATCCTTTCTGTGGTAGTGCGGACTGCCAGTTCCGGCATCGTCACCAGCATCATGCTGGCCTTTGCGCGCATCGCCGGAGAGACAGCGCCGCTGATGTTTACCGCGTTGGGAAATCAGTATTGGAGCAAGAGTCTCAATCAGCCGACCGCGGCCTTGCCGCTCCAGATTTTTGCCTATGCGGTGATGCCGTATGACGAGGCACACAGGCAAGCCTGGACGGGGGCCTTGGTTCTCATTGGTCTTATTATGCTTACTGTCATCGTTTTCAGATTTATCTCCAGCCGCGGCGCCATCAAGGGGGCCAGTTAATGGAAGCCGCCGGCATTCATGTGAAAGATCTCAACGCATGGTTTGGAGCAACGCAGGCGCTCCACAGCATCAGTATGGAGATTCCTGCCAAGCACGCGACCGCGATTATCGGTCCTTCGGGCTGCGGGAAATCCACGTTTGTCCGCTGCCTGAACCGGATGCATGAGACGCTTCCGCAAACGCGAGTGGAAGGCACGGTAGCCATCGGCGATCTGGATGTCTACGGCAAAGGCGTCTCCCCGGTTTGGATTCGCCGTCGTGTCGGCATGGTGTTCCAAAAACCGAATCCTTTTCCTACCATGTCCATCTATGACAATGTGGCCGCTGGTTTGAAACTGAATGGATTCCGTAATCGGCGGGAATTGGATATCGTGGTGGAACGCTCTCTGCGCAAAGCGGCGCTGTGGGACGAGGTAAAAAACGATCTCAAGAAAAAATCCGGGGCCAGCCTCTCCGGAGGACAGCAACAGCGCCTCTGCATCGCTCGCGCGCTGGCCGTGGAGCCCGAAGTGCTGCTCATGGATGAGCCTGCCTCCGCTCTTGATCCGATTTCCACCGCCAAAGTTGAAGACCTGATCTTCGAGCTGAAAAAGCAGTACACGGTGGTCATTGTCACGCACAACATGCAGCAAGCGGCGCGTGTGGCTGACTTTACCGCGTTCTTTCTTATGGGAAATATGGTAGAACTCGATAAGACCCAAATCATTTTTACCAAGCCTTCCGATAAGCGCACGGAAGATTACATTACCGGGAGGTTCGGATGACGCGCACACGGTTCCACCAGGGACTTGACGACTTAAAACAAAAATTGCTGGTCATGGGCGGCATGGCGGAGCAGGCGGTGGAGCGCGCGGCCCGTGCCTACCAAACCCGCGACGTTGCCATCTGCGAGATCGTGCTGCGTGATGAGAGCAAAATCAACGCCGCCGAACGCGACGTGGATGAGATGGCGATTGATCTGCTTGCCATGCAACAACCCATGGCGGTCGATTTGCGCTTCATCATCGCCTGCATCAAGATCAACGCTGACCTGGAACGCGTAGGCGATCAGGCCGTGAACATTGCGGAGCGCGTGATGGACCTGGCAGCCAATCCCAAAGCCGCCCTGAACGTGGACATTCCACGTATGGCCTCTCTCAGCATCAGCATGGTGCGTGATGCTATCAATGCTTTTCTCACCGGAGATGTCGACATGGCCCGTTCAGTCCTGGAACGCGACGACTTGGTAGACAATATGAACCGGGAAATCTTTGAGGCCGCCGACTTTGCCATGACCCACGCCATCGATACGCACCGCAGCGCCTTGGACACTTTAATCGTTGCCCGAAACCTGGAGCGGGTGGCTGATCACGCCACCAATATTGCCGAAGATGTAATCTTCTGGGTGCGGGGTGCTGATGTTAGGCATCACGCGCAGGGATGAAGCAAATTGTTGAGCGTAGGAGACATAGTTAAAGTAATTCTTTAACTATATCTCGATTCGGCGCTTTTGGGCCGGGCCTCCCTGGCCTTCCCTGAAAAGCTACAATACTTCTTTGGCTAGCCCAATTCTCAGAGTGATGGCGAAGAATGTTGAGTCACGAATTTCTAAGTGAACATTAACATTCTTTTCACACTCTGCTGCTAGCATCCGCAGGTTGTCTACTCATATGAACCGGTCGGTTGAAGATCCATCTCTCTATATTAATCGTGAGACCTCGTGGCTTGCGTTCAACCGGCGCGTCCTTGAAGAAGCCAATGATGAACGCAACCCGCTGCTGGAGCGGGTAAAATTTTTGGCCATCTCCGCCAGCAACCTGGATGAATTCTTTGAAGTCCGCGTGGCCGGACTGCTGCAACGCATAGAAGAAGGCTTTATTGACGCCGGCCCTGACGCGCTTACCGCCCAGCAGGAGCGCGAACTGATCGCCTTGGAAACCCACGAGTTTGTGCAGGAACAGTATGAATGCTGGAATACAAAACTGTTGCCCGCGCTGGCCAAGGAAAACATCCGCGTTCTCGCGCTCAAGGACCTGGCTGCGGAACAAGAAGCATTCATTGATTCTTATTGCGAAAAGGAAGTCGATCCTCTTTTAACGCCAGTTACCGTCGATCCGGCGCACCCTTTTCCACGCGTATTGAACAAAGCGCTCTGCATTGCCCTTCTGCTGAAACGTAAGCGACGCGCCAGCGGCACTTACATGGGCGTGATTACCGTTCCCAGAGTGTTGCCGCGCCTGGTCAGGCTTCCGTCCAAATCGGGGATTGACTATGTCTTCCTGGCTGATCTGCTCACCTATCACGCGGCGACGATGTACCGCGGTTACGACATTCTTTCCGCAGCGTCCTTCCGTGTTACCCGGAACAGCAACTTATATCTGGAAGAAGAAGAAACGCGCAATCTGCTCGAGTCAGTGAGAACGGAGCTTCACCGCCGGCGCAAGGGTGACGGCGTGCGGCTGGAGATCGACGCCAACGCCAACGCGGAAATCGCCAAACGCTTGCAGCAAACTTTTGAGTTGGAAGATTGGCAGATATTCAATACTCAGGGCCCGGTCAACCTCTCACGCCTGTTTAATTTTTATGAACTCCCTGACCGGCCTGATCTGAAATTCAGGAACTTTGTGGCCCGCGAACTTCGTTTACAACCCAGCAGCAAGAACATTTTTGCCGAGTTGCACAAACGCGACATCCTTCTTCACCACCCGTATGATTCGTTTGACGCCGTGGTGGATTTCATTGAAAGCGCGGCCAGCGATCCTGACGTTATCTCGCTGAAGCAGACGATCTACCGCACCAGCAGGGATTCTCCCATTGTCGGCGCGCTGATCTCTGCCGCAGCGGCAGAAAAAGAAGTGACCGCCGTTCTGGAACTGAAAGCCCGCTTTGACGAAGCTTCCAACATCCAATGGGCGCGCACTCTGGAAGATGAGGGCGTGCAGGTTTACCACGGGCTTGTTGGTCTAAAGAGCCATTGCAAGCTTTGCCTGCTGGTGCGGCATGATCCCGATGGAGTTACGCGGCGATACGCCCACATCGGCACGGGGAATTACAACCCGACCACGTCACGGTTTTACACGGACGTAAGCCTGCTCACCTCTGCGCCTGAGATTACTTCCGCCGTGCATTCGGTGTTCAACTATCTCACTGCATATTCTGAAGCTCAGAGCTACGAACCGCTGGCTATCTCGCCTGTCAATCTTGCCGCCACCACGCTGGCGCAAATCCAAAAGGAAGCGGAGCATGCCCGCAACGGCCGCCCAGCAAGAATTATTGCCAAGATGAATTCATTGCTGGACAAGAATGTAATTCAGGCCTTATATCGGGCGTCGCAGGCGGGAGTAAAGATTGACCTCAATGTTCGCGGCATGTGCTCGCTGCGGCCGGGCGTGCCGGGAATCAGCGACAACATTGTGGTCCGCAGCGTTGTGGGGCGGTTCCTGGAGCACAGCCGAATTTTTTATTTTGAAAACGGAGGAGATGAGCATATATACATCTCCAGTGCTGATTGGATGCCGCGCAATCTTTATGAACGCGTTGAAGTGCTTTGCCCTGTGCTGGATTCAACGCTGAAGGAACGCATTAAGAATGAGATTCTCGCCGCCTATCTGGCCGATAACATCAAGGCCCGCTTCCTTGACCGGAATGGGCGATATACCCGCCGGCCCCGGCGTCGTGCGGAAAAAAACTTCTCCGCTCAGGATTTTTTGATTGCATTAGCTGAGGGCACAGCCACGGCAGCCGATATTCCGGAACCCATCATGTCTTCGCGCAGCCTTGCCAGTGGGAGAAAGAAGCAACTTGTCCATCGATAGGAACCTATGATTCTTTATTTTTTGCGGCATGCTGCCGCGGGCACGTCCATGCTAAACCCGAAGAAAGACGAACGACGCCCCCTGGATGAAGAAGGCATCCTCCAGGCACGCTACATTGGACGCATGCTGGCCACCCTTGACGTACAAGTGGACCATATTGTCAGCAGCCCGCTCAAGCGCTCCTTGCAAACTGCTTCTCTGGTGGCCAATGAACTGGCGTTTGAAGCCGCCGTGCAGACCAATGATGCCTTGCGGCCCGATGCCGAGTTTGAGCAATTTCAGGCCATGCTTGCAAGCTTCAAGAAATACGACGCGCTCATGGTGGTGGGCCACAATCCCAGTCTTACCGAGTTTCTAAGCAAAACTGTTGCCGGCCACGCGGGCTCCGCCCACATTGAGTTCAAGAAGGGCGCTGTGGCCAAAGTCGATCTTGCGGGCCGCATAGGAACGCTCCATTGGCTGGTTACACCAAAGATTGCCCGCACTCTTCAAACAAGTTTGAAGGCCAGTTCCCTGCCAAAGACCTCGCGGAAGTAAGGAACTTCCTTCTCGCCCGCCCACAGTTCCAGGTCCACCCCACCGCGAGCGCCTTTCACCATGAACGTAATGCGACCATCGCGGGCCGTAGCACGAATTGAATGGACCGCGGCCCGTCTACCTTGATTCAACGCGCGCGCCATACGAAGAATCGCGATCGACTTGATCACATCCGACCTGATCTGCGCCGGCAGGACCTTAATTAAACGGTCACGCAATTGGGGCTTGGAATTGCCCTGGAAGCGGGCCACGGTGGCAATGATCTGCCGTTGCAGCGGCGTAAACCCAAACAATTCAGAGCGGGAAATAATGTAATAAGCATGGCGATGCAGTCCAACCGGATTGATGTACATGCCAACTTCATACAACATGGCCGCCGCGCCCATCCACTCGCGGAAATCTTTGTCCAGCCGGTGCACAGACTTGGTTTGATCGAAGAGAGACAGAGCAATCTGGCGTACGTGCTCAGCGTTGGCAAGATCGACGCCGTAGCGGCGACTCGTAGTCAGCAACACATCCTGCCGGTCTGCCTCCAGTTGCTGATGCGAGCGCGTATGCCGGTCATACTCAGCTGCCATCTGGGCAAGGATTCCGTCACGCAGTCCCAGCGATGAGTAGCGAAACGCGCGAAGCCCGCAAACGCCCATGATATGCGCATAGACAGCGGCCCCAGCAATGACGATCTCCGCCCTCTGCGGATTGATGCCTTTGATGGCGGCACGCTGGCGGTGCGTCAGCTTGGCCAGACGCTTGGCAAGTTTGCCAACCACGGTTTGTGACGTGAGTTCACTGCGGCTGAGCCGCAGCGATCGCGCGGCTGCACTCAGCGCGGCCGCCGTCCCAGAGCTTGCAACCGCGATCTTTACCCCTGATCGCGCGATGTGCTTTGAAATATGGGCGGCCTCTTTAACAATGAAATCATGCACCCGCTTCAACTCGGACTTGTTCGGTGGATCGTGGCGGATGAACTCCTGGGTCAACCGGACCGCCCCGAGTGGAAGGGTGACAATCTCCTTGATGTGGCTTCTTTCGGAAAGCGTCAGCTCACAGCTGCCTCCGCCCAGGTCGATCAATAATAACTTTGCCGGACGCGTGCGCAGGTTTGCGATCACCCCCAGGTGGATTAACCGGCCTTCTTCAAGCCCGGAGATGACCTCAAGCTTCCAGCCGGTAACCGTTTTCACCCATTCGGCAAACAGCCGCGCGTTGTTGCTGTCACGCATGGCGCTGGTGGCAACAACGCGGGTCCTCTCTACTGCGTAACTCTGGACGGCGCGGTGAAAACGGCGCAGGACTTTTAGAGTGTGCGCCATGGCCTGAGGATTAAGGTTACCGTCGCGGAAAACACCTTCGCCTAACCGGGTAACTTCACGGTCCTGATGCAAGGCGACCAGGCGTCCGCGACGCAGCTCCGCAATGCTCAAACGAACAGAGTTGGAGCCGATGTCGACCGCGGCAAAGACCGGCATTTTCTAGGAGACGCGCCGGGCTGACGCCCGCGCGCTGTGAACCGACTGTACCTGCTTCTTGGCCGGTGCGGGTGTGGACGAAGAAAATAATTGCGCCACAGCGGAAGTTGCCGCCGAATACCTTGCCGCAAACAAGGAACGAATTTCCATCAGAATCGGGGAGTTCACTCGATCGGCAAACCGTTCTTCTGCCGTCCTGGCCAATTCCGCCCAGTCATGCCATTCACCAACAGCATTTTGGACTGACTTCAGATCGCGGAGAAATCCCTGCTGCTCTGTTGACTCTTCGGCGAGCTCAGCCAGATAGCGGACCATCTTGAGTTTGATGCGCGCATCATGCAACCGCCGCGGCTTGAGCGTTTGCCGAGAAGCAAAATCAGCCGCCAGCCCGGCAAGCTGGTTCTTTGCTTCCAGCAAAGGGGCTACGGGTCGATTGTCCACAGAAGGCCCGTCGCCTGACTTTTTCGCGATCCGGTCCATCTGGGAAAAAAATTTCTCGACATCCATCTTCTTCGCGGCAGAAGCCAGCCGCTTTGCCTGCCGCGCTCGCTTCCCTTTTAGTAACTCCATCAAGGTCCGCCGGTCAGAGGCGACAGAGCCATTGGCCAACTGCCCCAGCAGTTGCATTTGCACATCCATGTCCCTGACCTTTCCCGCGCGCTTGCGCAAGTCAGACAAGTCTTCCAAAATCCTCTCTTGTTTCTTGCCCAGATCAGGGTGGGAATAGCTGATGAGGCTCTCAATTCTGCGAATCGTGGTGCGCAGACGATGAACGTCCTTGGGTGAGGCGCCGTGTGCCAGCTTGGAGACTGTCAAGGACAGCACTTCAGACAAGCCTTTAATTCGTTTTTCCAATAAAGACATGGGGAGGGCCAAAAAGCTCTTACGATATATGACGCCATTTTAGATGACAAGCTTCTAATAATTTGCACCTTACCCGGTGCAAATACCCATAAACGTTTATATGCCTTTGTTTTCTATAAGATCCTCTGCATATCTTTTACGTTTTGCGCCAAACTGATGTTCAGTTTTGTGGGTTCAACCCAGACCGAGGGCTCGGTTTAGGGACAAGGCTGCCATGGCGGAAGAGGGTGCTCAGGATCTGTTTTTTTCGGCTGAAGTTGACGAGCCTGCATCCACGCGATCTCAGCCTGCGCACAACCTTGGTTCTTTCCCTTGATTCTGTTCAGGTGATTGGTGGCAGTAACGTAGTCGTTGCGGTCTTCATACGCCAACCCAAAAACAAAGTCACGGTCCTCTGGGTCATTTAGATTTCGTATGACGAGATCGGGCGGCAGCACTGGCGCTCTGAGCCGAACAAAAAACCATGCGTCCATGAGAAACTCACCGGGAACAATGTTTCCCTTCGGCGTTTGATATTCGAGATACGGATAAGCGTCAGTGGACACCAACTCCTCAGATATCTTCTGGTCGTGGGAGAGATGTGTCAAAGCTTCACGATAAGACTTATCGTAAATAACCACTTCACCCAACAGTGAAAACAAACTATGGGTACCAATGGCGTTGAGTTGCTGACGAATACCCGCTGTACGCTCCAACGCTTGAATCTGTTGGTAATCGATCTCAAGGGGCGACGCAGATGCAATCAGCAGGCCCTGGGAAGGTCCTAGAAAAAACGCCACATGCGGGAACACCTTGGCCGCCGTGTTGAGGGCGACGAAGAAGTCCCTGGGCTTCATATGATGTACTTGCACCCATTGTTGCAATACGCCATCAGAAGTTAAGCGGGATTTGCAAAGTTCGTAGAATTCCTTGTTATAGATGTCGCCTTCTCCGCTGATCCAGATGGACGTCACCTCGATGGAGATCAAGTTGTAATGATTCTGGGACAGCAGCAGATGGTTGCGCCCATCGGTGACCGCAAGGTGCACCCTGGGATCACGGTCCATTACGTTGCCATTCACGTCGGAAAACCAGTTGCGCGCCGCACTCACAATGGAAGGAGCCAATTCGGCCACATCGATGTGCTGGAACGGAAACTCGGCAAGGGTCTTGAGTGAATTGCCTGTACCCAGGCCGATCACCAGCGCTCTATCATATGTATGTGTAAACAGGGCCGGTATCATGGCGAAGCGGACCTGGGCTCCAACCTCGCCAATATTGTTTCCCTGGAACTTGCCGTTGCTCAGCAGGATGCGAGTTACGCCGGATTGAACCACTGTCGTCAGTCCGCCCTGGACGTCCTCGTGGCTATAAAGCACCTGGTCCGGCGTAAATCCTCTTTCAAAATAGACGTAGGTCCCGCGAGTCAGACTGCGCATGTCCCAGGTCGGTGGCATGAGAACCGCGGTGAGCAAAACAGCCGCAAATGCCCCGCCAGCAGCCAGCTTACGCGACAACTGTGCTCCGGGAATCAAACACGCAAAAAAAACCAGCCCCAAAGCGGCATTCATGACGGCCCCCATCCGCAACGTCCCGTAGGAACCCAACCATTGAAGCAGCACAAAGCCGGCTAGCAGTGAACCCAGGATGGAACCGAGGGTATTCACCGCATAGATACTGCCCACGCTTTGGCCCGCTTGCCGGCGGACCCGGTTCAGCAGGTTCAAAAGCGAAGGGAAAGCCACGCCCATGAGTATCGCCGGCAGGATCAGCAAGCCAAACGCGATGAAGAACCGGTAAGCTTCGGTGGCAATAAAGTAAGCTTCTTCACTCGGCAACTGAGGTACCTGCCGCGTGATTAGGAACACCAGAATTACGGCTTCCGCAGTTAGCTCCTTCCACCGGCGGCGCAAGCCTGTCACAACCACGTAAATCATCCGCAAAAAAACCAATAAGGACAAAATCAGAAGATCCAGTTGGAACACGCGGATAATGGTCACGTAAAACAGATCCGGAACGCGGTTCCATAAAGGCAGGGTCAGCAGGATCACGGCGCCGAGAAGTATCTGGGAAACAACAAAGGCCCACGCCCATGTCCTATTGTTGCGTGGGAGGCGCGATACAATGTGCGCGCCCGCGGCCAGACCACACAAGAAAGTAAACAACATCATCCCAAACGCATAAACGGCGGTGCCGACCAGGAAGGTCAGCGCGTGCGTCCACGTGACTTCATAAGCAAGAGTAATCGTGCCGGTCAGACCCGCCGCGACCAGCAGAAGCACCCGCGCTCCTTTGGTGTTGATGGGATGTGGATCTGGTGTCTCGCTTGCCATGTCAGGAAGGCTCTGAAGCATTCCTTCCTCTTGGACCGGCGAAAGCTTGTCCTGCGAATGATGAACTGGAACTTCCTTGCCCAGGCCGGACGCGCGTCTTTTTTCGAACCACGCGGTATAGAGAAAAATGCTGGCGTTTACTGAAAAAGCTGTACCCAGCGTTCCATAGATGCCCCAGGCCGGCATCAGGACATAGGTTGACACCAAAGCGCCCATGGCTGCACCGAATGTATTCACGGCATACAACCAATCCAGGTCTGATCGGTACTCAGAGCGCGTGGCGGCCAGCATGCGCGCAAGCACAGGCAGCGTTCCGCCCATAAGAGCGGACGGAATAATAATCACAACAGTGGCCAGCAGAAAACGCATGGTGGTCGCCCCAACTGTCCCCAGGCCCAGTAGCCGATGCAACGCAACATACGCATAGGTGAGCCCTGCGAACAACAAGGGGACAAAGAGTGCGTAGAAACCAATCCCTAGTTCCAGCGTTCCATAGATGAGGAGCGAAGGCCGCCAGCCATCGACCCGCTTGCCGATGAAGTATGCTCCCAGCGCCAATCCCCCGAGAAAAGCAGCGAGCACGGTACTGGCCGCATAGGCGGTATTCCCAAAGGTGTAACTCAGCAGGCGGGTAAACAGGGTTTCAAGGACCAGGCTCGATGTGCCTGAAAGAAAAAACAATACTCCGAGAAGTCGCAGCGGTGGCAGTCTAGGCAGTTCTACAGGCAAAGATACCACCTGTCTTGAAGTCATTCTTGGCTCCCGTCAAGGCCTCGCTGTTCACCTGGGGCGACTGCTAAAAAACACTTTTTGGGGGGGAACTTGGCGAGGCGCATTTTCGTACTACTCAGCGGAGGGAGACCTATGCTTATCCTAACACGGGTGATGTTGGTGTGCTTTGCTTCCCTGGGAGCTTTTGCATCTGACAACAGCGAACCGGCCCAGCTCATCGAGCACGGCCACTTCAAGCAGGGGCGGACGCTGGTGGAAAAACGTCTGGCCGCGAATCCCAAAGACGCTGATGCCCTGGTCCTGATGGCGCGCGTAAAACTTGCTTACAATGACGGGGAAGAAGCGACCAGGTTATTGCAGCAAGCCCTGTCCATTCAACCCAACAATTCTGCGGCCCACTTGTATATGGCGGAAGCCCTGGGACGCAAGGTAGACAATGCGGGGTTCTTTGAAAAAATGGGCCTGGCAAAAAAAGCCAAAAGTGAAACTGAGCAAGCGCTATCAGCAGACCCAAAAAATTTGGATGCCATCGAAGGCATGATGGATTTTTATCTACAGGCGCCTGGAATCGTCGGAGGCAGCAGGAGCAAAGCGGAAGAGCTCTCCAACCGGCTGCTGGCGCTGGATCCAGTCCAGGGAAACCTGGCAAAAGGGAGAATTGCTTCCCACGAAAAAGAATATGACAAAGTCGAAGGTTTCTACTTGAAAGCCTTGCAGTCCGATCCCCAATCGTACAGGGCGCTGCTTACGCTTGGAGTATTGTATTCACAAGAACACTGGAAGAACGACGATAAGTCCGTAGATTATACGCAGAAAGCAATGCAAGCGGATCCCAGCCGCTCCGGTCCGTATACTGTCCTTGCCCAGATCTATATTGGACGTGAGCGATGGGACGATCTTGACCGGCTGCTATCCAAAGCGGAAAAAGCCCTGCCGGATAATCTTGTCCCCTATTTTGTCGCCGGGCGGACTCTGGTTACGAGCGGCAAAGATCCAGTCCGTGCGGAAAAATATTTGCGCAAATATCTCACCCAGCAGGAACCAGAAGGCAATACACCGCCGCTGGCCGCCGCTCACTGGCGACTCGGACTGGCCCTGGAGAAACAGGGCAGGAAGCAGGACGCGATCCAGGAAATCCAGACTGCCGTCCAGATGAAGCCCGATCTTAAAGATGCACAGAAAGACCTGAAGCGACTGAAGTAACAATTTTGTTTGCGAGTTCCTGCGACTGGCCAGTTTAGCATGAACGCCATCACCATTTGAATAAGCGGAATCAAAGCACCGGCATATGGGAAAAAGCGGCATACTCGCTTAAAATAGACCCCGGCGATGGAGTTCGCCTTTAACCGCCAGATATGGCTGATGACTCCTACCAAACTGAACCTTGGAGCCATCATCATGCAAACTCTCATTGAGTGGAAACCCTACCTCTGGATTTCCCTCGGCGCGGTTCTGGGCGCCAATCTGCGCTACTTTCTCAGCAGAATCATTGCGCGGTTCACCGATGCTGCTTTTCCCTATGGGACTCTGATTATCAATGTAACTGGTAGCCTGGTGTTGGGTTTTTTTCTGGTTTGGACAACCGAGCGCGTGCTCGCGAATCCCCTCTGGCGCTTGCTTGTGGCCGTAGGCTTCTGCGGATCTTATACAACGTTTTCCAGCTACGCTTTTGAAACCATGGGGTATTTCCAGCAAGGCCACTGGGCCCTGTTTGCCGCCAATGTTGTCTCCAATAACCTGCTTTGTCTGGGCGCAGTCCTGGTGGGCGCAATGGTGGCGCGGGCAATTTGAAGGACAATAGCAAGCGTGTAGAATCTGGCAGAAAGGAAGGCGCGCCACTGCTTTCATGAATCAGCCTCGAATCGCTGTACAAATCTCGATTTATCTCAGTGAAGTTGATGAATGGCATCACCGGCCGCTTCATATGGAGCTGCTCAAGTTTTTACGTGAGCAGGAAATTGCCGGAGCCACTGTGCTCCATGCCGTTGCCGGCTTCACCGGTCGCGGCCGGGTGAAAACCACTACGCTGGTGGATGCGGGCGGCAAACTACCCTTGGTGCTTACGTTTGTCGACACGGCTGAGCATGTGGATCGAGTGCTCCCGCAAGTAAAGCAGATGGCAGGTCATCGGTTAATTGTCCGGGAAAACGTAACCATTGAAGCAGGAGAGTTGGAGTGAGCACACCCGCACTTGATGTTTTAGCCATTGCCGCCCACCGCGATGATGTGGAACAAACCTGCGGCGGAACTTTGCTCAAGATGGCGCAACGAGGCCATCGCACCGGCATTCTTGACCTGACGCAGGGAGAAATGGGAACACGCGGCACTGCCGCGGATCGCGCCCGTGAAGCCGACGATGCAGCCAGGATTCTGCAAGCAAGTTACCGCCACGCACTGGATATTCCCGATGGACGTGTGGAAAATACCTGGGAGAACCGGCTGAAAGTCGCGCGCATCATCCGCGAACAAAGGCCCCGCGTGGTCATTCTTCCCTACTGGCAAGGCCGCCATCCGGACCATTACACCTGCTCGACGCTCGGCTACGAAGCGTGCTTTCTTGCCGGCCTGAGCAAGTTGCAGTTACAGCAGGAGGCGGGCCGGCAGAGCCACTCTAGTTCCGCGACAGACACGGCCTTGCTCGACCGCCCTCATCGTCCTTTTAAGATTATTTACGCTACGCTTTACTATGACATCCGCCCAACATTCGTTGTGGACATCACCGAACAGTTTGAGGCCCGCCTGGAATCCATTTACGCTTACAAGTCGCAGTACACGGACCAGGAAGCCGGACGCAAAGACTTCCCTGCTCACGCTGAAATCCGCGAGCGTGTGGCGACCATGGCCAACTTCTACGGAATGCTGGCTGGAGTGAAATACGCTGAGCCTTTCCTACAAAAAGAGATCGGGCTGGTGGATGACGTTACGATGGTTCCAGTGAAGTCGATCTGAAAAAAGCACTCAGCCGTCAGCATTCAGGCCCAAATTGATCCCGAGACCCAATGGAGGATCTGGACCAGACGCATGGGCTGAGTGCTGAATGCGTGCTGAAATGCTGAATGCCTTCTTTTCAATTTGTTGACTGCACTTCCCGGGGTGCGTACAATTTCTAATTGAAATTGAAATTGAAATTCATTTTCATAATTACCTATGTTTTCAGCCCTGGTTGTCACTTTACGCGAAGGCGTTGAAGCCGCGCTGATTGTCGGCATCACGCTGGTCTATTTGGCCAAGATTGGCCGCAGCGATCTGCGCCGGACCGTCTACGCGGCCCTGGTAACCGCGCTGCTGGCAAGCGTGGCTGGAGCCGTGGCGCTTTCCTACCTGCCAATCACAGAAGATGCTTTCGAAGGCTGGATCATGCTGGTGGCCGCTGTCCTGGTGGTGGGCATGATCGTTTTCATGATGCGCACTGCGCGGAAGCTCAAAGGCGAGATAGAGACCAAGGTCGGTTCTCTGGCTGGCGGCGGTTCCAGGTGGGGACTTTTTGCCTTTGTCTTTCTCATGGTTTTCCGTGAAGGTGTGGAAACCGTGGTCATTCTCAAGGGTGTCTCCTTGAACTCCACTGAACTGATGAGTTTTCTGGGCACGCTGACCGGTGTGGCCCTGGCCGTGGTCTTTGGCGTGATGTTTGTAAAAGGCAGCGTGCGTATTGATCTGCGCAGGTTTTTCCGCGTCACCACCGTGATTCTTTTCTTCGTCGCGGCACAGCTTTTGATATTGGGTTTGCACGAACTCTCGGAGAGCGGCGTGTTGCCATCTAGCACCAGAGAGATGTCCCTGATCGGACCGATCTTCCGCAATGATTATTTCTTTCCGGTCACCATGTTGGCGCTGGTGGTGCTGATGGTGCTGATGGAATATGGCCGTAGAGGGACAGGGTCTGGGTCGAAGCCTGGTACTGGAGATGGAGGGAGCCATAAGCCGGAAGCTGCTGGTGCCGCATCCAACGCCGAACAGCGAAAACAGGAATGGACAGCGCGCCGGGAGCGGCTTTGGGCCAGCCTGGTCTGTGCGGCCGCGTTCGTTTTTATTATCACGATTACGGCCGAAGTCATCTATGCGGAAGGCCCTCCTCCGCTCTCGCAGGCCGCTGAGATCACGTTTGACCGCGACGGTCGCGCCGCAATCTCAACCAAAGACCTGGCGGAAGGTGATCTGCATCGCTACAGTGCCGACGTGAATGGAGTCAAAGTACGCTTTGTGCTCTACCGTAAGCCGGACGGCAAAGTGGCCTCGATCTTTGACGCCTGCCAGATCTGCGGCGGCATCGGCTTTTACAAGGGGACGAGCGGGGTTGTTTGCAAAAACTGTGCGGCGCCCATCAACCCGCAGAGTGTCGGCCAGGCCGGCGGCTGCAACCCAATTCCACTTCATTCCCAGGACGGCGACTCGGTGGTGATCAACGTTACTGACCTGGCGCAGCAGGCCGGGCAATTTTCACACTAAAATGTTTTTCCGACTGCTTTTCGAATCCTTTCGGCGGCAAAAGCGGCGCAAGAGCGTGGCCCTGCTGGCCATTGCTCTAGGCATGAGCATTGCCACAGCCATGATCGCCGTGGGAACGGACGTCGGGGACAAGATGAGTCAGGAACTGCGCAGCCTGGGCGGCAACCTGGTCCTCACACCGATTGAAGATACGCTCGATGTGAACATCGGCGGCGTAAACCTCAAACCCGCCAGCGAAGGGTCATTTATTTCTGAATCCGATCTGCCCAAGATGAAAGGTATCTTCTGGGGACGCAACATCACCGGCTTTGCTCCGTTTCTCTCCGCCCAACAGACCATCACTACGAAAGAGCGCACCGTTGACGCCGAATTGATTGGGACCTATTTCACTCAGCCCCTAAGCTACGGCAAGCAGGATTTCACAACCGGTGTGCGCAGCGTAAACAACTGGTGGAAAGTAGACGGTGAATGGCCGCAAGACTATTCCACCTGGCCGCAGGACCAGGCGCCCAACGTCCTCGCAGGCAGCAAGATGGCGCAGCAAGCCGGTCTTTCGATCGGAAACCTGATTGAGGTCCACGGCAAAAAGCTGCGCATCAGCGGCATTTTGAATACTGGAGGCCCGGAAGATCAGGCCATCGTAGCTCCGCTGCATATTGTCCAGCAGATCCTCTCTGAGCCGAACGCGGTGCGCCGCGTGACCGTAAGCGCGCTGACCAAACCGGAAGACGCCTTCGCGCGCCGTGATCCCAACAAAATGACGCCGGTGATGCGGGACCGCTGGTACTGCTCGCCGTATGCGAACTCAATCGCCTTTCAGATTCATGAGGTCATGCCGAACGTTCGGGTAGAGCAGGTCCGCCAGGTGGAGCAGAACCAGGGCAAGATACTCTCGCGCGTTTCTGGGATGATGCTGTTGCTGACTTTGGCCGCTCTGCTGGCTGCGGCGCTGGCAGTGTCCGCCGCCATGGCCGCCACCATCCTGGAGCGCCGGCAGGAAGTGGGGCTGATGAAGTCCCTGGGCGCCAGCAACACCGCGGTGGCTTCGCTGTTCCTCACCGAAGCCGGATTTCTCGCCCTGGCCGGAGCGGCGATTGGTTTTCTTGCCGGAGCAATCCTGGCCCGCAAGATTGGACAAAACATCTTTGGCTCCGCCATCACAGTCCACCCCGCCGTGCTGGCCGTTGTGATCTTCGCCGCACTGCTGGTGACATTCCTGGGCAGCGCGGGCGCCGTGCGCAAGGCCATGCAATTTGATCCCGCGGTCGTCCTGCGGGGGGACGCATGAACCGGCCCCGTTTATTTCTGCGGCTGCTGTTCAAAGCCGCATGGGTACGCAAAGATCGTGCGCTCACCGCGCTGATCTCCGTGGCGGTGGTAGCAACGATTGCCACCGCGGCGCTGACCATCTATTCCGATCTGGAAGGCAAGCTGAGCCGTGAGTTCCGCGGCTTTGGCGCGAATGTGATTGTCACCAAGGCGCAGGGCAGCCTGGCTGCGGATGAGTTGAACGCAATGAGTTCTACCCTGGCCGGCAAAGGCATGGTGGTTCCAGTAGCTTATGCGATCGCAACAGCGCCGGATGGATCGCGCGTTGTGGTTGGCGGAGCGGACCTGCGGGCTTTGCGCGAACTGAACTCCTGGTGGTCGATTCGTCCGGTGGAAGGTTCCAGTGGTAAAGCATGGGTTGGCTCGCGCGCGGCCAGCCTTGTCACGCCGGCCAACGGCAAATTCAAGATCACCTTTGGAAGCCACTCGGCGGAAATCCAGCCGGAGCTGATTTTTCTTTCCGGCTCTGACGATGACAGCCGCATCTATCTCGATCTTGGAGAATTTACTGCGCTCACCGGTGTCCAACCCAACACCGCGCTGGTTCGCGTTGAAGGCAAGCCGCAGGAAATCCGCAACGCAATTGAAAGACTCGGCGCTTCCCTGCCCCAGGCTGAAGTGAAACCGGTGCGCCAGATCACGCAGGCACAAATCTCCGTTGTCGGCAAAACGCGCTCAGTAGTTCTGGCTGCATCGGCGGTGGTCGTGGTGCTCATTATGCTGTGCATGGTGGCCACGTTCACCAGTTCCGTGCTGGAGCGGCGCAAAGATTTTGCCGTCATGAAGGCGCTGGGAGCGTCCAACAAGACGGTCAATTTTCTGTTTGCCGCGGAAGCCGCGTCGCTGTCGCTGGTCGGGGCCGCTGGCGGTTATATTGTTGGAAGCGGGATTGCGTTCTGGATTGGCAAAGCGAATTTTGATGCCGCCATCCTGCCGCAACCGGTGTTGTTGCTTCCGGTGTTGCTGGGCAGCGTGATGCTGGCGCTGATTGCTTCCACCGCGCCTTTGCGACTTTTGCAGCAGATACAGCCCGCAGGGATACTGCGAGGAGAATGATGCCGATCGAACTCAAGAACGTTACCCGGGTCTACAAAAGCAATGTAGAGGTGCGGGCGCTGGATGACGTCTCGCTGACCGTGGCCCCAGGCGAATGGCTGGCCATCATGGGGCCATCCGGATCGGGTAAATCCACGCTGGTGAACCTACTCGGCTGCCTGGACCAGCCGACCAGCGGTGAAGTTTCGATCCTTGGGAAGGATATTTCGCAGATGTCCCCGGCGGAGTTGAATCGCTTTCGCGCGGAAAAAATCGGCTTCATCTTCCAGCAATTTCATCTCATTCCTTATCTCACTGCCTTGGAAAACGTAATGCTGGCCCAATATTTTCACAGCATGACAGACAAGAATGAAGCCCTGGCGGCGCTGGAGCATGTTGGTCTGAAAGACCGGGCGGAGCATTTGCCGTCACAGCTTTCCGGCGGCGAGCAGCAGCGTGTGTGCATTGCCCGTGCGCTGATCAATGATCCGCATATCATCCTGGCTGACGAACCCACCGGCAACCTTGATGCCGAAAACGAAGAAATCGTGCTGCGCAAGCTGCGTGAGATGCACGCTCAGGGACGCACCATCATCATGGTCACACATGATCCCGTAGTCGCCCGCTTGGCGGACCGCCGGCTGGAACTTCATCACGGCAAGATCGCCGCGCAAGAAATATTTTCCATGTCGGACGAAGAGCAGTTCGACGAAGTCCTGGAAGAGCTCTGGGTCCTGGCGGAGAATGGCGAGCCCGCGGAGCTGGGACGCGTGGAAGTGGAAGGTGCACTGCCCATGCGTCTGGCCCTGGAGCGCATGCAGGACCTTGGACTGGTGGACCTGACCGAACATGCTATTGCGCCGCATACGCACAAACAGGTGTTAAACCGTTGCCATGTCGCTTTCCGTCCGACCAACGAATACGCCGGCCACGGCGACCACATGATTATCTTCACGGAAAAAGGCCGCAAGCGCGCGGAGGACGTGATCCGTCGCCACCGCCTGGCGGAACGTTTGTTCACGCAAACTTTTCACGTGAACGACGAAAAAGAGGTCGCCGAACAGGCGTGCCGGTTCGAGCACATCCTTTCTCCGGAGGCCACAGATCGCATCTGCTCTTTCCTTGGCCATCCCCGAACCTGCCCCCATGGCAGCCCCATCCCGGCTGGCGAATGCTGTCTCGCCGCCAAGTCAGCATCTCTGGCGGAGCATGACCGGGTCTACACAGAACGAAAGTGACGGAGTTTAAAGTACTTTTAATATTGCCGTAGACTGGATTGTGTGGCACAGGCACTCTTGCGGTAGCGGCGCAGAACACCGCACAAAAAAAAGAAAAGGAGAGGCAGGTTCTCCTCTCCTTTTCCAACTAGATTCGACAAACCGCGTTAGAACAACCGGAAGTCCACCTCTAAAGTCATAGCAACTGCAACGGGCTGGCCGTTTCTTTTGCCCGGCTCAAACAGCCATGTGCGGACGCGCTCCAGCGCCTTCTCATCCAATCCCATACCAAGAGCATGGATGACGCGAAGATTGCGCGGACGTCCATCCAAGCCGATTACAGCAGCCAGAGTCACGGTACCCTGGTATTTCGCTTTACGTGCTGCTTCAGAAAAATCTGGTTCCGGCGTGAACTTGGCCACCGGCGAGGTAACGCCCACGTCGCCCAAACTGTAAGTGCCGCCGCCAAATCCGCCACCCTGTCCCGGTCCGTGGCCAGGGCCTGAGCCTGAACCAATTCCACCGCCGGCCCCGGAACCAATGCCACCACCAGTGCCGTTCCCGTTGGACACCGGACCGCCCACGCGGGCGGACATGGGATTGCCCAGATTCGGCATGTTGGGAACATCCGGCAGCTTGACGTTCGCCGGAGCCACCACCGTGGCTTGCATTACCAGCTTGGGTTTCTGGTTCACGATCTCAACCGTTGGTGGTGTGAACTGCACTGGCGCAATCTTGGGCAGGCGTCCTTTGCTCTCAAAAATCTTGGAGTGCGTTCCACCGCCACCGCCGCCCATCAGCGGCTTGGTTTGTGGCGCAGGCTTCATCACCGGTTGATAGTCGCTCAGCGGCGGCGCAATCAACGTGACATGCTCTTCCGGCTTCACCACAGTTGTCGTGGTGCGCGCACTGAGAATAGAGAGAGCAATCAGAGTCGCAATCCCAAGCGCGTGAATTGTCAGCGACCCCTTGGCTGCTGCCTTACGCGGCTCCTGGCTCCATATCTGCCGGACGTTTACCGGGCGCGAAGTCAGCTTGAGCGGTGGAAGCTTCTCCGGAAACAACGCTTCTTTCACGTTCTGAAACAGCGAGACCACCATCCATTGGTGCATTTGCGGGAGAACCGTCACCCTGGGGAAATCACTGGATCGATTACTAAAGGACTCCGGACTGATTTCACTGTTTGCTTCGTTTGCTCTGGATCCATTCATAGAGATGTGCGATCTCCTGTGTAACTCATGTCTTCCCGGTGGATTTTCTGTGACTCACGGTTTCCAGAAAATCTCCCGGCTGGAAGGCCCAGTGAGTGGCGCTTCTTAACGTCAGATGCATTCTTGCGATGCATGGTTTGTCGTCTTTGTAAGTAATCGGTAATTTTCCGCGGACTTTTATACCCATTCGGGCTTCCTCCTTTGGTTACGGGAAGCGCTCCCCGCCACAGACTGTTTATAATGAAGGATTACCATCCTGTACCCGGAGAGATGATGGCGCTTAAGGATTCACTGAATCTACCTAAAACCGATTTTTCCATGAAGGCCAACCTGCCTCAGAACGAACCCAAATGGCTGGAAAAATGGGAAAAAATGGGAATTTACGGCAAGATTCGCGAGGCCCGGAAAGGTGCGCCCAGTTACATTCTTCATGACGGGCCGCCCTACGCCAATGGCGCGATCCATGAAGGCCATGCCTTAAACAAATGCTTGAAGGATTTTGTGGTTAAGTCAAAGACCATGGCCGGTTTTGACTCTCCTTACGTCCCCGGATGGGACTGCCATGGCTTGCCGATCGAAATCAAAGTGGATGAAGCGCTTGGCCGCAAGAAGCTGGAAATGGCGCCATCTGACGTTCGCCAGAAGTGCCGTGAATACGCGCAGAAATATCTCGACATCCAGCGTGAGCAATTCAAACGGCTAGGCATCCTGGGACGCTGGGACGCGCCTTACTCCACCATGACGGCGCAATATGAGTCAGTAATCGTCCGTTCACTATTCGACTTCATGGAGAACGGCGCCGTGTACAAAGGGCTGCGTCCAGTCTACTGGTGCATCCATGACAAGACGGCGCTGGCGGAAGCTGAAATCGAATATTCCAGCCACACCAGCCCGAGCGTGTGGGTGAAGTACCGCTTGACCAGCGACCCGGCAAAGATCGACGCAAGCCTCAAAGGCAAGAACGTCTCAACCATCATCTGGACCACCACGCCGTGGACATTGCCGGCATCGATGGCCGTGGCTTTTCATCCTACGTTGGAATATGTGGCCCTGGAGCACAACGGCGAGATTTACATCGTCGCCGACGCGTTGGCTAAGCCCACCATCGAGAAATGCAATCTCACTGGGGCTAAAGAAATCGCGCGCTTCCCTGGACAAAAGCTGGAACTCGCCACCTTTGCGCATCCGTTTCTGGATCGAAGTATTCTCGGCGTGCTGGCCGAATACGTCACCACGGAACAAGGAACCGGTGCAGTGCATACCGCTCCTTCCCACGGCCCGGACGACTTCTATACCGGAACGAAATACAAACTGGACCAGAGCTGCAACGTGGATGAGTCCGGACGCCTGCAAAACGGTCTCGCTGAATATGAAGGTAAGACGGTCTTCCAGGCCAATCAGCCGATCATCGAGCTGCTGAAATCGCGCGGCGTGCTCATGGCAGAAGCCAAGATTGAGCATTCTTATCCGCACTGCTGGCGCTGCCACAACCCGGTCATCTTCCGCGCGACCGAGCAGTGGTTTATCTCCATGGAGTCGCGTGTTGAGGACAGCACGCTGCGTCAACGCGCTCTGGACGAGATCAAAAAAGTGAAATGGATTCCCGCTTGGGGTGAAGAGCGCATCAGCAACATGATCGCCACGCGGCCGGACTGGTGCATTTCCCGCCAACGTGTGTGGGGTGTGCCGATTGCCGTATTTTTCTGCGCCGCCTGCGAGAAACTGCTGGACTCGAAAGAAGCCCACAAGACCGTGGTGGAACTGTTTGCCCGCGACGGCGCGGATGCCTGGTACAAACTTGAAGCCAGCAACATTCTTCCCGCTGGTACGGCCTGCACCGGGTGCGGCAAAACAGAATTTCGCAAAGAAATGGACATCATCGACGTCTGGTTTGAGTCCGGCTCCAGCCACGCCGCGGTGCTCGGTCATGAGCCTGGGCTGCCGTGGCCCGCTGATCTTTATCTGGAAGGCGGGGACCAGTATCGCGGCTGGTTTCACTCTTCCCTGCTCTGCGCGGTAGGCACACGCGGGCACTCGCCCTACCGTGCCGTCGCCACCAATGGATGGACGCTCGATCCCCAGGGCAAGGCCACTTCAAAGTCCCTGGGCAATGGAATTGATCCCGTGGACATCGCCAAGCGCCTGGGTGGCGAGATCATCAGGCTATGGGTGGGCTCCGTCGACTTTCAGGAAGACGTGACCGTATCAGAAGAGCTGATGCAGCAGGTGGCGGAAAACTATCGCAAGATCCGCAACACCTTCCGGTACATTCTGAGCAATCTGCCGGACTTTGATCCTGATCAGCACGCCGTGAAATTCCACGACATGCTGCCGCTGGATCAATACCTTCTTCTGCGCACATCTGAGGTGAGTACAAACATCCTCAAATGGTATGAGAGCTTTGAATTCCATCGCATCTACCACCAGGTAAATGAATTCTGCACGGTTGATCTCAGCAACATGTATTTAGCCGCGATCAAAGACCGTCTGTACACGGCGGCCCCTAACTCGCGCGCCCGGCGCTCGGCCCAGACTGCCATATGGCGCATTGGGGAAGCGCTGGTGCGGCTGGTGGCCCCGATCATGTCTTTTATCGCCGACGAGGTCTGGCAGTTCCTGCCCAAAATTTCCAGCAGACCGGAAAGCGTACATCTGGCATACTTTCCTAAGCTGGAAGAGATCACGGGCGGCGCCGGGGATACCAGCCAGCCGCAATGGAAGGCCCTGTGCGCTGATTTTGACGCTCTGCTGTCCGTGCGGGATGAGGCCCTGAAAGCGCTGGAAATCGCGCGCCAGGAGAAGCTGATTGGCCGGTCGGAGGAAGCGACGGTCATCATCCAGGCCCCGGAGAGTCTTTATAATCTGTTGGAGCGTTATAGAAATGATCTGCGTTTTCTGTTGATTGTTTCCGGGGTTGAGATTGAACACGCGCCCAGCGGGAACGGGGCTGCGCCTTTGCACGTACAAGTGGATAAGGCGCCAGGGGCAAAGTGCGAACGCTGCTGGAACTTCTCCACCCAGGTGGGCAAGAGTGAGCGTTATCCAACGGTCTGCGAGCGTTGCTTGGCGGCCCTGGATGAGATTGAGCGCTCTGGTGGAGCGTGGGCGGGAATGACCTGAGTCAGAAACAACCTAAGTAAAGAAGAGTAAATAAGTTACGCAGCCGCCCATAGCAGCATCGAATCGTTAGATCTTATGCGCAAGTATCACATTCTTATTGCCGGCCTGATCGTTACGCTTGATCGTATGACCAAGTGGCTGGTGGCGCAGAGAATCACCTTGCATGACAGTGTGGACGTAATCCCTGGACTGTTCCGCCTGACTCACGTACAGAACCAGGGCGCGGCATTTGGCCTTTTCTCTGATTCTCCGTCAGAGTGGAAAGTGGCGATGCTCATTCTGTTCTCCGTGGCCGCGCTGGCAGTAGTCACGGCCCTGCTGTGGAGGAACGGGGATGCCCTGAACGCAACCGCGATCGCTCTTTCGCTGGTCTTCGGCGGCGCGTTGGGCAATCTTTGGGACCGCGTGGCCAACGGGCGCGTAGTCGACTTCCTGGATTTCTACGTCGGCTCCCATCACTGGCCGGCCTTCAACATTGCCGATAGCGCCATTGTCGTAGGAGCTTTGCTTCTGCTGAGTGAAATTTTCCTGGCCCCGCAGGAAGAAAAAGTGGCAAGCTGATTCACGGCTGAAAAATCTCACATGCCAAAACGCCAAGCGCTGATTGCCACCATCATTGTCCTGTTAGACCGTTTGACCAAGTGGCTGGTGGCCGGGAATATCCTCCTGGACGATTCGGTCCAGGTTCTTCCCGGATTTTTTCGCCTCACCCATCTGGAAAACCCGGGGGCCGCCTTCAGCTTTCTTGCTGACTCGCCTTCTCCCTTCAAGACAGCAATGCTCATCCTTTTTTCTCTCGCGGCTCTCACCGTGGTTCTTGTTCTGGTATGGAGAAGCAAGAATGAGTTCAATGCGGTAACCATCGCGCTATCCCTCATCCTGGGAGGCGCCACGGGCAATCTTTGGGACCGGATCGTCGACGGCAAGGTCACCGACTTTCTCGATTTTTACGTTGGTCTGCATCACTGGCCACCATTCAATCTCGCCGATAGCGCCATCGTGACCGGAGCGCTGCTCCTGGCATGGAAAATGCGTTTTGCTCCGACAAAAGAACACGGACTCTAGAAGCAGTTATCGTCAGCGGTTATCGTGAACAATAACCTGCCTTGGCGGGTTGAGACAGGAATGAACAAACCGCTCGGGACTGCCCGAAGGCCCGGACGTAGAGACGTGGCATTGCCACGTCTCTACTGTTAAAGTATTTTCAATATTGCCGTAGACTGGATTGTGTGGCGCAGGCACTCCTGCCTGCGTCTACCTCAGAAGGATGCTTCGCACAGGCAAGAGTGCCTGTGCCACACTTTTCTAGGTTCACGCTTACAGTGAAACTGCTGTAGTCCTCAAGAATATTTGCAATCGTCCGGATGGCCCTGAGGAATTGCAAATTGATTTTTTCTTCAAGGCATCTTGCCTACACCGACTCTGAAATCGTCTACCCCTTCGAATAAAGCAGCTTGTACATCATCGCGTTGCGCATGATGGCCTGCACGTACTCGCGGGTCTCGGTAAACGGGATCGATTCCACAAACTCTTCCACGTCTTTGAAATTTCCCTGCTTGCGCCAGTCATCCACGCGATCTTCGCCGGCATTGTAGGCAGCCAGCGCGTATTCCACCTGGCCGTCATAGTGGTCCACCATGTGTTTGAAATAGCGCGTGCCCAATTGCAGATTGGTATTGGCCACCAGCAGTTCGTCCGTGGAGAAATGATGGATTTGCAGTTCCTTGGCCAGCCCTTTGCCAACGTTGGGCAGAAGCTGCATCAGTCCCATGGCCTTGGCGTGCGAGATGGCGGCAGGATTAAACTCTGACTCCTGACGAATCAGTGACGCCACAAGATCGGGGTCCAAACGGTTTTGGGTTGAATCTTTTTTCAATTCATCCCAGTAAGCCCGCGGAAAAAGGTTCTCCCAGATTGGCCGTGGGATCTGGCCAATCTCCGTGGAGAAATACGTTGGCACCGCGCGCTTGAGCGTCTCAATCGCATGGATGTAGCTGCCCTGTTCCCGGTAAATCTCAGCAATCGAGCCGGCTTGCCAGGACGGCAATCCCGTGGTCGCAGCCTGCATCTCCGCCACGGCAAACTCGTAGAGCGCCGCATTGGCCAGAAGTTGCGCTTTCTGCGCGCGCAGATTGTCGACTGGGGCAGCCCAACTCTTGGGCGGCGCAGTTGGCTGGGGCAATTTATTCAGCGACGGCAGGCCCGCAACTTCAGCCAATCCAATCTTCGCCAGGCGGCCTCGGCTCAAGTTCGCATAGTAGTAGTAACGATAATTCTCTGAGAGCTTGTAGTAGTAGGCGCGCGCCAGCGGTTTGTCGCCTTCGTCCTCAGCCATGCGTCCGCGCCAGTAAAGGGCCGCCGGCGCCTCCGCCGACGCGGGATACAACTCCAGTTGCTCATCAAACAACCGTTTGGCGTCCTCTTTCTTGCCCATGCGATACGTCAACCATGCGGTCTTCCAATGCGCGGAAGGAGAGAGCCGGCCTTTTTGCTGCCGCTGGTAGATTTCCGCGTAAAAAGGCGTGGCCGTTTCGTAGTCTCTCCGCAGCATGTACATGTTGCCGGCGGAGAGCAGCGCATCCTGGAACCACGTGCTTGCGGGCGCAAAGCTTCGCAGTTGCGAAACCAGATCGCGGTGCTTTTCACCATCATCTTTTTCCCGCGCAATCTCGGCCAGAAAATACAGGGCCTGGGCCTTGGCTTCCACGCCAGTGGTGGGGTCCTGCAAGATGCTTTCAAAAAGATGCTGGGCGTCGTCGCGCCTGCGCAGACGATACAGCGCTGAAGCAAACTCCACACGTACATCGAGCAACTTTGCCGCCGGGGCCTGCTCCACCAACGGACTCAGTTCGCTGGCCGCATCCTGATAGCGTTTGGCCTTGAGTAAAAGCGCGGCGCGAGTGTGCCGTTGCTCAAAGTTTCCCACCGGCTGGCCTTCTCCCATACTGCGCAGCTCGCCAGCAGCAGCGTCGGCTTCCGCGCTCAGCGGCATTTCAAAATACAGACGATGGAGAATTTCCGACGCTTTGGTTTTATCGTGCGCCGCCAGATAAGCGCGCGCCAGAGCAATTTCCACATCGGGGCGCACCGGCTGGCGATGCTTCTCCAGATACGCCGCCGCGCGCTGCGGATCTTCCGTCGCCATCAGCGCACCGGCATAGAGCAGAACAGTCTCATGCAGGTAAAGTGAGTCGGGATATTTTTGTTCAAAACCCTGTAGCGTCTTTGCTACGGCGGCGTGGTCGGCCTCGCCCTGGTAGGCGCTGGCGCGAAGATAGTCAAGGTAGTCACCCAGTACCGGCGCAAGCGCCGCGGTCCGCGTCCATGCCAGTAGGGCGTTCGCGTTGTCCTTGTCCAGATAATGGGCATAGCCCACCACCAGCCATGCCAGAGGTCCGGCATCGTCCGCTTGATGTTTGCGGGCATACGCTTCCACGCCGGCATACGCTTGCGGAGTACGGTTCTCCAGCAGCTGCTGCGCCATGGGCCGCAGATCAGCCGACGCCACAAATGCGCGGTTAATATGCTTAAGCTTGCGCGCGGCCTGCGGGGTTGTGTGAGAAGACGCGTGAGATTGGGTTTTAGTGGAATGGGCTTTCTTACTCTGCGCCTGGGCGAAGAAACTCGCCGGCAATAACACCAGAGTCAGGACCGAAACAACAAATGGGGAACGTCGAAGTGCCACAGATCCAATTTAACGCGGAAAGCCAGCGCCCATAATAGAAATATCATTATCCGCCAAAATTCGCACTAATTCTTGCGTAAAGTAGTTGGCGGAAGCCACTGCGGACTCACTGTACCGCTTGTCATACGTCGCCCGGCTCTTCTCGATGTCCGCTTTCAGCCGATCGTACAAATCCCGGTGGAGCTTGCCTTCGTCCACCTTGGGCTGGTTGTACAGCTTGATTTCTTCCACCAGGAGCTTGGCAAACCGCCGGGCCTTCTTGTGCAGCTCATCTTCTTCTGATGGGGGAGCAACAGGGGCCGCCGTGGCGCCAGCGGCAACGGGCGCTGCGGTTTGGGTATCCTCGGCTGCAACCACGCCCGTCTTCCGCAAAGCCGTCAGTTCCAGCCAGATGGCGGCAAACCGGCTCAGGGCCGTAAGCGCGGAAGCGTCCAGGATTCCTCCCTGGGCCACCCCTGCGTCGGCGTAAATAATAGCAGCAACTTTTTCCTTCACTACCAGAGGAAGGACCATGCAGTTGTCTTCTGCCGGGGCTTTTACCGTCGCAAGAAACCCGCTGTCGAATTCAGCCGTAGTTCCAGCAACAGGAGACCGCCCCTGGATAGCGTGGGCCACCATCCCCGCGGCGGTATTCAAGTTGAAAGTCTTGATTACGTCGTTGTTTTCAAAACCGATACCCTGCCAGCCATTCACGGCTCCGCCTTTGACCACAAACAAGGCTACGCGTCCGGCAAACCGGGCTTCACCTTCCAGCAGATGGCGCAGGATCTCGGCCTGTGAAGCGGAGTCCTGGATGGACGCTACGGCTGCGTTCAGCAGGTCCGTGGGCGAGGAGCCAGGGGCCGGGAAGAGTAACTCCAGGGCTTCCGTTCCCCGGCGCACGATCTCGGCACGCAGGCTGGGCAGGGCCGCTTCAAAGACCTCAGCAACCGCCTCTTCAATGATGTTCTGGATTTCTGTGGAACGTGGCATTCTTAGGCCGCGATTATATGGTGTTACCGTTCTCGATCAACCCGTGAGATTACTGAAATCTGCTTCTCTAGTATCTTAATAGTCACTCGCATCTTCGCGCAAAAACCCCCGATCAGGCGGCCGCTTTTGCCTTGGTTCGGGCTGGCTATTCCACCACCAGCTTGCCTGTCATATCGTCATGGTGCGGCCCGCATATGATGCCGCAAACCACCGGGTACTCCCCTTTGGCCGGCGCTTTCAGCGTAACAATGGTGGGCGGCCCTGGGCGGACAGGCTCCTTAATGCTCAACAGGGGGACATCAAACCCATGCTGCACATCTGGGGTGGAAACCTCAAGCTCGGTGGTTACACCGGCTTTTACCCGAATAATGGCCGGATCAATCGAATACTTCTTCATCACTACCTTGATCCGAGGGGCGCCCGAGGCGTCTTTCTTCTCGCATCCGGAAATAATTGCGCAAAAACTCAATAAAACACAGAGGAAAATCGTCTTCATAGAGAGAAAGTGTTGGTCCTGAGAGTGACAAAAACTTGCATCCGGTGTCTAAACTTAGGAGATAAATCTTTTATTTCAATCTTTCGCCCTTTCGGGCACTAGAACATAGTAAATTATTTTTGAGTCGGAGCGGCATGGAAACCATCCAAAAGGGCGTAGGGGAAAGTATCACCAGTGAACTGGCGCTAGTCCAGGCAGCCAAAGGCGGCGACCTGGAGGCATTCAGCGAACTGGTGCGGAGGTACGACCGTAATATCTTCCGCATCGCGCAGCATATTACGCATAATGAGGAAGACGCCCAGGACGTGGTCCAGGACGCATTTCTCAAGTCGTACCAGAATCTTGACCAGTTCCAGGGGAATTCTAAGTTTTATACCTGGCTGGTAAGGATCGCGGTCAATGAAGCGCTGATGAAGCTGCGTCGGCGCCGGAATGACCGGACCGTCTCACTGGACGAAGATGTGGAGACGGAAGACGGCTCTATCCCGCGCGAAGTCGCGGATTGGGCCCCGAATCCGGAGCAGTTGTATAAGCAGGCGGAGTTGAGTGACATCCTGAAGAAGACCATTCAGGGGCTTGCCCCGGGGTTTAGAACGGTTTTTGTGTTACGGGATGTTGAAGGTATGTCCACGGAAGAAACGGCGGAAATGCTGGGATTAAGCGTCCCAGCGGTGAAATCCAGGCTTTTGCGGGCTCGTTTGCAGTTACGAGAGCGCTTGGCCAGGTACTTTAAATCAAAACAGGCTGGAGACGGGCAACAGTGAAGTGCACTGACTTTCTAAAAGAGTTGACCGATTATCTCGATGGCAGGCTCACTGAGAACCTGCGAGTGGAACTGGACGAACACCTTCATTGGTGCCACGAATGCCACGTGGTCATGAACACCACCAAGAAGACCATTGAGATCTATCGAGATAACCAGCTGTACGAACTCCCCGAAGACCTCCGCAATCGACTCCACCAAGCAATCATGACCAAGTGCCGGGGCAGTAAGCCCGGAAAGAAGACTTCCACGTAAAAAATAAACCCTTTAAATTCAATAATTTAAATCTTCTTTACAATTCCTGGCGAACCTTTTCTCTTGTCCCTGAATCTAATCTTTTGAGTACGGCAGAACATGAACTTTAGTGCACTTATGCGCACTCGAGGACATGTCCTGTAGTAAAATAGGTAGCAAGAGATACGCAGTTTTTTCCAAAGCAGAAACCCCCAGAGGGAGGTCAATTATGGCGAGTTTGCTCGATGTACTTTTTGGTTGCACTCATAAGAATTACAGCTTTCCGATTACGAAGCGATCTGGCCAACGGCGCTCCGTCGCTGCGTCCGTAACAGGGACATACGTGGCCTGCCTGGATTGTGGGAAGGAATTCCCCTATGATTGGCAAGAGATGCGCGTGATTGAATCTAAGCCGCTTACTTCCAATGGTTTAGCGACGAAATCTGCTGAGATATTTGCAGGCAAATAAGGGCCTTGCGCGCTGGTTCGGCTGCGAAAAGCTGACCGGCGCCGCTTCACGTCTCACTATTTGTCCCTTGCTCATCAACGGCTAATCCCATCTAGCAAATACAGCCCCAGCTACCCATACATACACTGAATGCATGGCGAAGATGCCGCTTGTTGGTGCTCCTCCGGTGTTTTCGCCTAAACTTCGTATCCATGCACGACACTCCGTGCTCGTTGACTTGTGATATGGCGACTGCCCTAATCCCTAATGATGGTGCTTATCTGAGGAGAAGGATTCGTTGCGCGGTTGGTTTTTTAGAGTGGTTCCAGAGTTGCTGTGCTGGAAAAGACTCACCGCCGGGGGCGGCGGTGAGTCACGACTCTAGGAGTACCCAGCACTATGGACAACGAAAGTTTTGTGGCCCAGCCGCCCTCGGCTGGGTTTAGACACCATAAAACTTAGGGTACACCAACGTAGGAACCGCTTTAGTAAATTGCCATCGTGCAAACGGCGAATGCCTCTCTCCAATTGTTATTCTTGCGTGAAATCCGCGTGTTTGTGCCAATGCCTTGCGCCGCGTCAGGCGTATAATTTGCGGCTTCGGCAGTTGGCGAATACTCGCCAGACAATACAACAAAAAGGAGGTACCAGTATGAAGAACATCGTTTTGGTTCATGGTGGCTTTGTCGACGGGTCGGGCTGGCAAGGTGTGTACAAGATCCTTAAAAAGAACGGATACAACGTCAGCATCGTTCAAAACCCGACGATATCCCTGAAGGATGACGTTGCTGTTACCCATCGCACGCTTGACGCTCAAGATGGGCCGGTCATTCTAGTGGGCCACTCCTATGGCGGAGCAGTCATTACAGAAGCGGGCACGCATCCCAAAGTGGCGGGGCTCGTCTATATCACGGCATTTGCCCCGGACAAGGGCGAATCTGTCGCCTCACTGATCAAAGACCCGCCGCCCGGCGCACCAGTGCCGCCAATACTGCCGCCGCAGGCAGGTTTCTTGTTCCTCGACAAAGCCAAATTTCCCGCTTCGTTTGCGGGTGACGTGGAAGCGGAAGAAGCCGCGTTCATGGCAGACTCTCAAGTTCCCTGGGGCGTGGAAGCACTCGGCGGCTCCATCAGCGAGCCGGCTTGGAAGGCCAAGCCCAGTTGGTATCTGGTTGTGACGGAAGACAAGATGATTCCCCCTGCTGCTCAGCGTCTCATGGCCAAGCGGACAGGTTCGGCAGTCGTCGAGATCAAAGGCAGCCATGCGATTTACGTTTCGCAGCCGTCCGTCGTCGCCGACCTTATCGAGCAGGCCGCGAACGGCGTGCAAGCTGCGGTAGCCTAGAACTTTGCCAACGTAACCCATCCAGTGCTTTGGCGCTCAAGGTTTGACCGTCGTCCTGATGAGCGCCAAGGCACTGGTAAGGGTAGAGCAGGCATTCAGGCCTGCGGTAAGCTGCTTATAGGTTTTCTCCGCGCTGTCCTCGATGGAGGCTCTTCTTGCGCCAAGTCCACCAAACAACAAAAGGCGGCTAGAAATGGCCGCCCTTGTAGTTCAGAAAGCAGGAGTTGGAGTTACTGGTCGCGCCTTTTCAGAGTTGGGCGATCATCATCCTTCTTGTCGCCATCTTTAGACGACGAACCATTGCCCGAAGCACGGCGTAATGTCGGCTTGTTGGGGTTGGTATCGTCAACCTTGTGCCGGTTTTCGATGGCAGCAAGCCGCGCTTTGATGTCATTGAACTCCGAAGTGGTCTCTATGTACTGGTCCTTCGGAGGCAGAATCGTAGCAATCTCTTCCTGCGATTTGGTGATGCGATCCGGGGTCTGAGGATGATCCATGAAAACTTTGGCCATGGAACCGGGCTTCTTTTTCTCCTCAGCCTGGATCTTTTCAAAGAAGTTCACAAACTCATTGGGATCGTACCCGGCCTTGTACATGTACTGTATGCCCAGATAATCGGCTTCCGCTTCAAATCCGCGGGTAAACTTCAGGAAAGTCAGAGGCAGCCCGATGCCTGCCGCTTCCCGCGCTGCCAGCCCGATTCCGCCACCGACGAAGATCAGCGGCAGGGTCAGATAGTTCGCCAGCTGCGCCCGGGACATCTGCCGGGTGGTATGGCGTGCGGCCACGTGGGCAATCTCATGGGCCATGACGCCGGCCAGTTCGGCTTCGTCGTCGGCGGCCAGAATCAGGCCTGAATTTACGTAGAAGAAGCCGCCCGGGAGCGCCATGGCGTTAATCACGTCAGAATCAACCACCTTGATGGTGAATGGGACTTTGGCGTCAGAGTTGCGCACCAGGTTCTGCCCGACGCGGTTTACATATTCATTGATGACCGGATCATTCACCAGCTTCAGGCTGGTCTCAATCTGCGTGGCGTACTCTTTGCCCATGCGGATTTCCGTCTCAATCGAGTACCAGTCCATGCCGGTAACCTTGCGGTTGCCGATGGCGTCAACGTCGTCCTTGCCACCCTTATGCTTGGATTTGGACCCTGAGTTTTTCGCGTCTTTTTTATCTTTGTCCGTTTTATCCGCCGGCTGAGCCTGGTCCTGATCGGCGTCGGGGGCAGGCTGGATCGGCTGGTCCGCAGCAGGCTGCTTGGTCTGGTCCTGGCCTGTTGCTGGCTGAACCTGGCTTTGATCAGTAGCGGGTGTAGCCGCAGGCTGGGACGGTGTCTGAGTCTGGCCGGTTGCAGGTTGGGTACTGCTCGCTGGAGTCTGTGTCTTTTGTTGATCGTCCGCGGCAAATGCGGAGGCAGACAGACTCACCCCAGCGGCCAGAATTGACGAAAGCAGTAAAGCTCTAAATTTCATGAAATACACTCCTGCGCACACGAGCCCCAAATTTACAGGACACGTTTATTATACCGCTGGAACATTCAACTGCCTTTAATTAGATTTGTCCGTATACGATGCGATGCGGATTTAGGCCCATGGGGTTATCCAGGAATATTGGCCGAAAGCAAAGTAAAACTTGGCGAAAAGCCATATTCTCCCATTTAAGCCCCCAAAACAAACGCCATTCGGGGCTTTTCCGCCAAGAGCATGCGTGTCAAAAAAATCGCACTGCACTCATCGCCAGTTCTGAATGAAAACGCCCTTTACCGGTAGATATCACCACACCGGATCATCTGAGTTGCGTAACCTACTGCAAATACAACGATTATAAAGTTATAAAAAGTTGACTCGCGGACGATTGCCAACCTTACGAAAGGCGCTCAGAATCGTGCGATGAGAGCCACAGCAGCATTTTCGCAGTCAAGTTTGCACGCAGCGGTAAGGGTGACAATTTCACTGCTGCTCGCATTTTCATCCGCATCTATCTGCTCAGCGCAGGACGTCTCAGTTCTGTTGGTGAACATTCGCAACGGGCATCCGATCCAAAACGAGAAAGTGAGGGCTCTCTTTCACGCCGGCGGAACTGACGTTCAAACCCTTGAGGCCAATACCGTAGCCGACGGTACCGTGAAGTTCCATGTGCCCACGCCCACGCCGCCACAGCTCACCGTTCAGGTCGACCGCTTGTACCCATGTTTCAATATGTCTCCAAATGACCTGAAGGAAATCCTCACGACAGGTATCGTTTCGCGCTGTTCGAAACCGCCCCAAGGGTGTCTCTGTAAGTTCACCAAGAAAACCTTGGGAGTCAAGGCTGAGCCGGGGCAGGTGGTACTTTTCGCAAGACCGTTCACGCGGTGGGAACGATTTCTATCGCACATTTGGGAGTAAACAAGGCAAACTTCGTCACTGCCAGTAACCGCGTTTGCGAACGTGAACACCCGCTTTAGGATTCCCTCTTAACTCTCAATCGTAATACTCCAGTCCCAGGTGCGTAATAAGCGGCTCGCCGCGCAGGTGGCGAAGCGTGTTTTTGAGCTTCATCGACTGGATAAAAAGATCATGTTCCGGATAGAGACCGGGAATCGTCATGGGCGACTTCAAATAGAAACTCAGCCACTCCTGAACGCCGATGCCACACAATTCCTGGCTGCGCTTGGCCAGATCGAGGAATAGTACCAGGTCAAGCACGATCGGCGCGGCCAGAATGGAGTCACGGCACAGGAAATCCACCTTGATCTGCATGGGATAGCCGAGCCAGCCAAAGATATCAATGTTGTCCCAACCCTCTTTGTTGTCACCACGAGGCGGATAATAGTTGATCCGGACCTTGTGGTGAATATTCCCGTAAAGGTCAGGATAGAGCTCCGGCTGTAGGATGCGGTCGAGCACGGAAAGCTTGGATTCTTCCTTGGTCTTGAATGAGCCGGGATCTTCCAGCACTTCGCCATCGCGATTGCCTAAGATGTTCGTGGAGAACCAGCCGCTCATGCCCAGCATGCGCGCTTTGAAGCCGGGCGCAAGAATCGTCTTCATCAGCGTCTGGCCGGTTTTGAAGTCTTTCCCGGCAATCGGCGCATTATTGGCTTTGGAGAGTTCCAGCATCACCGGGATATCCACCGTCAGGTTCGGCGCGCCATTGGCAAAAGGCACACCCTCCATCAGTGCCGCGTAGGCATAGATCATGGATGGAGCGATCTTGGGGTCGTTCTCTTTCAGACCGCGCTCAAAGGCGTCCAGCGACTCATGCACGGCGCTCTGCTTGATGAAAGTTTCCGTGGACGCGCACCAGATCATCACCAGCCGGTCCGCTTTTGACTTCTTTTTAAAGTCGCGGATATCGGCGCGCAACTGCTCGGCCAGGTCTTTCTTGTTCTTCCCTTTCTTCACATGTTTGCCGTCCAGCAGCTTGACGAAGTTGCGGTCAAACACCGCTTTGCGCGGCTTAATGGACTTCATAAAGGGCTTGATCTTGTTGAGCAGCTCTTTTTCCAGCACACCGGCATTCATGGCGGCGGCATAAGCGTCTTCTTCAAAGATGTCCCAGGCGGTGAATACCAGGTCCTTGAGATTGGCCAAGGGGACGAATTTATTGATCTTCGGCGACCGGTTGTCCGTCCGCTTTCCCAGCCGGATCGTGCCCATCTGCGTGAGCGATCCAATGGGTTTGGCGATCCCCTTGCGAATGGCCTCGACCCCGGCGATAAACGTGGTCGCCACGGCCCCCATGCCAACAATCATTACGCCCAGTTTGCCGCGGGCAGGAGCTATCTTGGTTGTAGTCGTCTTTTCAGCGGAAGAAGCCATTAATTTGCAGACCAGTCCTTGATGTGAAGTAGAAACTCGTTATCTTCTCGCATTTGGGCGCACTTTGTAAACCCGCACTATTGAAAGGAAGTCACGCCGTCGCCCTCAGCCGACCCTTCCAGTGCGACCACACAAACCACGTTACAGCAGCCAGAAATAGAATGATAATCACCGCATCCAGCCGGTGCAGCCAGTCCCGCAACCGGGGATCTGAGTCCCAACGTTCTCCTAATTTCATTCCCACCCAAGCCAGCGCGAAGCACCAGGGCCATGAGCCGACAAAAGTATAGATATGAAACTTCAGACGCGGCATTTTCGCAATGCCCGCGGGCAGCGCGATGAACGTACGGATCACAGGTAGAAGGCGTCCAATAAAAACCGCGGCGGCGCCAAAGCGAAGAAAGAACCGGTCCGCCAGGTCCAAATCATGCCGGGTGAGAAAAATGCGCGCGCCATAACGCTCCACCAGCGGACGCCCACCGTAATAACCAATCTCATACGCAATGACCGATCCCAGATTACAACCGAGCGCGCCTGCCGTGGCCGCCCAAAGCAGATGGAAGCGCCCTGTGTACACCAGGTAACCCGCAAACGGCATGATGATCTCAGAGGGCAGTGGAATACAAGCTGATTCGATCGCCATCAGCAGAAGCACGCCCAAGTACCCGCCCTTGGAAATAACGGCGATGGTGAACCCGGCCAGCGTAGCAATGATTTTTTGGATCATCCGGAGAGTTTAGAAATCCTGCGAAGCCTGGGTAAAGGTATAACCGGGCAAAGTCATACCGGCTTCCGTCTTGGAAACTTTCACCCGGATCGTCTCCGCGTTTGGAGCGCTGACGGTAGCTGGCCGGAGCATAGCGTATTGGGTAAACAGTTCGGCATAAACTTTGGTGATCAGAAAGTTATCGCCGTTCGCGTCGTTGCGCCAAACCTGTCCGGCCTGTACTGCTTTGACCATTTAAGAAGACTACTGACTGGCACGGCAAAACGTCAATCAGGCAATTTACCGTTGAACAATTCTTCTAACCCCGCCGCGGGGCAGCGCACGCCAACATAAAAAGTCCCAAATAAAGCATAAATGGCGCTGACTTCATCAAAGCGCATTTCATAAATCAGTTTCTTGAAGATGAGTGGATCGTCGGCAAAAAGGTCCACGCCCCACTCCCAATCGTCAAAGCCGATCGACCCGGTGATGATCTGCTTCACCGTGCCGGCATAGCGGCGTCCTACTAAACCGTGCTCTTCCATCTGCCGCTGCCGTTCTTCGATAGGCAGGCTGTACCAGTTCTTGTCCTCTCCACGGCGCCGGTCCATGGGATAGAAGCAGACGTAGCGTGCCGCTGGAATCTGAGGGAAGAGCCGTGCGCGCATGGCTTCCGTCTGCCGCTTCACCGTGTCCGCGACGGCGGCGTTCCATTCCGGTGAATGTGGCTCGGTTCCCTTCTCCCGCAAGGTGCGATACAGCTTGACCGACGACTCATACAGCCCCAGCTCGACCATGGAAAGATACGACGTGGTCTGCTCCAGGTACTCACTCAGCCGCAGACGCGAGATTTGCAGCTCGGCCTCCTTGAGTTGATCAAAAGAGTTGCGGAAGTGCACCAGAAGAATGTCCGCCTTGTGACCCAGTACGGAAAACAAGGCGCTCTGCCCTTCGACGTCATGCTCCATCTTTTCCAGGGCCGTGGCGGCTTCCGCGGCAATCTCATGCCGTTGTGCTTCCGTCAGCTTGCGCCATTCGGTCCAGCGGAAGCGGAACATCTGGTGGAGCACGCTGGAACCCTCAATCGTAAGCGGGACCGCATGCAGTTCATTCCCAATCTCGGTCATTTCTGCCTTCATGCTGGATGCCATTCGAACCCCTCTGCTATTGTGATTGTAAGCCCGCTGCTTTACATTTTGTGTGCTTATGCCTGCCAAGTCCAAATCCCGAAAACCGCCGGCCAGAAAAACGGCCAAAGCCGTAAAGCCCCTTCCGAAAAAGCCCGCCAGTGGAAAAAAAGGCCAGGGCGCGGAAAACGACCCGCTGGCCCCGGAACGCGTCCAGGACATTCTAACCCGTCTGGACCAGCGATATCACGGCGCCGTCTGCGCACTGCACCACAACAGCGCATGGGAATTGACGATTGCCACTATTTTATCCGCGCAGTGCACGGATGTGATGGTCAATAAAGTCACTCCCGGCTTGTTTCAGAAGTATCCAACGCCCCAGGCCATGGCAGCCGCCGGCCCGGAAGAGCTTGAGCCCATCCTTCGGCCCACGGGCTTTTACCGCAATAAGGCCAAGTCGGTGGTAGGGGCGTCCCGGGGGATTGTAGAGAGATTTGGCGGAATTGTCCCGGATGAGATGGACAAGCTCCTCACGCTGCCCGGCGTCGCCCGCAAGACGGCCAACGTGGTGCTGGGATCATGGTTCCGCAAAGCTGTGGGAGTAGTAGTAGACACGCACGTACACCGCATCTCCCGTCGACTGGAGCTTACTCGCAGCGAAGAACCAAAAAGCATCGAGCAAGACCTGATGAAAGTGATCCCGCAGGAGAAGTGGATTGATTATTCCCACCAGATCATCCATCACGGCCGTGCGCTGTGCATAGCCCGCAAGCCAAAATGCGCGGAATGCCCTCTGGAAAACATCTGCCACGCCGGGGACAAGACGTGGTCCACGGTGGAGATTCATAACGCTGCAAAACTGTAGACAGGAAAACCCACCACGGAGGCGCGGAGACACGGAGAAAGACATTAGAAGAAGTGTGGTATATGCCTGTCAGAATCTGTCATCTTGAGCAAGCACGAAGGAGCGCAGCGACTGAGGGTGCGTCGAAAGATCCCGAGAATGCATCCTCTGCCATGTAGACACGAGGTGTTCTCCCCAAACTGCGTAGTACGCTTTCTCCAGCAGGCACGTCTGTGGGGAAACCTTGCAGAAAATTGGGGCCGGGAAATGCGGTCCAGGAACAGCCCCTAGGTAGAAACTCCCTAACCCAGCATTGAGGAAACAGGCATCCTCGGGATCTTTCGACGCACCCTCAGTCGCTGCGCTCCTTCGTCCTTGCTCAAGATGACAAATTCAGGCAGCGTGCTCGAGCCACGCCCCCCCAACTCCTGCCTAGGGCGGGCCGCATTTCAGCATTCGACGTTAGTCACCGTAGAAATAGTCTCACTACATATTGATTCCCTTCCCGATTCATGGCACAGTAGTTTCTGGCGCGAGGATGAAACCCATCCTTGCGCCGTGCTGTTTATAGAGTGTGGGTACACTGTACTTAGAGACAAGCCCATTGGGATCTCCCATGGGAGGGATCGTGTAAAGCCTTTGTTTATTGGGATACCCAGGGGGGAGGGGAGGGGTGCAAAAAGTGCGAACAGCTTCCAAAATTTGTATGGCGATTCTGGTGTTCACCGCTATCGGCGCTGCTTCCCAGACCGCATCAACATCCCACGCCAAAGTTTCCGATCCAAGCAAGGTCATCACCGACCCTGCCCAGATCGTCGCCAAAGACAAGTTCGACATTCAGCCCTTCACCATCGACAAGTTGTACATGACCCGCGCCGTTGGCGATAGCACCTGGTCACCCGACGACAAACAAGTCGCCTTTGTTACCAACATCAGCGGGCGGAACAATATCTGGGTGGTCTCATCGCAAAGTGGCTGGCCAACCCAGCTCACCGTGAGCAATCAGCGCCAAACCAGCATCGCATGGTCGCCCAAGGGGCGCTGGATCGCCTACAACTCTGACTATGACGGCAACGAGCAGTGGGACATATTTCTGGTCTCCGCCGAGAACGGCCAGGTTGTAAATCTGACCAACACCCCGGAGATTTCCGAAGAAGGCCCGGCATGGTCGCCGGACGGTGAGAAGCTGGCCTACAGCGTAAAAGCGAAAAGTTCGCCCAATTATGAGATCGACATCATTGAGGTCCTGACCAAGAAGATCACACACCTTACCACCAACACGCCCAGCCAGCTCAGCAACGCCGCGCCCATCTGGTCCAAGGACGGCAAGTCGATTGTCTTCACCCAGAGCAACGCCGCCGGCAAGGACGCAAATATCTTCATCGCCAGCGCCGACGGCGGCAAGGCTACGAACCTCACTCTCCATGAAGGCGAGCACAACTATTTCGCCAGCGACATTTCCGCCGACAGCAAGACCGTACTGATTACCTCTAATGCCGGGAACGGCTATACCAATGCCGGACTGCTGGATGTCGCCACCAAGAAGACTACGTGGCTCACCACGGACAAGTGGGAGATCAACTCAGGAAAATTCTCTCCCGACGGCAAGCACCTGACATGGAACGCGAATGCGGACGGCAACCAGGACATTTTTGTCTATGACGTTGCCACGCACCAGGCTCATGCGCTGCCCGTGGGCAAAGGGATCAATGCGCTGGCTGGTGCGGAAACCGCCTTCACGCACGATGGAGCGCACATGCTCTACTCGCATGATGGCCCGAATGCTCCCAGCGACCTTTGGGTCTATGACTTTGCCACGCAGAAGTCGCAGCAGATCACGCATTCCCTGGTGGGAGGAGTTCGCAGCCAGGACATGGTCGAGCCGTTTCTGGTGCACTATCCCAGCAAGGACGGCAAGTGGCAGATCTCGGCATTTGTCTATGTTCCCTACAACGCGCAACGCGACGGAAAGAATGCGGCGGTCGTCTACATTCATGGCGGTCCGACGACACAGGCCATGAACGCCTTCAGCAAGACCATTCAGTACCTGGTGAATCAGGGCTTTTTCGTCATCGCGCCGAACTACCGAGGCTCCACCGGCTACGGCAAAGAATTTGAAGACGCCAACCGCTTTGACATGGGCGGAGGCGACCTGGAAGACGTGATCTCCGCCGCCGAGTGGATCAAGAAGACGGGCTTCATCGACCCCAAGAAGGTCGCCGTCGCAGGCGGCAGCTACGGCGGATATCTGACGATGATGGCCGTGACCAAAACGCCTGACATGTGGGCCGCGGGCGTGCCAATTGTCCCGTTTGTGAACTGGTTCACTGAAGTTGAAAACGAAGACCCTCAGCTGCGCGAATACGATCTGGCCACCATGGGCGATCCCATGAAAGACAAAGCGCGCTATCAGGAACGCTCGCCGATCAACTTTGTCGACCAGATCAAAGCGCCGCTGCTGCTGCTGGCCGGCGGCAATGATCCGCGCTGCCCTCATACGGAGGCCGAGCAGGTGGCCAGCGCAGTCAAAAAGCATGGCGGTGTGGCCGAACTCAAAGTTTATGAGAACGAAGGCCACGGCTTCGCCAAAATTGAAAACCAGATTGACGCGTATACGCGTGTGGTGAACTTTCTGAAGAAGTATGCTGAGCCGGCGAAGTGTGGGTGCAATATTTATGAGTAAGCGATTGGCATTCAGCCTTAGAAGGCACCGCAGAGGGCGCGAAGAACGCAAAGGGAACAAGAAGTGGCTTGGGCTCGTTGCGACTTCTACAGTAAATGATTATTCAGAATGCAAAGACAATTTCTCGACGCCAACTGCTGAGCGCCGACTGCCAATTGCTGACTGCTATTCTCGCCGGAACAGCTTGATATCGATCTGCCCTCCGCCCTCGTGTCCAAGCAACACTTGCTTGGCAATGGCCAGTGCCAGCCCCTCCATGGTGTATTCCACGGCCTCGATGTTGGGCTTGAAACCAGCGCTTCGCAAAGTTGCGCTGGTGACCGGTCCAATCGACGCCAGCCATACTTCGCGCAAGGCGTGGCGGTGTTCTTTGTCTAGAAGACTAAGAAAATTTGTGGCGGTAGATGAACTAGTAAAAGTAACAATGTCTGGCCTGGCGGACTCGTCGGCAAACAGCTTGTTCAATTTCGCTTTGGCGCCGGACGGAATATGCGTTTCATACGCTTCCACCACATCGACTGCCGCTCCGGCTTTCTTCAGCTCCGTGGGCAAAATATCGCGTGCGATCTTGGCCCGCACCAGTAGGACGCGCTTCCCTTCCGTCTTTCCCCGCAGCGCTTCGACCACGGACTCGGCGATGTACTTTTCCGGAGTGACCGAGACTTTCAGACTGTGTCGTTCGAGTTCCCGCTTCGTAGCCGGACCAATCGCAGCCACTTGCAAGTGGTTGAGCTTTTCCGGTTCGATCCGCTCCTTCTTCAGCCGTTCGAACAGTGCTTCTACGCCGTTTACGCTGGTCAGAATCAGCCAGTCGTATTTGCCGATTTCACGCAATGCCGCGTCCATCGGCTCAAAGCTGTTCGGCGGCCTGATCTCAATCGTCGGGATTTCAATCACATCAGCTCCCAACTCCTCCAACGGCCGAGAGAGACCTCCGGCTTGCTTGCTGGCACGCGTCGTCAGGACGCGCCATCCCTCCAACGGCTTTTCTTTGGGACTCATAGGAGCTTGCTCACGGCTGGTTTGGAACTGCGATCTCCTGATCGTAAACGTCTTTGAGTATCTTGTCCGCGCCGCGCTTCAGCAGCGTTTGCGCCACATCGCGACCCAGTTTCTCCGGGTCTTCACCCTCAGCGTGTTCGCGCAGAATTTCACTTCCATCAGGACGGCCCACCATCGCCTGAAGATGCAAACGGCCATCCCGCTTTTCCGCAAACGCTCCAATCGGCACCTGGCATCCTCCACCCAGCGATCCCAGCAGAGCCCGTTCACACTCGATCGCGGCCCGCGTATCAGCGTCATCCAGGAACGCGAGTTGTATTCTTACTTGTGCATCATTGCGGCGAATCTCAATCGCCAGCGCACCCTGGCCCACCGCGGGACACATGGACTCCGGCGCAATCCGCGATCGCACATGCTGATCCAAGCCCAGCCGATGTACTCCAGCCGCAGCCAGAATGATGGCGTCGTACTCGCCCGACTCAAGTTTTTTCAGACGCGTATCCACGTTGCCGCGCAGAGGAAAAATCTCCAGATCAGGACGCAACGCCTTGAGCTGGCATTGCCGCCGCAGGCTGCTGGTGCCTACACGCGCGCGCAACGGCAGAGCTTCAAGACCGGTGAATTTCACGGAGATAAAGGCATCACGCGGATTTTCGCGCTTCATGATGGCGGCCAAGTCGAACTCCGGCGCAAGCTCGGTGGGAACGTCTTTCAGGCTGTGCACGGCAAGATCAACACGCTGGTCGGCCAGCGCTTCTTCGATCTCCTTGGTAAACATGCCTTTGGTGCCGACCTTGGCCAGCGCCACGTCCGTGATTTTGTCGCCGGTGGTCTTGATGACCTCGATGTTGACATCGTGTCCTTGCCCGCGCAGCAGTGCAGCCACGTGATTGGCTTGCCACAGCGCGAGTTGCGATCCCCGTGAGCCGATGCGAAGCTTTGCCATTATCGATTGGACTTTCCGCTGTCGAGATTGAATATACGGCGGATCATCTCATGAATGGTTTCCGCCTCAGGATGTGCCGTAGAAGACTTCAACGTAGTGATGGGCGTATGCAAAAGTTTGTTGATGATACCGCGAGTCATGGCCTCGATGGCGGCTTCCTGTTCGGGAGTGATGCTTCCCAGCTTGCCGCGTATGCGGTCGATCTCCGCCTGGCGAATGGTCTCACAGTATTCCTGGAGCGAAAGAATTGTGGGTACGACGGCCAGAGATTTCATGCGCGAAGCAAAGCGGTCGACTTCCAGCTCGATGATTTTTTCCGCGCGCTCCGCTTCTTTCTTACGCTCCGCGCTGTTGTTGGCGGCGACGGACTGGAGATCGTCAATGTCATAGACAAACATGCCGTCCAAGCGGTTCACGGCCGGATCAACATTGCGCGGCACGGCAATGTCGATAAAAAACATAGGCCGGTTCTTGCGCCGGCTCAGCATACGCTCACCATGTTCGCGGCGGAAGATTGGCTCTGGCGCCCCAGTGGATGTAAGGACAATATCAGCGTTGTCGGCGGTCTCATACAGCCGGTCATAGGGCACGGCCTGTCCGCCAAAGGTATCTGCCAACTCCACGGCACGCTCGTATGTCCGGTTGGAGATAATGATGTTCTTTGCGCCGTGCGCGATCAGGTGCCGCGCAGCCAGTTCGGCCATTTTACCCGCGCCGACCAGATAGACCGTTTTGTCTTCCAGCGAACCAAAGATCTTTTCCGCCAGTTCCACCGCCACCGACGCAATCGACACACTGGAACTGCCGATCGCCGTCTCAGAGCGCACGCGTTTGGCCACGGCAAAGGCGCGGGAAAGCAGCGCCTCCAGGGCGGAATTGATGGCGCCCATCCCGCGGGCCACGGCGTACGCTTCCTTGATCTGACCCAGTATCTGGGGTTCGCCCACCACCATGGAATCCAGACTGGAAGCCACACGGAAGACGTGGCGCACGGCGTCGCGCTGTTCGAATTCGTAGATGTGGGACTGGAGCGCGTCAGCGCTCACGCCGAAGTAGCTGCGCAGGAAGCTGCGCAGGTCCGCTCCCTGCTTGGTGCTGGTTACCACTTCCACGCGATTGCAGGTGGAAAGCACCATGCCTTCGTCCACTCCAGGCTGCTTGACCAAACTGCGGATGGCGTCCGGCAATTGCTGTTCGGTGACAGCAAGCCGCTCACGCACCTCAAGAGGTGCGCTGTTGTGGTTCACGCCAATGACCTGAAAGTTCATGGAGCAATAAACCTGTGTGTATGACTCAAATTGTTGGCTGCCCAGGCCAGCATGGCGGTAGCAAACGCGGCGCTAGCAAGATATGCGGCGCGACGGCCCCGCCACCCTGCGCTCCATCGCGTGTACAGCACCACGAGGTAGAGCACCCAGGTCAGGATAGAAAGCAATATCTTGGGATCGGCAAAGTAGGCGAGCCCCAGGCGGGCTTCACCCACAATCGAACCGGAAATCAGCCCCAGGGTCATGAAGGGAAATCCCCAGATCAGGCACCTGTAAGCAATGTCGTCCATGGTGGCCAGCGCCGGCAGGCGGGACCATACACCCCGCGTGCTCTTGGCCTTCAGCGTCCTCTCCTGCATAAGGTAAAGGACGCTGGCAATGAAGCTGAACAGCAGTGCGCAATAGCCAATGAAGATCAGGGCTACATGCACGTAAACCCATTGCGCGCTCACGAACAGCGGCGAGTAAGGCCCGGACTTGGTGGACCCGAATGCCGCGGACAGCGTGAGCACAAACACCAGAGGAAAAACCGCCAGCCCCGGTGAGGTGGCCCGGTAACGGGTGTAGATCACAAAGAAAAAGACCATCAGAAGAAACGCCAGCAAGGATTCCAGCCCGTGCATGGACGAGGGCGTCCAGGCGCCGCTGAGCATGGCATTTTCTACTAGCGCCACAAAGTGAAGGACCATTCCCAGCCCGACAGCAGGAATCGTAATTAAGGTCAGAACTTTCCTGCCGCCCCAGAACGATGCCAGGGCGTAGAGCAGACCTACCGTGTAAAGCGTTAGCGCGACACGTAACCAAAACAGCGGCATAGAGAGTTAAACGCAGATTATAGCTGCCATCGGCTCGCCGATGGCGTCGCAAAAATCAAAATGATGTATTTACTATTTATTATCAATGACTTACATGACATCATTCAAGTGTTGCAACAGCTCCGAAGTCGCCCGAATCTGCCTTTCCTGGCCAGAATTGCGTCAACGTAGCGAGAGCTTTCTCAGTTTCTCCGCAGCGACTTCCGATGAGATCGGGGTGTAATAGACCTCTTTCAGGAAGTACGGCTTGGCCTTGGTGCCCAGAATAGGCAGGATCTCAATGTGCCAGTGGTAATCCTCATCCACCGTCTTCCAGTATTGCAGGATGTTTGATTTCTGGTAGGTGTTGGGGACAGTGTGCAGCACCATATGAAACGACTCAGCAATGCTCATCACGCGCAACAGAGTGCGCCGGAGGAGAGCGCTGAGTTCCGTCAACTGCGGTGACCTTCCCGTAACCGAACGCTCAAAGGACGACTCATGATGGCGCGGCATGATCCAGATTTCATACGGCACGCGCGAAGCAAATGGACATAGAGCAACGTAACTGCTGTGGGCTTCGATAATTCGCACCGGGGTGCGAAGCTCCTGGCCCAGGGTGTCACAGAAAACGCAGCGCTCTTTTTCAAAATAGTAATCACGCGAGGCCCGCAGTTCGTACAGGACGCGGCGAGGCACAAACGTGGTGCCGGTAAGCTCGGAAACGGGATGATCAAACTCCTGTCCGGCGGGTGCGCCGTAGTTCTTAAACATGGTCACATACTTGAAGCGCAGGTCGCGTTTCAGGTCCTGTATACGCTGCGCCGCCAGCAGGAGAAACTGCGAAATCTCAGCATCAGAAGACTGCCACAGCTCAATATCATGGCGTACGCTCTGCACCAACACTTCATGCGCGCCCACGGTGTTCATGGCATCGTAGATGCCTTCGGCACGCCGCTGGGGCTCGCCTTCAATGCGGTAAAGCGGGGACGGATGCACCAGAGCCATGACCGGCCCTGTACCCGGCTCACCGGAAGTGAGCGTGGAGATCATCTGGGGCGCATTCGGCGACCCGGGGCAGAACGGACAATGCCCCGGTTGGCTTTGCTTCTCTGTGTCATCGCCTACGATGACCCAGGAGCGCGTGATTGGATCTTTGCGTAATTCCATCTGCGTCTAGGAAAACACTGTCGAGCAACGGCGTCAATAGAAGGCAGCGGATTTGCGAGAATGCCCATTAGGTCAACTCGGGAGCCGGATAACGGGCTTGCGGCTTATCTTTTGCATTTCTCGCTCGCCAAAACACACATGTAACCGGCGATCCGCCCTGATACGGCTTTTCCATCCTGAAGTTTGATGCTATAAATCAATAGCTCGTGTCCCAGCGTGGTTGTTCTATTTGAGGAGAAACATGTCAGAACCAACATATGAAGAACTAAAAGCCCGTCTCGCCGAATTGGAGAAACAAAAACCAGCATCTCGATCCGGTGCGCTTGAATTCCGCGTGGGTGAAAAGGGCGGCGTCAGCGTTTATGGCCTGGGCAGGTTTCCCGTCACGCTCTATTACGAGCAGTGGATCAGGTTGCTCGACCAGGCACAAAACCTGCGCGCCTTCCTGGAAGAGAACAAAGGCAAATTAAAGCTGAAAGAGCAGTAAGAAATTCTGATATCGCGGCGCGTCATACTACCCCTGTGCGCACATCAACCGCCCCAGCCCACCGCCCACACGCAACCCGTCTGAGCGGTGGCTGAAGTAACGATCATTAATCTCTTCGGAACCAAGGTCTTCGATCTGCGTGAAACCCATACCTCGCAGTTCTCGCGCCAGTTCTTCGGGACCAAAGAACCCGACGAATGGCTCCCCGGCTGCGGCCACCCTTGCGGCCAGCGCATCAAAAGCGATGCGATTGAAGAAGCTGAGCGACTCTCGCAGCACGGTGTAGTCAAACGCCACGCCATTGTGCGAACTGCTTGACGCAATCCAGCGCAGCGTCGCCAGCACAGTCTCTTTGACCAGATAAGGCGTCACGCCCAGCCAGGAAAAAAATGCAGGCTCGCTGGCTTTAAAACCTGCTCTGCGCAAACCTTCGGCCAGCGTGTCCTTCTCAAAATCCACCGGCGCAAAGGTCAGCGTTGTGGGTATGGCAATGCCTGCGGTCTCAAGACGTTCGCGCTTCCATGCCTGCGTGGCGGGAAAATCCACCTCAAAGACCTGCAACGTCTCAAACGGGTTGCGATAGGCAAAAGTATCCAGCCCAGCGCCCAGGACCACATATTGTTTCACGCCTCGGGTAACGGCCTGTGCTACGTGGTCCTCAGCAAAACGGCTGCGCGCCACCAAAAACGCACGGAGATAGCGCCCCGGAGTGGAATCCGAACCCTTGGCTGCTTCCAACTCCACCATCGCATCGCGCCCGACAATCTTCAGCGCCACCGGATCGTCAAACACCTTGGGATGGTCGAATAGCTGGTGCACGGCGCGGCGTAAAGCTACGCGGTGTGCGGTCTTGCTGGGTTTGTCCTGGATCATGAAGTCATTCAACCAACTACGGATAAAATGAACAAGAAGAAATTTGTGCGCTGCATTCTATGCTGTTTTCACTGCACAAGCTCGTCGTCGGCGACCGGCTCAAAGAACCCAGGACCTACGCACAACTTGCCGCGCAGGGCACCAGGCTGACGGTGACCTTTTGCATCAGCAATGGGCACAAGGCGCACAACCAAGTTAGGTCGGCGGGCGATTACAACCTCTTCACCTTGGCAAGCTTCTTCGATCAGCTTGGAAAGATTGGTTTTGGCTTCATGAATAGTGAAAGTCTTCATTAGGGCACTTAGCTAACTTATCTTTTAGCTAACATCCCTTGAATTTGCAAGCTTCGTTGTGAACGCAATATACTCCGCTTGCCAGCCGGAAAACATGAGCCTGGGAATTTCCGTCGAAATGTCGAGCGAAACCCTAATCACGAACAAGTCACGGCGCTTCGGAACCATCCTTGCGTTTACCGCCGCCGGAATGTTGTCTGGCATTCTGACGGTCACTGCCGTGATCTATCTCGACCCGGTCGATCCCTTCGTGGGTATAATCTTCGGCACTACCGTTGCCGTCTCTCTCGCTCTAAGACAACGGATGTGGCCAGCCGGACGAATCATCGCACTGATTGCATCATCGGTGATGGCGTACTTTGCCGCTATATGGTCGCCAGGATTGATCACCGAGCTACTTCGCTCTTTGCGGATTTTGGAAACGGCTAGTTCTTTCGACGTATTTAGTCCCGCAATATTTTCCATTGCCGGCTTTGTCGGCGCGTTTGTGATCATGCTGGCTGTACTCTTGTTGTTTTTTCAAGAGAAGGGCTGGCGCGCTCCCGCAAAAGCATCAGCACTAGCTCTGCCGGGAGCTCTTCTGGGCTTGATCAGCTCCCTCGCCAGCGCATCGATCCAGGAAATGGCTGCTCAATGGCTCACACTATCCCAGTCTTGGGGGCCGCGTCCGGGGCAATTCTATTCAGCCTACCTGATTTGGCAAACCGGGATGGCGTTCGTGATAGCAGCACTCTTGCCGCTTGCCGCGCCCGTTCCTTCCCTCTCGAAAAATTCTGCTCCTGCGGCTGGTTCCCCGATGAAATTGTCCATCGGCGGCAAAATTTTTGTCGCCTGCATGCTTGCGGGGACCGTGGTTCTTGGGTTCTTCGAAGGCCAGGACCTCTATCGAACCAGGCAAGACCAACACCATGCCGAGAAATCCCAGGGGCATTAAACAGTAGTAATCGGAAACCGGCGGTCCGGCCGCAATGCCTTTCTGCTTTAGAATACTCACTCCAGATGACTGAGCCTTCCACTCCACTTATGCGGCAATATGCCGCGATCAAGAAGCAGCATCCCAATGCCCTGCTCTTTTTTCGCCTGGGCGATTTCTACGAACTCTTCTTTGAAGACGCCGTGGTGGCGGCGCGCGAGTTGCAGATCACGCTGACCTCACGCAACAAAGAAAAGGACCATGCCATCCCCATGTGCGGCGTACCTTACCACGCGGCAGAGAATTATCTTTCCAAGTTGCTGCGCAAGGGTTTCAAGGTGGCCATCTGCGAGCAGATGGAGCTGCCCAGCGCGGCCAAGAAGCTGGTGCGGCGCGAAGTCACACGCGTGATGACTCCGGGCACGACGATTGATTCAAGCGTCGGGTCGGAAGAAAACAATTTTCTGGCGGCCCTGGCGCGGGTTTCCGGCGCAGTCGGTCTGGCGGCGCTTGATCTCTCCACCGGCGAATTTCGCACCACCGAGTTTCGCGGTCCTGACGCCGAGCGTCGCATCCTGGAAGAGTTACAGCAGTTGCGGCCGCGCGAAGTTCTTTATCCATCGTCTCTGCCGTTGTTTGACCCGCCTCCTCTGAATCAAGCTCCTTTGAATGAAGGTGAAGCCGCGGCAGCGGCGCAATCGAAGCCGCCGCAAGAAGCCTGGCAGCAAGCCGGAGACCGCGCCCGCTTCACCGAGACTCCGCTGGAAGACTGGGTGTTCTCTCCGGACTACGCCGTGCCTCTGGTGGAAAACCAGTTTGGTGTTTTATCTCTCGAAGGCTTTGGCCTGGAGGGCAAGCCGGCGGCGGCCACCGCTGCGGGCGCCATTCTGCATTACGTGCGCTCCACGCAGCGCGGCGCGCTCCAGCATGTGGACCGCATCGGCTTTTATGATCGCCAGGAATACCTGGTGCTAGATGCGGTCACCGTGCGCAACCTGGAGCTGGTGGAGCCGCTCTTTGCCAACACCGGCACTGAGGTCACGCTCTTTCGCGCCCTGGACGCCACGCTCACGCCCATGGGTAAACGCCTGCTGCGCGCATGGATGCTGCGCCCTTCGATCCAGATCGCCGAGATCAACCAGCGGCTGGACGCGGTGGAAGCCGGCGTCAAAGACTTTATCGCTCGTGAAGAGTTGCGGCGGTCGCTTGAGGGTGTGCTCGACATCGAACGTCTACTTAGCCGTGTGACCCTGGAAACAGCCAACCCGCGCGACCTGCTGGCGCTGAACGCAAGCTTGAATCGCACACCGCTGATCAAGTCCGCTCTTGACAGACTACCGGCTCCACGCCTGCGAGAACTCAACTTGCTTCTGGATGACCTGGCCGATCTGCGCGAACGCATCGAAAAGACGATTGTGCCCGAGCCTCCGCTCACGCTGGCCGATGGCGGCGTGATCCAGCCGGACGTTGACCAGGAACTGGACGAGTTGCGCAACCTGAGCCGCAATAGCAAGCAATACATCGCGCAGATTGAAGAGCGTGAGCGCAAGCGCACCGGCATCAACTCACTCAAGGTAAAGTTCAACTCGATATTTGGTTACTACATTGAAATCAGCAAGGCTAACCTGCACCACTCGCCCAGCGACTATGAGCGCAAGCAGACGCTGGTGAACGCGGAACGCTTCACCACGCCGGAATTGAAAGAGTACGAAGCAAAAGTCCTGGACGCGCAGGGCAAAATCGTAGAGATCGAGCGCCGCTTGTTTACCGAGCTGCGCACCGCCATTGCCGCGGAAGCCAAACGCATTCGTCAGACCTCGTTGGCACTTGCGGAGGTGGATGTTTTGGCGTCGATGGCATTCATCGCGCAGAATCGCGCGTACTGCCGGCCCAAATTTGAAGATACAGACGCAGCCGAGTTGGAGATTGTCGATGGCCGCCACCCTGTGCTGGAGCAGATGACGAGCACGGGGAGCAACGAACGCTTTGTCCCCAACGATCTTTATCTGAACTCGACCAGCCACAGCATCTTGCTGATCACCGGTCCGAACATGGGCGGCAAGTCAACGTACTTGCGCCAGACTGCGCTCACCGTCCTGATGGCGCAGATGGGCAGTTTTGTGCCGGCGCGCTCGGCGCGTCTGCCGGTGGTGGACCGCATCTTCACCCGCATCGGCGCAAGCGACAACCTTGCCCGCGGACGCTCCACGTTCATGGTAGAGATGACCGAGACCTCGGCCATCCTCAACACCGCCACGCCGCGTTCGCTGATTCTGCTGGATGAGATTGGCCGCGGGACATCCACCTATGATGGGCTGGCCATCGCCTGGGCGGTGATTGAATACATACACTCCACCAGCAAGGCCAAGACGCTCTTCGCTACGCACTACCACGAGTTGACCGAACTCGACCGTCTGGAGGGCGTGAAGAACTTCCATGTCTCGGTGAAAGAAAATGCCGGCGGGATCGTCTTTCTGCGCAAGGTGGAACCTGGGTCTGCCGACCGCAGTTATGGAATCGACGTCGGCAAGCTGGCCGGTCTGCCGCCGGAGGTAGTGGTCCGCGCCCGTGAGGTGCTGCATGAACATGAAAACGCCGAGCATGAGACCACGGCGCATCTCGCGCCATCACCGCAAGAGCGCGGGCCGCAGATGCAGTTGACCATGTTCACGCCGCTGTCGCAAAAGATCGTCGACCGGCTCAAAGAAGCAGATTTGAACAATCTGACGCCGCTGGAGGCGATGAATCTGCTGCATGAGCTGAAGAAGCAGATATGAAGCACTCTGCACTCAGCCTTCAGCACTCAGTCGATCCGCGCTAATCAGCGTTTGTCCGCGGTAAACGTTTTTTTCGTGCCTAGCTGTCCTACGAATGATCTGCCGACGTTTCGTGGTGAATGATGCGCAGATTTGCGTACCTCTCCTGGTTCTTTCTTGGATTTCCATGTAGCTCCGCACCGCGACAGATGCTTTTACTTCGTATAATCAAATCGCATGGTGAAAACTATTACCAGAAGCCAGACAGACTTGCGCCAGCAGGTTGGACAACTTCTCATCCTTGGGTATGACGGGCTGGTTGTGGACAGCACGCTGCGCACTACGCTGACCACGCTCCAGGCCGGCGGTGTAATCCTGTTTGCCCGCAATATCGAAGAACCCAAGCAGACATGGTCCCTGCTGCGAGACTCGCAGGCAACCACCAAGATACCCATGTTCCTGTGCGTTGATCTCGAAGGCGGAACCGTGGACCGGTTGAAAAAGATCATTGCTCCTGCGCCTTCAGTACAACAGGTTTTTGCTACCGGGAATCGCAAGCTGTTCCGCATGCACGGAAATATTCTAGGGCTTGAAGCTCGTGCGCTGGGCTTCAACACGGATTTTGCGCCGGTCTTTGATCTCGGTCTGGAAGCCTCGCGCAATGTTTTGACTTCACGCACCGCGTCCGCCGATCCGCAGCAAGTCATACAGTATGCCCGTGAATTTCTGCGCGGGTTGAAGGCAGCTAAAGTCCTGGGCTGCGGCAAACACTTCCCCGGACTGGGTGAAGCCAACCTGGACAGTCACCACAGCATGCCCAGCGTGAGCAAAAGCTGGAAAAAGATGTGGGCGGAAGATCTGCTGCCTTATCGCGAACTGCGCCGCCAGATTCCTTTCGTGATGGTGGCCCACGCTTCGTATCCGGAGATCACCAAGAACAATTTGCCTGCTTCTCTTTCGCGGAAGTGGATGCGAGATATATTGCGCAAGAAGATCGGCTATCGCGGGCTGATTATCTCGGACGATCTGGAGATGGGCGGGGTTCTTTCGACCGGAGAAATTGAAAACGTAGCGGTGGAGACCCTGCGCGCCGGTGCTGACATGTTTCTGGTATGCCACAACCAGGAATTAGTCTGGCGAGCCTATGAAGCGGTGGTGCGTGAAGCCGAGCGTGACCGCAAATTCGCCGCACATATTGCGCAAGCGGCAGCCCGAGTGCTGAGATTCAAAAAACGTTCTTCTGAGTTACGCGGCTTCGCTGCTGAGCCCAAAGCCAAGGTTGTGGAGAAGCTCAAGAAAGTTGTTAGCCAGTTTGCACACATCGTCGGCGGTGAAGGCGCGGATGTCCACACTGTCAGCACCAAGGAGTGGAAACGTTGATCGTCGCCGGCGTCATGAGCGGAACTTCAGCGGACGGCATTGACGTGGCGGTGCTGCGGATTACTGAGACCAAATCACGGCCCGCGTCTGGCTTAACATTTGACCTGCTTGGCCATGAGCACTTTCGTTATCCGGCCGCAGTGCGCGCGGCCGTACTGAAGGCCATGAACGCCACGCGCACCAGCGTGGCTGAGCTTGCGCGGTTGAATTTTCTTCTGGGTGAGCTTTACGCTGACGCCGTACTGAAGGCCCAGCGCAAAATTGGCGCGCGCGCGCTGGACCTGATCGGATGCCACGGCCAGACCATCTACCACCAGGGCGAAGCGGAACGCTATCTGGGCAAGAAGATCACATGTACATGGCAAACGGGCGAAGGTGCTGTGGTCGCCGCGCGGCTGGGTATTCCCGTGGTTTCAGATTTTCGCCCCGCGGACATGGCGTCCGGCGGCAAAGGCGCGCCGCTGGTTCCCTTCTTGGACTACGCGGTCTTCCGCAGCCTCCAGGTGGGGCGGATTGTTCAGAACATCGGCGGGATTGCCAACCTTACCGCCATTCCCGCAGCGGCCAAATCCGAAGACGTGATGGCGTTTGATACTGGGCCAGGAAATATGGTGATCGACCAACTCATGCAGCAGCTTTTTGACAAGCCGTATGACCACAACGGTCAGATCGCAATGCAGGGAACGATACTAACGCCGGTTCTGGCAGAAATGCTGCGCGCAACCTACTTCAAACGCAAGCCGCCCAAGACTGCGGGGCGCGAAGAGTTTGGCAAGGACTACGCCAAGGCTTTTCTACGTAAGTGTGGACGCGCCGCCAAGCAGGATGTGATCGCCACCGCCACCGCTCTCACCGCGCACTCCATCGCGGCGGCTATTCGGCGTTTTGTTCTGCCCACGGGCAAGTACCGCGATTACATCGTCTCCGGCGGTGGCGCGAAGAACCACGCTTTGATGCAGATGCTTGCCGACGAAACAGCCACGATAGGACTCGAGATCGCGGTTTCGGATGATTTTGGCGTTCCCAGCCAAGCCAAAGAGGCCGTGGCCTTTGCTCTGCTCGCTTACCAGACTTGGCGCCGCCAGCCGTCGAATATTCCGTCGGCGACTGGGGCCAAGAGGCCGGCAATCCTGGGAAAGATTTCGTATGCTTAGCATGTTTAACCACAAAGGACACGAAGGAACACGAAGGGGGAACAAAACACTTCGTGGTACTTTGTGGCCTTTATGGTTGAATGCTTTGTTGTTGCTCTCCTGTATTTCCTGCGGCAAGCACGCTGGTCCCAGCACGCTGGTGATGATTATTGAGAGCAGCCCCACGAACCTTGATCCGCGTGTGGGCACGGATGCGCAATCAGAACGCATTGATGAATTGATCTTTGACCCGCTGGTGCACCGCGACGACCATTTCAATATGGTCCCATGGGTGGCGGAGAAGTGGGAGATTCCCGACCCGCAAACTTACATCTTCCACCTGCGCCAGGGCATACGCTTTCACGATGGACGCCCGCTGGCCTCGCGTGATGTCAAGTGGACTTTGGACAGCGTTCGCGATGGATCACTCATCACCCTAAAGACCACCACATACAAACTGGTGGACCATATTGATGTTCCGAACGAGTCCACGCTTATCATCCATCTTTCTGCGCCTGACGGGACCCTGCTCTACAATGTATCCGACGGTGCCTTTGGCATTGTGCCCTATGGCAGTGACAAGCAATTCAGCCGCAATCCCATTGGCTCCGGTCCGTTCCGGTTTGTGTTGCAGGAGCCGGACAGCCAGGTAGTTCTCCAGCGCAATGACAACTACTGGGGCCAGCACGCGCAGGTTGAGCGCGTCCGCCTGACCATTGTGCCGGATGCCACCACGCGCGCGCTGGAGTTGCGCAAAGGCAGCGCTGACATTTCTCCCAGTGGCTCTCTGAGCGCGGACATGGTTAGCACATTGCGCCGCGAACGCAATCTTGAGGTTGAGCAGCAGCCGGGGACCGTACTGGCATACCTGGCCTTCAATCTGCGCGATCCGATTTTGAAAGACGTCCGCGTGCGTCAAGCTCTGGCCTATGCCATTGATCGGGGCACGATGCTGCATTACTTGTTTGGCGACCAGGGCCGCCTGGCGGATAGCGTGCTCCCGCCGCAGCACTGGGCGTACAACGGTGATGTGGCGCATTATCCCTACGATCCCGACAAAGCCAATGCTTTGCTTGACTCTGCTGGATACAGTCGGGGAAAAAACGACATCCGCTTTCACCTGACCATGAAGACGTCCACGGAAGAAACAACTCGTCTGCTGGCGGCGGTGCTGCAACAGCAGTTGCGGAAAGCCGGGATTGCACTCGATATCCGCAGCTTTGAGTTCGCCACCTTTTATGCCGACGTGACGAAAGGCTCATTTCAGCTCTACTCACTACGCTGGATCGGCGGCAATGAAGATCCGGACATTTTTTATTACGCCTTCCACTCCTCCAGCTTTCCGCCCAAGCATGCGAACCGCAGTTACTACGTAAATCCTGAGATGGACCGCCTCATTGACGCCGGACGCAATACGGTGGACCAGGTGAAGCGCAAGCAGATTTATGCCCAGGTACAGCAGATCCTGGCGCGTGATCTGCCTTACATTGACCTTTGGTATTTTGACAATGTTGTGGTGCATTCCCGACGCGTCAAGAACCTGCGGCTGAACCCTCCGGGCAACTATGATTTCCTGACGACGGCCGAATTGGCACGTTGACCGCCGAAGGTGCTGGGCAAAATGTTAATATCTCTGATTCCATGCAGATCCTTTTTATCGGTGACATTTTCGGCAGCCCTGGGCGCAAGATCGTACGCGACCATCTCACTCATGTGGTGGAGACCAACAAAGTTGATCTGGTGATCGCTAATGCGGAAAATGCCGCCGGCGGGTTTGGGCTGACCCCAGCCATCGCCGATGAGCTGTTTGATTTGGGCTGCCATGTGCTGACCACCGGGAATCATGTCTGGGACAAGCGCGAAATTGTTGAGTATTTCAACTCCGCAAAAGACGAGCCACATGGGCGCGCACGCAAAGTCTTGCGGCCAGCCAACTATGCCGAGGGCGTTCCCGGCGTGGGCGTTTACGAAGGCGCCACTCCCATGGGGCAGAGCTACGCTGTGATCAACCTACAGGGGCGCGTGTTCATGCATGACAGTGATGACCCGTTCCGCAAGGCGGACGCCTTATTGCAGCAGATCAAGAGCAAAGTCATCATCGTCGATTTTCACGCCGAAGCCACATCAGAAAAGATTGCGCTGGGCTGGTATCTTGACGGGCGCGTGACCGCTGTCCTGGGCACGCACACGCATGTGCCGACGGCGGACACCCGCGTCCTGCCCAACGGCACTGCCTACCAAACCGACGTAGGCATGACCGGCCCGTATGACAGCGTGATTGGCGTGCAAAAGGAACAAGTACTGAACCGCTTTCTTACTGGCCTGCCCGGCCGCTTTGAAGCCGCCAAAGGAGACCCCCGACTCTGCGGCGTGCTGATTGAGTGCGACGGCAGCAGCGGACGCGCCCGGTCCATCCAACGGTTGATGCTGGGCGAATAGGCTGGCTTCGCCTTGTCTCACTTAGCGAGCTTGTTGCAGAGCTACCCATTTATCGTCAGATTCTATGCTGACCGCGCCTCGCTGTAGGGCCCAGGCCACAAATCCTTCCGGCGCATTCTGGACCCCATAAATATTTGCCAGCCGCAAATTCCGAATGCCCTGCCAGCGAATGCCGGCAAGGTTGGTATTGCGCAGATCAGCATTGCTGAGGTTGGCATCAGAAAAATCGGCTTCGCTCAGGTCAGCGCCGAAAAAATCCACATCCTCTAATTGAGCTTCGGGAAACGATGCCTTGCTCAAGATACTATTCCGGAAGTTGGCCGAGGTCAGGACAGCGCCAGAGAAATCGGCGAATTGGAAGCCGCTGCTGCGAACGTCCGCCTTGGTAAAATCAGAACGGAGCAAGCGCGCATGCGGCATTTGAATTCCTTGCAGAAAAGCACCGGAGACATTCACGCCCACCAGAGGAACACCATCGGCGTTCAGCTCATGCAGCGCTTCAATTCTCCCGCCGTTGCCGCCTTTGCCCTGCGCGGTGTTCACCACCTGCCAGGCCTGATAGTGCTTCTGCTTGATGCGGTCGCCAGACTCATAGAAATAGAAGATGACCGCGATCAGAATGGAAAAACGCCCCAGGTACTCCAGGACTTCCAGGAAGTTCCAGTTGCTTAAAAGATAGGCAACCCACTCCCAGGCAAACTCCAAGGCAAGAAAAGGGACCGCCCAGGAATGTTTGAGGCCGCTACGTTGTTTGGCCCAAGATTCAGGTCTCTCTCTGTGCACTTGGATCAGCATGGATTAGCAATTTTACCGCCTTTCCCTGGCCTTAGGTGTAATCGGCAGATACCCGTGACGCCTACAGAAAAGTTGGTAACTAGACTTGAAACCAAAAAAGAAAGGACAGCCGAGGTGGCTGCCCTTCTTTTTTTAGTTTTTATTACTCGCTTATGCGGAAGGTTTGCGCTTGGTAGCAGCAGCGCCACGGCCAGCGGGCCCCTTTTTGGTCGGTGTTGTCTTGGGTCCAGGCTTCGCCGCCGGCAACTCGCCCTTCTCCATGGTGAACATAAACGGATTCGGAACATAGCTGGTGAACACGCCGATGATGTCAATGGTTGCTCCCGCAGCAGGCGGATGCAGAATAGGCTTTTCCATGATCATGTGCACATCGGCTTTGTTGGCTTGCTGGTTATCTTCAGTGAGGGCCGCGTCAATGTAATCAGCAGCCGCGGCGATAACTTTGATCCCAGGAAGCCGCACTTTCACCTCGCCACCCTTCTGCTTGTCCTGGATTACCTGCCAGACTTTTTTGGCTGATTCTCCAGCTGCCGGAGAGCAATCTCTATGACCAAGGACGAACTCATAGTCCTGAAAGGAAAGTTCGACGGCGTTTTTGCCCGCGTCCGCCGCAATGTCACACTCCGTCGGGGCAGGCTTGATGGAAGCGGCGAAATCGGGGCCCAACGTTGGCTGTGCCGCGGCTGCGGCCAGGAGTTCATCCCAGCCATCGACTCCGCCGTGATACCGTTTGTACATGGCTTTGCCGTAATCGGAGATGGCCTTCTTTGCCGCTGCATTGGCACCGGCCAAATTGTAAGCCTTGGCAATGTACCAGAGCCCATTGACGTCCATCGGCGTCATCGACAATAGCGCGATGCCGAGCCGGTAGGCGTCCTGAAGGTTCGTGGGATCGAGCTTGTATGCCTTGGAGAGATGGTCACGAGCGGCAGCATAATCTTTGATCTGGAGATAGCCGAGTCCGGCCGCGCCTTCAAAAATGTCCGCCATCTGGCCGCGCAGTTTTTCAAAATCGGCGTCAGAGGTGTCTGGCGGTTTGGTCCATTTGGACAAGGCATCTAATCCGCTCATCGCATCCTTGCGGACTTTTTCAACTTTCTCCGCAGTATTTGCCTGCGAAGCGCCAATAAACGTCAGAATCGCCAGGGCGCGAACGTTCGTCGGGTCAACGTCCAGGATCTTGCGCGCGGTCTCTTCCACCTTCGGCTGGTTCCCGGCCTGCTGGTACGATCCCATGGCCTGCGTCATCGCCTCCATTTTGACGATGCTCTGCGGGTATTGCGCGATGAAAGCTTCCATGGCCTGCGCCTTGGCTGTGGGGTCTTGCGTGTTGAGCGCGGTAATGTACGCGTTGTACTCCGCTGGGTCCTTAATCACTTTCTGACTGGTGGGCGCATTGGCCTGATCGGCTGCCTGCGTTGAGGAAGGCGAGGCTCCCTGTGCCAATGCCGCTGTGGTTAGCGCAAGGACAAACATGACAAGCTTTCTATTCATTTTTAAATTGCTCCTTCAGTCCATCACTGCCAAGATTTATGGGCACTACCGAATCTCATGGGAACTACCATTTCTTCGGCCCGTCCCACACGATTGGGAGTCTGGCCTTCATGATTCCGAGCCTGTCCTTTTTTCAGGAAAACCTTGAGTCACGGATTATAAAAGACCTACCCCTCTTTTGGGCAAATTACCTGAAAAAGAATCATTTACCGGGCAGATACGAACCAACCTGAAAAAAGCCAGGATTACCCATTAATAGACCCCTAAACAAAGAGGCGGTTCGTCGATGAGCCTCCTCCTTTCCTCGATCCTTTGATTTGGGCCTATCCGACACGCTTCCTGGCTGTGGCGGCATGGTGCACCGGAGGCTTGGGTTTTGCCGCCACCGGAAGCTCGCCTTTCTCCATGGTGAACATGAACGGATTGGGCGCGTAGGCAGTAAATACACCGATGATGTCGATGGTTGCTCCCGCAGCGGGCGGCTGCGCCATAGGTTTCTCCATCACCAGATGGACATCGGCGGTATTCGACTGCTGATTGTCTTCCGTCAATGCCGCGTCAATGGAGTCCTTGGTTGCGGAGATGACCTTGACCGCGGGCATTTTCAGTTTCACTTCACCAGCTTTCTGTTTCGCCTCAATGGCCTGCCACACCTGTTTGGCGGCTTCGCCGGCCTCAGCGGAGCAATCCCGGTGAGATAGAACGAATTCCCAATCACTCATGGAAAGCTTGTCCGCGGAGTTCTGCTTCACGGCATCCGCGGCTATCTCGCACTCCGTGGGAGCGGCTTTGACTGTGAAACCAGCAGGCGGAGCAGACTGCGTGGCCGAGTCAGCCAGGAGCCTATCCCAACCGTCAACGCTGCCGTGGTATTTCTTGTACTTGGATTGTCCGTAAGGGCCAATCGCTTTTTGTGCTTGAACATTATTATCGGCCAAGTTGTAAGCCTTGGCAATGTACCAGAGCCCTTTTACGTCTATAGGATTCATCTCCAGATCAGCGATGCCGAGCTGGTAGATGTCCTGCAAATTGTTTGGATTTGACTGGGCGGACTTCGTGTAAAAAGCGCGCGCCGCGGTGTAATCTTTTGCCTGAAGGGCGCCAAATCCTGCTGCACCTTCAAAAATTTCCCCCATCTCGCTCTTCAGTTTTCCAAATTCTTCGTCGGACATTCCATCGGGCTTCTGCCATCCAGGCAATGCCTGCAATCCTTTTTGAGCGTCCTCCAGAACTTTGGCAGCCCTGGGCAGATCCGTGGCCTGTGCGCGCTCAATGAACACCACAACGGCCAGGGCGCGAACATTACTGAGGTTGATCTCCAAGATTTTGGAAGCAGTCTCCAGGACTTTGGACGCAGCTTCCTGCTCCTTCAGCAGGTTGCCTGCCTGATGGTAAGCCGCCATGACCTGCTGGTAGGCCGCCATGGTCTGCTCCAGCGCATCGATCTTCACGATGCTCTGCGGATACTGAACGACAAATGCCTCCATGGCCTGGGCCTTCGCCGTGGGATCAGGCGTGTTCAGTGCGGCGATATAAGCGTTGTACTCACCGGGATCCTTGATCACCTTCTGGTTGGCGGGCACATTTCCCGCGTGTCCCTGCTCCGGGGACGCGCCTTGAGTCCCGGAGGGTGAACCGCCTTGCGCCAGAGCCGCCGTGGTCAGCGCAAGCACAAACGTGACAAGCACTTTTCTCATTGACTTGCTCCTTCCCTATCCATCACTTTCACTTTCCAAATGGGCCGTACATTTCGATATCGAAATTACCGTCAAATTTATGATTTCGCTTGCATCTGACAATGTTGCCCCATTTTCGGAAACGGACTCAAACTCCGGAAATATTTTAAGCAGCGGATTATAAAAGACTGACCCCACTCCTGGGCAAGCTTTGGATCATAAAATTGACACTTTCTTATTCAGATGCAAGGCCCAGAATTATCGTTATCCGCCCCACGTTTTTCGCGCTGATTTCCCCCTTTTCTGCTTCACGCAGGAGTACTCCTTGTTAACTTTGTTTGACACCGAAGGACGCAAAATCGTTCCGGGAAACCGCCAAAACATGACGATTTGATGGTACAAAGGCATGATATGCAAGGAAATAGCGCGAAAGACATTCTTTCCGAAAAAGTTGCTCTCATCACCGGTGGAGGCAGTGGCATAGGGGCCGCCATCGCTCACAAGCTTGCCAGCGCGGGCGCCACAACTATCGTCTGCGGACGGACTTTGTCTCCCCTGGAAAACACCGCCGGGCAGATTCGCTCAGCAGGCGGGCAATGCGAGGCCATGGTTTGCAACGTTGCCGACTGGAGTTCCGTAGCGGCACTGGCTGACCGCGTGCAGAAAACATTTGGCCGGCTCGACGTCCTGGTCAACAACGCGGGAATCGGCAGCTTTGGCGGCCCGCTGCACACCATGCCAGCGGAAAAATGGGACGACCTCATGAACACCAACCTGCGCGGCGCCTTCTATACCATACGGGCCTTCGCACCCATGATGATTTCCGGCGGAGGCGGCGACATCATCAACATCTCCTCCATCGCGGGGAAAAACGCGCTTCCCAACGGCGCCGCGTATGCCGCTTCCAAGTGGGGACTGAATGGGCTGTCTTATTCCGTGGCCGAGGAGCTGCGTGCACACAATATACGCGTATCTGTGATATGTCCCGGCTCCACGCACACTGAGTTTTCACCCCATGCGGGCAAGAGTCCGGACAATATGTTGAAGCCGGAAGACGTGGCCCACGTGGTGGCCATGCTCGTGACACAAGCTCCGCAGTCCTTTGCCAGTGAGGTCATCTTGCGGCCGACGAGGAAAGCGTGAGTGAGGATCGGGGGATCGCGCGGGATCGCCGTCATCGGGTGATCGGGAAGCCAATCTCACCGCAAAGGGCGCGAAGAACGCAAAGTAAAAGAGAGACACAAGGAAAAAGTGGACCGCAGCCGCCTTCGGCTGCGCACTCTGCATCTTCGCATCTTCCATCGTCTGCGGAAGGAAAACACTGAAGAGAGTACCGCTGCACACGCTTTTCCGATCTCGCGCGATCACCAGATCACGCGCGATGTCGGCGATCTCTTACGCGTGTTTTGCGTCAGGAAGGAACACCGGTTCCTGCGGCTCCAGCGGCTTTCCCGCAGACGCCGGTATCTGCACCAGAAGCTGCTCCTTGCGATAAACCAGATTGCTGGCATTGAAGGTGGCCATCTTAAAACCGTGACCGTGGGTGATGGCGTCTGTGGGGCAGGCTTCAACGCAGTAGCCGCAGAAGATACAGCGGTTGTAGTCGATGTTGTAGACCTTGGCGTAACGCTCGGCGCCGCTGATGCGGTTCTCTTCCGTGTTCTCCGCCGCCTCAATATAAATGCAGTTGGAAGGGCAGGCGGCCGCACATAGGAAGCAGGCCACGCATTTTTCCAATCCGTTTTCGTCGCGCTGCAATTCGTGCAGTCCGCGGAAACGCTCCTGGAAAACAGCGCCTTCGTTAGGCAACTTTTTGTTGGGATAATCTTCCACCACGGTGGGAGCAAACATCTCCCGCAGCGTTACCGACATCCCCTTGGCGATTCCGAACACATCGCGAAAGATCGACATGCCAACAGTATAATGGCTAATCGCGGAGGAGACAAAGGGAGCACGTGGCTTGATAGTGCTGACCAGGTCCGCGTGGCAACGGCACTCTGGCCGGTGCGCCTTTAATTCGACACAGCCGGGGGCGGCTGTGCCACACGTCCGTAGTAGGTAAGCTTGCCTCACGAGACACAGGTTCTTCGCAAGATTCATTTTATGAAAACACGCTGGATACTTCTCGCGCTGCTGCTGTTTGCTGCTTCTGCTTTTTCGCAGACAACCCCCAAAAGCACATGGGCTGATTGGGACTTCCTGATCGGACACTGGCCCACTGTGCAAGGCGCAGGTGTGCCCGGACAGACAACTTCCGGCTCTTTTTCCATTTTGCCAGACTTAAGTGGAAAACTTCTGGTGGAACGAAGTCACTCCGAATATCCCGCCGCCAATGGACGCCCGGCGACCGTTCACGATGATCTGATGATCATTTACCCCGAAGCGGGCGTGACCAAGGCCATCTATTTTGATAATGAAAACCACGTGATCCATTACGACGTGAGCCTCTCTGCGGACAAGAAGAAGGTGGTTTTCCTGAGCGAGAAGACCGCCAGCGCACCACAGTTCCGCTTGACCTATGAAGATGCCGGGCCGGGAACGCTCAGGATTTCGTTTGAGATCGCCCCTCCAGACAAGCCAGGCCAGTTTTCCAAATATGTGGAAGGGACAGTGCACAGAGCGCCGCCGGCCTAAAGCAATACAGCGCATCCACGTTGTTCCAACAGTTCAAACCAATGCGGGATGCGGCGCAGCTTGTTCCAGCGCAAGTCCAGCTTCTCCAGCTTGCTCAAATGGGCCAGCGAATCGGGAAGATCCCGCAGCTTGTTGGATCGCAGGTCCAGGTGCGTGAGTTCCGCCAGACGCCCTATCGACTCCGGCAGCGACTTCAATGCGTTGTTCCTGAAGTCCAGGATGGCAAGGCTGCTCAGATCGCCCATCGACTCTGGTAATTCCGACAATTGGTTGTTCTGTAAACGCAGATCACGCAACTGGTTCAGTCTCCCAATTGATTCCGGAAGTCCGGCCAGCCGATTGTTATACAAATGAAGCTCCCTGAGCTGGCTAAGATCTCCGATGGATTCAGGCAGCGCTGCCAGTTGGTTGTTATAAAGCCGCAGCTCGCGCAGACCGGCAAGCTTGCCGAAGTCCTCCGGCAAAGAGGTCAGCCGGTTGTCCGTAATGTTCAGATAGGCGAGCTTCGCCAACCGGCACAGTGATGAAGGGACTGACGTGAGATGGTTGTTGCTCAGATAGAGAAAGCGGCTGAGGCTGGTGAGGTCCCCAAGCGAGTCAGGCACGCGCGTGAGCGCGTTGTGCCCTAGATCTAAAGTGTGCAGATGGGACAGACGTCCGATGCTCTCCGATATTTCGGTGATCTCATTGATGGATGGGTTGAGCACGCGCAGATCGCGCAACTGCCAGATCGAATCCGGCAATGAGGTCAGGTGGTTTCCTGCCACATTGAGCTCTTTGAGCTGGTTGAGTTCGCCAATAAATTGCGGAACAGACCGCAGCTTATTCTGATAGACGCACAACACTTCAAGATTCTCCAGCTTCAGGAGACTCTCCGGAAGGTCCATGAGCAAATTGCCGTCGAGATGAAGCTGCTTGAGGGCCGGCATTTTGAGAACTTCATCGGGCAGCTGCGCGAACCGATTGCCATCAAGGTTTAGGTATGTCAGCTTTGTGGGGTCTCCCGCAAGGGCGGGAAGATGTGTCAGCCCTTGACCGCGTAAGTCCAGGCTGGTTTCTTGGTTCGTCACCGAGTTCTCCAAAATTGCAAATGAATTTGGGCTACCAGAGCGGAAATTGCGGCGCGGTCCACTTTCTCTGGAAGCGGTGAATCGGCAACGGCCTCTTCCACTGTTTGGAACAAGCCCTTGGCCTGGGCCAGCACTCGCTCAAAAGTCCAAGCGCCGCTGCGGACCTCGATCAGCAAATCTTTTTCCGGACGCGGCAACGTAATGCGTTGGTGCACCATCAACTCCAGGCATTCATACAACAGCCGCAGGCCGTGCATCGCGGCCTTGGTGTCATAGCCGTATTTTCCGATGTACTCCGGTCTCTGTCCTTTTTTGCCGCTTCCCTTCTGGCCGGTGAGCCGTTTGAATTGCGAGTCCGCAAACCCCAAGAACTGCTTGGCCGACCCGCGGGAAAGGAACAGCTCACGGTTCGTTTGAATTTTTTTCCAGGTCTTTGGCGCAACCTCTTTCGGTTCGGCAAATATGAAATGCAACGCTGTAGCATTTCCTTTGGCCGCCATTCCAGCCCACTTGCGGAGGGAGTAAAGTGTTATGTCAACATCGTCGGGGCCATTACGGCGCTCGTCGCCGGCGGTGGACCAGACAAAGTGCTCGCGGGAGTACAAGCCCAGCGCCTGCTCCGGGTCTTCGATGTAGATGCCGTAGATATCCGTGTCATCGGTCTTGCCGACCTTGGCCCCGTGCAGTTCAGATCCACCAATAAAAAGATGGATGAGATTCTTGGGACGATCAAAGCCCGAGAGAGCAACATGATCGAGCAAGGAATGAGGGTGGACTTTTTTCTTCTTCACAAATCCCCGGCTACCTCTAATCTGCTTTCACAACATGCGCGCAAAACTACTTTCCCAGGTCAGTTACTACTTTCACCAAGCCATGCACTACCCTGGCCATCCGCCCGTAGTCGAGTGTGTCCGGCGTGTCGGTTGGTTCATGATAATTCTTGTTGCGAAATGGGGCGGTGTCAGTCACCATGATGGCCGGATACCCCTCCTGCCAGAACGACCAATGATCTGACCAGCCAACGCCCGGAATCGACCCGGGCACGGCACTTCCTTCGGACGGAAACTGTTCAGATTCCCTGAAGGAGCGGACCGCATCCCGCACCAATCCGCGTGAAGAAAGATTACCAACAAAGCCGATGAAGTTACCCTGGGAAGGGTACAGTGATTTAAAGCCCTCAGGATATTGCTGGCTGCCTTCGGCCTCAGAGTACATTCCAATGGTCTCGATTGAGAGCGCAGCAACAATATTTTCTTTCTGGCGGTGTGCTTCTTTGGCATAGACCCAGCTTCCCATATTTTCCGTCTGGAAGTGCGGCGGTTCCTCATTGACAAAAGCCACGAACCGAATCGTGCGGGCCGGGTGAGAATTCTTTAGCAGCCGTGCCAGTTCCAGTAGCGCCGCCACGCCACTGGTGTTGTCATCCGCGCCGGGGCAGTCAAAGACGGTATCGTAATGCGCGCCGATGATTACAATCTCATTTGCGCGCGCGCCGCCATGGATCTCAGCAATCAGGTTGTGCACTTTCCTCATCTGCACAACATATTCTTGTGATTTGACTTCGTAGCCCTGATCTTTCAGAGCACCTTCAATATACTGTGCCGTTTTCTGCAAGGGTTCATAGGCGATGACATTGCGCTCGCCTATGACGCCCGCAATGTTTGCGACATGCTTGTTAAGATTGAAGCTGATCGCGGATTCCTCAGTCGAGAGCGGAGGAAGAGCACCGGAAAATGGCTTCAATGGCATGACAGTCATGTACATGACAAACCCGACCACCACCATCCCGATGAACGACAACGCTAACGCGAAACGCAACCATGCGCGGCCACCCGGAAAGAGCTTCATCCGCCAACTCCTTTATCGGTAGAAACGCACTCCGCCTTTTTCTCTTACATAAAAGCCTTCGATCTTCCCTACGGTATGGCCCGAAGCCAGACCGGGCTTCGTGGCAAAAGCAACAGGAAATACCTGGCTTGCCGTTTTGTTCAAGTCCCGGTAAAAAGCGGCGCGGTCCTCGCCCGGCCGCTGGAACATACCGTCCCAAAAATCGTGCCTTCTGGTGGGAGAAAAAACCTGTGGCTGAATAATTCCAAGATCAAACGGCTCTTGATCATGCTGGGGCGTGATGAAACCGTGCGCAGTTGTTCCGTCAGCGAAGGTAAGCGTGGCTTGCACCAGCAGCATTCCCTCCTCATGACTTACAGGGATGGCCCCGGTCCAGGGCCGAAAAGTTTCTTCGTCGCAATCGTCATCGTCATACCATGGCTCTTGGTCATCCACTCCATGAACTGCGATCCAAACCGGATGTTGGATAAAATCCTCTGCCGTCAACTCGCCAAATTGCCTCAAGAATGCGGGTCGTGTCATGACATCAAATCTCTTTAGATTCACCTGTTTGACTAATGTACGGTTGGCACCAAATAGGTCCAATGTTTCTTATAATCCCGGCCAGTGCGCCCAACTGTCTCTTCGCCGTCCTTATGAACCGTCATAAGGCTCAGCTTGCTGTCGCTTTGGTCAAACCATAGTTCAAGCATTTTGGAAGAATCGCCGTCGATCGTTGCGCCCGACCTGTCAATCCGCGGCACCGGCTTATAAAACCAGATCCTTGCTCCCGTACTATCGACTAAAGGAGGTTTCCCAATGGCTCGTTCCACCTCTCCCTGGCTGGGATACGGAGTGCCCAGAACCCAAGGCCGCCCGCTTCCACCTAAGAGGATATGTGATTTATCAGGATCTTCACGTATTAAGGAATTAGCATAATTGAGCGCGCCGCCATTGATGGCGCTGGCTTGCGCCGCTGCTTTTCCTACCGCTTCTTCTCTTTGTCTTGCTGCTTCTCTTTGATGGCGCCCCAGGATTTCAATGCATAGATAAGAGATCGCGAGAGCAATCAAGATATATACGCCAGTTTTTGTTTTCATTTGTGCACCGCCGCCTACGCTTTGACCCCGTAACTCGTTTCAAAAGTCTGGCCCAGGATCTGGTTTAAGTGATGCTTGAGGTGCGTGACGTAATCTTGCGCGATCCATTCCAGCGTAACCGGCGGGTTCTTGCCGATGTTGCATGTGATCTTACCAGCTTCCGGCGGCAGGCTATTGATCACATGGGCAAGAAAACGGTTGTAATTGGCCCAGAAATCAACCAGAAAATTCCAGTCCACTTCAGTGAAGCGCTGTAACTCCACCAGCGGGTCTTGATCGTAGCCGGGAAACACCAGACCGCCCTGGAGCGGGGCGCGCACAAAGCGCTGATGATTGTTGGACGCTGAATCCAGCAGGTGTCCCAGGATCTCTTTTCTTGACCACTTGGTTGGACTCGGACGCGTCGAGGTGTCAGCATTGTCCAACTTGACCAACTGCGCCTTGGCTTGAGCAACGGTCCTTCCCAGGTCGGTAGCGATGGCAGAAAACGGATTACTCAATTCCCAACTCCTTCCACTTGACGTCTACAGTAGCTTTTGTCTTGTCATCCATCAGGATCTCATCGGGCCACGGACGGGTAAAGCCCTCGGTCGGCCATTTGCGCGTGGCGTCAACGCCCATCTTAGAGCCGAAGTTGGGAAGACGCGCGGCGTGGTCCAGGGAGTCCACCGGGCCGAGCGTGAATTGTATGTCGCGCTCAGGGTCAATGTGGTTGAAGACCTTGAGCACAACGTCGCCGATGTCCTGCACGTTGACGTCTTCATCCACCACCACAATGCATTTGGTGAACATGGCCTGGCCCAGCGCCCATATTCCATTCATGACCTTGCGCGCGTGACCGGGATAGGACTTGCGAATGGAGACGATCATCAGATTGTGAAAAATTCCTTCCACCGGCAGGTTCACGTCCACGATTTCCGGCAGCGTCAGCTTCATGAGCGGAAGGAAAATGCGCTCGACGGCTTTGCCCATCCAGGCATCTTCCATCGGCGGCTTGCCCACGATGGTGGTGGAGTAGATCGGGTTCTTGCGATGGGTGATACAGGTGACATGAAAAACCGGGTACTCATCTTCAAGAGAATAGAAGCCGGTATGGTCGCCGAAGGGGCCTTCCGTCCGCAGTTCGTCCAGCTTGACGTAACCTTCCAGCACAATTTCTGCTGAGGCCGGGACTTCAAGATCAACCGTCTCACACTTGACCAGTTCCACCGGCTTTTGCCGCAGGAAGCCGGCAATGATGAACTCTTCAATTTCCGGCGGCGCGGGAACGATAGCGGAAAAAGTCAGCGCTGGATCGGCGCCGATGGCCACGGCGACTTCCATCGTTCCGCTGGGACGTTCGCCCGTGGCGAGCATAGAACCTCCACCGGAGCGGGCCATGATGTCCACAGCGGAATGCTTGGACGCAGGCGAGGGCGCCTGCGCTCCATCTTTCTTCTTTTCTTGTTCTTTCTGCGTGTCTTCTTTTTGTGCGCCCATTCTTAGCAATTCGCGGTAATGTTCCGCTGCCACTTTCTGCCGCTGCCAGTGCATGCCCGCCGTGGTTTCGTCATAGATCTGTATGCGGTACATGCCCATATTGCGCTTGCCGGTCTTGGGGTCGCGCGTGATCACGCAGGGCAAGGTGATGAATCTTCCGCCATCCTGCGGCCAGCACTTGAGCACGGGAAAGTCGAGTAAGGAAAAATCTTTTTTCTTGATTACCTCTTTGCAAGGCCCGGTGGAGACGGTCTTGGGAAAGAACTTTCCCATGTCCGCGAGCATGGGCAGCATCTTGAGTTTTTCCAGGAAGCCCTCTGGCGACTTCATGTTGAGCAGCTGGCGGATGCGGTCGGCGATCTCATCCAGACGGTCCACGTCCAGCGCCATCTGCATGCGGCGCTCGGAGCCGAACTGGTTGATCAGCACCGGAACGCCGTTTGCGCCTTTGACGTTTTCAAATAAAAGCGCGGGTCCGCCGGGACGGCCGTATTTTTTGGCCGCGCCCTTGGAGACCCGGTCGGCGATCTCAGTAATTTCAAGGATGGGGTCCACTTCCGTGGTCACTCTCTTCAGTTCGCCTGCGCGATCCAGTGCGGCAATCCACTCGCGTAAATCCGTATAAGCCAAATAAAACTCCCTTGCCGTCAATCTTTGAGAGAACTGGCGATTATAAGGCTTACAGCAGGGAAATTCAGAAACGCAGCTAAGCCGACGTTCATCGCGTACGTCGTCGCCGAAGAGGTAAGCTGTACAGCATGGCCGACATCCTCTCTCCGACAATGACGCTGCGCGACTTCGAGAACGGCTATTGGTATCTTGACCAATTGAAGAGCTTTGCCGAACGCATTGGTGTTCCCGCTGCGAAGAGGCTGCGAAAGGACGAACTCGAAAGGGCCATCGTGACGTTCCTCCGCACGGGCGATGCTGCGTTACCCACGGAGCGTTCCCTGCGCAAAGCAGGCGCGAAAGACGTTGCACGCGGCCTCAGCCTGAAGCTCCGGATTGAGAACTACACGAGCAACCGTGAAACGAAGGACTTCATCGTCGAGCAGGCCCGTCTGATAGCGCCGGAGGTTCGTGAGAGATCCGGGGTCTGGTATCGCCTGAACCGCTGGCGAGAAGAACAGATCACGAGTGGCAAGCACCCAACCTACGGCGGCCTCGTCCGGCAGTACATCGCCCTGAACAAGATGCAGCGATTTGAGAAGATCCCTCACGGTCGCTACATCAACTTCGTCGCTGAGTTTCTCGCAGCCGATAAGGGGGCAACGCGTGCAGAGGCAATCGCTGCGTGGACAGAGGTCAAGAAGCTCGACATTCCCAAGGACTATGCGTCTTGGGTCAAGGGGCGAGCGAATCGCAAGGGCAAGAGCAGGTGACGTCGGTGGCGCTGGCCAGTTTCGATGAACTGACCACTACTAAAGCGGTTCCTACGTTGGTGTACCCTAAGTTTTATGGTGTCTAACCCCAGCCGAGGGCGGCTGGGCCACAAAACTTTCGTTGTCCATCGTGCTTGGTACTCCTAGAGTCGTGTGGCACCGC